>Ga0265299_10001347_pt1 | contig 28175 bp, 27 predicted proteins | sample AusTroGonzalo_MG_4_FD_193485 | JGI IMG/M metagenome (GOLD analysis project Ga0265299, IMG submission 193485) | Bovine rumen microbial communities from tropical cattle in Woodstock, Queensland, Australia - Gonzalo_02 | ecosystem: Host-associated > Mammals > Digestive system > Stomach > Rumen ... | reverse complement strand
TTTTAGTACATTCAAAAGCAAGTTTAGACATATTACCGCTTGTTGTAACAACAACATTTTTATTTTTAAAGTAATATGAAACAGGGTGTTTCATTTTTACTTCATCATCTTTAATCCATTCAAAACGATTATCAACTCTATCCATTATAAATGGGAAGTATTCACCTAAATGACCAAGAATCATCCTTAAATTAGGGAATTTATCAAATGTTCCGTTTAATATAAGTCTTAGCGATGTTTTCATTGCATCCAATCCAAAACCAAGCCCGGGTGAAGAATATACGTAACCCATATCTTTCATATCTTTATCATCAGATGCTTGCGGATGAACATAAAATGCACAGCCCAATTCTTCAGCTTTTGCAAGCAATGGGAGATATTTTTCTTCATATAAATGTTCATTTTTATAATTAGAATGTGTGTGCCAATATTTAAAACCTAATTCCTTAACACAGCGTTCAAGTTCTTTTATTGCTTCATCAACATAAGGAGTTGGTAAAACTGCAGCTCCTAAGAAACGATTAGGATATTTTTTTATAATTTCAGCAACTGCATCATTTGATTTTTTTGCAAAGTATACTGATTCTTCTTTCGGTAATTCTTCTAAGGCCGGAGATGTTGACATAACAGCAACGTCGATACCGTTTTTATCCATAACGGCAACTCTTTCTGCTCCAAAATTCATTAATTCGTCAATAACAGGATATTCATTCGTTACCCCATCGAAATGAGCAAAAACTTTATCTCTTACTTCAAAAATTTTAGTTTCCGGATAATATCTCATTGCATGATCTCTTGTAGAGAGATGTTCCATTAATTCCGGTAAGTAATAGTGAAATTCGCAGTCAATTATTTTCATAACATCTTCTCCTTTAATAAACTTTTCCATAATAATACAATATTTTTGTATGATTGTAAAATAATTGCAATTTTAAGAAAATGACCGTAAAGTTAGAGCTCGCTTTGTGATATTTTTCAGCTTGGCGAGAGTGTCAACATCTATCCATGTATCTTCAATATTTATATTTTCGGGTAGACCTGCTCTCAGATTGACAAAAGAAGAAATTAAAGAATACAAAAAATATTTAGTAGGAGTAACAAAGTATGATTAATGGTGATGTTAATGAATTTGTTGAAAATTTATACTACGGAAGTGAAATGAACTTTGCTTACGCAGATAAACAATATTTTATTGAAGGTTCAACAGAAGATGGAATTACCTCTTTAGAATTATATCAAACTGTTCCCGTAACAACAAATGAAGGTTATTGTGTTTGGAAAGACAGTTCAAATAATCCACAGGAACGAGTAAACAATTTAACAATGCTAAAATATTTAACGGTAAAAGTTTTTGGGAAGTGGAACAGGAAATTGATTGGCTATATGATTGGCCGATTGATGATATCGAAGAATCTAAAATGTATTATATGAAACACCCCGAAGACATTAATTTGCCAAATGCATTGAAAATTGATTTAACACCTAAAAGAATTAGCAAAATGGACGAAAATTTTCAAAATTTAGCACAAAGAATGATACTAAAAACAGGGTTTGGAACAGTTAGAGATTCTGAATTTTATAACAAATCAGGTGAAATTATGACGGGTATTGAATTTTTAACTTGGTATTATGAAGAAGGTTTCAAATACAATGAGTACGATTGGAAGGCAAGCAACTATAAGCAAGATAAATGAAATTAACTTATTTTGGAACTAGATTGCTATATATTGAATTTATAGAACCCGTGGATATGATTTTATAGCAATCATATTTGTAAGTCTTGACTTTTGGGTAATAATCGTTTAATATGGACTTGCATTCCGGAATAAACGAAATGATAAAAAGAAATCTTGAAAAATCCATAATAGAGTTATCAAAACATTTTCCTGTAATCATGCTTACAGGCCCACGTCAGGTTGGGAAAACTACTCTGCTTGAACATATTAGCAAAGACAGAGAGTATATTACTCTTGATGATTTAGAGCAACGAAAGTTAGCCAAGCAAGACCCGGCATTATTCTTACAGATACATAGGCCGCCGATATTTATTGATGAAATTCAATATGCCCCGGAATTATTTTCATACATAAAAATGTATGTTGATAAGAATAAAACAAATGGCGATTTTTGGATTACTGGTTCTCAAAAATTCCATTTAATGAAAAATGTTACAGAAACTTTAGCCGGCAGAGTTGCGATTATTGATTTACTTGGAATATCACAGGCTGAAGAAAATAAACGCAAGGCAATTCCATTTTTACCGGATAAAAACAGGATAGAAAAAACTTTAAATAATAAGCCTAAAAATGAAGATATTACAGATATTTATAAAAAGATATTCAGAGGATGTTATCCTAAACTTGTAGCAGATAAAGATATACCAAGAGATATTTTCTACAGTTCTTATGTTCAGACATACATTGAGCGTGATGTAAAGGATTTAATGAAAATAGGTGATGAACTTAAATTTTTGACTTTCCTGAAAACAATAGCAGCAAGAACAGGGCAGCTTATAAATTATGCCGATATTGCAAATGGAGTTGATGTAGATGAAAAAACAGTAAAAAGCTGGACGTCAATCCTTGAAACGTCAGGCATAATAAAAATGCTTTATCCATATCATAACAATTTAACAAAAAGGGCAATTAAAACACCTAAAATGTATTTCTTGGATACCGGTTTATGCTCATATCTCTGCGGCTGGGATTCGTGGACAACTTTAATGAACGGCTCAATGAGCGGGAATATATTGGAAACGTTTGTTTTTGCTGAAATTCTAAAAAGCTACTGGAATAATGCTTTAAATCCAAACATTTATTTTTACAGAGATACCGATCAAAAAGAAGTTGATTTTGTAATTGAAACAAACGGAACTTTATATCCTGTTGAAGTTAAAAAAACGGCAAATCCAAACGGAGTGAAACTTTGGTTTAATGTATTAAAAAATACAGGCAAACCAATCGGTAATGGTGCTGTGATTTGTTTATATGATTCAATTCTGCCGATTAAAGAGGATATTTATTCTATTCCTGTAAATTATATATAATATTCCATTCCTCAATCAATTTATCCAAACTATATCTCGCATTAGCGGGGCTGGTTGAGGGCAGTTTATTATAATTATATTTATCCGATAAATCAGGAAAATATTTTTTAAAAGCAGAATATGATTTATTTCCATTTAAATAAATTGTTTTAATATTAGGGTATTTTTTCAGTAACTTTCTTATATCGTTCGGTGTTTCACTTTGAATATCAGAATCAAGGCTGCCATCTCGTTTACAGGTTTTAAGCGTGTCCCAGAGCGCAATATTATTCTTCAAAAGTGTTTTTAATTTTAAAGCATAATCGAATTCGTGCAGCTTTGGCTCATTACAAACAGAAGCCATAACTTTCCAAAATCTGTTTTGCGGATGAGCATAATATTGTTGTTCTTCCAATGATTTAACTCCGGGCATTGAACCTAAAATAAGGATTTTAGAATTATTATCTACTGAAGGTTTAAAGCTTTTACAGTTATTCATAAGTAAATCTTAACATTAAAATACATATCAACAAATTAATTATCAAATTAAATCAAGGTTTTACTTAGGATTAATATGATATAATTAAACTAAAGGGTAGCACGAGATTTAAAAGATTTGGTATACGTAATAAATGTTAGAAATAGAAAATATTTTATATCCTATAGTTACGAAGTTTAATGAATATTTATCAAATTATATTCTTGTATTTTTGCTTGTAGGAATTGGGCTTTGGTATTCTATAAAAACGAAATTTGTGCAAGTCAGATGCTTTTTGGACGGGTTTAAAAATATGTTCGGGAAAATGCAAAAAACCGACAAGCAATACGAAAAAAACATGAACTCATTTCAAGCGCTAGCAACTGCAATAGCCGGACAAGTTGGTACAGGTAATATTATCGGAGCATCAGGTGCAATTTTAATTGGCGGTCCGGGAGTTCTTTTTTGGATGTGGCTTATTGCTTTTTTAGGAATGGCAACAATATATGCAGAAGCTTCTCTTGCCATCAAAACACGAGTGGTTGATGCTGATGGAAATATAAATGGTGGTCCGGTTTATTATATTATTACAGCTTTTAAGGGATTGTTCGGAAAATTTTTATCAAACTTTTTTGCCATAGCAACAGTTTTAGCACTAGGCTTTATGGGGTGTATGGTTCAAGCAAATTCTATAAGCTATAGTGTGCAAGAGGCATTTAAAATTCCTTCTTGGGAAGTTGGTATAATTTTGGTAATAATATGTTCATTTATTTATATTGGCGGAATTAAACGATTGGCTTCTGTTACAGAAAAAATTGTACCGTTTATGGCAATACTTTTTATTATAGGAACATTAAGCATATTGATTATGCGAATTAAATATATTCCTGAGACATTCTATTTGATTTTTAAATATGCATTTCATCCGCAAGCAATATTAGGGGGCGGTTTTTGGTATGCGATTACTGCGGTAATATCTCAAGGGGCTAAGAGAGGTCTTTTTTCAAATGAAGCCGGCATGGGCTCTACTCCGCATGCACATGCACTTGCTCAAGGCAAAACTCCGCACGAACAGGGTACTGTTGCTATGGTAGGAGTATTTATTGATACATTTGTGATTTTGACTTTAAATGCACTTGTAATAATTTCAACACTATATACAAGTGGCAGCATTCTTGCAAACGGTTATACAGGTGCTGTTATTGATATATTAAATAAAACAAATTTAGTTCAATCAGCTTTCAGTAGTGTTTTTGATTCCTCAGTTGGGGCGATGTTTGTAGCTGTATGTCTTGTGTTTTTTGCTTTTTCTACGATATTGAGCTGGAATTTATTTGGCAAAATTAATGCTATATATTTATTCAAAAACAAAAATCCTAAAATAGCTGTAATACTATATTCAACGTTATCACTTGGTTTTGTAATGCTTGGAACATTAGTTTCAAGTGACTTTGTTTGGGAACTCACTGATATGTTTAATAACTTAATGGTAATACCAAACGTAATAGCGTTATTTGCATTGACAAAACTGGTAAAGTCTTGTATGGAGAATAATCATTAAATCTTAGAATTTGTATCGGTAAGTTTTAAAATTTTTCCCTTTAATTACACGCAAAATTGAAATCCTCTCAAACTTCCCCGGTCAGTATTCTCAATCTCTCTGATAATCTACAGCTTGAATACATTTTGAACTGTTATAAAACGGGGGTTGAATTAATTATCCAATCCATAAATACATAAACAAGATATTGTTACACCGAATAAGTTAGCTTATAAAATGCATTTTGAAAGAAATTTAAATATCGTTTAAATTTTTGCCAAAACTTTCAAAAACTTCCGACTAAATATGTCAAACTCGCATTCTTTTATGTCAAAATACCTGATACAAATACGGTTTAAAATGGACTTTTGAGTAATTTTTTCACGGCGGTGTTACCAAAGTTGTTTGAATAATAGCCATATTTTTGAGTTTGAGTGAAATGTCCGTAATGTCAGTTTTGTGTACGCAGAATGTCCACAAAAGGTCTGTATGATTTTAGCAAAATCGCTAAAGTCCAAACACCATCTATGTTTTCCAAGGGGACAACAACCGGACATTTTTTATCAAAGAAAATATATTAAGTATATACTAGGAAGAAAGCAGGAAATTTGTGCACAAATTTATAAAAATAACCTTAATTTATTTTCGTATACCAAGCACCACGGGTTTTGCCGTGTTTGACAAGATAATTATTTTCAACAAGACTTGCCAAATGCTTTTTGATGGTATTTATATTCGTTTCGGTTAATGCGGATAATTCGGATATTGTTGCTCTGTCTTTTGTTTCAAAAACTTCCATAATTTTTGCAGAGATTTCAGGTAAATCTAAATTCTTCTGAATAGAAGTATTTGCGTGTTCTATTTTATATTCAAGTCTGATTTTCTGCTTTTGCAAAGTTTTTAAGAAAAACATTAACCAAGGTTCATAATCAGGTTCTTGATTTAAAGTTGTTTGAGTCTGTCTTAAAGCCCGATAATAGCCCTCTTTATTATCTTCGATTATCGCTTCTGTTGAACTGTAAGGAACATAAACATAGCCTGATTTAAGCAGCAAAAGATTTGTTAACGCTCTTGATAATCTGCCGTTTCCGTCCTGAAACGGGTGAATCGCAAGAAAATTAACCACAAAAATTCCGATGACAATTAACGGGTGGTAGTATTTATCAGATAAATTTTTATTTGTCCAATCCACAAGTTCCTGCATTTTGATGGGTGTTTCAAAAGGTGTAGCTGTTTCAAACACAACACCTAATTCTTTACCCTCGTTGTCATAAGCGGCAACGGCATTTGATATTTTTTTGTATTCCCCTTTGTGTTTTTCATCTTTTGATGAATACTCAAGCAAAATTTTATGCAGTTGTTTTATATAATTCTCAGATAACGGGATAACTTCCCAATCTTCAAAGATAGTGTCTGCAAGTTTGGCATAACCGGCAACTTCTTCTTCGTCACGGTTTGCAAAAGACTGCTTTTTAATTCGGGACAATAATGCTTCAACCTGCTTATCCGAAAGTTTATTTCCCTCAATTCTGTTAGAGGAGCCGACACTTTCGATAGTTGCAACTTTCTTTAAGGCTCTTAATTTTTCGGGAGCCATTTTACCTAATAATTTCCATGAGCCTTTAAATTCATCTATTTCGGAAATTATTGAAAGCATTTGATTACTTATTTTTATGTCGATGTTTTCTAGCATGGTTATACCTGATTAGACCTGATATGACCTAATAATATGTTATTTATATCTGATTGTCAATTTGATTACTAAACCTTAAATCATCAAACATATAGTTTTTGAGCCCAAGCTGTTGTTTTATTTTGTAAAAATCATTTCTGATTTTTCGTTTCATAATTTCCTTATCTTGTTCAGAGCCCGTTAAAATGGTGTTCAAAGGGCGTTTTTTGATGTTCAAATCTGAAATTATCGGAAGCATATACGGATATTGCTCTTTTACGATTTGAAGTAATTTTTTGTATTGTTCTTTGGAAAGGATTTGTATTTTTCTTCTCGGGATATTTGCAATCCTTTTTGGAATATCAAATTGGTTTATTAGTGAATGTAATTTTTAACATCTGTACATATCTTTTAAGCAACAATTAAACACCGATTGAAAAATTCGGTGTTTTATTTATACCAACAACTTCCGTCTTTTATGTCAAACTTGCGTTCTTTTCTGTCAAAATCCCTGATACAGTGTACTGATACAAAACACAAAACACAATGGGGTTTATTTGGGACATTTGAATTGTAATTAATTAGCCTGTATTAGCCGACACGTTGGGGTTATAGCGATTTTATGTAAATTGACTGAAAGGAGACGGAATATCCATTTTCTTGCACTTTTTGTTACCGAAAAATCCGGTATAAATCCGAGTAAATCCCTAAAACCTAAACACACTCTATATTTGAGCGATGGCATATTTGGGACAAAAAAGTCCCATTTTAAATTGCTATTTTTCAAGTCGGAAATAAGCCGGAAGTGTTTAACTCATTTGAATAGCAGTAAAATTGGCCTTTAAAATACATTACAAAACAACAAAAATTAACTTTAAAATCTATCGATTTCAGTCAAGTTTAAAAGTAATTATTCACACCATTCAACAATTTTTTTATTATAAAAAGAATCTAAATCTATATCATTAGTAAGTAGCGTGCATTATAATGCACGAACAATAATTTTCACAAAAATTATTTAATCGGCTGGATTGCCACGCTATCGCTCGCAATGACAAAATCAATTTTTCGCAAAAAAAAAGGTTAAGAAAAAATCTTACCTCTTTTTTTAATGGTGGGCTTGGAGAGACTCGAACTCTCGACCAATTGATTAAGAGTCAACTGCTCTACCAACTGAGCTACAAGCCCTTGTGTTTTTGATAATATATCACTTAGAAAAATTTTTCAAGATTTTTTCATTAAATAAGTATAAAATATAAAAATAAACTTGTGTAAGAATATTTTTTGATATAAAATTTCTTATATAAATTCTGTGGAAAAATAAGGAGAATATATTTATGAAAAAGATATTATCAATTTCGTTGGCTTTTGTCCTTATGTTCTTTACGTCAACATTTGCTAACGCAAAGCAGTTAGCTGATATTACGGCTGAACACTGGGCTGCTCAAGAAATCCTTACCGTTATCAATGGCGGTATTATGGGCATTACTGCAGAAGGATATTTTAATCCCGATGAAGTCATGACAAGAGCTGATTTTACAACAACAATGTTAAGAGCTTTGGGACACAGAGATGTCACTAACAATGCCGAAAACATGTTCAAAGATGTTACTCCTGATTTTTGGGGCTATCAGGATATTCTGAAATCACAAAGATTAGGTTTAATTTACGGTTACGGAGATAAAACTTTCAGACCTTTAAACAACATTACCAAGGCTGAAGTTGAATCAGTTATAAGCCATATTACAGAAGATACTGACTTTATTGATGATTCAGTATTAGATGTTTTCAAAGATAAGGATGATATTCCCGCATGGGCTATTGAAAGATACGCAAAAGCAGTAGATATGGGTGTTTATGTTAATTATCCCGACAAATCAATGCTTCAGCCGAAAAAACTTTTAACCAGAGCAGAATGTGCCGTAATTCTTTACAAGTTAAGAGATGCTCTCGGAAGTGTTAAGAAAGAATTCGTCGCAGAAGAACAAACATTGGGTATTGAACATTTAAATATCTCTGAAGATGCTAAAAACAATGAAGTTGTTGTTACTAACTTCAGAAAAATTATCAAAGCTGGAAATATCCTTAAAATTCAATTCGCAGAAGACTTTTCTTCAAAAAGATATACTGAAGGTTCACCTGTAAAATTTGTAACAACTCAAGATATCCTTACGGAAGAAGGCAGAATGTTAATTCCTGCAAACTCTCAGTTTATCGGTGTCGCTTCTAACTTCCAAAAGGAAAGAGCTTTCAACAAGAGCGCAAGCACAGGTTTTGAAATCAGACAGGTTATTCTTCCTAACGGAGATGCTATTGACTTCACAGGAAATACACTCAAAGATATCAGACCCTCTAAAGCCGCTAAATTCGGTAAAGTTGCAGGTTATACATTGTTAGGAACAGCTGTTGGTGGCGGTTCGGCAGTCGGTATCGCAGCAATGTCAGGCGGAAAAAGCAATAAATACAGCACAGCAATGGCAGTTGGTCTGCCAGTCGGCGCAGGTGTCGGTTTGGCAACAGGTCTTATGACGAAAGGTCTTTCAGTAAAAGAAAAAGTCGGCAAAGATTTATATATTGAATTATTAAGCGACCTTGTTATAAGAAACTAATAAAACCAATTAAAAACAAAAGGATGTTCTTTCGGGAACATCCTTTTTAGTAACAAAATTAATGTAAATGTCGGGCATAGCCATGACCTGATGCACTGACGAATAATAGTCGGATTGCTTGTTGTCAATTTAGTTACCTCCTTTTTTACTTAAATAAAATGTAACTAATTATTTAACATGTACAGCAATGACAATATTTTTATGTAAGACAGAATTTGTCGGATTTAAAAAGATTTTAAAAGTGTTATAATAAAAACAGATATGTAAAATATCTCCCAAGCAGACAGGGCAACAAATAGCTTTATACTTGACGAAGTATATGACAGTTGTCAGAGCCGTAAAAACAATTGACATCACTTTTAACCTAATTGTTTTTAAGATGTTGTTGCCTCTGTATTGGCTGAAATATTCGGCAACAGTTAATTGCGAATCTTTTACGGTTCTTTTTCTGTAAACATTATTTAGCCAAGTTTCAATAAGGTTTTTTGTTTCTTCTATTGTCGGAATGTAATTTCCCTGTAATTTTTGATGATATTTTTCATTTCTTTTAATTCAGTATCTTCTTTTGCGACTTTTAAATTCCCGCCTCTGACCCCAAAATCAAACAAATTGTATCCGACAGTTATACCAAGAACTGATTGATATCTTGTATACGGGTTAATAAAAGCATCTCCTATGGACATTACCGTTGATTCTTTTGCATTGCGGAAGTTTTTTGTATATTCTGTTCCCGCACTGAAATGCAGTTTTGGAAAATACTCTGATTTTGCACTGCGGATTCCCTGTTTTGATATCAAAACATTATAATCTGCTATTTTTAAATCATAAGAATGTTCTTTTGCTTTTTGAAGAATACTGTCAAAATCTATTTTGCTGATAACAGAATCTTTTTCTTTTGCTGTAATTTCTGTACCATCAGTTACCTCTTCAACTCCGTATACTGATAAACAGGACTGTAATATAATCGGTAACAGTAATAAAATTATGATTCTGTAAATATTAAAGTATTTCAATTTTTAACATCCAACTTTTAACTGATTAAAATATTAACTTGAATCTTTCACTTTTTACAGTTTGAAACGTTATGCGATTCAGAATATTGCATTTTATGCCTTGGTTATTTGTTATCGCATTTGCACTTTTTGCAGAATCATGATAAATTGTAATAAATTATTAAGAATGGGATATTTGTATGAAAATAGATTGGAAGTCAAAACAGACAAGAATTGTCGCAGTAATTATTGCGGTAATTATTATACCGATTTTTTATAACCAGATTTCAGCGACAGTAGCGGGATTATATTCGGCTTATATGATGAAACAGCCAAAAACCGTTAAGACGGCTCATCCCTTAGAAAAAGAAATTTTGCCGACTTTTTCGACAACGGGCAGAGTTGAGGCTAATTTGTCGGTTGATATCATTGCCAGAGTCAGCGGCTGGCTTCAAAAAAGATATTTTGAAGAGGGTGATGTTGTAAAAAAAGGTCAAAAACTGTATTTAATTGAACCTGATGAATACATTTTGGCTGCAAAAAACGCAAGAGCATCAGTAAGTGAAAATACAGCCGTCTTTAAAAATTCACAAATTGAATTAAATCGTGCCGAACAACTTTTAAAAGAAGATTTGGTCAGCAGAGAATACTACGATAATGCTTTGACGGACAGAAACAAATACAGAGCACAGTTAGACGGTTCATTAGCAGAGCTTCAAAAAGCAAATCTTAATTTAAGTTACACAAATATCACATCTCCTATGGACGGCAGAATAGGAAAAACAAATTATTCCGTCGGTAATTATGTAACCCCGTCAAGCGGTACTATTGCACAAATTTATTCGACATCACCAATGAAAGTTACATTTCCGATAAAAAGTGGTGATTTTGTAGAATTAAAAAAATACTATAAAGAAAATGAACAAGACAGAGGCAAGCATGCACAACCCAACGAAAATGCAGTATCAATAATATTGGGTCTTTCCGATGGTTCAACTTATGAAAAAGAAGGAAAAATTGAATTTGTTGATAACAAAGTTGATGAAAGTACAGGGACAGTTACTTTAAGAGCTGTTTTTGATAATCCGGACGAACTTTTAGTCCCCGGTGATTATGTCAATGTAAATATCAGAATTAATAAACCCCAAAAAGTAATGTTAGTTCCGCAATCAGCAACAAAAACAGATGTAGGAACGGGTTATTATGTATGGGTTGTTAAGGACGGAAAAACCGTAAAAAAAGACATTGTTGTAAATGAAAGCATTGATAACAACTGGGTTGTTGAAAGCGGTTTAGACATTAATGACGAAGTTGTAATGGAGGGCATTCAGGATATCTTTAAGTCGGGTCAGGAAGTTAAAACGACACCTTACGATATAAATAGTGCTAAAGAAGAAAAATCCGAAAGTAAGGCAGAATAATGGCTATAAAAAAAGAAGATTTGTATTTTTTCATTCAGAAGCCTCGTTTTGCGGTTGTAATTTCAGTATTTATAGTCATTGTAGGTATAATTTCGCTGCTCGGTTTGCAGCAGGAAAAATATCCAAATATTACTCCTCCAAATGTTACTGTTTCAGCATCTTATCCCGGTGCAAGTGCAGCAGTTATTGAATCTTCGGTTGCATCTCTTATTGAATCACAGTTAAATGGTGTTCAGGATATGATATACATGTCCTCTACATGTTATGATTCATCGTATTCTCTTGATATTTATTTTAAGACGGGAACAAACAATGATGTCAATCTGATGAATGTTCAAAATAAAATTCAGCAGGTAGAAGCGCTTTTACCGTCTGATGTTACGCAGCAGGGTGTTACTGCAAAGAACAGTGTCGGCGGTGTCGGAGCTATTATTCTGAACCTTGCTTCAAATGACGGCTCATGGAATCAGCTTGATTTAACAAACTACGCAAGTATATACGTCAAAGATGCCATAAAAAGAATTAATGGTGTTGGTGATGTAAACATATTCGGTGCTGATGATTACGGTATGAGAATTTGGCTTGACCCTGCAAAGTTAGCCCATTATAAAGTTTCAATTTCGGAAGTCAAAAATGCAATAAGCTATCAAAATACTCAATTCTCAACAGGTGCATTAGGTGATTTGCCGACTAATATAAAGCCGAGTCTGAAATTAACTCTCTTAACAAGCGGAAGATTAAAAACACCGCAGGAATTTGAAAAAATAATAATTCGTTCAAATTCCGACGGTTCTAATGTTCGTCTGAAAGATGTTGCAAGGGTTGAATTAGGAGCCAAAACATATACAAGTTTTGGTATGGTTGATGCTCAGCCTGCCGCTTTAATTCAGGTTATGCCCCTGCCCGGTGCAAATACCGTTGATATCGTTAAAAATGTTCATAAAGAAATTAAAAAATTATCAAAGACATTGCCTGATACACTGGAAATTAATACAATGCTTGACAGTGCTGTATTTATCAATGAATCAATGGAAGAAGTAGAATTTACAATATTGTTAACATCAATCATTGTAATTTTGATTATCTTTGTATTTTTAGGTGATTATAAAGCAACATTAATTCCCTGTGTTACAATTCCGGTATCTCTTATAGGTACATTTACGGCTTTGCAACTTCTTGGAATGTCACTGAATTTGCTGACACTTTTTGCTCTTGTACTTGCTGTAGCAGTTGTAGTTGACGACGCAATCGTTGTAATTGAAAACGTAAAACGGCACATTGAAAACGGCGTTGGAGCAGTTGAAGCAACTCAGATTTCCATGAAAGAAGTCGGCGGTTCTCTGGTTGCCATGGCCTCGGTTTTGATGGCGGTATTCGTTCCGATGTGCTTTATGACAGGCTTGTCCGGTACGATGTATAAACAATTTGCCGTTTGTATAGCCGTCTCCATTGCTTTATCCGCAATTTGCGCATTATCGCTTTCACCTGCAATGTGTTCAATTTTGCTGAAAGAAAAAAAGAATAAAAAACCATTAAGTGCATTTGCGGAGAAAACAAAAGGATATATTGATAAATGTATAAATATATTCAATAAGTATTTTGATATGCTGACAAAATATTACCTTGATATGGTCAGAAAATTTGTCTTTAATAAAAAACTGACAATTATTGTCTATGTTTCAATAGTAGTATTAATGCTGGGACTTTTCAAAATTATACCGACAGGATTTATTCCCGATGAGGACCAGGGAACATTAATATCCTCAATAACTTTGCCTGACGGTGCTTCTCTAAACAGGACAGAAGACGTTTGTATTAAATTAATCAAGGCTATTGAAGATATTGATGGTATTGATAAGACAAGGATAATAGCATTCGGCGGTAACGGACCGTCAAACGAAGCAAACCTTGTTATTAATTTAAAAGAATGGGGCGAAAGAAAGGTTAATCCTGTTGACTGGGTTATAAGAAAGATTCAGGGACGTCCTACCGATTTATCTCATAACGGAATTCTGAATGAAATTTATAAAAAATCGTCACAAATAACAGAAGCTTCAATTGCAACATTTTCTCCTCCGGCTATCGACGGTTTGGGTATGATGGGCGGTTTTGAGTTTCAGATGTTATCACTGAATGATGCAGATCTTCAGGATATTTCCAGAGTTGCAAATGATTTTATCCTAAAAGCCAATCAGGATAAAAATCTTAGTAGTGTATTTACACAATTTCAGGCAAATGTACCTCAATATATTCTTGATATTGATTATGAAAAAGTACTGGCTCAGAGTATTGATATATCAGAACTTCAGGATACTCTTTCTTCGACACTTTCGTATTCTTATATAAACGATTTTAATAAATTAGGCAGAGTATTTAAAGTCTTTATGCAGGCAGAAGGCGATTACAGAAATAAAATTGAAGACTTACAAAAAATATTTGTAATAAATAAAAACGGTCAGCCGGTTCCGATTATGACAGTAATTAATGCCAAACAAACAACAGGAGCTGTTTCAATTACCAGATTTAACCAGTTCCGCTCTGTTAAAATTCTGGGTATGCAGTCAAGCGGAAAATCTTCGGGTGATGCGATGAATGCTATGGAAAATCTTGCTTCAAAAGAATTATCAAAAGATTACTCTTATGCATGGTCAGGTACTTCATATCAGGAAAAAGAATCAGCCGGACAAACAGGTTTAGTAGTGGGTTTGGCATTGTTGTTCGTTTATTTATTCTTGGTAGCCTTGTATGAAAGCTGGACGATACCTGTTGCAGTTCTTTTGATATCTCCGGTTGCGCTTGTCGGTGCTTTGGTATTCCAACTTATGATGGGTCAGTCCTTAGATTTGTATTCACAGGTTGGGTTAATTACCGTAATCGGTTTGGCAGCAAAACAATCTATTCTGATTGTTGAATTTGCAAAAGATGAACATGAAAAGAACGGTTTAACAATTCAGGAAGCTGCTGTACAGGCTGCAAGTTTACGTTTCAGAGCAATTATGATGACGGAAGCGGCATTTGTTTTGGGTATTTTACCGTTATTATTTGCATCGGGTGCAGGTGCAAACAGCAGAATTTCGGTAGGTTCTACTGTTATTGGCGGTATGCTAGTTGCTGCTACGCTCGGAACGGTTCTTACGCCCGCATTTTACGTAATAATTCAGGACATTGTTGATAAACATTTTAACAGTAAACGTGAGAATGATGATGATGAAATTATATAATAATATATTGATAACTATTATAATTACGGCTTTATCTGTCAACGGAGCTTTGGCTTTCGGTTTTGGCAAAAACCCCGACAAAGTTAAAAAAGCGGATAAAATCGAAAAAGCCAAAAAGGTTGACAAAGTAAAAAAAGTTAAAAAAGAAGAAAAGGATGAATATGAAAGAGCACCGTTAACAAATGATATCCATTCGGTATTTTCTTTGCAGGATTGTGTCAACATCGCGGTTAAATACAATCACTCCATAAGATATGCTATATATAACGAAGAAGTTTATAAATCAAAAATCGGTCAGGCGTGGGCAAATTATTTCCCTGAATTAACGGCGGGGGCAACTTTTTCAAAAGCAAGTAATCATTACACGGGTTCAATGTCTTATGCAAGCATGCATTATAATTTGGGTTATATTCCGACTATTTCAGCGAATATGCTCCTTTTTGATTTCGGAAAAACAAAAGCATCTGCAGATAGTGCAAAAAGAATGTATGAAGCTTCAAAAGAAGATACAAAAGAAAGTATAAATGAAATAATTTACGATATAAAATCAACATATTACAACATTCTGTTTGCTCAGGCTCAGGTAAACGTATATGAAGATACGGTTAAAGACTATGAAATGCAACTGGAAAGAGCATGGGGTTTTTACAAATTGGGTAAAAAACCTAAACTTGATGTTGTAACAGCTGAATATAACCTTGGAAAGGCAAAGCTTAATCTTTTAGAAGCAAAGAATACACTGGAAATAGTCAAAATTGAACTTTCAAAAATAATGGGTGTTCCTGAATACGTAAATTACGAGCTGTCTGACGAACTTTCAATTAATAAATATAGTGAAACTGTTGAAGATGCTATTAAAACCGCAATGGAAGTCCGTCCCGAATTAATTTCGGCTCAAAAAAATCTTGAGGCAGCTAAAATGAATTTAAGAGCGGCTCGGCGGGAGTATGCTCCTAATATAGGTATTTCCGGAAGTTACGGAAACGGACTCGGAAATAAATATGATATAAAATCCGCACAATTTGAAGTTGGTATGAAGTACAGCAGTTTCAATCTCATGAGTGTCAAAAAGCAGGCTGACGAAGCAAAAGCAAAATACAAACGCGCACTTGCACAATATAATAATACTAAAGACAGTGTTTATTACAGTGTTAAAAAGACTTATCTCAGTCTGGAAACGGCAAAAGAAGCAATTATCATTGCAAAACTTGCGCTTGATGAAGCAAAAGAACAATACAGACAAGTATCCGGAAGATATAAAGCAGGTGTGGGTGACGCCATAGAGTTAAAAGACGGTGAAAATACCTACCTTAATGCCCGTCTTGATTTTTACAATTCGGTTCTGAATTATAATGTTACGGCAGCGGAACTTGAAAAAGAAATGGGCGTTCCGTTAATTTTCTCGGACGAAAATATAATAGAATTTTCAAAAGAACAGTTATAATAACAATACAGATTTTTCTATTTTATTGTTTCAACCCATTTTTTCAGGTTATCAACAGAGGGATTTGAATTTAGTATTTTGCCCTCAATTATTGTTGCAGATTTTGAAACACTCGGTCTTAAATTATCAATTGTTTTTCCAAAACCGCTTCCTCCCGAAGTTGCGAATAAAATAATTTTTTTATTTGAAAAATCGTGTTTTTCCAAAAAAGTATTAACAATAGTTGGTGCAATGTACCACCAGATAGGAAATCCCAAATATATTGTGTCGTATTTTTCAACCGAAAAATCGTCATTTACGGTTTCGGGTCTTGAATTATGGTCAGCCATTTCAACAGAACTTCTTGAATTTTTGTTCATCCAGTCCAAATCAGCTCTTGTATAAGGTTTTAACGGTTTAATTTCGTAAATATCGGCATTTGCTGCTACTGCAAGATTTTCTGCAACTTTTTTTGTAGTCCCCGTTGCGGAAAAATATGCAACTAATGTTTTGTTATCCATATTTGACTCCCTCTTTATATCTTGTTTATTAGTCAGCGCAAATACGACTCCCGCTCCGATAATAAACAATCCGGCAATTATAAATATAATTTTTTTCATTTGTATTCTCTTTTTTATACATTTACAATTTTATCAAATAACAAAAATAAATGAAGTCTGTTTAAAAAATCCTCAGTCCTGATTCATGAGATAATTATATATTTGTTCATAACTTTCTATTCTGAAAAATATGCTGTGGCGGGCATTGTCAATAATATACATTCTCTTGCCGTAAAATTCTTTTTGCTTTGAAATATCAAAAATCTTGTCATCATTACCGAATAATGCTTTGTCATAAATATCCCGAATGTTTTGTTTATTAACCTTATATAGTCTTTTTAAACTGTCAAATTCTGCTCTGCAACTCTCAAGTGTCCTGCTGGAATTATGAAAATTTTTATATTCGTCCCCGGTTTTTACCAGATAATTTTTTGCAAAATCATCTGCGTTTTCTTCCGTTATCCCGCATAAAACATTTTGAATTTTTTCAGAAAGTCCGAAAGTTTCATCAAATAAATACGGGTTGCCGCTTATTGCAATTTTATTATTTATTTTAAAATCAAAATTCATTATTGAAGCAGCAAAAACTCCCGCAGAAAAGGATATTAAATTTATTTCTTTGTATTTGGAAAAATCAAAATCCAGACTCATATCCGAATAATTATATAAAAGTAAAACATCCGAATTTGATTTTAGATGTTGAAATTCATACTCGTCACATCCCCAGCCCGTAAAAAATATTAACAGGTTATCGGAATTTTTGTTAACCAAATATTGCTGCATAATATCCGTTGCCTTTGTTTATCCTATTTTATCACCAATATTAATATTTAGAATTGTAAAAACATATTTAAATTTGTTTTTTGAATTAAAAAATTCAAAAATTTTCGGTAAATTTTAAATTTCTGTCAAAAATTCTGTAAAAAAATAAATATAAAATATTTTTAGTTTGTTTTTTTCTTCTGTTTTTAAAATATTTACAAAGTCTGCTTTTATCGTGATTTTTGACATTACAAATTTGCTCAATATATAATCAGAACAGTTAAAGCTATAGGAGATATATTATGAGCAAAACAAGTTTTATTGACGGTAAAAAAGTTTTAACAAAAGATGAAATAATAAAAATTGTCAAAGAAAACAATATAGAGTTATTAAACTTGAATTCTGCGACATCAACGGAACAATGAAAAATTTGTCAATCCCGTCAGAGCAGCTTGATAAAGCACTGAACAATGAAATTATGCTTGACGGTTCTTCAATCAAAGGTTTCAGAAGTATTGAAACTTCAGATATGTACTTCTACCCGGATTTAAAAACTTTTGCGATTATTCCCTGGAGAAGTGATGAAGATGCAAAAGTCGCAAGATTTATCTGTGATATTCATAATGCCGACGGAACTCCTTTTGAGGGCTGTCCGAGATGTAACCTTAAAAAAATGATTGCAAAAGCGGAAAAGCTTGGTTATACAATGAATGTTGGACCTGAAGCCGAATTTTTTATCTTTAAGAAAGATGAAAACGGAAAACCCTCTTTAAAAACAGATGACGAAGCAGGGTATTATGATGCCGCACCAACCGATAAAGGTGAAAATTTAAGACGTATGATGGTTAAAAACCTGAAAGAAATGGGATTTGAAGTTGAAGCAAGCCACCACGAAGTTGCGAGAGGTCAGCACGAAATTGATTTTAAATATGCAGATGCACTTACAACAGCCGATAATATTATGACTTTTAAATACGTTGTTTCGGCTATTGCAGAAAAAAATAATGTTTGTGCAACCTTTATGCCAAAACCCATTTTCGGTATTAACGGTTCTGGTATGCATTGTAATATTTCTCTGTTCAAAAACGGAAAAAATCTTTTCTATGCACCTGACAGAACTTATCAACTCTCAAAAGAAGCTTTATACAGTATCGGTGGTCTTTTAAAACACGTTAAATCGTTCACGGCAATTACAAATCCGATTATTAACAGCTACAAAAGACTTGTACCGGGATACGAAGCACCTGTTTATCTTGCATGGAGTCTGGCTAACCGTTCGGCATTAATCAGAGTTCCTGCAAAAAGAGGCGAAGCAACAAGAATAGAACTCCGTTCTCCTGACCCGTCATGTAATCCGTATCTCGCTTTAACCGTTATTTTGGGTGCTATTATAGATGGTGTTGAAAATAAAATTGAACCGCCATTGCAGGTTGAAGAAAATATCTATCACATGACAAGAAAAGAACGTAAAAGAGCAAAAATCGATTCTCTTCCCGCAAGTCTTGAAGAAGCTATCGATCTGCTTGAAAAAAATGACATCATAAAAGAATCTTTGGGTGAACATATTTTTAATGAATTTATAGCCACCAAAGAAAAAGAATGTGATACTTTCAGAACTTATGTAACACCTCTGGAAGTTCAGATGTATATGCACATTCATTAACAATCAGTAAGTTAAAATCATATCAAACACACATAGAAAACTCGTAATGGGCAGTAAATCGCCCATTTTTTTTATCTTTTCCAGTAAACTTCAAATTTATCAATTTCACAGAGAGTTTGCTCGTAATTCCCGTTAAATGTCAAAGCTCTGTCGTCAATGTAAAGATGTGCAGGCTTCTTTATATTGGTTACTTCTTTAAAATAACAATCAATATCCCATTTTTTAAGCCATTCCTGCGCCAGAGCTTTATCCCTTGTAGTAAACAGAACAAGCTCATATTTTTTAGACAATTTTTCCAGAAATTCTTTTGCCCCATCTTTTATATCAGGAATAAAATTTTCCTCATATTTTGTATAGTTGTTCATAACCCCATCCAAATCAATTAATATTGTTTTTATGTGCATACCTTTAACCATACAATGTAATGTTAGAAAATAATATATACAATCAGTATTATATTGTCAAGTACAATGTAGGTATATTTATGACTGTTGACAGAAAATTAATGAGAAACGGAAATGGTTGGGCGTTGAGTATTAATTCAACGATTTTAGGTTTCTTGGATGTAGACCCTGAAACTGATATGGTTAAATATTCTATTGAGAATAATAAATTAATAATTGAAAAAAGTAACAAAAAGATTCAACACAACAAAAATAAGTTAAATTAGACTCAGAATTTTTCAGAAATTCTGTTGCACCCTCTTTTATATCGGGAATAAAATTTTCCTCATATTTCGTATAATTGTTCAGAACACCGTCGGGGTCTATCATTAAAGTTTTTTCAATTTTTAAAGTATTTCTAAAAAATATAAACTATTTGGAAAAAAACGAAATATAATGTAAAATTAAATCAATGAAACGAATAGAATATTTTTTCAGACAAACTGCAACATTTCATCTGGCAAGAATGTTCAGATATCAGGCTATTGATTTTTTTGAAACATTCGGCAATATTGCTTTGCGTTTTCTGGAAGCAATGAGATATATTTTTACGTTTCAAATGTCATGGAAACATATAATGGAACAATCCTCGAGATTTGCAATAGACTCACTTCCAATTACATTGACAATTGTTTCAATGACCTCAATTATTCTTGCGGTACAAATTGCGCCGGAAATGGTTAAGCAGGGTGGTGCAGGGTTAATTGGAGGATTGCTTGCAATAGTTACTGTCAGAGAAATGGGAACCATCATGACGGGATTTGCAATAATTTCAATGATAGGTTCTTCTATGGCTGCGGAAATTGCGACAATGAAAGTTACGGATCAGGTTGCTGCAATGGAGGTTTTAAAAGTTCCGCCCGTAAAATATCTTTTTGTCCCGAGAATTTTGGCGGGAGCATTAATGATGCCTATGATTACGGTTGTTGCATCGACCGTCGGAATTTTATGCGGCGGGTTTGTTTCCTCTCTCACGAGTCCGGAGGTAAGCGGATTATGTTTCGTAAGCTCTGTAAAACTCGGATTATTTAACAGAGATATAGGCATAATGCTTTTAAAAGCTTCGTGTTTTGGCATGGCTATTGCCCATATCAGTTCAAGCTGCGGTTTTGATGCAAAAGGCGGTGCAAAAAGCGTTGGTATTGCGACAAACAAAGCAGTCGTATGGTCTTTTATCGGCATTGTCGTAATTGACTATATTTTTGCATTACTTTTCTATTTCTAAAAAGGAAGAATATGACATTAAAAATAGAACATTTAACAAAAAAATTTGATGACAAAGTAATTCTTGACGATATATCCTTTTCGGTTGGCAAGGGTGAAATTCTTGCAATTGTTGGTTTCAGCGGTTCGGGAAAAAGTACGATTTTAAAGCTTATAACAGGATTGATTGAACCAACTTCGGGTACTATTTCAAAGGATGAGGATGGCGATGTTGCAATGGTTTTTCAGTATTCTGCCCTTTTTGATTCGCTGAATGTCTTTGACAACATAACATTTGCGCTTCAGGAACGGAAAGAGCTGAGAGGAAAATATACTCAGGAAGAGTTAAAGCAGTTAGTTGCACAAAAGCTTAAAACGGTTGGCTTAAGCAATATTGAAGAAAAATATCCTTATGAATTATCCGGCGGTATGCAAAAGAGAGTTAGTTTTGCACGGGCAATCATTACCGAGCCGAACATCATTATGTATGATGAACCGACGGCGGGACTTGACCCTGTTGCATCAACAATTATTGAAGATTATATTGTAAGGTTAAGAAATGAAACGGGTTCTACGGCAATAGTCGTAACGCACCAGTTATCAACAATAAAAAGATGTGCAGACCGTGTAATTATGCTATATCACGGGAAATTAGTTTTTGAGGGAACTGCTCAGGAGCTGATGTTAGGGCTTACACCATACACGAAACAATTTATGGAGGCTTCTCCGGAAGGACCCATGAAGATAAATGTTTCTGATTTTTAAAAATTATGTTAAATTATAAATAATTAAAAGGAAAAAAAATGAGATTTTCATCAAGTTTTAAAGTCGGCGTATTAACAATAGTTGCAATTTTGATATTGCTATTTACCGTTTTATGGGTCAAAGGCAGAACAATTTCGGGCGGCGCAAGGCTGACGGTTCAGTTTAAAGATATTAACGGCTTAAGAGCCGGGTCGGGCGTTCAGATGATGGGGGTTCGTATAGGGCAGGTTGAAGAGCTTGTTCCTAAAATAAATGCCGATGACAGTTATGTTGACGTTAAATTTGTCATAACAGAGCCACGTGTAAAAATTCCGAATGCTTCAATGATATCAATTCAGCAGACAGGTATTATCGGCGAACAGTTCCTCGAAATTACACCACCTGCTGTAAGAACAATATATATTCCGTTTAAAGATGATAATAAATTTCTCCATGTGGGTGACAAGGTCGAAATGATTTTATCAAAAGAACTTCACGATATAGGAGAAATCAAAAAAGCGGAAGTTGTCGAAACAAAATCCCTGAATCCATTAATTGCTGCTGATATAGAAACTGATAACGCAATAAAAATCGGATATATCGTTGATATGCCGGGGTTAATCATGCCAGACCTGTTAAAGGGAGAAATAACTTCTTCAAACAATACAAATAAATTAAAAATAACTCCCGTAAAGGTTAAAAACATACCTTTGCCGAATCCGAAATCACCTTATACGGTTATTGAACCGATGAGAATATCTGATTTTATGAAACTTCAATATCGTTCTGCGAGTGCTTTGGCAGAAACGAACGAAAAACTGTCGGCTATTTTGTCTGATGATATTATGAATGATATTAAACAAACAATAAAAAATGCTGAAAAATTGACGATTAGTGCAAACGGTGCAATTGATAAAGTTAATAATTTAATTGATGCCTCCAAAGGTGATATAGAGCAAATGACTGCTCAAATCACTGATTTGACAAACAAAATGAATGTTATTGCAGATAATGTTATTAAAGTTACAAATGACAGGAATTTCTCCAAAAATCTTAATGAAGCCGTTGAAAACGTAAATAAACTTGCGGGCAACGTTAACAAAATTCTTGAAGATAAACAAACAGAAGAACTTTTGAGTAACATAACGGAAACCTCAAAAAATGTTGCCGAAATTTCAGGTTATGTAAATGACCTTACAAAAGATGAAAAATTAAAAGCATCAATTCAGCAAAGTGTGACAAAGCTCAATACGGCTCTTGATAAACTTACAATAACCCTTGACACTGTTAATTATGTGACTGAAGATGAAAGAGAAAATATTAAACAATCTTTGAAAGAAGTTGAAGAAACGACAAAGAATGTTAAAAAATTCTCGGAAAAATTAAATAAGAGATTTTTACTTTTCAGACTGATGTTCTAAGGTTATTGATATGAAAGTTTTTATATCGGAATTGCATTACGACAGAAATCCTAATATATATAAAAAATGTATTTTGGGGTTTTTGTCGCTTTTTTCAATCCCGTATGGCATAATAACGTCATTAAGAAATTTTATGTACGATAAGGAACTTATAAAATCATCCAAACCGGATGTTTTGACAATTTCGGTCGGAAATTTAACAACGGGCGGAGTCGGAAAAACCCCTTTTACAGCTGAACTTGCAAATTTTTATACCGAAAGAGGGAAGAAAGTCGGGATTTTATCGAGAGGTTACGGCGGCAGCCTGCCAAATAAAGAGGTTAATGTTATATCTGACGGCGAAAAAATTTATTTTTCCGCAAAAGAAGCAGGCGATGAACCTTTTTGGCTTTCGCAAAACTGTAAAGGTTCGCTTGTTTTCACCTGCTCTTCGAGGGTGAAATCTTCAAAACTCGCAGCTGAAAAATATGGATGTGAAGTGTTAATTGCCGATGATTCCTTTCAGCACAGAAAACTCGGAAGAGATTTGAATTTAATGCTTGTAAACGAGGGTACAAAATTCGGTAATGAAAAACTTCTTCCGGCGGGACCTTTGAGAGAAAGTTTGAAAGGAATAAAAAGGGCAACAAAAATTATAGTTACAAACAAAACCTATGATGACGAAAACGCTCTGAAATATTGTGAAGAACTTGAAAAAACTTATCAAAAACCTGTTTTTTTGTGCAAAATGATACCGGATATCTGTATTAATATAAGAAAAGAGGAGGATATTCTTCCCAAAATGGTTTCGGTTGTGTCATTCTGTGCAATAGGACAGCCCGGGGATTTTTTTAATTTTATAAAAAAAGATTACAACCTTATTGATAAAATAGTATTTCCGGACCACCATTCATACACTTTAAAAGATGTTGAAAATATTATTGATTTTGCGGAACGAAACGGCGTTACAAATATTGTTACAACCGAAAAAGACGGTGTTAAAATAAAAGATATTCTCTCTTCTCTGAGAACAGGAATAAAAATTTATGCCGTAAAATTAAAAGCATTTGCGGATATGGAGAAAATAACCGATGTCCGATAAAAAGAAAATTCTCGTTGTAAGATACAGATTTATTGGTGATACAATACTTACTCTGCCTTTTTTAAAAAATTTAAGACTTGCTGAACCAAATGCCCAAATTGATATGCTTGTTGCGCCAAAATCGGGTGAAATCATTGAAGATTGTCCTTTTGTTGATAATTTTATCTATTTTGATACGACAAGAAAACATAAATACGAAAACGGAAAAGAAAAGAAAAAGAGCTTTTGGCATTATGTTTCTTTATTGCGAAAAAACAAATATGATAAGGCGTATGTTTTAAAGAGGTCTTTATCAAGTGCAATCCTTATTTTTCTTGCGGGAATAAAAGACAGAATAGGCTTTGACACAGAACACAGGGGCTTTTTACTTACAAAAAGAATTCCTTACGATAACAACAAACACGAATCCGAATGTTTTCTGGATGTTTTACGTGCTGACGGAATAAATATTTCTGACAGTAAACTTGAAAACACTGTAAACCCTGTTTCGGCAGAAAAAGTGGAAAATATTTTGACAGAAAATAATTTATCGGATAAAAAACTTGTAATTGTTCACGCAACAGCAACAAATGCGGGTAAATTATGGGATTTGAAAAATTTTGCAAAAGTTACCGAATATTTGATAAATCAAAAAAATGTTAACGTGATTTTTTGCGGAACTGATTTTGATTACGATACATACGACAGAATGCTGAAAATGATTGATGTACCTCTAAAATCAAAGCCGTTAAATTTGTGCGGCAAATTGTCGCTGAAAGAAAGTCTTGCACTGACAAAAAGAGTTGATTTACTTATCGGAAATGATTCGGGAAATCTTCACATGGCATCTTCTGTAAGAACACCGGTTATAGGAATTTACGGACCTATGCCGTTTGAAAAATGGTATGCACTTGGAGAAAATAATATTCTTCTGCATTCTGATATTCCTTGTTCTCCGTGCGGACTGAGAAAAAAATGTCCGAATGATAAACTCTGTCTTAAAAATATTACTGTTGAACAAGTAACAGATGGGATTAACAAAATTTTAGGCAGTTAAAATTCTGTATATTATAATGCAGAACTACAAAATTTTATTATTGGTGTATTTTATACACAGCATTGTAATATCATCAAACTGGGAAGCGTTTTCGCAAAAAGCATCTACATCAGTCTTTATTCTTAAAACTATTTCTTTTGGGTCTGAAAGTTCATTATTTATTTGGTTAATTAATCTTTCTTCTCCGTAAAGTTCTTCAGATGTGTTTTGAGCTTCAACAACTCCGTCTGTATACATAAAAATGCTGTCCTGAGGTTTTAGCAATATTGAAGATGATTTATACTCAAAATCATCAATTGCAGAAATTACCAAATTGCTGTCAGTTTTTAAGTATTCATATTTATCATTTGTTTTTATAAGAGGAGGATTGTGTCCGGCATTAACAAATTCAACTTCACCTGTCTGAATGTTAAGTATGGCAATAAAAGCAGTTAAAAACATTTTTGCTTTGTTCGTTTTGCATAATTCACGGTTAGTATTGTTAATTGCTGTATTTAAAGGATATCCGCTTAATAAATTGCTCTTTAGCAAAGACTTTGCGTTCATCATAAACAATGCGGCAGGAATTCCTTTTCCCGAAACATCGGCAATTAAAAATGCAAAATGGTTATCATCAATGTAGAAAAAGTCATAGAAATCGCCACCAACCTCTTTTGCCGGTGTCATAGACGCATACATATCAAAAAAATCTGTCTGAGCGAAATTTACAGGAAGTACAGAGGCTTGGATTTTAGTTGCAATTTCAAGTTCTGAAGCTCTTTTTTGTTCTTTTTGGGCATTTTCCTTTTGGAATTGAAGCAGATTTAGAAGATTATCTTTCATTTTATAAAAAGCCTGAGTCAAAACACCAACTTCATCATTTGATTTAACAGCAGGAAGCTGAGCAGAAAAATCACCTTTACCATATTTCTCTGCGACATCGGCGAGTTTAACAATAGGATTAGTTGTGAATTTACAAATCCAGTTTATCAATAAAATTAACAGTAAAACACCAAATAATGTGACCGACAACATAATTATTTGAAAATGCCGGACAGACCTGTAAAAATCATTTGAAGTATATACAAGAAAAGAACTCCATTTTACCTTAGGAACAGGCATATAAACAAAAACGACTTCTCCTTTGTAAACCGAGGATTTAGGCATTACAACAAATCCCGCCTGTCCTTCTCTGAGATGTTTCGCCGCATATTCTAATTGAGGGGCATTCATTTCTTTTGCTAATTCATAGATTGTCTTTTTCATTTCAATATCTGAATCAGGGTGCACTAAATACAAACCGTTTGCTGATGTTAATAAATACCTGCCATTTTGTTCAAAATAATATTCTTTCATGTGCTTTCTCAAAGCATCTAAGTTACCAGAAGTTCCGATTACACCGTCAAAAGAAGAACTTCCTTTGTATTTAAAGGGAATTGATACTGTTGAGGATAAAATTTTGTTTCCCTCGGGGTCTATTGAAATATAAGGTTCAGTCCAGTGAATTTTGCCGGAATTGAGAGCAACCTTAAGCCACTCCCTGTCTTTGATAAAATCCTGTTCTTTCCACTTAACAGTGCTTATTTGTCCGTTTTTAACCTGACTGTAATAGAATGTTCCTTTGTCTGATTTGTTTTTAGATGGGATAAATATAAAAAATTCATAAAAATGACCGTATTGTTGTCTTATAGCTTCTAATGCGGCATGCGACAGCTGACCTAACTGTTCATCGTCTGCTTTTGTTTTTAAAGATAAAATTTTTGCAGTATTTACAAGTGATTGTTCGGTAATATCAGCACCCTGCGCAATGCTGTGATTAACCGTTGCCAAAGCCTTATATGCAGAAGATACAACTTGTTCTTTCAAAAAAGGCTTAGAATAATTTGCGAAAAAAATACTCAATAAAAATGAACCAAATAAAATACTCAGAAAAATACTTACACTAAGCTTAAAAACTAATGACCTGTTTTTTAAAAAATTAATGAAATTTTTTATCATTTTATTTTTCTTCCGTTATTTTTGAACCAACATTATTTTTATTTGGTGAATAATTTATTCTTTACCCCCAAAAAGAACTGCCTTTTTCATTTTACAACAATTGTTTTTAAGAGTGAGATTTGTAACAAAAAATTTATGGCAAATTTATCCGAGTTAAATAATATTAAAACAAAAACGGATTTGTTTTGAATTATCTCTGACACGGGCATTTATAAATAACTAATTTATATAATATTCGGAATAAGGAAGTTTTTTAAAACCTGCTTTTTCATAAACATGAACGGCGTGTGCATTGTCCTTTTCAACTTCTAATCTTAACAGCTTATCCTGATATTTATTTTTTATAAAACTAATAAATTCAGGAATTATTCCCCTATTCCGATATTCTTCTTTTAAGTACAAATCCTCAAACCAAATACATTCTTTACCAAATTCGGTAGAAAAACTTTTTGCCAGCATTGAATAACCAATAATCTCGCTATCATCTGATATAATATAACTTTCAAGAAAAGGTGTGTTGTTTACGGAATTATCAAAATTTGCCGTAAAAATTTCTTCGCTGCCATTTGTATAAAGAGCGGGGGAAGCATAAAAAGTCCTCATCATATTCAAAACGGCAACTTTATCTTCTTTTTTCATTCGTCGAAATATTGTATTCATAATTCGGATTGTATAACAAATTTTTTGATATAACAAATCTGTGATACTTTATCTCAAAATTCCTGATACAAAACACAAGTCATAGCATTAAAAAAGGACAAGTTCTATACTTGTCCTAAATGGTGGGGGCAAATAGACAAAGTTAGAACTTTTTTACTCGAATCTGTAAATGATGAAGATTCGTTTTTACGAACTTTTCAATTTGCTTAATTTGGTGCAAACATTTCGCTTTTTGCACCCTACA
>Ga0265299_10001346_pt1 | contig 28197 bp, 12 predicted proteins | sample AusTroGonzalo_MG_4_FD_193485 | JGI IMG/M metagenome (GOLD analysis project Ga0265299, IMG submission 193485) | Bovine rumen microbial communities from tropical cattle in Woodstock, Queensland, Australia - Gonzalo_02 | ecosystem: Host-associated > Mammals > Digestive system > Stomach > Rumen ... | reverse complement strand
GCTTATGTTTCAAAAAATGCTGTAATAAATGAAGGTACAATTATTATGCATGATGCTTTTTTAAACACGGGTGTAAGTGTCGGCAAAAACTGTATAATAAATACCAAAGCTTTGTTAGAACACGATGTATGTGTCGAAGATAATTGCCACATCTCAACTTCAGCAGTTTTAAACGGTGAAGTGAATGTTGGTGAGGGTACTTTTATCGGAAGTAATTCAACAGTTGTCCAATGCGTAAAAATCCCTCCGGGAACCTTTATAAAAGCTGGCTCTTTGATTAAATAAATTTTTAAAAGAAAATAAATTAATTTTAACTATTGATTAGTTTGATTTGTGATAAAATTTATTTATGCAAAAGGTGTTTATAATAGCAGAAGCAGGTGTAAACCATAACGGTTCTTTAGAACTTGCCAAACTGATGGTGGATAAATCGGTTGAGGCGGGTGTTGATTGTATAAAATTTCAGACATTCAAATCGGAAAACCTTGTTAACAAAGATGCAAAAAAAGCCGAATATCAGATAAATAATACTGGTTCAGACGACAGTCAGTACAGCATGTTAAAAAAATTAGAATTGTCTTATTCTGATTTTTCGGAACTTAAATCGTATTGCGATGAAAAGGGGATAATGTTTTTATCAACCCCGTTTGATTTGGAAAGTATTGACTTCCTTGCAAATTTGGGAATGAAGATTTTTAAGGTCCCGTCAGGTGAAATTACAAATCTTCCGTATTTGAGAAAAATAAATTCTTATAAAAGAGAAGTTATTCTCTCTACGGGTATGGCAAATCTGGAAGAAATTCATGACGCACTCAATATTTTAAAAGATTGCAAAGTTACTCTTTTGCATTGTACGACTGAATATCCCTGCCCTTATGACAGCGTTAATATGAACGCAATGCTGACAATCAGAGATAAATTCAATTTGCCCGTCGGTTATTCCGACCATACAAGAGGAATTGAAATACCTGTTATGGCGGTTGCTATGGGTGCTAAAGTCATAGAAAAGCATTTTACTCTTGACAAGACAATGGACGGTCCTGACCATAAAGCAAGCCTTGAGCCTGATGAGCTGAAAAAAATGGTGTCTTTAGTCAGAAATGTTGAAAAGGCCTTCGGTACAGGCGTAAAAGAACCGCAGGAAGCCGAAAAGAAAAATATTGCAATTGCAAGAAAATCAATTGTCGCAAAATGTGATATAAAAAAAGGTGATATTTTTACAGAGGAAAATTTAACCTGCAAGCGTCCCGCAAGTGGCATTTCTCCGATGAAATGGGATGAAATAATCGGAACCTGTGCAACTAAAGATTATGCAGAGGACGAGTTGATATAATGAGAAGAATTTGTACAGTAACATCAACCAGAGCCGATTATGGAATTATGTCACGTCTTATTAAAATGATGGAAGAAGATGCTGATATTGATTTGAAACTGATTGTCACAGGAATGCACCTTTCGGAAAAATTCGGAATGACGTATAAAGAAATTGATGCTCCGATTGCAAAAAAAGTCGATATTGATATCGAAAAAGAGCCTGCACATACTTTAGCACTTACGATTGAAAAATTTTCAGATGTTTTTAAAATTTTATCACCGGATTTAGTTTTGTTTCTTGGTGACAGATATGAAATTATGGGTGTTGCACAGGCTGCCATGCTAAACAACATTCCCGCTGCCCATATTCACGGCGGAGAAACGACACAAGGCGCAATTGATGAGGCAATAAGACATTCTGTCACAAAAATGAGCCATTTACATTTTACTTCATGTGAAGAATACAGAAAAAGAGTTATTCAGCTTGGTGAAAATCCTGAAAGGGTTTTTAACGTCGGTGCATTAGGAGTTGAAAACATAAAAAAAATTCCTTTGATGACTAAAGAAGAACTTGAAAAATCACTTGATTTTAAATTTAATATGAAAAATCTTCTTGTTACATTTCACCCCGTTACTTTAGAGGGAAATTCCGCAGAGCAGTTTAAGGAATTATTATCTGCCCTTGATGAACTAAAAGAAACGAACATTATCATTACTGCGCCAAATTCTGATGAAGGGAATGAAGAATTATTTTCTCTTATTGATGATTTTATTGAAAATCATACAAATGCAATGTATGTAAAATCTCTCGGAATTATAAGATATTTATCCGCAATACAATTTGTTGATGCGGTTGTCGGAAATTCATCAAGCGGGATTCTGGAAGTTCCGTCTTTTAAAAAAGCAACAATAAATATCGGGAACAGACAAAAAGGCAGAATTCAGTCAAAATCCGTCATTAACTGTAAACCTGTAAAAAGTGAAATTTTAAATGCAATAAATGATGTGTATAAAAAAGATTTCTCGGATATAATAAACCCGTATGAAAAAGATAATACGGCAATGAATATTCTGAATATATTAAAAACTTTTGACTTAAATAACATATTGAAAAAGGATTTCTATGATATCTAAAAAATCAAAAAATACCATATCTCATAAAAAGAGCATAAGATATGCACTTGAAAAAATAAATTCATTCAAGTCGCATGAAATATTAATACTATTTGTTGTTGACGGAAACGGTAAACTTGTCGGTTCACTTACGGACGGTGATATAAGACGAGCTTTACTGAAAGGAGTTTCGCTTGATGATACGGTCGATATGGCAATGCAAAAAGAATTTAAATATGTAAATTCCATGTCTGATTATGAAAAAATAAATAAATATAAACAAGCGAATTTAAAAATTGTACCGTTAGTGACTGAAGATTTACGGCTTATAGAATTTATTAATTTGTCAAAAATAAAGGCGGTAGTTCCTGTTGATGCAGTAATAATGGCAGGCGGAAAGGGTGTTCGTTTAAAACCTTATACAAATGATACCCCGAAACCGATGCTTGAACTTTCGGGAAAACCCATCATAGCGCACAATATTGACAGATTGATTTCTTTCGGAATTAAAAACATATATATATCAGTAAATCATCTGAAAGAACAAATCATTGACTATATAAAAAAGAACTATTCGGAATATAATATAATTTTTATTGAAGAAAATGAACCTTTGGGAACAATCGGCTCAATAAAACTTGTCAATAAATGGCAAAATGACGATATTCTTGTAATGAATGCTGATGTTCTCACAAACATTGACTTTTATGATTTTTTTCAAAATTACAAAAATTTCAGAGATAATATGTCAATAGCTACGTTTAACATCAGAATTAATATCCCATACGGGATTTTAGATACAACCGATAAGAAAATTAATTCACTGATTGAAAAGCCCTCATTTACGTATTATTCAAACGCTGGAATATACCTTATAAATAAAAGTATGATTAAATATATTCCCAAAAATCAAAAATTTGATTCGACAGATTTGATGGAAATATTAATTGAAAAGGGCAAAAAAGTAAGTCATTTTCCTATCAGAGGTTATTGGCTCGATATCGGAAATGCACAAAACTATGCCAAGGCACAAGATGACATAAGATATATTAAATTTTAGGAGAAAAAATGTTAAAAAATAAAGTTATAATTGTATTTGGCGGTTGCGGACTTATAGGAAAAGAAGTTGTCAAAGATATAAGAAAAAATAATGCAGTTTGTATTAATGCAGATATAAATTCTGAAGAGTGTAAACTTGATATAACCGATAATGAAGCTATTAAAAAACTTTTTAAAGATGTATTTGAGAAATACGGAAAAATTGACGGCGTTGTAAATTGCGCATATCCGAGAACAAAAGATTGGGGAAATAAACTTGAAGATATACAGTTTGAATCGTGGCAGAAAAACATTGATATGCAGTTAAACCCGATTATAACCATTACACAGGAAGGTTTAAAGTATATGAAAGAGGGTGCTTCATTCGTTAATTTCGGCTCTATATACGGTGTCTGCGGAAATGATTTTACGATATACGAGGGTACAGGAGGAACTTCACCTGCAGCATATCCCGCAATAAAAGCAGGAATAATTAATTTTACAAGATATCTTGCATCCTATGTCGGACACCTCGGAATCAGAGCGAACTGCGTTTCTCCCGGCGGTGTATTTGATAACCAGAATCCGATATTTGTTAAAAACTATTCTCACCGCTCACCATTGAAGAGATTGGCAAAACCCGAAGAAATGGCTCCTGCTGTAACATTTTTATTATCAGACGGAGCAAGTTACATTACGGGACACAATTTAATGGTTGACGGGGGCTGGAGCGCAATATAGCGATATTAACAAGCTGTGCCTTACTGCGGCAGAAAATGTTGAATTTTCTTTCTGATAAATTCAGAGCATTTTTCAATATTTGACTGTTGTTTGATGAATTCCGCTTCTGCATAAATATTCATATTGAACGGCGCCATTTTGGCACGGTGAATTTTTGCAGAATTATAAATATCATCCAGAGAAAATTCAGTATTTAATACTGTATTTATATCTAATTTTTCTGAATAAGTCCAAACTCCGGGGGATTTGAGATACCATGCCCGACCGAATATTATTACGGGTTTGCCTATTAAAATTGCTTCCCAGCCGGCTGTACCCGATATAGTAGATACTATTTTTGATTTTTTAATCAATTCTATTGATGAAACTTCTTTTCCGACAAATTCGACATTCGGAATGTTCAGCAATCTTTTAAAAAAGTATTCGTCCCTTTGGAAAAAACCCTGAGACGGATTTTCTTTTACATAAATTTTCCAATTATCAGGCAATATTCTTGACAAATCTTCGACTGCCAAAACCTGGTCACAGTACTTTCCACCCAGCAAAGAAGTGGTCATTTCGGGTTGCAGGTGTAAAGGAAAATATACATAATCAAGATTCAAATCAGGAGAATTATTGCAAATTTTATCCATTGTTTTTGCATAATCACGGCGTCTTTTATATCTGATAACTGCGAGTTCCCTCGTTCCCGTGTGTCTGAATTCCTTTAGTAACTTTTTAAAAATATTATCCTGATATTTTTTACTCCGATTGACAGCCGAATCCTGATATGAGTAATATTTATTCAATACATTTTCAATCATTGATTTATCAAAATCTGCATTCAGAATATCGTTATCAATTTCATTTTCTTCGAATGAACCGTAATCATCAAGATTATATACGTATTCTGAGTAATTTTGAAAGTCAAAAAGCCAGTTAGCCTGAAAAGCAACTCTCGGAATGTTTAAAATTTCTGCCATTTTAAACATAACAAAATCTGCGCCAAGATGGGGTATTCTCGACAAAAATACGAATTCTATTTTGTTATCAGTAAAAATTTTATAAAGTATATTTATGAGCATATAAAAAATGTGGCTCATTTCGTGAATATTTTTGCCGTTATAAGCATTTTGCTCCCAAGGGCGGTAGTTTCTCTGAAACATTTCCATATAAGTCTGTTTGTACGGTTCAAGTTTTCTGATTATATCAATAGGAACTTCCGAATATTTATAATTATCAAATCTTGCATAGTCAAAATCATGCACATCATTCGTACAATTCGGATTTTTACCGACCCAAACAACAGGTTTTAAGACATTATCCTCATCTAATTTTTTTATAAAAGGATAAATATTATCGCTTGATTCCCAAAATAAAGTTCTTAGCTTCTTGTTTTCCATATCCCCGCCCAAAATCAGTTTTTTGGTATTATATCCTATTGAGTTTATTTTGGCAATAAATTAAGAAATTAATAAAAATTTATAAGTTATTGAAAGAGGTGAGTAAATCTCATTTTGAGCATATAAAACAAGTGTCTGAGTCCGTCACGCCATGGATTTAAATGGGGCTTTCCGTTCACCCTTCCGTCTTTATGCAGGTTTATCGGAATTTCAATAATTTTCATTTTGCTTAATTTGATTTTAACCGTCAGTTCTGAAGCAAATTCCATACCAGTTGTTTCAAGTGTTATTTTATCCAAAGAAGATTTTCTGAAAAATCTCATACCTGACTGAGAATCAGAAATTTTTGTTCCAAATAAAAAATTAACAATAAATGTCAAAAGAGGAGTGCCAAAATATCTGTGTAACGGAGGCATAGCACCCTCGTCAATAATTCCCTTAAACCTTGAGCCGAGAATCATGTCGAAATCTTCATTACGTTTTTCCCAAAAATCTTTTATTGAATAAAAATCATAGGAGTCATCACCATCAGCCATAAGAATAAAATCGCCGCAAGCGTGGCTGAAACCCTCTCTGATGGCAGCACCATAACCTTTGGTTGTGCAGTTAACAACTTTTGCTCCTGCCTGTTCGGCAATTTGTACCGACGAATCTTTTGACCCGTTATCTGATACAATTACTTCAGCTTCTATTCCGAGGTCATGAAAACTTTTTATGCACTTCTCGACACAAATCCCGATAGTTCTTTCTTCATTAAGACAAGGTATTACAACACTTAAATCCATATATGCTCCACTATATTGAAACAATTATAACACAAATATGTTATAATTATAACTATGAAAAAGATAATGTTAATATATCCACCCGGAAATATGTACCAAAGAGGAGAGGACAGGTGTCAGCTCAATGTTTCTATGTCCTCTGCAAATTCAATGCGGGCATGCAATGATTTGGGATATGCCTCTGCAATTTTAAAAAAAAGGGGATACAAAATATTTCTTAAAGATTATCAAAGCGAGAAGTTAAATCTTGATAATCTTTTAAATGATGTAAAAAACGAACAGCCTGATATGATTTTTATCAGTACTACAAACGCTACAATTTTTGATGATATTGATATAATTAAACAAATTAAAACTGTAAAAAATGATACAGCAGTCATTATAAAAGGTGCTATTTTCTTTGATTGTAATGATAATTTGCTTTCAAAAATTGACATAAATTCCGCAGATTACATGATAGGCGGTGAAGAAGAATTTATTATAGGTGACCTTGTTGATTATCATTTTAATGACAGAGATAAGCTTCAGACGTTATCATCTGTAATATACAAACAAGACGGTAAATTCGTCAAAACAAGTCACAAAGGTTTTTGTGAAGATTTGGATTCTCTCCCTTTCCCCGACAGAGGAGAAATGAATAATTCTCTTTATGTTATGCCCGATACAGGAGAAAAACTTGCAACAATATCAACGTCAAGAGGTTGTCCGTCGTCTTGTTTTTATTGTTTGTCACCGCATATTTCCGGCAAAAAAATCAGATTTCGTTCACCTCAAAATATCCTTGATGAACTATCAGAATGTTATTTCAAATTTAATATAAGAAACTTTTTCTTTAAGGCAGACACTTTTACTATGAACAAAGAGTGGACAAAAGAATTGTGTAATCTCATAATCGGTTCGGAACTTCACGGAAAAATTAACTGGGTTGCTAATTCAAGAGTAAATACAGTTGATTCTGAAATTTTGTCACTTATGAAAAAGGCTGGGTGTTCTCTGATTGCGTTCGGACTTGAATCAGGTTCGGACGATTCTCTTAAAAGAATGAAGAAAAATACAACTGTTGAACAGAATTATCAGGCTGTGCAGCTTGCCAAAAAAGCAGGACTGCTGACCTTTGGCTTTTATATTATCGGATTTCCTTGGGAAGATTTTTCATACTTTGAACTTACCAAAAAAGCAATGTTTAAAAATGATACTGACTTTATAGAATTACACATTGCGACTCCTTTTGCAGGAACTGAGTTTTATAATTTGTTGAAAGATGAGGGGCGCATTACTGATGAGGTATACGGTAAAAGTCATTTTGATTATATAAATTCAGTCAATAAAGATTTATCCCCTCAGGATATTGAAAAATTCAGACAAAAGGCTGTTTTAGAATACTATACAAGACCGTCTTACATCTGTAAAAAAATTTCTAAAAGCATTTTAAAGCCTAAAATTATATTTAATTATTTTAAGTATGGTTTGCGGTTGCTTATTAATTCGTTTATGGTTCTTTTGAGGAAATAGTATGAACATTATAGACAGTTCGTTTTTATTTGATTTGGCACGTGAACTCTATGCTGATTTTTCATATAACAACAGTTCCGGCAAAGCACTTATGCCTTTGAGGTATATCCTTGAGCTCACATACAGATGTAATTTGACTTGTCCTTTTTGTTATTTGCAAAATGAAAGAAAATTAAACGAGTTATCATGTGATGAATGGCTTAATATCATTAATCAGATACAAAGATACTCTTTTATATCTTTTCTCGGCGGTGAAATTTTTTTACGAAAAGACTTCCCTATTCTTTTCAGAGAAGCATCAAAACGTGTATTTGGAAAAGTCAATTTATACACTAATGCGACCCTGATTTCAGACGAAATTTTGTCAGATATTATGAGAAATAAATTCCTGCTTTTTTCTGCTTCACTTGACGGTATCGGTTCAAAACATGATGAATTAAGACAAAAAGAGGGTGCTTTTGACAAGACTCTTAATACTTTACTTGCTGTAAAAAGTAAAAAAAATAAAAAGAAATATCCTTTAATTGAGGTGAAATCAGTTATATTAAAAGATAATCTTGATGAATTGCCAAAACTTTATAAACTATGTATCGATAATGATTTTGATTTTATTACATTTTCATTTATAAGAACAACTTCATTCAGACAGAATCCGAAATTAAAGGACAACTTTGATACAGAATTATACAAAAATGATTATCCGATTGAACAATATTTTGATATGGAGCATTTTTCGGAAGTTTACAGAGAACTTGAAGCTTTGTCAAAAAATACAAGAACTCTTCTTCGCTGGGCACCAAAATTTAAGCCGACAGGTGATTTGGAGAAAATTAAAAAACTGTTCAGGAACGGTAATCTTCATCCGTCCGAATTGTATAAGCCGTGCAAATTTCCTTTTCATGATATTTTTATCAATCCTGAGGGTTGTGTTTATCCGTGTATGCCTATAAACATGGGGTCTGTTAAAGAACATAAGTTATCAGAAATTATTAACTGCGATAAATTTGTTAAATTCAGAAAAGCAATCAAAAAATATAAAGTTTTTAAACCCTGTAATCTGTGCTGTGATTTATATCCGACAACGAAATATATTAATGAATAAAATTTTATGGTCAGAATAATGAGAAAAGATAAATTTAACAAAATAACGGATGAAATTTTTCTGCGTTTACGGGAGGCAAATCTCCATCGTTCAGCATTTGTTAATTTTATGGAAGATATACGTGACCCGTATATCGTTTTAATTGCCTGTATTCTTTCTTTAAGAACAAATGACAGAACGACGTATCCCGCTACTGTCAGAATGCTTAAACTTGCAAAAACTCCTGAACAAATGGCCCGGACTGATTTAAGTGCTTTATCTGAAGCTATATATCCCGTGGGATTTTATCAAAATAAAGCAGGACAAATTATTGAACTTTCCAAAAGAATAATTGCGGAATATAACGGAAAGGTTCCTGATTCTATTGATGAACTGATTAAATTTAAAGGTGTCGGAAGAAAAACCGCAAACCTCGTAATGGCAAAGGGGTTTGGTATTCCTGCGATTTGTGTTGATGTTCATGTTCACAGAATATTTAACAGACTTGGTATTGTAAAAACCAAAACTCCTGAAGAAACTGAGATGAAATTGCGCGAATTAATTCCGCAAAAATACTGGATTGAATTAAATACTTTATTTGTTACTCTCGGTCAAAATATCTGCAAACCGACAAAACCTGTATGTTCTAAGTGTCCGATAACACATTTGTGTAAAACCGGAAATCGTAATTTCTAAATTACAAAAGGCAATATTAATATACATGCCTTTTGATTTAAACTAATATTTTGTACAAATGAATTCATAATTTATTTGAATAAATTATAGAGTCTTTCCATAGCTTCAGCTGTTTTTTCTCTCGTGTTAAATGATGTTACACGGAAGTAGTTTTCACCGTTTTTACCAAAACCCGCACCGGGAGTGCCGACAATAGCTATTTTGTTAAGAAGCAAATCGAAGAAATCCCATGAACTAATGTTGTTGGGGCATTTTAACCAAATATACGGTGAATATTTTCCGCCGGTGTATTTAATGTTTAATTTATCAAGAGTATCTGCAATAATTTTTGCATTTTGTTTATAATAATTTAAATTTTCCTTTATTTGTTTTTGGCCCTCTTTAGAAAATACTGCCGCAGCAGCTTTTTGAACAATGTAAGGTACACCGTTGTATTTTGTTGTCTGACGTCTTAACCACATTTTGTTAAGGCTTAAACCATCAAATACCAAATCTTTGGGAATTACTGTATATCCGCATCTTGTTCCGGTAAAGCCTGCTGTTTTTGAAAATGAACAAATTTCAACCGCACATTTCCTTGCATTTTCAATTTCATAAATACTATTCGGTAAATCATCAGTATCAATGAAACTTTCATAAGCAGAGTCAAATAAAATTAAAGCATTGTTTTGTAAAGCATATTCAACCCATTTTTTTAATTGTTCGCGGTTATAGACTGCACCTGTCGGGTTATTCGGTGAGCAAATATATATTATATCGCATTTTTGTGAAAAATCGGGTAACGGCAGAAAATCATTTTCTTCAGTTGCATCAATATAAACAATTTTTCTTCCGTCCATGGTGTTGGTATCGACATATGCAGGGTAAACGGGGTCAGGAATTAACACGGTGTTATCTGTACCCAAGAGGTCTAAAATATTTCCCAAATCACTTTTTGCACCGTCAGAAATAAATATTTCATTCAAATCAAGTTTTACATTCCTCGTCAGATAATATTCGTTTATTGCGTTTTTAAGGAAATCATAGCCTTGTTCGGGGCCGTAACCTTTAAATGTTTCTTTTTTGCTCATTTCATCAACGGCAGAATGTAATGCCTCTATAACAGCAGGACATAACGGAAGTGTTACATCACCTATACCAAGCATTATTACTTCCTTATCAGGATTTTTTTCCGCAAATTCTCGTACCTTATTTTTTACTGTTGAAAACAGATAATTTTCATTTAAATTTTTATAATTTTTGTTAATGTTCATATCTTATATCCTGTCTATAAATCTACATTTTAATTTTAATTTATCATAAAAATCTTGTATGTAAAAGAAAAATACAATACATTTAATTTCAGTCTGAAATACGGAACTGGATGTAATTAACGGTTTGATAAAATTACTAATACATTAAAATTTTTTCATAATCAAAAATATTTAGAATGGTGAAACAATCAGGTCAAAGTGTACTCTTGCGCTTCCCTGTTCATAGTATTGAGTATTCATCAAGGGGACACCGATATAAATTCTTGCTGTGACAAATTTTGACAGAGCCATTCTGATACCGGCACCAACGCTCATTAAAAAGTTGGTAGTTTCTGTTTTTCCTTCATACGGAAATATGGCACCGTGGTCGAAAAATGTTGCAAATTTAACGGAATCTCGCAATCTGAATTCAGAATTATCTTTTTTAAGAGGAATTTTTATTGTTTCAGGTAAAAACGGTATCGGAAACAATACTTCTAAACTTGTAAAATATGATGACGGTGCTAACAATAAACTTTCGGTATAACCTCTTACGCTTGATATACCGCCGATTTGGTATTGTTCTACATAAGCCATATCGTTTGGAGAATATTGCCCCCCGACTTTTAATGTCGCTATTATTCCTTTAGGCAAATAGTGAATATAATAACCTTCCAAATTTAATTTTGTAAAAAAATTTTTCTTATCTCTGATTCTGTCTTCAATAATACCGTTCGTTGAGTATAAGGAACCGTACAGCACACTTCTTTTAAAATTTCTGTGTCCGCCCAATCCTACGGCAATATTGTAATCTTTGAAACTCGAATATTTGTAATTTGATATACTTGCATCGGAAAACTTTAAATTAAGTGATGTGGTTAAGTTTAATGAACCCTTTTCATTATTTATTAAAGGGTGTGTTATATACCCGCTCGTAATATGTGTTTTGGCTCCCAAATCAAAATCTTCGTATTGACCGCTCGAAATTTTATTATTTCCGTGCATATAAGAAACACCTATACGTGTTCCTTTTCTGTTAATCGGAATATTATAGTCAATATAGGGATTTGTGGCTGAACGTGATTTGTTTATGGCAAAAGATAAACGGTCCTGAAAACCGAATAAAGAATCAGTTGAAACCATCAGTCCGCCTCTTAACAATCCCGTAGTATCACGACCAAAACTATCCCAGGAAGCAGAAAAATGAAAAGGGAATTTTTCTTTTGCATTTAATATTATGTCCGTTGTTCCGTATTCTTCTCCCGGTTTGAGTTTTGCTGATAAAGTAACACTTCTTGCAAGACGGTTGAATTGTCTTAAGTCTTTTTCAAGTGTTTGTAAATCGAGAACATCGCCTGATTTCTCACTAATTCTGGATTTAAGAAACCACTTTCGGTTAAAACGGTTTCCCTCAACTACTACTTTACCTACTTTTGCTTCCATTAATTCAATTCTGAGAATACCTGCATTTAAACTGTTTTCAGTTATGAATGCACGGGCTGTTATAATTCCTTTTTTTGCATACTGAGAATTAATTATGTTGACAAAGTTGTTTAAATCTTCTTCGGTAGCATCTTTTCCCACAAGCAATGATTTGAATTTTAAAATTTCCGATTCTGAAAAAATTTGAGATTTTGTAAACTCAACCTTATTTATGTGAACCGATATTCCGTCTTTTTCAATTCTTGCAGGCAAAATAAGTTCGCTTTCAGAATATTCCTTTTCTTTGTAATATTCTTCTTTATTTGTTCTGTGAGCATCTTCAAACGCGTCATAATATCTTTTTGTTTTCTGAATATCTGTGTTATTTCCGGGGGATTCATTAGGAGTTATCAGATTTTTATTAATATCCGGAATATCAGATTGTTCTTCGGTTTTTATCTCTGATTTACTCTTCTTTATTTTTCGTTTTGATTTATTTTTTCTGTTTTGCTGAATATTGGAATCAGTTTCTGTTACTGATATTTTTATTCCGTTTTTATCAGAAATTTCAGAGTCAGCAATATTTATATTCCTGTAGTCCGTTCCGGAAACGATATCAGCACTTTGCACCGCATTTGCACTGCCAGTTACAGATAATGTTAAACACATTAACGATGCAAATAATAAATTTCTGTTAAAAATCTTTTTCATACCCGATTTATAATATATAAATTTTTGTAATTAGTCAATTTAAACGGGGTTTAAATCCCTAATAATAAGAGTTATAATACATAAATAAATCAGAACAGACATGTGTTTATTATAACTAAGGAATATAAATGTTTTTAAAAACAGCAAAATACAATCGCATTATTGCTTCTGTATTGGGTGTGGTATTCTTTTCATATACCTCACCTGTTGCTTTGTATGCCTCTGAAATAAACCAAAACGGAGTACCTTTTCAGACAGCAACAACCATAAATCAAAAAAATAATATCTTTAATATTACAACAACTACGACAAATGCTGCGGGTAACGTCGGTATAAATACTTTTGGCAAGTTTAATGTTTCTCGGGGCGATATAGTTAACCTGAATCTTATAAATGCCCAAAATAAACTTGTTAACCTGATTTTTGACAGTTCTGCTTCCCAAATAGACGGTATCGTTAATTCTTATATGAACGGGCAAATCGGTGGTAATGTTTTATTCGCTAATCCCAATGGTTTTGTAGTCGGAAGTACAGGTGTTTTTAATGTAGGTTCACTTACACTGATGACCCCGACAGAAAGCTTTATGAAAAGCCTGTTTAGTGGTGATAAGACAAATCCTGATATTGTAAATGATAAGCTGGACACTTTAATCACCTTTAACATGAACGGTTCTGATTATTTGTTGCTTGGCGGAGGAGAAAGTACAAAAATAAAGCTTATGCCCTCACCTATTACTATTGAAGGTACAATAAATTCAGGCTTAGGGATTGATATATTAAACGGCGGTCAGAATATAGACATCCGCAACGGTGCCGAATTAAATGCAAATATGAACTTTAGTGTTTCAGGAGGTGTAGTCACAGCAACTCCAAAAGAAAATGTAATTCCGACTGTTGTTGAAAATAACCAATATAAACTTGCTATGGATGGCGGAAACGGAATAGTTATAGTTTCACAAAACACAGCAATGAACAGAGATTATCTGAGTTCAATTGTAAATTTAGACGGCAAAGTAAAAGCAAACGGCGGAAATGTTATTGCCCAAACCGAAATTTATAATATAGACAAGGCTGAGAATGAATCAACTTCTCTGATTAATGTTAAATCAAACGGTGATATTCAGGGGTATGACGTATCATTGAATGCTATAGCCAAAGCAAAAGAATTAGATAATGATGTACTCGGAGCAATAGAAACAGATTCATGGCTTAATTATCTCAGACCTGAAGAATGGATTGATGCTATCATTGATGATTTTGTACATTTAGGAAAATTGAAGACAAAAGTTACGGTAGAATCAGGTGCAAAAATTACTGCCGCCAACGACATATCAATTAATTCTGTTTCATTACTGAATTTTAATCCGCTTCTGCCTTATACTGCTCCGACGTTTGCATTTGGCTATTGGGATTTCGATTCAGAAACAGAATCAAGAGTAAAATCAGGAGCATCATTAACTGTCGGAAAAAATCTTGATGTCAAAGCGCTGACCGATTTTTACATGTTAAATAAAGTTAAATCAACTAGTCTTATTGAGGTTGTTGATGTAAAACATAAATTCGGCCGACTTGGTTCGTACACATTAAATTTAAGCTTGATAGATACCATAAACAGAGCGGTCATTGAAAATGGTGTTAACCTAAATATCGCGAATGACATAAATGTAATAGCAAGTATGCTTCGTGATTATTCAAACCTGACAAAAAACGGATTAATTCCGGTTGTTGACAGAAACAGAGGTGCGGCAGGTGTTGCAATTGGGATATATTCATTATCTTCCGATAATGAAGCCATTATGAATGCAGATGCAGACATTAGTGGCGGATTGACTGTTCTTGCAGATTATATCGGAAAAATAGATTCTTCTGTACAGGCAGCATCATACGCTGCAGGTGAAGATGGCGATTTTGGTGCTGTCGGAAGAATTATTAATTCTTTGTTTGGCGGAATACAAAAACTGACTCCTGTTTTTGAAACATTAAAAACAGCAAGAGCAGTAAGAGCAGATGCTGTTTTTAACAACATTGCAACTACTGCCGCTTTAAATGTTTCCGTAGATAATGTAAAAAACTATGCTTATATAGGTGATAGTGACAAAGGAATAAAACCTGTTATAAAAGCAGGCAATGTTACTGTTGGTTCAACCCTAACAGACAATAAAAGTATGACTTATGCAGAAACTGAGTCTGATAACGCTACGGATTCTGCTGCTGGTTCAATTGCTGTAAATGTAAAAAATCTGGATGCCGATGCTAAAGTTTATGGTGATTTAACATTATCAGGCAGTGATACTTCACAGGCATTGATTATTCGTTCCAAAACTGATGTTCAGCACCCTGAAGGTTATCTGGAGTGGGTTCAGGAAACCTTACACGGACTCGGAATATTAAATGATATAGATAAAACTCATGCAGATATAACAAAAGTCGATTCAAGTAATGTTGATGAATTTTTGGCACAATACGGACTGAGCGGAGATTTTCAGACTGATGTTGATAATGCGGGTGAAAAACTTGCCATAGCAAATATGATTGATTTCAATACTTTAGGAGCACATGGCACTTTTAATACGTTCGCAACTTCACAGGCAAATGCAAAGACTAACGAGGGAAAAACTAATGCATGGGCTGGTGCTATTGCAACTGCGGTTTTCAATACGAAATCTAATGCAGAACTTGCAAATGGTTCAAGTATTAATCTGACGGGAAGTGATACAGAAAAAAATAATATTCTGATTCAGGCAGATACAATTTCAGAAATGTGGATAGGTGCTGCTCTGATGTCTGTTTTCAACTATAAAAGTTTATTCTCGGGTATGACAGCAAGAGATGGTGATTCTGCGGGCGGAAGCATATCTGTACAGGTAGGAGATATTGATACAATTGCAAAAATCGGGGAAGATGTTCTTATAAAAACCACAGGAAACGGAGTAACAGGTAATATTGATGTTCTCGCAAAAGAAAACGGAGAATATGTAAATGCCGGAAACGGAACATCTGCCGCAGATAAGGCAGGTAAGGGCGGTGATATAGCCGTTACCGTTCTTGCAGGTGGTGAAACCAAAGCATATATAGATAAAAATGCCGATATAAATGCAGAAAATATTTCTGTCAATGCAACTAAAGATGATTTATTGGTTCATGGACTTATTGCTTATGTTAACGCTGCAAACACAAAGAGTTTCGGAATATCAACAATAGGTATCGGAGATACCGTAGAAGCTTATATTATTGGTAATGTTAATGCGACTCATGATGTTTCGGTCAATGCCGAATATGACAAAATTCTTGTAAATACAATTATTAATGCAGGTGTTGCTAAAAACGGAGAACCTGCCGCACAGGAAAGAATGCTTGAACCCCAGGATGACAGCAGTGTATCCTCACTTGAAGATTTTATGAGCGAGGACAGTAGTGTTGAATTAGATGATTTGTCAGAAATATTACCTGATGAGAATATTTTAGATAATCTCAACCTTGCAAATAACCGTTACATTAATCCAAACAGAAACACAACCGCTTATGCAGGTAATATTCTTTTGAATGTTGTTAACAGTACGGTAAAAGCATATATTGACAATAACGTAAAAGTTCTTGCGGGTAATGATGTTAAAGTTAGTGCAAAATCATCGGATATCAATGCTCAGGTTGGAAGTATTCTTGCAGTAAACGGTAAATCAGGCGGAGGGGCTTCGGTTACTTTTGATTTAAGCAAGAATAATATTCAGGCATATATCGGCTCTGCCGTGGTTGATGCAGGTCATGACATTTCTGTCGGTGCAGAGGAAAACAATCTGCTTGTTGCAGTATCAGCAGGTATAGGTCAGGCAAAAGATTCTTCTGGTGTCGGAGTTGTATCATTAGATATCCAGAAAAATAATATTGAAGCTGCCATAAAAGATGGTGCAAAAATTAATACTAATGTCGATAATGAAACTCAGTCTGTAAGTGTTAATGCAGATTTAAAAAACAAATTGGTTAAGGCAGTCGGTGCTTTGACAATTCAGGCAGGCGGCGGTGAAGGTGATAAAAGCGGTGCAAAAGGTGCTGCAGTTAATGGTGATGTTGCTTTAAATTCTGTTAAAGCATATATTTCCGGCGCAGAAGTAAATGCATCTGCAGAACTTGATGTATCATCCGTACAAAAAACTACTCTTGTAGATGTTGGAGTAGCTGGTGCTGTTTCAACACAGGCAAGCTCTTATGACGGTGTTGTTGGGGTTTATGTTTCTTCGGGCGAAACAGATGCTTATATTGAAAATACAAAAATAAACAAAACCGAAGGCAGAACAAATAAAGGGGTTTCAACTACAGTTAATGCCGATAGTACCTATGACAGTGTTACAATAACAGGTACCGTTACGGGTGCTTCTTCAAATGCAGCAGGCGGTTCTTTCAGAATTGACTGGATAAAAGATAAAATAAATTCTTATATTGGAAAATCAGACATTGATGCAACAGGGACTTTATCAATGACAAACCAAAGCACTTTAGACTCTGTTGCCATAACTGTTGCAGGTCAGGGTTCTTCAAGTGAAAATGCCTATGGCGGTGCGGTAATGCTTGCCGTTGATAATACCGTTCAGAATAATTATACAGATGATTCTGATATAAACGTAAATTCGTTGACCTTTGACAGTGATTCCGTTTTTAAAACGGTCGGTGTAACAGGTGCAGTCACGGTTGCAACATCAGGAAAAACAATCGGTGGTTCTTTATATCTTGCAATTGCAAACAATGACATAAATACTTTTATTACAAATTCCGATGTTGTTTCGGCAAATGATATCAATATGACATCAGATTATACTATCGGAAATATAAGTGTTATCTTTGCAGGCTCGGGAGGACGAGGTGCAGCAGGCTCGGGTTCAATTGATACTGTTATAAACAATTCAAATTCCAATACTTTCATAAAAAATGAAGATGATGATAAAAAATCTCATAATACGACTAATGTCACTTCAACTAACGGTAAAACCGCGTTAAACGGTACTAATAACGTCAATATATACACCACGAACGGAAGTATAGCAGTTTCATTAGACTCTGCCGCTCTTGGTGCATCAATCAATACGGTTGTAGATAATAATGATTTAAAAGCCTATATTGAAAATGCAACTGTTACTGCTGAAAATAATGTTGATATAAGTACGGACTCAAATGAATCCGTAATGTCAATATCAATAGGTGGCGCAGGCGGCACGGGAATTGCTGCGGCAGGTTCAATAAATACTATGGTGATGGCATCTGATATATTTTCGTTTATTAAAAATTCAGATGTTGTATCTGAAGCTGGCGATGTAAACGTTTCATCTTCGGGTGATTCTCAGATTACAGGCGGTACCGGTTCCGTGAGTATATCATTTGACACTATGGCTCTTGGTGCATCAATTGTAACAGGTGTTATAAACAATTCAATACATTCATATATTGAAAATTCAAAAGCAGATGCGGCTAAAGATGTTAATGTTTCTGCAGTTGCAAATGAAACAATCGGTGCGGAATATATACCTTTTATTACTGTTGCAGGTGGTTATTCCGAAGGCATAACTGGCGAAGGTGTTGTTGATACAATGGTAATTAACAGCAGTGCAAAATCCGAGATAACAGGCACAAAAACAACTGATGACGTTGTATATGGTGTAAAGGCGGGAGATAATATAAAATTAAGCTCGGACGGAGATGCCACACTCTTTGCGGCAGGAGGTTCGGTTGGGGCAAGCACAGAAATAGGAGTCGGTTTAACGGTAAATACCGTTGTTGTTGACAAAGACACTATTGTAAATGCCGAAAATACAATTCTCAATGCAAAAGCTATAAGTGCAGTTTCAACAGAAAAAGATAATTTCTTCACAACGATTGTTGCGGCATCAGGTGCAGGAACAGGTGGCCTTTCAGGTGTTATAAATACTAATGTTATTACATCCGATGTAAAATCAACTTTTAAAAATTCTGCCATTACTGCAACAAACGATATTGACATAAAATCAACTGCAACTGCCGATATGCAAACAATTACAGGTGCCATATCAGGTGCGGGAACTGCAGGAGTTGGTTTATCCGCCGTAAATGATGTAATAAGATACAGACTTGAATCTTCTGCTGATAACGTGTCTGCAACTTTTGACAACTTAAATATTGATGCTCAGACAGATAATAAATACAAATTCTCAACAGTATCGGGTGCAGGTGGAGGAACTGCAGCGGTTACAGGCGTTGAAAACGTTAATTATATAAACAACTCTGTAAATGCATACGCAACGGGTAATTTAAAAGGAACTAAGACTGATATTAATGCAAAAGACAAAGTTACTTTTACCGATTCTTATTCCGGAACTGTTTCAGGTGCGGGAACAGCAGGTATCGGAGCAACGGTCGAAGTTAATGAAGTAACAAGCACAGTTCTTGCTTATATTGGCGGAAGTAATGTCAACATAAACGATATAAATATTACTGCAAACGGAGAACAAAACTTTGACGGTATATTTGCGGCTGGTTTTGCCGGCTCGGGTTTTGTTTCGGGAGCAGGGACAGTTTTGGTTAATACTGTTGAAACAACTGTTAAAGCCTATGTTGAGGATAATACCAATATATTACTCACTGACAATACAAACGAAAATCCAATAAATACTATTAGTGTTATAGCTCAAAATAACTTGAGACTTACAGAATACACTGGAGCGGTAGCTCTAGGTTTCACCGGTGGTGGTATTGGTGCAACCGTTGTTGTTAATAATATTAAAAACACGACAGAAGCCTATACGGGAGAAAATGTAAATATAAATGCAAACGATATTGAATTAAAAGCAGTTGCTAAAAATGATTTGGGTAAATCCGGCAATCCTTTAATTGCAGTATCAGGTGCAGGCGGACTTTATGCGGGTATTGCAGGCACGGTATTATATTCAAGTGTAGAAGATTCTGTAGCGGCATATATTGGTAACAGTAATAATGTTAAACTTGCAGATAACGGAAAACTGGAGATAAATGCTGAAGATACAACAAATATTTATACAGCAATAGGCGGCGTCGGAATAGGAGCTGCCGGAATAGGTGCCTCTGTCGGTTATACGAATGTGCAAAATACTGTTCTTGCTTTTATCGGTTCAAATACAAATGTTACAGGCAATAATTCCGATATTTCAATATTTGCAAACAGTAATGAATATACAGATTCCAAAGAAGCTGTTGTAGCTGGAGGTTTGGGTTCCCTCGCAGGAGGAGTTCTTTATAATTCATTTGGTAAACAAGTCGGAAATGCCTCTTATAATGAATTAAGCGACAAAGATAAAGAAAACTTTATTGCCGCCAATACTCAGAAAGAAGAGGCATTATCAAAGGGTAACGAAAAAACAACCGCAGCTGACAATGCTTACAAAAATGCTTATAATGCACTTTTAGACAGGGTAATTGCCGATAAAAATACCAAAGGTTCAAGAGTCAGAAATATACCCAAGAAGACAGACGAAGACAGTTTATTTACAAAAGCTGAGGGCTCGGGTTCAAGTCTGCCTACAACGGAAAGAACCAAAACAACCTCTGCATTTGTTGATACTGCAACAACAATTAATGCAAACAGTTTAACAGTAAATGCAAAAAATACCGATAATGTAAATCTCAAGGTATTTAACTTTGACGCTGCATATGTGGGTGTTGGAATATCCGCTGCAATATCTGACGAACAAACAACAACGAATGCATTTATACAAAATAATGCTAATATTGATGTCAAATCGTTTATTCTCAAAGCAGAGTCAAGTGACAATCAAATATTGAAGTCAGACGCATCGGCAGGCGGTGTCATTGAAGGATCCGGAAGTATTACATATTCTGTTTCAAACAAAACTACAAATGCTTATGTTAATCAAGATACAATAATAAAATCCGTAAATGATTTATTGATAAGTACGGTTTCGGATTCTTATTTAACAACAAATTCCGAAGGTATAGCAGGCGGCGGACTTGTCGTTGGCGTATCATCTGCAAAAAGTAAGTCTCAGGGAAGCACCAGAATTGACATTGGAGATGGTGTCAGCATTAGTTCAACAGACGGAAAAATTGAAATTACAACAAATACAACGGACAAATCAAGCTCTGATGCACAGGCTGCAACCGGCAGTCTGGTTGGCGGAACTGGTGGCGAAGCATTTTCAACAACAGGAAAAGACTCAACAATTAATATTGGCGGAAATTTTACCGCAAGTGCAGCAGGCGATTTAAATATAACATCAACTTCAAAGAATGACTCAACATCAAATTCAAACGGTCGTGCTTATGGCGGTATCTCTGCGGGGGGAACAAAGACATCTTCTGACATTAATCAAACATCGGGTGTGAAAATTTCCGATGCAGATTCCGATAAAAATATAACTGCTGCAAATGTCAATATTTCATCAACTGCTGAGAATAATGCAAAAGCAGATACGTTTGCAGGAATAGGTGCTGCGGCCGGCATTGCGGGTTCGGGTGTTTACACCAATATAAATTCCACCAATGATGTATACTTCGGAAAAAATTATAATGTTACGGCTGACCAATATGAAGTTTCAGCCGATACAAACAATACCTATAAAAGTTACAATAAATCTGATGCATACGGCATAATTGCTGTTGCAATACCTTTTATTGAAAATACCGTAAATTCGACAGTCAGTGCTACTTCCAATTCAAATATAGATTCAAAAACATCAATTACCGTTAAGGCTTCAAATGAAATCCAGAAAGCCACAGTTGACGGATATGATTTATACGGCGGTTCTGGTGGATTGGGTGATGGCTCAGGCGGTCACATACATGATTATCTTACGATGGTAACATCGGCAGATTTTGGTGGCAGCTTTGCACACGCTAACGGTAAATTCGGTAACGGTGCAGTTGATATAAGTGCATACAATATTGCTAACATAAATGAAAAAGCTGATTTATATTCTGCTGGCGGTATTTCCGGTGCAGATATGGATTCTATGGTTGATATATCTACAGCAGCCACTACAACTGTTTCAAATAGAGATATATCATCTCTCAATGACAACACAAATTATGTTGCAAGAAATGATGTTGATGTTTATACAAAAAGCAATGTTGAATCATACGGCGGTGTTGCCGGTGCAGGCGGAAACAGTTCTGCAATAGTCACTGATGCAATTGCAAATGTAATATTTAATGATACGGCAAAATCTTCAAGCGGTCGTGATACAAATATTTCTGCAGTAAGTAATAAGAGCGTCGAAGCATATATGTATGCAAGAACAAGAGGTGCATTCAGCGTACTGAATGACCAGGCTAATGCAAAAAGTAATAATTCGGTTGCAAAAGTAACTGTAAACGGTAATGGTCTTGACGATGAAGAAACAGGTAATGCTGTAATTTCTGCTTACGATTCTATAAATATAACCGCTCAGAATACATCTGACAAAATAAAAGCCTCAAGAGATTCTAAGGCATATCAAATATGGTGTATTCCTGTAACAGGTACCGGCAGAGCATATACAAATAACGCAAAATCTGGTGAAATTATTGTAAACGGTATCTTAAAAAGCGGAAAAGGTTTTAATAAATCTTTGACGATAGATATGGACGGAACATTGCACAAAAACGGAATTGATGCCGAAGAAACCCAAACAGGCACAATTGTATCAGCAGATATAGATGTTGATATTGAATTATACAGACAAAGTCAGGAAAGAGCCACAGCCGAATATAATGATTGTACTCAGGTGGAACAGGAAGAAATACACAATTATCAAATCGTAATAAATAATAATAATACAGCAATTAATAATTATAATACAGAAATAAACAGCAGTAATAACGATATCGACAATTATTATGAAGACTATAAGGCAATTTCCGGCGGTGATGATATTGTCGGCGGTTATCTGGATGCGGCAAGAGATTATTGGACAGATGTAAATGATACAGCAAAACAAACTGCATATAATGATGCAAAAACAGCAATGGATGCTGCCGCAGAAAGTTTATCAGCCGATATAAAAGCTATAATAACCGATATTGAAAATAAAGCGGATATAATTACGACAGACTGCAAAGAAATTATTAATTGTAATACCGCAATTGCCAACGCACAGGAAAGTATTGATGAAATTAAAGAATCAATAAAAGATATTACAAAAAAATATGTTGTCCAAATGGAAGTATTGGAAGAAAGAATCCGTGAATTAGAAGAGAAAAAAGCATCAGGAGAAGAATTTCCCGTATATTCAATCGTTGTTGATGATGTAATTATCAGAAACGGAGAAATTAACTTTAATGGTGACGGAAACACAGGTGTAAACGGCAACGGCTGGATTAAAACCCCGGGTAATAATGCTTCAATTACCGTTTTAAATAACAGTGTAAGCAACCTTGTATTCAATAAATTGAGTATAAACGGAGACCTCAAAGGCAGAGTAAACTTCAATGGTACCGTAAAAGGTCCTGATCTGCACTTTGAAACAGAAGATGATAAACCGTCAGTAATATCAATAACAAACACTGTTGATAAAAATGACCCGACAATACAAATTGATACTGACAGTCACGCAGGCGATATTGTCTTAAAAGGTATTGCAGAAAATCCTTACGGTTCTGTTGTAATCACAAATTATACGGGCAATGTAATTTCCGAGGGCGGAATAACTGCAAAAGACTTACATATAAGAGTTCCTAACGGCGGTTATGAACAACAATATACAACAGACGAACAAAAAGTTGGTGGTTCTGAAGGAAGCGGTGCCATTGTTGCTTCAGGAGACATAGTTATTGCGGCAAAAATAATAGATATAAACGGTTTAATAAAGAGCGGAACTGAAATAAAAGAAGTTGATATTCCCGAATTTACCGTAACTAAAAAAGATGACGGAAAATATTATCAGATAGTCAATATCGGTGGAACCGAGGTTGAAACAGAAATGCCCGAAAGCACTGTTACAGAGGGTTATTATTATATGACACTTGCTAATTATAACAATGATTTGGCTACTTTGAGAAAAATTAAAGCATACTTTAAACCCGATGATTTAACTGTAACAGGCGAAAATATATCAGGTGATATTTATTTGTTTAAGGCTGATACAACAGGCGGGAATATTACTCTGACTGGCAATATTATAAACAGTAACGCTTCAGGCGGAAAAATAGAATTATTAAACGGATACGGTCATATTAATGTTGCGAATAATTCTAACCACAACCTTATTACGAATGCCCTGAATGCAGATACTAACAATAAAGGAGTATTAACAATAAATGACTTTAAGTTATCATCTGCAACAGATACAACATTTGATAATATAACACAGGCTGATTTGACAACGGAATTCTTAAATGAACATTCGGGTACATATACAGCAAAAATATATGAAGAAAATAATAATGACTTAAGTATTAAAACAACAGCAGCAAATGTAACTGAGGGTAACGGTTCATGGAATGGTACAACCACACAATCTACGACCGTTGATGGTGCAACTTTATATTCAACAAAATACATTCCGGGCGAGGATGCTTATGTTATGGTAAGTGCAGGCAAAAGCGGAAGTTATCAGAGATATGTACAACGCTCATGGTGGACTGAGTTTTGGTACGGAAAGAAATATGAAACCGTATATTTCAAGCAGGATCCGGTTTATGAGGCGAAACAAAATGCAATTGACGTTAATTTTGTAGGTTTTGACAAACCACAAATTAATATAACCTCAAACGGTACGGGTAACGTTGTTTTAAACAACAATATAAGTGCAATGTCGGGTGATATTAATATAAAATCAATGGGTAATATTCTCACAAATAGTGTTAGTTACACAATATCAGGCAACAATATAACATTACAGGCTGGTGAAAACGGCAATTGGAAAGATATCGGTGAAAATGTTGCAGGTGTTGCAATCAGACCTCTTCAGCTTGTTGTCTATAATGACGGTCTTGTAGATGCGTGCGGTAATAATGTTTATCTGAATTATCCAAAAGACAGTATAAGTAATATATTACTTTTTGCAGACAATTATGCGTATCTTTCAACAGATAACGGAGTAATGGATATCAAAAACAAATCTTTGGTAGGGCTTGATGCAAAAGAACTTGACCTTCGTGCTGACTCTATTAACATAAAAGGAGCTGATTTAGAAGAAAACGCTATTTTTGACATAAATGTCAATAACTGGAAAGCAAGAGCAAAAGACGACATTTATATCGAAAACAGAGGTGATTTAATTGCAAAATACATTGTATCTGAAAATAACAAAGATATTACCCTCATATCTGGGTTTGGAGATATAAAAGCAGGTCAAACAGAGTCATATAGCGATTTTAATATAATCGGCGGAAATATAAAATTGATTACGTATGAAAAAGGTATCGGAACCGTTAATCAACCATTGAAAATTGCAAATGACGGTATATATTATGTACAATCAGCAGGTGATATATATTTGGATTCGGGTTCCAGAATATATGTTGACAGAATTACATCTGAAAACGGAAAAGTAAATTTAACTTCAAAGTTCGGGATAATAGCATCCGAAATAACGACTGACATAAATGGGCAAGCAGTTTTTTATGATGCTGACGGCAGCGTTAAATACAAAGACGGAACTCCTGTTCTTCATGATGATATAAGACATTATAATATTTCTTCCAAAGATAATATTAATCTTATGACCGAAACGGGAAATATAGAAAATATATTTGTTGATACTGACGGTATAATTAGTGCATCAGCAGGATTTGTCGGTGAAAATGTTACCGATGCAACATCAGATGTACATTTAACTTTTGTATCAAAGACTCCGACAGACGATGAAATTAATAAATTAAAAAATAATGAAATAACTTTTGAAGAATTTATATCTGGATATAAAGATATGGTTCTTGATAATATCAAAGCAACACATAATGTTACTTTATCATCTGAAAGAAAAGTTGCAAAAGCAAATCCAAATTCAAAAATTCAGGGTGACAGTATTACAATTAATGCAGTCGGTGATGTCGGAACAGAAGATGTTCCAATAGAACTTGTGCCGATAAAAGAAGTTGCTGTGTATACAAAATCGGGAAGCAGTGTATTTATAGATAACGAAAACGATTTAAAGATTAGAAGAATAGATGTAACCGGCGGTGAAACTGACTCTCCTTATGCACAAGACCAAAAAGCCGACCTGGATAAAGTAATTATTGCATCTGATGCAAATATTTCAAATGCGGGAAAAATTCAAATCGCATCCGAATCAACAACCGAAGAGCAGTTAGTTCCCAATATAAAAGCGGAATATATTTCACTGGTATCTGGAGCTGACATAGGTGATTTTAATACCGAATTATATATACAGACTCCGTCAACAGCATCCGGAAAAGGACTTGTGTACAGCACGCCTGCAGGAAAAGCATATATAAGAGGTATTGGTAATTTAAAAATTATTTCAGGCAGTTCAGATTCTGATGTTCGTATTGTTACTGAGAACAACGATAATACAATAATCGGAAATTTAGCTGTTGGCGGTAACTTCCTGAATACTGCAAACAATACGACAATAACCGGTAAAGTTGATGTAACAGGTGATTCTTTAATTTCAGCAGCAAACAACATTATAATTAATGAAATTGAATCAAAAACATTAACAACAAATTCAGTTAATGCTGATATTACAAAGATGACAACAGTCGGAAACACCACAGTAACGACCACAGGAGATACTGTAATCGAAAACGGCACTGTCGGGGGTGATTTTACAAATACCTCAAACAATACAACAGTCACTGGTAAGTTAGCTGCGACTGATAATGTTAATATTAGTGCAAATAATAATATATTTTTAGAAAATACAGAAGCCGGCAGCAATATGAATGCAAATGCCAAAAATATTACTATTAACGAAATAAAAGTTGCAGGAAATATCTATTCCAACGCTGATAATATAAATATGAAATCTACAAACGACATAAATATCGGTAATATTCAGGGTAATACATCTGCATTTACAAAACAAATTATTATAGACACAACAAAATCGGTAAAAAATGGTGCAGGTGATGAAGATATTAATATTTCGGCAGCGGATATCAATATAATAGCAGGAGATTCTATCGGAGAAATAAGTAAAGCACTTAATTTCTATATACCAAAATATAACAACATACAATTAGAAGCAGGTAATATTATTAATACCAATACAATCGGTGCACCTGCTGATTACGATATCATAATTGGTAAAGATATTTATATAAATGCTAAAAACGACATCAGGATCGGATATGCAAAAGGAGATAGTTTAAACGTAAAGACAACTTCAACAGGTGTTATGTTAAATGCTGAAATTAAAAAAGGTTCTGTTAAAACGGCAGATAAGAGAATTGCAATCGATAATGTAACTTTTGTACCTGATTATTATGCAACGGCTCAGATATATTCTCAGGAATACCCGATGTTCCTTGGAATAGACGCAAGTAATAACATTTGGACTAATCCAAAATACGTATCAAGACACGCAAATGATATTCTTGTCAGAAACAAACGTTACAATTCAAGTATGGAAATAGCAATAACAGAATCTTCGGAAGCAAATATCAAAAACACAAATATTGGCAGAAATCCGACAGACAGTGCTGTCAAGTCTTTAACCAGTATTCCGACAATCTCTGACTATATTTCAAATATTGTAAACGGTTACGTAGAAGGAACTATTACTAATTATCTTGATGAAGAATTGGGAGAATATAACATTATGGATGTAATAAATACATCAAATATTATAAAAACTCCTGAAAATTCTGATAAAAATGAAGACAAATCAAAATTTATAGGCTATAAAACCAAATAATAAGTGATTTTTCATATAAATTAACTTTTTATAAATTCAGAAGCAGATTATTTTTCCTTACGGGCTTTAAATAATTGCTTTATGACAGCAATAAACAATTATTACTTTAAAATCATCATAAAATATTCAATAACATTTTCATACAATAAACAGCCAGAAATTTAACACACGGTACAAGATTTATTATCTGCGAAATTGTGATAGTGCTATATTTTTTCAATATTTTTCGGCTTTCTTTTTTGAACAATTTTGTCAAAGTCAGGAGAAAGACTCATTTCTATATGAAATCTTCCCCATGAAGTTTCGTCAAATTTGTTCCTCATAAGTGGAATACCCCAAGATAATCTTATAAAT
>Ga0265299_10001344_pt1 | contig 28238 bp, 18 predicted proteins | sample AusTroGonzalo_MG_4_FD_193485 | JGI IMG/M metagenome (GOLD analysis project Ga0265299, IMG submission 193485) | Bovine rumen microbial communities from tropical cattle in Woodstock, Queensland, Australia - Gonzalo_02 | ecosystem: Host-associated > Mammals > Digestive system > Stomach > Rumen ... | reverse complement strand
TCAGGAGACAAGGGGACAGGGAGACAGGGAGTTACAGGACAATAGTTATTTCCCTTGTATTGAAGCATCAGACATACGTCTTGAACTCCTTGAACTCCATGTCTCCTTGTTTACTTTACAAGAATCTTTCGAGATTCTTGTATATAAACCCCTTTTCTCGTTGGCTTGCCAGTTAGACGTCTCCCCTGCAAGTCGTACCAACAGTTGTCGTTACTCTGTGTATCAACAACTGCGTTGATACCGGTACTACCTTTCATAAAGTCGAAAGATACCGTACCATCATCAGCCACTCTTATGTTGGTAATCGACTTACCCATCAGTTTTACCCCCTCTGCATTATTACTATACAGTACAGAGGCAGGCGATGATGTGTCTGTAAGCATATCATTCAGCACCTGTGTGTCGGGGTTGGTATATGGATATGCCGATGTACTTAGGAACTTACTGCGCAGAAAACCATCCATGGTATACTTAGTATAAACATTTCCACCGTTGTTACTGGGGTCCCATGTTATATAGTCCTTTCCATCAGCATGGAACAGGTCAAAGCGGAAATGATCGTCAGAGATATTAACCTGATTGTCAGCCCAGCTCGACAGCATGTAGTCCACATGACTAATCAGCAGTCCGCTACCCGGACAACCATAGTCCCACCCCACCTGTTGGCGGTTCTCTAACAGATAGTACTCTTCGCTATCACCTGAGTTGCGTATGATATAGCTTTTACCTCCTGCACCCAGTGGTTTCATTCCTGTAATAGTGGTGGGCTCATTAAGTTCCTCGGGCTGCTCCCATTTCATGTACATCCTCTCCATGGCCGTGAAGTTTGACGGGCACCATCCTCTATTGGTATAGTCGCCGCCATCCATGATATCCCATTCATCAGCAGCAGAGAACATTGTGGTTTGCCCCAGCGGATAGATATCAGGCAGACCCAGACAGTGACAGAACTCATGGGCAATTATTCCGAATCCACCTACTACACCATCTCTCCACAACTCACCGCCTATAGAATAGAAATGTCCGTAAATACCACCAGGAAGCTTTACTCTAAGAGTAGAGGTACTTGGCCAGATATACCCTTTTATCTGATTACCCGAATAACCGGCAGATATAAACAGTACCTGATCCACTTTCCCATCACCATCCCAGTCGTATATTGAGAAGTCAGTAGTTTCAGTCACGCATAGTTGGTTTATGGCACTTGTCATAACATCTTCGCCATAATAATCAGCACCATGTCCCCCGGCAGTAGAATCTACCTTGAAAGGTCCATAGATATCAAACTGCAGGTTTAAGCGCCCACCCGACTGATCACGGAAATAGTCAGCAGCGCATCCTGTTCCTGCTCCCTCATTAAAGCCCTTCTCATTGAAAAATCTATTATAATACTCCTTGGGATTTTCCATCGAGAAATCAGCATCGCTGAACGATATGAGCACCACAGGTTGCCTGTATATCTTATTAGGGTCGAAATCCATAGGCAATGGCAAGGTATAACCGTAGCCTCGCGTTGTTGCCTTTGCATCTGTGCGAACACATGACACACGCTGCTGGGCACTGGCCGTGGTAACCACAGCCAGCCCCAACAACACGTATATCATCAATCGCTTAAACAATCTTTAATGTTTACACGGAGTCCAAGGCTTCAGGGTCTTGAAGAAGTCATTACCCTTGTCATCCACGAGGATGAATGCAGGGAAATCCTCAACCTCAATCTTCCATACAGCCTCCATACCCAGCTCAGGATACTCTACGCACTCGATGCTCTTGATGCTGCTCTTTGACAGTACAGCAGCCACACCACCGATTGTTCCCAGGTAGAAACCACCGTGCTTCTTACAAGCCTCAGTAACAACGTCACTGCGGTTACCCTTTGCAATCATCACGAGCGATGCACCGTTAGCCTGGAACTCATCAACATATGGGTCCATACGGTTAGCTGTTGTTGGTCCCATCGATCCACAAGGATATCCCTCTGGAGTCTTAGCAGGTCCGGCATACAGCACTGGGTACTTCTTGAAGTAGTCAGGCATACCCTCACCAGCATCCAGACGAGCCTTAAGCTTAGCATGAGCTATGTCACGAGCCACGATGATGGTACCCTTCAGGTTCACGCGGGTAGAAACAGGATACTTAGAGAGCTCCTTACGAACAGCATCGATTCCCTCGTTCAGGTCAATCTCGATACCCTTGCCACCCTCACCTGGCTTGCGCAGCTCCTCAGGGATAAGCTCTGTTGGGTTGCTGTCCATCTTCTCCAGCCAGATACCATCAGCATTGATCTTTGCCTTGATATTTCTATCAGCCGAGCAAGATACACCCATACCGATAGGACAGCTTGCACCATGACGTGGCAGACGGATAACACGGATGTCGTGTGCCAGATACTTACCACCGAACTGTGCACCCAGACCGATCTTCTGAGCCTCCTTAATCAGCTTCTGCTCCAGGTCGATATCACGGAAGGCACGACCGGTCTCATCACCTGTGGTAGGCAGACCGTCGTAGAACTTGATTGAAGCCAGCTTCACTGTCAGCAGGTTCTTCTCAGCCGATGTACCACCGATAACAAATGCGATGTGGTATGGAGGACATGCAGCTGTACCCAGACTCTTCATCTTCTCTACCAGGAATGGGATGAGAGTACCCTCGTTCTGGATAGTAGCCTTTGTCATTGGGTAGAAGTAGGTCTTGTTGGCCGAGCCACCACCCTTAGCTACCATCACAAACTTATACTCAGCACCCTCAGTTGCCTCGATATCAATCTGTGCAGGCAGGTTACAACGTGTGTTCACCTCGTCATACATGTTCAGAGGAGCGTTCTGCGAGTAGCGCAGGTTGTCCTGAGTAAAGGTGTTGAACACACCCAGACTCAGAGCCTCTTCATCCTCAAAGCCGGTCCATATCTGCTGTCCCTTCTCACCGTGGATGATAGCGGTACCAGTGTCCTGACAGAAAGGCAGGATACCCTTGCAAGCCACCTCTGCATTACGCAGGAACTGCAGTGCCACATACTTATCATTCTCACTGGCCTCTGGGTCAGTCAGAATTTTAGCAACCTGTTCGTTGTGCTCTCTGCGCAGCATAAACTCCACATCGTGGAATGCCTGCTGGGCCAAAAGGGTCAGGGCCTCTTTTGAGACCTTTACGATTGTCTTACCTTCAAACTCGGCGGTTGTCACGCCTTCCTTCGACAACAGACGGTACTCCGTCTTGTCCTCGCCCACCTGGAACATGGGCGCATACTTAAATTCAACTGCTTTAGCCATAATAATGTTTATTAAGGAGACAAGGAGACAGGGAGTTCAAGGAGTTCAGGACAAAACCTTGATAAACCCGTCTCATGCTCCGAATTACTATTCTGTTATACCGTTATTTTTAACTATTCCATTACAATACAAATATAGCATTTTGCTTGCATCTTCCAACAGGTTATACAACTCTGAGAATTGCAGCTCATCAATATACTGGAGATCACGGGATAGAAGTATATAATCTCGACATTCTTCAATACTGCCTTGCGAAATGTTCATAAAGCGAAGTTTATCAGCCTTACTTAATTTCTTATACCCTTCTGCAATATTAGCTTCAATTGAGACTGCAGCTCTTCGGAACTGAGATGTCAACCCATAGACTTCATCAGCAGGAAAACCTTTAGTAATCCTATAAACAGTCAACACAAACTTATGTGCTTTCTGCCATGCCACTACATTTTCAAACTTATAAGTCATATGTCCTGAACTCCTTGAACTCCTTGTCTCCCTGTCTCCCTGTTCTTAGTATCCAAAGATTTCTTCAAGGCTCAGTCGCTTGATCTTGCCGAGGCCTTCCAGGTACTTCATATCCAGCTCCTTCTCATCACCAAGGATTACGTAGCGATATGCCTTGTTAGCCATGTTATTCTTCTCGAAGTTCACAATATCCTTCAGCTGAACCTTATCCAGGTTCTTGTAGATAAGCTCGTTGGTGCTGATGTTCAGACCCAGCTTCTGAGCTGTCAGATAAGAGTAGAGAACACTACTCTTTGTAGTACGTGCACTTGCCAAGCGCTTTGTCACAGCATCCTTTGCAATCTGGAACGCAGTCTCACTGGCAGGCATATCGTTCAGAATCTCGTGGAAGTGAGAGATACAGTCAACCATCTTATCGTTCTGAGTGATGATATGAGTAAAATAGTACTCCTTACGATCCTTTTCACTTGGACTATAGTATCTTGCATAAGCATTGTAAGCCAGTCCGCGAGCCTCACGCATCTCCTGGAACACGATACCGTTCATACCGCCACCATAGTACTCGTTGAATACCTCCTGTACAGCAGCCTCGTCAGGATTCCATGTGCGCCCCTCGTTGTGATACATTCTCATGTAGATGTTCTTTGCATCGTATGGTGCAATCACTACCTGGTTCTCTGTAGCCTTCTGCTCAACAAATGGCTCACCCTGTGATACAGGCATCAGGTACTTAGGAGTCTTGTGTACCTTTGAGAGCAGGTTCGAGAGCTCCTTCTCGCTCATTGGTCCGTAGTACAGCACCTTGTGCTCCTTTGTGCTCAGGTTACCCAGCAGGTTCAGCAGCTCCTGTGGATCAGTCTCACGCAACTGCTTCTCTGTCATGTCATCACGACGCAGGTTGTGAGGACCGTAAACGCAGTATGAATACAGATAGTCGAAACATGTGCGCTGATCCTTCTTGCTGTCGTTACGTGCCTTCAGCATCAGGTCAACAAACTGTGCATACGACTCCTTGTCGGCCTTTGCATTGTGCAGCACATCCTCCATCAGCTTCAGGGCAGCAGGCATGTTCTCGCTCAAACCAGAGAGTGATATGTTCAGGTTGTCGCCATTCACGTTCACGTTGTAGTTACAAGCCAGCTTATAGAACTGCTGCTTAATCTCCTGAGCCGAGAGCTTGTCTGTTCCCACATAGTCCAGATAGCTGCTGGCCATGTCATAACGGTTGTCATCCTCATGACCGAAATCATAGCGGAACACCAGGTTAAACAGTCCGTCATCTACGTTCTTCTTGTAGTACAGAGGCAGCTTTTTCTTTGTCTGTGTGATAGTCATATCCTTGCTGTAGTCAACAAATACAGGCTGGATAGGCTCCACCTCTGTCTCCTGGATAGCCTTTACAAAAGCGCTCTTCTGGTCGCGGTTTGCCTGGATAGGAGTGATGGCAGGCTTATCGATTTTCTTCTGCAAGGTGTCAACTCCCTGAACCTTAAAGACTGTTGCATAGCCGTTTGTGAAGAAGCGGTTGGCAAAGTCCACAATCTGCTGCTTTGTCAGTTTCGATATGCGGTTCAGGTAACCAACCTCCTGTTCCCATGAAGTACCATTAATAAAGGCGTTCATAAACTGGTTTGTACGCCAGCGGTTGTTCTCCATTGCACGCTGGTAGCTCAGCTTCTTATTGTTCACTACCGATGGCAGCAGATCGTCAGAGAAGTTACCCTTCTTCAGGTTCTCAATCTCAGCCAGCATCAGTTCGCGCACCTCCTTTAATGACTGGTTTGGCTTTGGCTGTCCCATCAGCACGAATGATGAGTAGTCCTGCTGGTCCTGCAGTCCACCACCAGCACCCTGCACCTTCATAGTCTGGTTCAGGTTCAGGTCAAAGATACCAGCTTTTCCGTTGTTCAGCATGTCGCCGATTACATCCAGTGTGTCGCACTGCAGATCAGAGGCCTTGTTAGCCAACCATGCCACCCAAACCTGCTCAGCCTGCTGACCAATAACGGTAGTATCCGATGGAGCAGTAAGACGGCGCTGCTGTGGGAACACTGGCTGACGAACATCAGCACCTGGCTTCCATCCGCTGAAGTACTTGTCGATGATAGCTATTGTCTTGTCAGGATCAAAGTCACCAGCCATACAGATAGCCACGTTGTTAGGCACATACCACTTGTTGAAGTAGTTCTTGATGTTTGTTATCGATGGGTTCTTCAGGTGCTCCTGAGTACCGATAGTTGTCTGTGTACCATAAGGGTGAGTTGGAGTAAGCTTCTTGCCGATAGCATTCCACACCTTATCACCGTCATCGGTAAGATAGATGTTATACTCCTCGTACACAGCCTCCAGCTCAGTGTGGAAACCGCGGATAACCATGTTCTGGAAACGGTCACTCTGAATCTTAGCCCAGTTCTCTATCTCGTTCGATGGTATATCCTCTACATAGCATGTCACGTCGTTGCTTGTGAATGCGTTTGTACCCTGAGCACCTATGGCAGCCATCAGCTTGTCGTACTCATTAGGAATGAAGTACTGTGCAGCCACCTGCGATACTGAGTCAATCTCGTGGTAGGCCTTCTTACGTGCCTCTGGGTTGGTCAGTTTACGGTAAGCCTCGTAACGCTGTTCAATCTCGTCGAGCAGAGGTTTCTCGGCAGCAGGGTTGTTTGTACCAAACTGCTTTGTACCCTTAAACATCAGGTGCTCCAGGTAGTGAGCCAATCCTGTTGTCTCTGCAGGGTCGTTCTTCGAACCTGTACGCACGGCTATATAAGTCTGAATACGGGGTTTCTCAGCGTTAACCGATAAATAAACTTTCAGACCGTTATCCAGTGTGTAGATGCGGGTCTTCATCATATCCCCATCCACGGTCTGATACTTAAAATCCTTTGCCTGTGCACTCAATCCTAATGCCACAGCGCAAATCGCCAGTAAAAATTTAGTTTTCATCAATAATTAATTTAATATTGTCTTGTTTTCTTGTCTCCTTGTCTCCTTGACTCCTTAATTTTCGTAGTCTATCTCATGGTCGAGCTTTGAGAGGAAGTCATCGTAAACATCCTGATCTACATCGCCCATCTGGAACTCTTTCTCGGCATCCTTGCGGATCTCTGCAATCCATGCTCTTCGAGCTTTTACATAGTCCTCGCGGATGCGCTCACATGCTGCCTCGTCGAGTTCCTCCAGCTGGTAGTAGTCCAGAATCATCTGGTAGCTCCATGCCCAACGGTAGTCGCTGTAGTTGTTGTTAATCTCAGCAAAGCGGTCGAGCACCTGCTGGATATTGTCGATAGCTCCGCTCTTGATGTCGTCAACAAGCTTCTGCTCTTCGCTCTCAGGCAGAAGCAGTCCGCTCATGTCAATCCACTTGCCTTGACCTACGGTACTTGCCGGCCTGCCGATATAACCCTCCTTCTGAGCACGCTTCAGCACGGCACCCATATAGATGCGCAGGGCGATATCATAGTATTTCAGTCCCTTGCGCAGCGACGAGGCGTTAATCACATACTCGTGGAAGTTGTATGTAGATACATTATCACCCGAAGCCTCACGCAGAGCCTTCAGGATCTTTATTCCCTCTACTATCTCACCTACGGTGAATGGCGACAGCCAGTCGAAGTTGATGATACTCTTACGCGACTGCTTTGAGCGCTTGTCACGCTTTGGCCATTTCTTGATATCACGATACAGACCTACTGTTGTGATGTTACGTCCAGGCACCAGATAGCAGTCGTCGCCATAAGCCATCAGATAGCTGAATGGCAGGTTTCTGGTATCAGGATGGTGCATCAGCTTACCGAAACACACGGAGAAGGCACCGATAGTAGCAGGCATAAGCACATACGATCCTGAGGCAGTCTTAGTACCACGCTCCAGGGTTCCGAAGTGCATGGGTCCCATCTTATAGGCATGGTTCGAGAAGTTGGTGTTCGAACCTGCATTATAGAACGAGAACTCACCACCGATAAGCAGCGAGCTCTTATGGTGCGATGCCGAGAATGGACCGCAGAATGCAGCACATGCCTCACCATTGGCCATAAACGAGTTGGCAAAGAACAGACTTGCCTCGGCTGTGAATCCGTTTGTTATCTGACAGGCCTCACCCACAAAGCAGTCCTGCATCTTCACGCTGTTATTGATAGAGCAACCGTCGCAGATGATAGAGTTCTCGCAGATAACACCTGTGCCGATAAATACAGGGGCATCCATCGAACTCATCACCGTACACTCAGAGAGTCGTGCAGCACCGCTGATCTCGCAGTCGCCCTTGATGATGGTGTTGGTGATATCCTTGGCGTTGATAATCTTAACGTTGTTTCCGATATAACCGCGATCAGGACGCGATACACGCAACTCATCCTCAATCATCTGCTGCAGAGTCTGACGCAGGTTCTTATCGGTGTTATGCTTCACCATAAACGAGGCCAGCTGACTGTTCAGCTCGCGGAAGATGGTCACGTTTCCATCACCCATCTCGTTGAGCACCGAGATTACCGAACCCTCACCGTATGTGGCGTCATCAGTTGTCTCAAGGGTGCAGATGTTCGAGATATAACAGTCGTTACCAATGGTGTAGTTGTTGATATAGTTTCCTATCTTCTCAATCAGGCAGTCGTTACCCACTGTCACGTTTCGCAGTGTGGCATCGTTGATACCCGAATGCTTAACAAAACCTTTGCTCACTTCTACCATCTTGTCGAATGATCCTAAGCGGATATCGCCATAGAATATAACACGATGGAAATTGTACGGTTTAAAGTTCTCGTCGACTAATACACGCTGCCAGTCCTCCGCCCAGCAAACGTTGTTCTCCAAAACATCAATCTCGCTTTGGGTTAGTTGTCTGTAATTACTCATAATTTTATAAAATTTCGTTTTACTCAATTTTATGGAGACAGGTAGACAGGGAGTTCAAGGAGTTCATGACATATGTTATGCCCTTGTAGTTCTGCCCTATGTATTGTCTTGTCTCCTTGTATTCTTGTCTCCTTGTTTACTCCTCTATGTTATAGAGGAAGTCATTATATGGATATTTCTGAACATGTAGCTCGCGAACACGCTTATACAGCGTCTCCCGCAGCTCATCTATGTTTGCTTTCTCTCGGGCCGATATAAACATGCATTCAAGGTAATGTCCTGTACTCCTTGTCTCCCTGTCTCCCTGTCTCCCAAGTTTCGCCATCCACGTCTTCTCAAGCTCCATCAAAGAGATATTCTCCTTGGTTGGCGCTGTCAGGTCATCTTCATCCTGTGGAGTCCATGTGTAGGCATCAATCTTGTTGAATACCAGCATTGCGGGCTTGTCGGCACATCCCAACTCCTTCAGAGTCTCTTCTACCACACGTATCTGGTCCTCAAAGTCGGGGTGACTTATATCCACCACATGCACCAGCAGATCAGCCTCGCGAACCTCATCAAGTGTGCTCTTAAAGCTCTCCACCAGGTCTGATGGCAACTTACGGATGAATCCTACTGTGTCAGCCAACAGGAATGGCAGGTTGTCGATGGTCATCTTGCGCACTGTGGTGTCGAGTGTAGCAAACAGCTTGTTCTCGGCAAACACCTCACTCTTGGCAAGTAGGTTCATCATCGTAGATTTTCCCACGTTGGTATAACCCACGAGGGCCACACGAATCAGTCTGCCGCGGTTCTTGCGCTGGGTAGTCTTCTGCTTGTCAATCTCAGCCAGACGCTGCTTCAACAGGGTTATGCGCTGCAGGATGATACGGCGGTCCATCTCCAACTGTGTCTCACCAGGACCACGCAATCCTACAGAACCCTTTCCGCCACCAGAGCCTGATCCACCACCCTGTCGCTCAAGGTGTGTCCACAGTCTCTGCAGTCTGGGTAACATATATCTGTGCTGTGCCAGCTCCACCTGAGCCTTAGCCTCGGCTGTCTGAGCACGCATGGCAAAGATGTCGAGGATAAGCGATGTACGGTCGAGAATCTTCACTTGCAGTTCCTTTTCGATGTTTCGCATCTGCTTGGCCGATAGCTCGTCATCAAAGATTACCATACCCACTGGCTGTGGCGCATTGCTCTCATCCAGCAATCCCTCGGCAAACAGCGATGCATCCTGCTGGTCCAACCAGTCATCATATGCATCCTGACATTGCTTGATATATTCCTTAATCTCCAGTAGCTTTCCGCTACCCACATATGTAGTCTGACTGGGTCCACCCACCTTCTGGGTGAATCGCTTTACCGTTACAGCTCCTGCAGTATCAGCCAGGAACTCCAACTCGTCGAGATATTCTTTTGTCTTAGCCTCGTTCTGCTCCTTGGTGATCAGTCCCACCAGCACCGCAGTCTCAGCCTTTGCTTCCGAAATAACAAACTCTTTCATTATTCAAGTACACATGTAAACAAGGAGTTCAAGGAGTTCAAGACATATGTTCTATACTTAGAGGTCTGCACTTGGAGTAATGTCCTGTACTCCTTGTCTCCATGTCTCCCTGTCTCCCAATCATCATTTTGCTTGCAAAATTAATGATTTCTTTGCTCGAAATGGAAAAATCCGTGTTAATCCGTGTTAATCCGTGCCTAAAAATAAAAAATCATTGTATTTTTGCACGGAATTAAGAACCAAACTTAAAACAAATAAGATTATGAGAGTAATTATTCAGAATGACTATCAGAAGATGTCACAGTGGGCAGCTAACCACGTCATCAAGCGTATTAACCAGTTCAACCCAACGCCCGACCACAAGTTCGTGCTGGGTCTTCCCACCGGTTCTTCACCTGTTGGCATGTATAATGCACTGGTAGAGGCTAACCGCGCCGGAAAGGTTTCTTTCAAGAATGTACTCACCTTCAACATGGACGAGTATGTAGGTCTGCCCGAGACTCACCCTGAGAGCTATCACGCTTTCATGGCTCGCAATCTGTTCGATCATATCGACTGTCCAAAGGAGAACATACATATTCTTAATGGTAATGCAGCCGACCTCCAGGCTGAGTGCAAGCACTACGAGGAGATGATCAAAGAGGCCGGTGGTATCGACCTGTTCATCGGTGGTATCGGACCCGATGGTCATATCGCATTCAACGAGCCAGGCTCTTCTCTGCGCTCAAGAACCCGTATGAAGACTCTTACCACCGATACACGTATTGCCAACAGCCGTTTCTTCGGTGGCAAGCCCGAGAATGTTCCTGCTCATGCTCTCACCGTTGGTGTTGGCACTGTTATGGACGCTCGCGAGGTAATGATCCTGGTTAACGGTCACGGCAAGGCTCGCGCTATGCAGGCTGCTGTTGAGGGTGCTGTAAACCACATGTGGACAATCTCTGCTCTGCAGATGCACGAGCACGGAATCATCGTTAGTGATGAGGAGGCTGCCGATGAGCTCAAGGTTTCTACATATAAGTACTTTAAGGATATCGAAAGCGACCAGCTGCTTTAATTATTAAGAAGACAGGGAGTCCAAGGAGTTCAGGGAGTTCAGGACGTATGTTTTGCTTCTCCATCAAGTATCATTAGTAATGTCTTGCAACTCCTTGTCTCCCTGTCTCCATGTCTACATTATACGATGAATAGAGTAATAACTTTTCTACTTTTCATGGCGTTTTTCTCATCGATAAACGCTGATGACGTTCGTGTTTCATCACCCGATGGGAATCTGGTGGTGACTGTAAGTGATGCTGGTGGACGACTGTATTACTCAGTAAAACTTGATGGCCAGCAGGTGTTGGAGCCATCGGCACTGGGACTGAAGACTAGCCTGGGCGACATTACACGCGATCTGAAGATCGTAGAGTCGAGCCAAGAGACAGTCAGCACAACCTATCAGATGCGTGGCACCAAGGCTTCATCAGCTACTTACAATGCCAACGCACTGAAATTCAAGGTTGAAAGCAAGGAAGGCCTGAAGTTCAAGATGGAGTTCCAGGTGAGCAACAACGATATCGCTTATCGCTATCTTATGTCGCGCAAGAATCTGAATGGCCGTGAGTACAAGCGTGTTCGCATTCTCTCGGAGTTGAGCAGTTTTAACTTCCCTGAGGGCACTACCACTTTCATCTCACCACAGATTGGTCCGGAAACAGGTTGGGAGCAGACTAAGCCTTCTTACGAGGAGGGATACTCTAACGATGCCCCAATGACGGCGAAGTCACGTTATGGCCATGGCTACATCTTCCCCGCGTTGTTTCACCTAACTAACGCGTGGGCGTTAGTTAGTGAAACCGGAGTAACCGGCGGTTACTGCGGTAGTCACTTGTCTGACTATCAGACTGGTATCGGCTACACGGTGACTTACCCTGACAAGGGCGAGAACAATGGCTTCGGTATCGACCATGCTGCCATTCCATTGCCAGGCGAGACTCCTTGGCGTACCATCACTGTGGGCAGCACTCTTAAGCCTATCCTCGAGACTACCATCAGTTATGATGTGGTGGAGCCTAAGTTTAAGGCTTCTGCCGATTATAAGCCAGGTCGCTACACTTGGAGCTGGCTCATCGGTCAAGACTCTTCAATCAATTACGACGATCAGGTTCGCTTCATCGACCTTGCTTCGGCCATGGGCTTCGAGTACTGTCTGGTCGACAACTGGTGGGATCAGCAGATTGGTCGTGAGCGCATTGCCGAGCTCTCTAAATACGCCCAGAGCAAGGGTGTTCACCTGCTGATGTGGTATAACAGCAATGGTTTCTGGAACGACGCTCCACAGACTCCACGCAACTGCATGAACACTGCAGTGGCACGCGAGCGCGAGATGTCATGGCTCGAGAGCATCGGCGTAAAGGGTATCAAGGTCGACTTCTTTGGAGGCGACAAGCAGGAGACGATGCAGCTGTATGAGGATATCCTCTCAGATGCCAATCGTCATGGACTGCAGGTAGTGTTCCATGGTTGTACAGTGCCTCGCGGTTGGGAGCGCATGTATCCTAACTTCGTGGCCTCAGAGGCTGTTCTGGCATCCGAGAACCTGTTCTTTGGCGAGGGTGCTACCATCAGCGAGGGTTTCGACCTTACACTCCACCCATTCTGTCGTAATGCTACGGCATCAATGGACTGGGGCGGCATCATCATGAACAAGTACATGTCAACCGACAATAAGAGCCGGCACACACGCAAGACTACCGATATCTTTGAACTAGCCACAGGTATCACCATGCAGACATCAGTGCAGTGCGTGGCCATGCAGCCCAACAACCTCGATGAGCTGCCACAGTTCGAGATGGACTTCCTCCGTCAGTTGCCTACCACCTGGCAGGAGACACGATTCATCGACGGATATCCTGGCAAGTACGTAGTGATGGCACGTAAGGCTACCAATGGTCAGTGGTATATCGCTGGACTGAACGCCCAGAAAACACCGCTCAACCTCACCATCAATCTGAGCGAGTATGGCGATGGTCTTTCTAAGTTGCTCATCGACGACAAGAAGATGCAGCCCGTTCAGCAACCGCTGAAAAAGGATAAGAAAGGAAACATAAAGGTAACCATCCAGCCCAACGGAGGCGTGGTAATCTACTAAATAATTAATCCCCGCGGTTGCGGGGATTAATTATATCAATAAACATATACTCTGTAATCTTTTATGCTTCCAGGCGCTCCTTGTTCTACTCTTGGCAGATAATCTATGCCATAAACCGTCTGCTCGCTGCCAAGGTCTATCACCATAAGGTGTGGCAGCTCGGCATTCTTGGCTGTACGCCAGTAGGTCGACTCCTGCAGGTCGAATGTCTTGTCGGCAGTAAAGTTTCCTCTGCGTATATCCTCGCTATCGGCATATTTCACAGTCCACTGCTCGCGGCTCATTCTACTGCCGTTGGTGCCTATGGCATATATCTCAGCCACAGCCACATCGCTCTTGCCGGCATGGGTGCTCAGTGCCTCAAGCGCCAAGTAGCGACCGGTATGAGGCGTGTTGAATCTCACCTTCTGCCAACCGTTTCCTGCATAGAACTCGCCCTTAGCTGCAGGCGTGGCCGAGTTCAGGTCGGGCTTATCGCCAGGTGCATTATGAGTGCGCGATTTCTCCACGTTCAACTTGTCGAGCTCAGGTGTAGCCTGTCCCTTCAAAACAGGCTTCTTGGGGCCAACCACATCCAGAACTATCACCTCGTTCTTTCCCTTCTTCAACCAGCATCCAGGCAAATAGAGTGTCTGCTGTGGTCCGATGCTCCAGAATCGTCCGATGGCATGTCCGTTAACATACACCTGACCCTTGCCCCACTGCTCCATATTCAGGAATGTGTCGCCCACCTTCTTCAGGTTGAAGTAGCCGCGATAGTAACCCATCTTCGAAGGGGTGTATTCGCCATCAGGATGTGTAGTCACCGCTTTCTTGGCAGTGGCATAGTCGTCAGGGATAGTCAGGATGTTCCAGCGCTTCAGGTTCCATATCAGCTCATGGCCGTTCACCTCTGTCGAGATGGTCACGCTGTTGGTAATGCCCTTGTAGTCCTTTATGGCGCGACCGAAGTTGATTCTGCCCATGGCCTCTACGTATATCTTCAGTTCCTGGTTTTTCTTGATAGGAGGCAGCTGCAGACTGTTCTCATTGCGAACGCGATCTATCTTGCCCACGTACTCATTGTTGATAAACACCTGGGCAAAGTCGTGTCCCTCGTTCAGTGTCAGTACGCTTGGTGTGCTTATCTCAGGGAGCTTGGTGATGTATACCATCGACCCCCAGCCCTGATTCATTTCCTCCATCGTAAGCAGCGGACTGTCCATCACCAGACTGTCGCCGCCCATCAGAATATCGGCATGATCATTAAGCTCAAACTCTGGTATCTCGATGAAAGGTGCTGGCATCTTGGGGATAGCTGGCAGCTTTGTCTTGCTATACTTCTGCATCATCTTGCGCAACTGGAAGTACTTGTCGGTTGTGCCGCCGTATTCGTTTATCGGGGCATCGTAGTCGTAGCTTGTCACGTCGGGAGCAAAACCGGGTGAGTTAGCTCCTGCCCAGTGACCGAAACTTGTTCCTCCGTGAGTCATATATAGCGAGAAGCTGATGTTCTTCGAGAGCATCTCGTCCATGCCGTCAACCATATCCTTTGCGGGTCGGGTCTCGTGGTTAGCTCCCCACTTGTCGAACCATCCGCTCCAGAACTCCGAGCACATCAAGGGAGCATCGGGGCGCAACTCCTTAAGTCGCGCAAACTCATGGTCGATATTAGCACCCGTACCAAAGTTCATCGTCCAAACCAAATCCTCCAACCCATTCTTCTCAAAATTACTCGACCAATCACACTGAAAGAGGAGACAAGGAGACAAGGAGTTCATGGAGTTCAGGACATTACTTTCTGCGCTTGAACTATTGTCTTGTAACTCCCTGTTTACCTGTCTCCATGTCTCCAAAATTATATCGCGTATTGCGCTGATATAATTTTTATCCTCTCCATACGAACCGTATTCATTCTCCACCTGCACCATGATTATTGGTCCTCCATTCTGGATGGTCAGCGGAGCCAACTGCTCACCTACTTTCTGTTCGAATATCTTCACTCGCTCCATAAAGTAAGGATCCTGCTCGCGCAGGCGGATATCCTTCTTTTTCAGCAGCCACCAGGGCAGTCCGCCCATCTCCCACTCTGCACATACGTATGGACCCGGGCGCACTATCACGTACATCCCGTTCTTCTGTGCCAGTCTGCAGAACTCGGCCACATCGTTGTTTCCGCTGAAGTCGAACACACCCTCGCGCTGTTCGTGTATGTTCCAGAACACGTAGATGCACAGGGTGTTCATGCCTAAGGCCTTACACATCTTTATGCGATGGTCCCAGTAGGCCTGTGGTATTCGCGGGTAGTGCACCTCGGCAGCCTTAACCACGAATGGCTCGCCGTTTAGCAGGAATGTTTTGTTGCCCACAGTGAAATCTCCGGCAAACAAAAACATCGGCAAAATAGCAAAAATAGCAGTAATTAGTAGTTTAACCTTTTTCATTTTGTATCTTTTATTTTATTATTTGGTGCAAAGATACGATTTTTTCCCTACGGATTATACGGATTATACGGATTTTTTATAATTTTGCGGCAAAATAATCAATTATGTATATGAAGAAACTGTTATTACTTACTTTGGCGATTGTCTTTGCTGGAATGGCAAAGGCAGAGGATGGTCATAAGCTGTGGCTCCGCCAAACCCCTGTCAACAAGGCTGTAGTTACCGGACCTGAGTGTATCGCAGCCCAAGAGCTAAGAACCTATAGCAATAACGATGTAACATTGAAGCTCGATGCCTCGCTTCAGGACGATGAGTATCGTATTAACAAAAATGTTATTTCTGCCAAGAACGAGATTGGTCTGCTTTATGGCGCTTATGCTTATCTTCGTGGCGAGACCACAGGTAGCAAGCCATTTTATAAGCTCCGCATATTGAACCACTGGGATAACCTTAATGGCACTATCGAGCGCGGATACGCAGGACTTAGCATTTTTTGGAAAGGCAAGGAAGGCGGTAAGCCCCGTCGTGGTCATACCATCTTTGTCGAGGACCCCGATCAGCCCATCGATGTTGAACTCATTAAGGAATACGCTCGCGCTAATGCCTCTATCGGCATCAACGGAACTGTGCTCAACAATGTCAACGCATCGCCAAAGATGCTGTCAGAGGTTTATATCAACAAGGTAAAGCAGTATGCCGACATCATGCGCCCTTATGGCATCAAGGTCTATCTGTCGGTTAACTTCGCTTCGCCAATGACTATCCCCGCCAAGGGCTTCAACAAGGGTAAGACTCTTAAGACTGCCGACCCGCTGAACCCACAGGTAAAGGCTTGGTGGAAGGCTAAGGCCAAGGAGATTTACGCTCTTATCCCCGACTTTGGTGGATTCCTTGTAAAGGCCAACTCTGAGGGCCAGCCTGGTCCTTTCGATTATAAGCGCACTCATGCCGATGGTGCCAACATGCTGGCCGACGCTGTTAAACCCTTCGGTGGAATCATCATGTGGCGCAGCTTTGTCTACGGCGCTGCTCATGCTGGCGAGGACCGTGTAAAACAGGCTGTCAGTGAGTTTGCCAGTCTCGATGGTAAGTTTCGCGACAATGTCATCCTGCAGTCAAAGAACGGTCCACTCGATTTCCAGCCCCGCGAACCATACGCTCCTATCTTCGATAACATCAAACACACAAAGCAGATGGCCGAGCTCCAGATTACTCAGGAGTATCTTGGTCAGTCACGTCATCTTGTATATCTGGCTCCCATGTGGCGCGAGTTCTTCGGCTTCGTAGCCCCCGAGAAGCTCGTCGGCATAGCAGGTGTAGCCAACATCGGTCTCGACACCAACTGGTGCGGCCATCACTTCTCCCAGGCCAACTGGTACGCCTTCGGCCGCCTAGCCTGGAACCCCGCCCTCACCTCTGAGGCCATCGCCACCGAATGGCTGCAGCAAACGCTTCTGTCAGGGGACAGGTACCTGTCATCAACCAACAAGCACCAATGTCAGATGACAGGTACCTGTCCCCTGACAGAAGAACTCCTCAGCGTGATGCTCCGCTCACGCGAAGCATGCGTCGATTATATGATGCCAATCGGCCTGCACCATATCTTCGCCTTCGACGAACACTATGGTCCCGAGCCCAACGGCTTCATCCCAAGCTATCCTATTGAGTGGTGCCCTGTTTACTATCACAAGGCCAACAACGACAGTATCGGTTTCGACCGCACACACACTGGCTCTAACGCTACAGCCCAGTATCGCGAGCCCTACTGTCAGATTTACGATGATATCAACACCTGTCCAGAGCGTTATCTGTTGTGGTTCCATCGTGTTCCCTGGACATATCGTTTCAAGAGTGGTCGCACCGTATATGAGGAGATGGAGTATCACTACACTCGTGGAGTCAACGAGGTTGAGGACTTCATCCGCGTTTGGAACGAGGCCAAGCCCTATATCGACGCCCAGCGCTGGCAAGAGGTCGACGTCCGTCTCCAACATCAGCTCCAAAACGCCAAACAATGGCGCCAGGTTTGCCTCACCTACTTCAAAAGCTTCACCCAAAAGTGAAGCTTTTTTTTACACCTTTCTTTTTCTTTCGTCATCGAAAGATGTTCTTTTTGAAAAGAACCAAAAGAACTGTCCTTTTCTTTTGGCGCAAAAGAAAAGAACTAAAAGAAAACATCACCCACCCAAGGCCCTCCCTCAAGGGAGGGATGCAACCGCTCCTACTCGTCGCTCTTTCATTAAGGTACGCCTGGGCTTCAAAGCCCTGGCGTGGCTTGTCTTAATGGGGCGAGCCCCAAAGGCGACCCGCCACGCATAGTCGCCGATACCATGGCTCGCCCGATAGGGCACAGGCTTTGCGAGCCATACCAAAACTTTTATGGAGAGGGTCTGCCCTCGCAATAAACTAAAGCCCCTTTGAAGGGGTTTGGGGGTAGCAGTCTTCTTTGGTTCTTTTTCTTCTGATGTCAGAAGAAATGAACAAACAGATACTTAAGGGCACAGCCCTTATAAAGAGATTTCTTTGTTAAAAAGCAGTTATAATTTTGCGTATTTCAAAAATAATGCTTACTTTTGCAAGCGGTTAACGTATGATGATAATGCGAGTGCCATATAACTTTAACATTTTAAACTAAAAAACAAATTATTATGGAGAATTTAAGATTGTGTTATGCGGCGGCAGCCGCATGTGTCGGGATAGTAGGCCTTGGAAGCTGTAACAAAGACGAGACAGTTTACCAAGGCATCGAAGAAGACATTAGCAAACTCAAAGTAATAACTAGAACTAACGACGAATCCACAAAACCAAACGAAGGGAAAATCTACATCTTTAATGAAAAAGGGCTCTGCGCCGATACCATAAGTCCCGAAAACTTAAAAAACAACACCCCAATAAAAACAAAACCAGGCGCCATAAAACTCATAGCAATAGGAAGCAACGACCTAACCGCCTATAACCTCCCAAACAAAAACAACGTCACCGATAGTAGCATCATAAAACTAAACAACGGACGCTCTCTTACCGACCTGATTTTAGGAACAACTACTACCACTCTCGAAGAAGGAGAAACAACCCAGACCGACATCACAATGAGCCGTGAGGTGCTCTGTTTCAAACACCTTACAGCCGACAAAATCCCAGCCGACATCATCGGAACAGAGATAATGATCGGTCCGATGTACAAGAACATAAAACTGAACGGGAAATACACAAACGATGTTGATACCGTAAGATTCATTCTCCAGAAAGATCCGTCGCAAGAAGGATTCTGGACATACAAAGGCGATTCGGTCTTCTCGCTGCCATCAGTAGGCAAACCGTCAATAATCCTGCGACTTAAAACCGTCGACACCACAAAGGAATACACTTTTCAGGCCAACAACGCTCTCAGGAAGAACCGCTTTATTCGACTGGAAGTTGACTTGCGTGAGGGGATAAAGACCTTTTTTGCCACATCGTTCTCGAACCCGGAGTGGGAAGGAACCGATTCTATCGAATACCGTTATCAGAAAGATGATATCACAAAAGAAGAAACGGTGCAGCACCCCGTAGCAGGCGGAGTGTACAGTAATTATTATGTGGTATCGGTGGATAAATCGAAAAGAACAGCCGTGTTGCTTAGACGCAGTGGCGCCGATGGCATTACCAACGACTCGATAATGAATGCTGCCACCAAAAGTATCAACAAACCAGTATGGCCTATCGGCGGATGGCGACTGCCAACAGTTGACGAATGTCGCTATTTCCTGTCAAACGCAAAGATATACGATCCGAACGTTACCGGCAAGAACTACATGGTGAAATATGGTACATACTACTGCACCAAGAACAACGAGCTGATAACGATAACAATGAGTGGCGAAACAAAAAGGACGCTCACCGAGAACGCCTTTACCGGTTATTCGGCCGATTACATCTTCCGCCCAGTGATAGAAGTAAGCTATTGAGCACCTGTTCAGTAGCTTATTTCTTCTTCGCCTTCCCATTCAGGATCCAGTCCGATGAGAATCGTGAGTCCCGATGATGAGGTGTTAAAATACTGACCCGACACTTTCGTTATCTGGCGACGCTTCAGCGGGATATCGAACTCGCGGTCATTAAGCACATTGTCTTTCTCGTCGTAGGCTGTTGCCTGCAGATGTATTGTTCCCTTGTCGTCATGAAGGAAGGTGTATAGGTCGAATGCTGTAGAAGCCGAGCCTGGCTCCACAGTGAAGAACTCCGACTGCTTGCTGTTCACGCAGCCCAGGCCTGTTGTGGCATCAAAAGCGCCTGAGCCTCCGGTATAGAGAAAGCGCATTCGGGACACATTAGATGGGATTGTGTCGGTGATGACAAATCGGCATAGTGTCACTATTCGGTGTGGAATCGCAGGGAGAGTTGTGGGTGTTTTCGATACTTCTACGCTGTCGAAGCAGAGGAAGGTATCGGTATAGCCATCGTCGTTTTTGAATTGTATCTTCTGATAGTTTGTCATTGTTGGGTTACCGTTGCTGCTATGACCTAGTACCACCACTTTATACTTCCCTTCGGGCAGTTGGAAGACGGCAGTGCCGAAGTCCTTATCGTCTTTCAGTTGGTTTGTTTGTTTCACTCGTGTGCCGAGTGAATCGTATACGGCGAAGTTCAGTCTGGTGAAGTACTGTGATAACTCTGCGCGGGTCATGCTGCCGTCAAACGGCATCTGTTCTATTTGCATCACGCTTATCGTCAGGTTTCCTTTCTCTTCCGTTACAGGAATCACCGGTTTCTCGCACGACACCAGCGCGCACAAAAATAATGTAAACAGTAAATACAGTTTATGGCGTTGTATCATAAAAACAATCTTTTAATTTATAAGTTTACAGTCTCAATATTTCCGTTTGCAAAAGTAATCATTATTTTCGAAATAAGAAAATAAAATCCCCATTTTATTTATTATTTCCTTTTATTGGTGGCTTCTCGCCCCCAAACCCCTCGGTGTTTTCAGGTATTATATTATTGGCTTACGCCAAAACGCGACCAGCCACGCGTAGTCGCAAAAAACACGCCAGACCTTTGATGGTCTGAGCGTACCTTATTAATAGAGCGACAGGAGGAGCGGTTGCATCCCCCTTTGAAGGGGGCCTTGGGGGTAGCAGTCTTCTTTGGTTCCTTTTCTTCTGATGTCAGAAGAAATGAACAGACAAGGTTTAAGGGCGCAGCCCTTATAAAGAGATCCCTCGACTACGCTCGGGATGACAAGCGGGGGGCTCGGGATGACAAGGAAGGATAATCAAAAAAAGGATGCCGTTAAGCATCCTTTTTATCTAACTTCTCATAAACAGAATTGTTCGATTTATATTCCGGAACAATCTGTTTCATCTTCGCTACCGTCTTCATATCATCATACTCCTTAGCAATATTGATCAAATCATCAATATCGCGACACACCTCCTCATAATCATACTCCCTCACTTCGGCAATACGAATCTTCTCATGGAAGGTCGGCTTGGTGCCCTCCAGCTCATTCAGCACCTCCTCGTAGAGCTTCTCACCAGGACGGAGACCAGTGAACTGTATCTCCACGTTCTTGGCACCAGACAGCTTGATCATACGCTTAGCCAGATCAGCAATCTTCACCGGCTTACCCATGTCAAACACGAATATCTCTCCACCGTTACCCTTGGTACCGGCCTCAAGCACCAGCTTACAAGCCTCTGGAATCAGCATAAAGAAGCGCACGATGTTCTCGTCGGTAACAGTAACCGGACCGCCGTTCTTGATCTGCTCGCGGAACAGCGGAATCACACTGCCGTTCGATCCCAGCACGTTTCCGAATCGTGTGGTCACAAACTGCGTCTTGGTCTCCAGTGGAATCTTCTTCTCCTTGATGGCCAGGTCGAGCGCCTGTACATATATCTCACAGATGCGCTTTGAGCAGCCCATCACGTTCGTCGGGTTCACGGCCTTGTCGGTCGATACCATCACGAATTTCTTCACCCCGTATTTCACGCTCAGGTCGGCTATTACCTTCGTGCCGTAGATGTTGTTCAGCACTGCCTCGCTGGGGTTATCCTCCATCATCGGCACGTGCTTGTAGGCCGCAGCATGGAACACGTAGTCGGGCCGGAAGCTCTTAAAAAGGCTCTCCACGTGGTGTATATGACAGATGCTTGTCACCACCGTCTCTGCCGGGATGTTCGGGAACTCCTTGGCCAACATCAGTCGGATGTCGTGCTGAGGTGTCTCAGCCTGGTCAATCAGCATCAGTGCCGAAGGCTTCAGCCTGGCCACCTGACGAACGATTTCCGAGCCGATAGAACCCGCCGAACCCGTAATCAGAATCTTCTGTCCGCTCAGGAACTCGCCTATCGACGCCATGTTCACACGGATCTCCGAGCGTGGCAACAGCTCCTCCACCGAAACCTCACGCATCTGCAGGTTCGAGTAGTCGGGCGTATGATACTCATCGTTCTCCTCCGAGTTCATCTCGATATAGTTCTGAGCCATCAGGATTTTGGCCCCTGCCAACAGGATGGCGTCCTGTATAGCCTGGTTGCTGCGGAACTCCTTGGTTTTGTATGGCGCTACCAGTACCGCCTCGATGTCGTTCTCGCGGATAATCTGTTCGATGTCCTCATCCACCGAGTACACCTTCTCGCCCATAATCTCCTGGTGTTTCGTTTTCTTGAAGTGCGTGATAAAGCCCTTCACCACGTATTTTCTGGGGCGCTGACTTCTGATGTTCTTCGCCATACCCACGCCCCCTGACATCGCACCATAGATGAGTACGCGCATGGCACGTGAGTTCGAGAACGCCACATCATACAGCGACTTCACGAACACGCGCAGGGTCCACATCAGCAGAGTAGCCATAAAGAACAGCAGCACCAGATGCACCGCTCTGAAATCCACGAAATACTCCTCGTATTCGCCCTGTATCGGATTGATAGAGAATTTGATAATCAGGGTGATAGCCAGCGTCACCAGGTTTCCGTAGGCCACACGCGAGAGGTCGACGAAGCTGGAATAACGCATAAATCCCGAGTACGTATGAAACAGTCTGAATCCCGGCACGCTGAGCAAGGTGATACAAGCCATTGTAGCAAAAAGCTTGAATGTGTTTTCAAACATGACATCCATACTGTGGAACACGAAATAGATAAATGCTCCACTGGCCATCACGATGCCACAGTCTATCATAAAGATGCTCCAATACGGAAGCGAATTCTTACTAAAATACCAATTTAATATCTTATCAAATGGATTCTTCATACATCCTTGTTTCTGATTAGTAAAAAACCGGTGCAAAATTAAGCATTATTTTCCTCACCACCAAATAATCCCCCACTTTTCTTCATTTTTTCTTTGAGAACAGCCCATTCGCTACGCTCATTCCGTCCTCTCTTGTCATCTCGACTAAGCGCAGCGCATGGAGAGATCTCATAGATCTCCGAAGGAGATTTCTCGACTACGCTCGAAATGACAATAGGGTCCTCACCACGGCATCAAATCCTCACGCTCTTTATTCTTTGAATCAATCAGACTATCCTTCTTAGCCCTCGACCAACCCTTTAATTGCTTCTCTCTGGCAATAGCCATCTCAACATTAGAATACTCTTCATAGTACACCAACTTATGGCAACTATACTTCTGAGTAAACCCAGGAATCATCCCAGACCGATGCTCAGCAATACGCCTACCTAAGTCATTCGTCACACCGATGTATAGCGTTGTGTCGTTCTTGTTTGAAAGAATATATGTATAATAATGTTTGAACATAAAACATTTTTTATATTCACATCATTGTACCTTATGATCCACTATTCATCTTGCGTCACAAAGTCTTTACTGATGAGTTCTAATAACTCTGTTATACTCGCCTCTATCTCATCTGGCTTGGGTATTGGGCGATATGCAAGTTGGCCAAGTTCACCGATATAGTGGTTACTTAACTCTTTCCAAAGCTGTGGAAAGTTCTTAACCAAAGGAGCATCTTCAATATTTTGTCCTTTCCAACCTTCTGGAGTGTCAAAGACAGATTGATCGTGCTTCCACAGTTCCTTTACGTCTGAGATAAAAGTTTGACTTAGATAAGTACGGCATTCCGTATCGTTCAACAATGCATGCAGATCATAGAAATGACGGATTTTCTCTTTTAGTCCGTCTGTGGGCTGAGATGTAAAAGAGTAACGTAGTAGAGATACCAGTTTCTCACAAACAGTACGACGTTTGTCAAGTATATTAAGTTCAAACGGAGCCATATCCCACTTTTCGATGAATTGCTCATTCCCGCTTTCTCTAAAAAACTGTGTGATAAAACTTTCTATCTCAAGCTTTACATATGGAAAAGGATTAGCAAAAGAATTAATCTCCACAATGACATAATTGTCAAGAAGCTGCATACGTGAATCATTATCAGATAACGCACTCTTATAAGAATGATACGTCTTTCTGTATCGCGATCCTTTGCTAGTACTCCCCGGCATGTCTGTTTCAGGGATTCCTTTTGTCATGCCCTTATTTACCTTTGAAATCAATTTTTTAATTTGATTACCGTTCATGCCTTCAGCAAGTACTGCTATATCAATATCACTTGAGAATCTATCTATAAGCCTGTATCCTTTAGACAACGAGGTTCCGCCCTTCCATACTATACTATTTGCCTGTGGAGTTCTGGATAATTGTTGGAGGATTTTGGTTATCCAATAATCTTTCTCTATATAAACTGCAGCGATGTTAAGATGCTCAGATGCCGCACGAATAGCATCAGAGAACTGTTTTGTGTCATTATCAAGTGTCATACTATTCTGAAATTATTGCTTGACAACACTTTCTTTGTCAAGCCTACTTTATAAATGGTTATGGGATTAAGTGTATCTCTCAAAATTGTTGCTTTCTCCTCACCATATAACTCTTCTATTATGGCTCCGGCGATAGCCCTTGTCATCGGATTATATTTCATAGCAAGTTTTATCATCAAATCAAGACTTTTCTCATCCAACGATTTGATGATTGCACTTATTCTGTTGTATGAGTTATCAGGCGTAGTATCAGGTATACGCTTAATATTTTTAATGGAATCAAGCAACTGGAGCAGAGGGATATTGCTTCTGGTTATCTGATTGGTCTGCTGTACAAAACGGATTGTATACATCCCCCTACTGGTATTATTCTTTTTCCCTTTCACACCAATCTCAATGATGTTAGAGATTTGCGTGGTAAGCCCTAACTGTCCAAAAATGGAGACGCCAGTCAGATAACCTATAATCTTACCATCTTTTTCCAGCAAATCCTTTACCACCTCTTCTTGACTAGGCTTTAGATTACCGAACATAGTTTTTTTCGGCTTATAAAAGCGCCCTTTAGAGAGGCGTTGGATAGCTCCCATGTCAGCCATACGATTCAGCTTGCGTATAACGTTAGCACTAGACTCAGGAGGTAATCCCAAGTCCCGATACGTGAAAACATAATCAGTACGGAATGATTTCACGGCCTGCTCTATCGCCTTTGACAGTAACATATTTATGAATTATAATCCGCTGCAAAGATACGATTTTGTCTCGTTTTTAAGCCACAAAACAAGACAAAATTGCATAAATCACCCCAATATTTAACTTTTTCTAAGATTTAACAATAAACAACAGTCTATTTTGTCTTGTTTTTAAGCCACAAAACAAGACAAAATGTGATAACGGTCCTACCTTGCATATGTTCCGGGCGTAAATATTAATATTATATCAGCCTATCTGTTCGGCACTAGCATCCTCTGAAGCATCGTAATCCCTTACATACTCTATAAACGCATTACCGAATTCCGTTACATAGTATTCATCTTGAAATACAGTAGACTCTTTTTCTGCATTAAATCTTACTTGATGTATCCTAGTCATCAGACCAGTGCTCATTAAATAGTCCGCATTTGTACGAAATGTATCCAATTCATATCCTATAGCAGAGAGTTCTGGTTCTTTGCCTGTCCATCCATATCCCAACTCTTGCCCTTTAGTTATACGTCGTGATTTAAGATTTAGAAGGAAATTAAAAAGATCCTCATCAATTTTGTCTATAGTCTCTGCGTACAGGTATTTCCATCTGTCTTTAACATTGGCTTTCCCAATCAGGGTAGAATTAGCAATAATGTTAGCAAACAAATTCTTTTTCTCTCTTCTTAAATCAATTGCTGCTTTTAATAGCGTTTTGTGGAAGAAGTTCTTGAAATCGTCTGTTCCCATATATTCCGTATCAACTATACGTTCCAGCTTGGTTAGCCTCGTATTAACATCTACAATAACCTCTTTCACAAAACCCATCTCAGCATCCTTTCTTTGCTCCTCTTCAACAGCGAGGACCTCCGCCAAAGGTAGAAACAACCCTGAAAGTATACATTTCTCTAAATACTTACCGTAATCCATATTAATTATTTATATTTCCCTTAAAACAACATCCACATCAAAGTCTTCTATGCTTAAGCCAAATTGATCATCATATTTCAAATCCACATAACATGTAGCTGACTTCCTTATATTTATAGAATCAGACTCGGTGCCATACCACTTTTTGTCTTCAGAATCATAATATGCATTTGAAGTATTTTCAAAATCCACATCAACGGAGAATTCCACATCAACTTCCACTTCAACACCAACAATACCATTTTCTTCATTATATATGTAGAAACTATCCTTATCATAGTTTACATGAACAAAGTTAACGGAGACATATGATATATCTACCCCTTCTATGCTATAGATATACAAATTTGTATCATCAAGGCTTTTTTCACATATAGCTTGGATGTCCGAACAAATATTATCATATTGTTCGTCCAACGCAGATTTAATACTATTGAGTTTCTCTTTTACAACTAGTTTCTCATTTATATATTCCTTGTAGTCGTAATTATATAAGCGATAGGAATTATATTGCTGCATATCATCATCAACAGACAGAATAATAATTCTAATCAGGTTCTTATATGCGTAGTTCTTCAATAGTTTCAGCACAAAAGCGTCTGGAAATTCAGATTTTTTATGACCACTAAATGGTGCTCTCTCTTTAAAGAATGAGGTAAAAATGCTCTTCACATCTTCTGCTTCGAGATTATACCCTATAGAATAAACTCCTGCAGACTTTAGATTCCTTTCAAAAATCTCATTCACCTCTTTTTCTACAAGTACTTTGTTTGCCCTATCAAAGGCATTTTTATAAATCGAGATATTACGAAGCACATTACAATTTTTCTTTAGTTTGGAAAAAGCTTCCAAGCAATCATTGTACATATGCCTCAAAACCTCTTGATTGGTTATATCAGTAGATATGATGCTAATAATACCTTCTTTCGCTAGTTTATACAGAGAGGATATAGCATTTCCTTCCGAGAAATACTTTTCTTTTACGTAAACACTAGTGTCTATAAATACGACATCTTTTTGCATAATAATTAATTTTTATATTATTCGCCGCAAATATACGAATAATTCTTCAACTCTATCTATTTCTAACTTTTTTTGTTAGTTCCGCTGACAACCATAACAAAACACTTACCCCAATAAAATGATAGGAACCAGCTAATCGGCTGGTTCCTATCGTTTCTTCTAATCTACTATTTCTTCGGCACCTTGTTGATACTGATGATGATGGAATCCGATTCCATCTTCTCCATTAGTTCTGTCAGTCGCTTAACATCCTTCTGAAGCTGATTTATTATACTGTCATTATCATTTATATATACAACGGCCGAAGGTGGTTGTTTCTCCTCCTCATATAACCCTTTATAAACTGCTATACAAAATGTCGTAATAGCTACTAGTAGAAGAACAGCACTAGTAATATCAGTTCTAATTACCTATCGTACTCAGGATGATTATATATTGAATATCCTTTTCCGAGGACAAATATATGAAATAATTTCTATACTCTCAAACAAATAAGCAAAAAAGTAACAGAACCTGGTTGTTCTGTTTATGAGATGTCTCGACTACGCTCGACATGACAAGCGGGGAATGTGGTCGAATGATAGTATCGCTAGTATTTACTATCGCACAAAAGCAACCAGCTACGCGTAGTTGCGGAGAACATGGCTCGCCCGATAGGGCACAGGCTTTGCGCGCTCGGCTATGCCGCTTGCTACCGAAGGGACGCAAGAACCATACCAACGCTCGGCTATGCCGCTTGGCTTGTCCAAGAAATGAACGGACATTGCAGGGCGCTGCCCTGCATAAAGGAGATCCCTCGGCGTTGCTCGGGATGACAAGCGGGGGAAGCCGGTTAGCTATATTATTTGATTATCAACTTATCTGCCAGCGCCTTCAGTGCCGCTTTCTGCTCGTCAGTCAGCACGAGCACATCCGTGCCCCATGCCTCGGCAGGCACAGCAATGCCCACCTGCTCCTTCAACACCTCAGCCTTTATAAAAGTAAGCAACTCCGTGACCTTGGCCCTACAATCTGCAGTAGCAGCCTTACCCCCTGCACCACTGATAGCAACACGCTTGCCGTTGATACACGTCGGTGTACCATAGTCCATAAACTTTACTGGGCGCGATAGCCAGTCAAGCAGATTTTTCAAATGCCCTGGATAACTCATGTTATACTCAGGCGTAAAGATCCATAGTCCATCAGCCTCGCTCACTTCTT
>Ga0265299_10001338_pt1 | contig 28298 bp, 50 predicted proteins | sample AusTroGonzalo_MG_4_FD_193485 | JGI IMG/M metagenome (GOLD analysis project Ga0265299, IMG submission 193485) | Bovine rumen microbial communities from tropical cattle in Woodstock, Queensland, Australia - Gonzalo_02 | ecosystem: Host-associated > Mammals > Digestive system > Stomach > Rumen ... | reverse complement strand
CCCGCCACAACGTCCGACTCATTCGGGAAAAAATGAGCGTAAGTGTCGAGCGTTTCCTTTGTTGAAGAGTGGCCGAGATACTTCGAAATATAGACGATAGTCGCCCCGGAATTAATCAAAGCCGAAGCGCAGGAGTGGCGGAACGAGTGGATCCTAATTTCCGGAAGCCCCGGGTTTAATTGCCGGGCCTTTACATAATACTCATGTTTTCGCTTTTGCATGGTACTATTCGGAATAGGCTTGTCGAGGCCGAAAACGAACGCGTGGGCGAGTTTTTCAGCAGGGGCGGCTTGTATATCACGCAGGGCAGAAAGCAGCGTTAAAACCTTTTGAGGGGCCTTAATCGTGCGCACGCTTGAACGAGTTTTCGGAGGCAATAAAACGAACTTACCGCCGAGCTTCGTGTTCACGGTTTTAGTTATGGAAATATAACCGCTCAGAAGATCCACGTCGGACCACGTAAGGGCCAGCGCTTCACCGGAACGCATTCCCGTCGCATAAAGCAGGGTGAAAAGGGTTTTATACATTAAATCGTCAACAACCGATATAAACCGGGCGAACTGTTCCGGGGTGTAGAACTCCATTTTATAACCGAGAGGAACGTCCCGGGCTTCGTTGTATTTTTCGAAGCGTTCAGGAACGGGGGTGTATATCCCGTGCTTTTTCCGGGCGTAATTGCAAACGGCCGTTGTATATTCGATTATACGGTTTCGCCTATGGTTTTTAATCGGGAGCTCTTCCAAGTGGCGCAGCAGCCGCTCCCAGTCCTTATTTTTAAAGCGTGATATTTTCAATTTACCAAGAACGAGGCGAGAGTGCGCGAGACAGTTTCTTATATTGTTAACAGTGGTCGGCTTTACCGTTTTACTTTTCCGTGATATGTATTCTTCCCGGAGCTCGTCGAATGTATAAGCGGAAGCAACGCTTTTATTTATGCTCAGACGATAGGAAGCCTCCGCGCGCTGGCACTCGTCACGGAACTTATACAACTTCGAATTATAACGTTTTTTATTTCCGAAAGCGTCCGTCCATGATACCGAATAATAATACTTGCGCCCGTCTTTTGTGGGCGTTTTACTTTTATAAACTGGCATGAACTAACCCCTCAGCATAAGCCAGCAGGCGGTCAAACTGGGCCTGATCCATTTTTTCAACAAGCGACAGCAAGCGCCAGAGGTCGCCCTGTTCTTCCGCAGGGATCCGTTCGTCTAATGGCCTATACATTAACTCAGCAGGGGAAACACCGAAGTGTTCCCGGTACTTTTGGACTATCTTATCAGACGGCTCACGCAGGCCCGCTTCCCAGCGCGAAACAGCCGTGAAAGTTTTTCCGACAATTTCCGCGAGCTGCTGCTGCGATAAATTAAAAGACTTCCTCAAAAATTTTAAATTATAACCGAAGTAATTTTTCATATTATTTTCGCTCCCTCTTCCACCACCATTATAAAAAAAGTTTGCCAAAATGTCAAAAAACGTTTGACTTTGCCAAATCGGCAAATTATAATGGAGTCAGATAAAGGAGCAAAACAACATGAAAATAGAAGAAATCAGAAACACAATACAGGAAGAAATCGAAGTTTATACTAGAATTGCAAAGGAACACCGCGTCGCATGGTACCAGAAAAAAGAAGCAGGCCTCGAAGATTTCGATTACAGAATGAGCGAAGAGTTCAAAAGCGACGCATTTACACTGGCACACTTAATGGGAAAACTTGGTTTTATCAAGAAAGAGCAAGAAGACGAGCTCGTCAAATTAATCTCAAGAGTCGTTATATGCGACAGCAACAAAGAGTTCATGGACTCAATAAGAGCATAAAACACCCCTGACGAGTCTTTGAGAATTAAGACGAAAGCCCGCAAGGGCTCGGGTGTAAAGGAGGTAAAAAATGGAAAACCTAATCAACAAAAAAGACGTAGGCTTTAACTTGAAAATTGCGCGCCTAAAAGCCGGGCTTACACAGACGGCCGTGGCCGAAAAGTTAGGGACTACCCGCGCGACCATTTACAACTGGGAAAAGGATCCGGGAGGACTGGGCCTCGACAAGTTTAACACGCTCGCGCAATTATACGGCGTTTCCGTGTCTTATTTTTTTGGCTTATAGTTTGCCAAATCGGCAAAAGGAGCAACATGAACTTACTAATTGACAAGCACGAACTCGCGGAGCTCTTAGGAATACCAAAAAGGGCAGCGGCAAAAATCATAAACCGGGTCAACTACGAATTAAAGCAGGAGGGCCGATATGTGATAGAAACCAAAACACCAAGAGCACCGCGTCAGAGAGTGTTCGAACTGTTAGGACTGGAGGAAGAAAAATGAAAGAACAATTCAAAAAACTAACTATCAAAATTTTAGCGGTTATAGCAATAGCAACGCTGTTATATCCGTTCACTACCGCGATTATTATCACGCTGGCTTACAAGTTACGGGGGCATTAATGGACAAGTGGGAGCGACGCTGGCGGGATCCGGACTATGACTGGATAACGGGCGATTATATCGACGAGCCAGCCGTGGAAGTTAAAAAAGGAATATATGAAACCGTCGGCGAATGTTTGGACGAGGGCATGACGGCAGCCGAAATAGTGGCGTGGTGCTTAGAGCAAACATACTGGAGTAAAGAAGACGTTATCAGAGTTTTAGAGGAAATACAGGAGGAATAAAAATGACATACGAGGAAATCAGAAAAGCGAACGAAACGCTGAAAAGTATTGACGTAAAAGGGAAGAACTACGTCGAAGTTAACCAGAGAATAAAGGCGTTCAGAATGTTATATCCGGAGGGATCAATTCAGACGGAAATCTTGAGCAACGAAAACGGAGTCGTGCTAATGAAAGCAAACATAATCGACGAAAAGGGCGTTCTGTTAGGAACGGGCCACGCTTTCGAAAAAGAGAGCTCAAGTTATATCAATAAAACGTCATACATTGAAAACTGCGAGACCTCAGCCGTGGGCCGTGCGCTGGCTATGTGCGGAATAGGAATAGACACTTCAATTCGGAGCGCGGAAGAAGTAGAGAACGCAATTAATAACCAGTACGAGAACGAGGAAATCGGGCTCAAGACTTACCGCCACATTTTCGACGTATATTTCACCAACTACCCGGAAGACTGGGACAAAACAAAAAAGAAATACAAAATCACGGTTCCGGATCAACTCGACCACGTAATGAACGAGAAACAGCTCGATAAATTGCTGACAAAATGCAAAGCCAAACTACTCGACGGCATGAACAGTCAGGAGGAAACGTTCTAATGAATAACGCAATATTAACCGGAAGACTGACAAGACAGCCGGAAAGACAGAGCACCCGAAACGGTGCGACAGTATGCAGGTTTTCACTGGCCGTTGATAAATACAGCAACGGGGAAAAGACGGCAATGTTCATAAATTGCGTAGCATACGGGAAAACGGCCGAGTTCATAGTGAACTACTGCAACAAGGGCGACAAGCTCGGAGTCGAGGGCAGCGTTGACGCTTACAGTTACGACAGTAACGGCGTTAAAAAGTACGTAACCGAGATTTTATGCAACCGCGTAGAACTAGAGGGGAAAGCCACAAAAACCGCGCAGGAGCCACGGAAACGCGCCACAGAGCCAAAGAACGAAGACTTCGGGGAAAATAACCTAACTTTGGACGATATAGACTTCATGGAAGAGGACCTGCCGTTCTAATGGACTTATACAACGAGATACTAGAGCGAAGCCGGAAACTGGACCAGACGCTTCGAGCGCTACCGAAAATGGCGAGGGACTACGCAAAAGCCGAGAGCAATTACAGAACAATGCTCGCAGAAAAGGTCCTGAAACTAGAAGCGGAGGGGCGACCAGTAACGAACCTGCAAATTATCGCAAAAGGGGACAAACAAGTCGCAGCAGCGAAAGCCCGGGAAATCATGACAGAGGCGTTATATAAGGCGACGCTGGAACGGATCAACGTCCAGAAGTTACAAATCAAATTATTAAGTGAACAACTTCGGAGGGAATGGAATGGCTAAAACATTTCACTGTATGTTTGAACAGTCCGGAACGTTCAAAGAGCAATTCGAAACGCTGGGATATAAAGCGATAGATTATGACATATTAAACGACTACGGACAGACTGACGTTCAAATCGACCTATTCAGAGAGATAGAAAAAGGCTACGACAACGAGCCGTCTATATTCGACGGAGTAACAACACAAGACACGATCCTGGCGTTCTTTCCGTGTATAAGGTTTGAAAATCAAATCGGAATGGCATTCAGGGGCGAATTAAAACAGTTTGCAGGCTGGACAGACGAGCAAAAGCTCGAATATGTAATGGCACTACACGAAAGCCTCCACCACACATATATATATATATCGAAGCTCGTAGTAATAGCATTACGCAGGGGGTTAAAGCTGATTATTGAAAACCCTTATTCAACAGCGCATTATCTCGTTCGATACTGGCCTATAAAAGCGAAACTGATAGACAACGACCGTTCAGAAATGGGCGACTATTTCAAAAAACCGACGCAATACTGGTTTATAAATTGCGAGCCAGCCTACAACTTCATTTTTGAACCTCAAGTCGTGCACAAAAGAAAGCGAATAGTCGCCAAAGTGAAAGACGGAGGCACAAACCCGACAGCTGAGCGAAGCCTTATCAGTAAAGAATATGCTAACAGATTTATCAGAGAATACGTACTCCAGGGGGAGGGCAATGTCTAGGAGTTTACTAGACAACGAGCGCCGCTGTTATAGGTGTAAGGCGACGCTCAACCTCCACCGACACCACATATACCGGGGTTCATTTAGGAACAAGTCCGAACGCTACGGCTGCTGGGTTTACCTTTGTTACGACCACCACACGGGGAACCACGGAGTCCATAACACACACGAGGGGCAACTCTACTGGAGGAAGTTAAAAGCCGAATGTCAGGAAGCGTTCGAACGGATCCACGGCCACGATAAATTTATGAAAGAGTTTAAAAGGAATTATAAGGAGGAATAAATGACACAGAAGCAGACAGTTTACGAGCACATGCTCACACACGGAAGCATTACAAGCATGGAAGCATTCAGCCTTTACAAAATAACGAGGCTTTCCGAGTATATCCGCGAATTAAGAAAAGAGGGCAAGCCGGTAATCACCAGCGACGAAAGAACCACAGTTAACGGCAGGCCTTGCATATACCGGAGGTACTTCTTAAAAAAAGAGCAATAAGCTCTTATAAATAAAATCAAAAGAATACCAAATATATAAGTATTATATGCTTGCTTTGCTTGCTGAATACACTATGTATATATTTAGTAAATGTTTATTGAATAGTATATGTAAGTAGTCAGTATTGAATAGACTATGTATATATTACTACTATGTATATTAAATAGAAGTATGTTTATAGGTTTAATCATAATTTAGTATAGGAGGAAGAAGTGGAAACAAAGGACGAACTTTTCAAGATTTACAAAGAGAACGGTTACAGTTTCGACTTCGAGGACGTTTACAGCCGTTACAAAGGAAGAGCTCAGGACTGGAAAAAACTATTCCAAGCGATAGAAAGAAGCGAAAAGCAGCGCAGGCCAGCGTTTACCATGAAGCCAAAAAAGGGGAACGACATGGCGGCAATATACCGGGAGTTATTCGGGGACAAAGCCGAAGAGATATATCAAGCACGACTCCGATATATGGAAGCGTTCAAGAAAAGCGGGTGTAAAACTTTTAAGGAGTTTGAAGAAAATGAAAAGGGCAATAATTAAGAGTTACGGGGTCAGTTATAACGGGTACGAGTCAACGTTTATCGTCATGTATCAGCAAAACGGGAAACGGTACGACTTGACTATAATGTTTGACGACTTCGGGAAAGAGATAGGAAGAACCACAGAACGCCACCAGACGAAGAAAGAAGCGTTCAGGGCGGTTTTACGGAAGAGCTGGGATAATTCAACGCAGGAATATATAAAAGCGCAGAAACGCATTTATAAAAGCCTCATGGAGCCATACCCGAGCGACGAGGAATTAAAAGGAATGTTCAGGAGCACGAGAGACCGGGTGGAACTGTTAGAGCTCATGAAACTAGAAGACGAATGAGGAGCGGGAAAGGGTATATGTGACAATACGAAATTATACGAACACGCTTCTCGAGTTAAGGACTTGCGAGGAACGCTACCGCTTATTACAGGAACGCCGCGAGGTATATTACGTTAAATACTTAGGTGTAAGAAGCCCGAACTTTGAAAAGATAGGATCCGGGAAAAACTGGAGCATTGACGGCATGAGCGTATTCCTTGACTTGGTGGGAAGAATAAACCCTCAAACGGGAATGTCGCTAGACGAAGAGCTCGAAATGCTGGCGCGGCAAATAGCCGAGTTAAACACGGTTTTAAAAAGGATCCGGGCAGCATTAAGGAAAATGGAGGGGCTCGAGTTTCAGTTATATGTCGCGATAGTAATCGACGGCCTAACAGTTACGGAAGCGGTGCAGAAAACAGCAGAAAAAAATTATCTTTCAGAGCAAACAGTCTGGAGGTATCACTTACCAAAAATAAAAGAAGAGCTTGACGCATTAAGGAGGAAGAAATGAAGATAAAAGTCGAGACGAAACTTTACAGCGAAGTCGGAGGGTTTAAGAGTTTGCTGCTGGGTTACATTTACACCAACGGCCCGGTGAAATGGCCGACGCTATGGAAAGAGTTCCAGTGTTCAGACTCAACCGTTAAGAGGGCGCTGCAATACCTAAAGAAAAATGGCTACCTAACGAAGCAGAACGAGCTCACCGAGTACCGGAGGAATAAGTTCCATGGTTAAGATTTTAGCCGCCGGAGTAATAGGCTTTATATTCGGAATGGTGTTCGTAATCGTCGTGAGCTGTTTGATAATAAGCGGAAGACTATCCGAAGAGGAAGAAAAGGAGTTAATGAAGCATGAGGTTAATAGACATTGACAAAGTAGTTAGTGACTATAAGAGCAAAAACAAAAGCCTGCAAAATGTTACATGGATCGAGTTAACAGATTATGAAGTAAAAGCAATTCCGATAGAGTGGATAGAAAGAAAACTTGCAGAACATTGGTATGTTGATTATGACGTTAGGGAAATGTTAGAAGACTGGGAGAAAGAAAATGAGACTAATTAACGCAGATAAACTAGAAAACGATATCACTGAAAATATTACAACAAAGGCAGTGTCAAGAGTGGTGGCGATATTGCAAGGGCAACCAACAGTAAAAGCAATACCTATTGAGTGGATTGAAAAATACGCTAGGAAAAAATTCACTTTTGATGATTGGTATGAAGGATTTATAAAAGGCATTGCTGATATGTTAGAAGATTGGGAGAAAGAAAATGAGGCTAATTGACGCAGATAAGTTAAGAATAAATTGTGTTTGTTTAGACAGAATTTGTGTTGATGGACGCACAATAGAAAACGCACCAACAGTAGAGGCAATTCCAATAGAGTGGTTCAAGAAAAAAATAGATTGGCATCTTGATAATGTAATCTATGGTGCAGAAGTATATCAATGGGTACTCAATAGATGGTATGAAGATAAAGAAAAGTGGGAGAAAGAAAATGAAATTGATAAATAAAGAAGAATTAAGAGAAAAAATCTTTAAGATTCGAAAAGACTTAGCGGATATTGGGCTGAATGATACTGAGGAAATAATAGAATTCTACTGTGGTAGGCATATTGATAATGCACCAGAGGTAGAAGCAATTCCGATAGAGTGGTTAAGAATGTGGTTTACAAAAAAGGCTTCTCTTATTGGAATAGTATTAATGGGTGAAATTGAATCAGACTGGGAGAAAGAAAATGAGTAGTGCCTTAACGGTGATATTGTGGGCGTTTGCAATACTTATAGTATGTTGCACAATATTCGGAATTATAGTTATGGTTCATTACTTAATGACAGAAGTTTTTGAAGACTGGAGGGCTGAACGTGGCACTGATAAATAAAGACAAACTTCTAAACGAAGTACGAGAGTTTCAGAACGTTCCGGGATATGTTTACAACGCAATAGTAACACGGCCAGAGGTGGACCGGATCCCGGTGGAGTGGTTACTTAATAACCGCAAGCAATTATTCAGAATATCAATGAAAACGCTAGTCGAAATATGGAGGGAAGACAATGGCAAAAAAGAAAGTTAAGACATGGAAAAGATACATATTCGAGGACAATTACGTCGAAGAATGTAAGGGCATGAGCAAAGAAGAAATCGCTCACAGAGAAAAGGAACACGGGAAGTTAAAGGAAGTCGTTCCGTTCCAGTGGTACGAAGTATGAAGTTCTTACTCATATATACCGTAGAGGGCGAACAGGTACTTCTTAATCCGGTAATGGTTAGAAGCATAGAGGTGAACGTTCGAAACGTTTCGGTCGTATTTAAAGACGGTGCGAGATATTCAGCAGAAACGCAGGACGGAATTATTTACACAGCAGACATGGATCAATGGAACGGTTTCTTCAATAGAAGAACTTCGGATATTTACCGTTAAATGTGTAGTGAATGTATAGTAAACTACGTGATAGAATAACAATGTAAAAGAGCGCCACAATGAGAGGGCGCTTTTAATATGTACACGAATATTAAACAGTTTTACAAAAGTAGAGCGTGGCAGGCTTGCCGTTTATCGTACTGGAAGAAAGCAAAAGGAATGTGCGAACGTTGTCTTGCTAAGGGTTTAATGGTACCAGGTGAAGAAGTACACCACAAAATAAGATTAACCAAAGACAATATAAACATACCAGCAATAGCTCTGAACTTTCAGAACCTCGAGCTTCTTTGCAAGAAGTGTCACGAGGAAGAACACCACGGCGTTAAACGCTATCGAGTCGACAAGCGAACGGGTGCGGTGATACCCCTCCCAGTCGAAAACGAGTAGCAGGAGGCCACGAAGACCGGGGCGCTCCTTAAGTAAAACTGATTAAGGGCAAATTACGAAATTTTGGACAGTGTAAGACTGTTTATTCAAGAGTAAGGCGAAACGCGACGGAGTTCGTAATAGTAACCGGGGAGGAAATTTAAAACATGGTAAAAAGTAAATCATTACAGGAACAAGCGGAAGAAGTTCTCGCAAAAGCGGAAGAAAAAGGGGTTCAGACAAACTACTTTTTCAGGACAACGTTCGAAAGATACGTCGTTCAGAGAAAAATATTAAAAGACCTTGAGGACGCTATAAAAGAATACGGGGCAACCGTAACGAAAGAGTATGTTAAAGGCCGTCAGAACTTAGTCGCTAACCCAGCAATAACGGAATATAACAAAACGGCAACGCGGGCAAACGGCACAGTGGCAACGCTGATAAATATCGTTAAATCACTAAGTCAGGAAGACACCGGGGCCAAGACCACAAAGCTCGAACAGTTCCTTAATGAACTAGAGAATGAATAACTATATTTTTGAATACTATCAGGCCATAACGGACGGGACGGAAGTCGCTGGGAAATGGATCCGTTTATGGTATGAATATTTAATCAAAGGGCTAGAAGAAAAAGCCTTTTTTTATAACCGGAAGAAAGCAAACCGAGCTTTAAAGTTTATAGAGGGTTTTTGTCGCCACCACGAGGGGCGGCTGGCACCGCAGCACATAAAACTTGAATTATGGCAAAAGGCTTTTGTTTCGGTCGTCTTCGGTATCATGGACAGCAACGACACGCGACAGTTCCGCGAAGTCGTCCTCATTGTAGGAAGAAAAAACGGCAAGACATTACTCCGGAGCGCTATTGCTAATTATATGACGTTTCTCGACGGTGAATACGGCGCGCGTATTTACTTCGTAGCTCCAAAGCTAGAGCAGGCGAACCTATGCTATAACGCGCTATATGAAATGATAAAAAAAGAGCCCGAGCTTTCCGAGCTTATTAAAAAACGCCGAACTGACATATACGTCGAAAGTACAAACACGACCGCAAAAGCGCTGGCATTTAACGCCAAAAAGTCCGACGGACTCAACCCGTCTCTATGTGTTTGTGACGAAGTCAGTTCGTGGCAGGGCGACGCGGGCCTTAAACAGTACGAAGTTTTAAAGTCCGCGCTCGGTTCCCGCAAACAACCGCTTTTATTGAGCATAACAACGAGCGGATATTCTGACGAGTCAATATATGACGAGTTAGTCAGAAGAAGCACCGCGGTTATAAACGGCGACGCAAGAGAGACCAGGCTCGCACCGTTCTTATACATGATAGACGACGTTCAGAAGTGGAACGACATTAACGAACTACGAAAAGCCAACCCGAACTTAGGGGTTTCTGTTTCCGTTGACTATATGCTCGAGGAAATACGGATCCGGGAGCGGTCGCTTTCGAAAAAGGTCGAGTTCATGACTAAATACTGCAATGTAAAGCAGAACTCGAGTCAAGCGTGGTTATTAACTACCGAAATAATGCAGTGCACCGGGGCACCGTTAAGGCTTGAGGACTTCCGAGGGAGTTATTGCGTTTTAGGAATAGACTTATCACGCACGACAGACTTAACCGCTGCGTGCTGCGTAATTGAGAAAGACGGCCATTTATACGTTTTTAGCAAAATGTGGCTACCGGGCGAAAAGATAGAAGAAGCCAGCGTCAGGGATAATCTTCCATACAAGATTTATATCCAGCGCGGCCTTTTAGCAGGATCCGGGGACATAGCCGTCGATTATAACGACTGTTTTATATGGTGTAAGGAGTTAGTCGAGAAATACAGACTTTACCCGTTACAAGTGGGCTATGACCGCTACAACGCGACATATTTAACAAAACAGTTACAGGACTACGGCTTTCATTGCGACGACGTGGCGCAGGGTTTCAACCTCAGCCCGATCATTACAGACTTACAACGGACGATTAAATCGGGCCGTTTACATATAGGCGACAACGACCTTTTAAAATTACATTTTTTAGACACAGCGTTAAAATTCAGCGCAGAAAAAGAACGCTGCAAAATTGTTAAATTACGTAACAACGTACATATAGACGGAGTGGCCCGGTTATTATGCGCCATGACTGTAAGGCAGAAATGGTGGACGCAAATCGGGCAACGATTAACGAACAGGAGGTAAACAATGGGACTTTTAGACTGGCTGTTCCCGGAGGAAGAAACGGTCAAGAACGAACAAATTGCAAAAACAGAGTTTAAAATGCTGACCGGGTACAGGCCAGTTTTTAAAACTCACCAAGGGAGCATATACGAAAGCGCGTTAATTCGTAGCGCGGTAGAAGCAAAAGCGCGCCACATTTCAAAGTTAAAAGTCGAGTTTCAGGGGCCCGCACAGCCTCAGCTCAAAAACCGCTTAAAATACTACCCGAACCCGTGGCAGACATGGCCGCAATTCCTCGCGAGATGTTCAACAATTCTGGACTGTACAAACAACCTTTTTATTGTTCCGGTTCAGGACGATTATTTTCAGACGATAGGGTTCTTCCCGGTATTACCGGATAGGGTCACTTTGTTAGAAGACAAAAAGGGGAATATGTGGGTCCGTTACAAGTTCGTAAACGGCCAGACGGGAACCATTGAGTTTGACCGCTGCGCGTTTTTAAATAAGCACCAGTACAGCCACGACCTATTCGGGGAAAGCAACCGCGTTTTAAAGCAGACGCTCGACCTCATAACAATTCAGGATCAGGCTATCGAAGAAGCCGTGAAGAACAGCGCGACTATTAAGTTCATACGGCAGGTTGACAACTTCACCAGCCCGGAGGACTTACGGAACGAACGAAAGAGGTTCAACGAGTACAACCTCAAAGACGACCGCAGCGAACTCTTGCTGTTCCCGTATTCCTATAAAGACATAAAGCAGGTCAACGTTTCACCGTTCACCGTAGACGAAAAACAAAGCGAATTAATCAAGAATAACGTGTTCGATTATTTCGGAGTTAGCGAAAAGATTATACAGTCAACCGCAAACAACGAAGAACAGGACGCGTTTTTTAATTCCGAAATTGAACCGTTCGCTATTGCTTTACGGGAGGCCATGAGCCGCGCCGTTTATACCGATAACGAGAGAGCATACGGGAACCACTGTTACGTTAACCCGTCTCGTTTGCAATACATGACAATAAACGAAAAGGTAAACATGGCCCAGCAATTAGGGGACCGTGGAGCGTTAACAATTAACGAAATCAGAGAGTTATTCAACTACCCGCCGCTTCCAAGCGAAGAGGGCGACGTGGCCTTTATAAGAGGCGAATATTACGCCGTTTCCGACAAGTTAGGGGAAACACCCGCACAAGAGCAAACACAGCAGGAGGGAGCTTAAAACAAATGAATAAACAGGAAGTAGCGGAGGCCAACTACACTGTATACCAGCACACAGTACCAAACGGTAAAAACTATATAGGAATAACAAGGCAAGAAATAGGGAAAAGGTGGAAAAACGGAAAAGGCTATTGTCGTACTTCAATAAAAGACGTTTTAAAAGGCAAATACAAAAGACACCGAGGTTATACTTGGCGATATTTTGAGGAGGCAGTATGAAAGAGAGATATTACAGAAACGCAGACTTGAACATTGTCAAAAGGTCAGAAACAGAAGAGGGCTATTTCGTAGAGGGCTACGCTTCAACTTTTAAACCTTATGTATTGTTTAGAAACGACGGTGTTGATTATAGCGAAGTTATCGACAGACACGCTTTCGATAATACAGACATGAGCGACGTGGTTTTCCGAATTGATCACGAGGGACCCGTTTATGCGAGAACGTCTAACAATTTAATCGAATTGTCAGTCGACGACATAGGTTTATTTAATCGTATTGACTTAGGTCAAACAGAGAAAGCAAAAGAGGTTTACAGGGATATTGAAGTCGGGAACTACCCTAAAATGTCGTTTGCTTTTTCAGTTGCGGACGGTGGGGACAGCTACGACAGCAAGACCCACACGCGAACAATTCACAACATAGCCAAATTATATGACATATCACGGGTTAGTTTCCCGGCGAACCCTGATACGAGGCTTGATATTTCGACACGAGATTATTTCAACGGAGTGATTGAAATGGAAAAAGCGGAGAGACTGCGTGAAGAAAAAGAAAAAGAGAGAAAAGACGACTTAATTAAGCGATTAAACAACCTGATTAATAAGGAGGAAACTCATGGAAATTAAAGACATGACAATGCAGGAAGTCGAAGCCAGAGCTTCCGAGCTTAACGATATGATTTTACGCGACGAAGTAACCGACGAGGAAATCGAAAACGTAAGAAATGAAGTCGAACAGCTCGAAACCCGTAAGGCTGAAATCATGCAGGAAGTCGAAAACAGAAAAGCACAGCTTGAGGAAGTAAACCGCACGGCTGTTGTCGTTGACACTATCGAAAAAGAGGAGGTTAGAAAGACAATGACACTTGAAGAAATCAGAAAGTCACACGAATACAATGTGGCTTATGCTAACTATTTAAAGACAGGAAAGGACGAAGAAGTTCGCGCTCTGTTAACTGAAAACGGTGGCGGCAATATTCCTGTTCCTGAATACGTAGAACAGAAAATCAGAACCGCATGGGAAAACGACGCTATTATGCGTTATGTTGGTAAGTCTTATGTTAAAGGCAATTTAAAGGTCGGTTTCGAAATTTCCGGCACAGACGCAGTATTCCACAACGAGGGCGCAGCCGCTGTTAGCGAAGAAACATTACAGCACGGTATCGTTGAATTAATCGCTAAGAACTGCAAGAAGTGGATCTCAGTCTCAGATGAACGGCTCGCATTGGACGGGGAATTCCTGCTGGACTACGTATATGATGAGCTGGCTTATAGAATTGTTAAGAAAGAAGCAGACGAGCTGCTGGCTAAGATTAAGGCCTGCGGAACCGCTTCAACCAATACACCAACAACAAACGTCGCTGTCGCACAGTTACAGGACGACCCAGCCATTGACACAGTCGCAAAGGCTATCGCTTTATTAAGCGACGAAGCACAGAACCCTATTATCGTTATGAATAAGGCTACATGGGGCGCTTTCAAGACCGCTCAGTATGCCGCTTCATATCCAGTCGACCCGTTCGAGGGTTTAACCGTAGCATTTAACAACAGCCTGCCAGCAATTACAGCAGCAACAACAGGCGTGACTTATGCTATCGTTGGTGACTTCGGTCAGGGCGCACTGGCTAACTTCCCAGAGGGCGAAGATATTATCTTTAAGTTTGACGATTTAACACTGGCAGCTCAGGACCTCGTAAAAATCACAGGCCGTCAGTATGTTGCTTTAGGTGTAGTCGCACCTAACGCTTTCGTTCAGTTAAAGAAAGAAGCATAATTTTAAACCGGGGCAAAAGATATGAAAAAGACACTAATCGCCATACCAGCCATGGACTCAGTTCCAACACAGTTCGCGCAGTCTTTAAGTATGTTACAAAAAGTAGAACAGACAGCCATTTCTTTCAACGTCGGCTCGCTTGTTTATTCAAGCAGGAACGAGCTCACAAAAAGAGCAATAGAAATGGGGGCGGACTTTGTTTTCTGGCTAGACTCAGACATGGTATTCGACCCGGACGTTTTACAGAGAATGCACGACACGCTGGAAAAAGAGAACCTCGACATATTAACAGGCGTTTATTTCCGTCGAGTCCAACCTTTTACCCCGGTACTTTTTGAAAAACTAGACATGACGGAAAACGGGTGTACTTGGAAAGAGTTCGACCGGATCCCGGAGGGCTTGTTTGAAGTCGCCGGGTGCGGGTTCGGGTGCGTACTCATGAAAACCGAAGTATTTATAGACGTATTCATGAAGCACCAGAGATTTTTTGAACCTATTCAGGGCACCGGTGAAGACTTGAGCTTTTGCTGGCGTGCTAGGGACTGCGGGTATAAAATCGTGTGCGACCCGTCAATTCCACTCGGCCACGTAGGGCACCAGATTATCACCCGCGCGTTTTTCGACACGTTCGCAAAAGTTAGGAGTGATAATAATGCCGACACTACAAAACGTTAAAACAGCCCTGCGAATAATGACGAACGACTTCGACGACGAGATAGAAATGTTAATGGATACCGCGCTGCTTGACTTAGGGCTCGCAGGCGTGACCGCTCCGGCAAGTTCAACCCTGCAGAAATTAACAGACCTCGCCGTCATAACATTCGTGAAATGCCACTTCGGAAACCCGGAAAATTACGACCGTTTAAAACGGAGTTACGACGAACAGAAAGCCCAGCTCAGCATGGCGACAGGCTTCACGGAGTGGGTCCATGGATAGAAGCGTTGTAATAACCTTAATTCAGGACCTAAACGCAAAAGACACGCTCGGCGTTTATAAGCCTTTGCTTTCGAAAGACTGGGTCACCGCTCAGGCATACGCGGAAGTTACAAGCGTAACGTTGAACGAGCTCCTGCAGGCTTCGCAATTAGGTTATAAACCAGCGCTTCGTTTTAGGGTTTTCGAATATGATTTTCACGGGGAAAAATATCTTCTGTATAACGGGAAAGTTTACGCAATTTATCGCGTTTACCGTGATAAAAACGAATTACTCGAGTTATACACCGAAGAAAAAGTCGGGGCTATAAGGGAATGAAAATAAAAGACGTAACCCTGCAACCATTAAACGAAATATTGCAGGAATACGGCGAGGAAGTAGAAGAGCTTGTTTTTAATTCGCTGCGAGACGTTGCAAAAGAGACCTCGAAAGAATTAAGAAGCAACTCGCCACGAAGCGGGGGAAATGGTGTTCACTACTACAAAGGGTGGACACAGACACCACCAACGCACGACTGGAAAAGAATAAGCGTGACGGTTTACAACAAAACGAAGCCGTGGCTTACTCATTTATTAAACGACGGGTACGCGCTGAAAAAAGGCGGAAGAGTTCCGGGCGATTATCATATAGACATGGCGGAAGACTTCGCCACTGACCTATTAGAAAAGAAAGTAATGGAGGAATTATCGAAATTATGACATTGACACAAGTCGCGAGAATGATCCAGAGCTTCGAAACGCTGGGTATTCAAACCGCTTATTATCAGTTTTCAGAAGACGAAACCGTTCAGGCACCGTACGCCGTTTATTATTACCCGAACCGTGACGACTTTATCGCTGATAATTTAAACCATGTAAAAATCGAGGTTTTACGTATTGAGTTATACACCGACACGAAAGACTTCGAACTCGAGGAAGACGTGGAGGCTTTGCTTCCGTTCCCTTATTCAAAAGAGACGACATATATCGACTCCGAGCGCTTATATGAGAGCATTTACGAAATGGAGGTCATAATAAATGGCTAATAAGATTTTTTACGGAATTACTAACGTTTATTACGCCGTAGTTACCGAAACGCTGGGAACAAGCGGCCAGTACACCGAGTCTTACCGGACACCCGTCCGCTTAATCGGTGCGCGTGCTATCAGTTTACCAGCTCAGAACGAAAACGTTAATTTTCCGGCAGATAATAACGCGGGCTACTGGCGCCAGAGCATTAACAACGGGTACGAGGGAACTCTTACACTTGCAACTCTGGACGACACTTTCCGCGCTGCTGTTTTAGGTGAAAACAAAAACTCAACCGACAACACATTAATTGAAAACGTAAACGACACACCGGTTCCGTTTGCTTTAATCTTCCAGTTTGAGGGCGACGACAAAGCAACAAGACACGTTTTATATCGTTGTATTGCAGGAAAGCCGGAAATCAGTTCACAGACAAGAGACACCACAATTTCACCGGGCGAAATTGCTATCCCTATTACCGCAGGCGGAAGACTGTCTGACGGCAAGTTAAAAGCAAAAGCCGAAGAGGGTACAACCAAATATAGCAACTGGAATTCAGCAGTTTACGTTCCACAGTCATAAGAGGGGGAGGGGCTTCCCTCCCTTTATTTTTTTAGAAAGGAGACCTAACATGATAGAAGCGATCCGCATAGGAAATAAAACTATAAACATGAAAGCAACGGCGAACACGCCGAGAAAATACAGGGCGTTATTCAATAAAGACCTTATCGTCGAAATGGGCGCGTTTATGGCGCACCTAGACAAGAAAACGGGCGAGTTTGATAGTCACGTCGACTTTGGTTTTATTGAGCGCCTGGCGTACACAATGGCCTCACAGTGCGAGGAAGTCGGAAGCATTGACGACTGGCTCGACCAGTTCGGCATTGAGGATATTTACAGCGCTATGCCGGAAATTATCGGAATGTGGAACAAGTCAAAAGAGACCACCAGCACGCCAAAAAAAAACACAGAGAATTAAACCGCGAATATAACACCGCTATATATTTATTGCGCTGCTTACAAATGGGGCTCCACTATGACGACATGGAGCATTTAACTTACGGCATGGTTCAGGACCTATTTATCGAGAGCGACAACGACTCGCTCGAGTATCAGGAAAAAGCAACGCAAGCGGACTTTGACGCATTTTAAAAGGAGGACACAATGGCCACCAAAAAAATAAGAGGGATAACGATAGAACTCGGAGCCGATACGTCAAAAGTAACGGCGGAGTTTGAAAAAGTTAGTAAAGAGCTTTCAAGCGTAGACAAGAGTCTAAAAGACGTTAATAAACTTTTAAAACTTGACCCGAAGAACGTCGAACTTATAACACAGAAGCAGGGCTACCTCGCCGACGCAATAGAGCTCACGAAGAAGAAAATCGAAGAAGAAAAGAAAATCTTCGAACAACTTCCAAAGGGACCGGGTGAAGAGTTAACCGAACAACAGAAAGCCTTACAGCGTGAAATTGTCGCAACGCAGAAGAAGCTCGACGACTATCAGGCCGAAATGGAACAGCTCACCAGCGCGCAGGATAACGCCGCACGGTCAGCCGACAACTTAGGAACACAGATAGAAGAAGCAGGCGAGAAAACACAGAAGATAAACCTCGCCGGGATCCTAACCGGAATTAACCAGGGTTTAGAGTTAGTCGGTAAAGGGGCCCAGTTCGTAAAGAATAGTTATGACGCTTTAATCGGCGATACCGTCGCACTTGCCGACGATTTAATGGTTCAGTCAAGCGTTACCGGCCTAAGCACCGACGCGCTGCAAGAGTACGCATATATGGCCGAGTTAGTCGATACCGACGTTTCAACAATAACCGGATCATTGACAAAACTAACCCGTAACATGGACAGCGCCACAAAGGGCACCGGGGCCGCATACGAAGCATTTAAAACGCTGGGTGTTGACATATACAACACAGACGGAACCCTCAGAGACGCGAACGAAGTGTTCGACGAGGCAATAGGGAAACTCGGTGAAGTAGAAAACCAGACCGAACGCGACGCTATCGCAATGAACCTGTTCGGAAAATCCGGGCAGGAATTAAACCCGATCATTGACGCAGGAAGCGAAGCGCTGGAAGAATTCAGACAGCAGGCACACGAGACAGGTTACGTTTTAAGTGGCGAAACCCTCGAGAGTTTGGGAAGCATTGACGACTCTATTCAGTTATTAAAAAATACCATGGACACCGCGAAGAACCAAGTCGCAACGGCGTTAATGCCGATAGTGGCAAAAATCACCGAAGCGTTCGTGAAATGGGCCTCTTCCGTTGACTGGGTAAAAGTCGGTGAAACAATAGGGACCGTGCTAGACAAAATCGGAAAAGCCATAGGCGTATTAATTGATATTATTTCGAAGATAGTCACAGCAGCAAAAACCGCCGTCGACAATATAAAGGGTTTTTTTAATCAGCAGTGGAGCTTACCAAAAATAAAACTCCCGCACCCGTATATTTCACCGAGGGGCTGGAGTATAGGGGACCTTTTAAAGGGTAGTATTCCGAGTATAGGAATTGACTGGTATCTAAAGGGCTACGACGGAATGGTACTCGACGGCCGGACAATATTCGGAATGAATAAGAACGGCCAGCTCATGGCCGGAGGCGAAGCCGGACGCGAAATCATAATCGGCGAAAATAAACTTAAAAACTTGTTAGGATCCGGGACAACTTACAATATAGTAATAAACGAAGCAAACAACCCGGAAGCAACCGCTCAGGCTGTAATGAACCAGTTACAGCTCGCGGTCGTAACAGAGGGGAGGACGTGGAAATGATAAACCATTTTACTTTTAACGGAACGAGCACCGCACAGCTCGGGCTTATCGTTTCCGGCGTTTCCATTTTCGGAGCCGGCAGCCGTAAGGTAGAAAAAGCACGGATCCCGGGAAGAAACGGGGACCTGCAGATAGAGCTCGGGGGCTTCAATAATTACACGGTCCGTTATACCGTCTCAATAACTAACAACTTCACAACCACAGCCCAGCAAATAAGGGAGTGGCTGCTGGAGTCAAAAGGTTATTGCGATTTAACCGACACATATCACCCGGACGAGATAAGAAAAGCGTGCTTCAATAGTGACATAGAGTTCACAACTTCCATGCTTTACAAGTACGGGCAGGCTTCTATTCAGTTCGACTGTCTTCCGGAAAGATACCTCACCACCAACACACCAATAACCACCACAGCCACAGCAGACACCACCACAGACACCACAATGTCTCTCTCTACTGTTCCAACTCCTATTAATATTTCCCTTAATGGTAATACTACTCAAGAGGGAAGTAGTGGGAAAAACCTTATACCACGTCCATATTATCAAGCAGACGGCACGTATCAAGGCGTTACGTGGACTACTGACAATATGGGTAAAATAACGGGTAGTGGGACAACAACGGCAGGAACTAATTTCCGGTTAACAAACAATACCAATTTCACATTGCGGGCGGGTACTTATACATTGAGTATCACGGGCACATTGACGGGCATTGGTTTAAAAGTGTATAACGGCTCAGCAATAATACGGGAAATACTTAGAGGGGCAACAAACGGGCACACGACTTTCACTTTATCTTCAGCCGTAGGAATAAGAATATATTTCAACACGGGAAACACGGGCGACAGTGTCAATGTTTCAGCATACGTACAGTTAGAACAAGGCTCAACTGCTACAACATACGAACCACATATATCACCAACTAACCCACAAGTTATTCATAGTGTTAGTGGGGATAATGTTGTAGCAATATCAGGCAAAAATATAATCAGTGGCGAGTTTATGGCTGACAAGTTAGTCAAGGAAGTAGCAAACTCAAATGCTTGTTATAAGACAGAGGACGAACACGGCAAGTGCTTATTATTTACCAGTAGCAACGATATAAGAAACGGAGTTATACTAGACACTTTCAAGCCTAATACACGATACACAGTAATCGGCAGAGAGCAGAACGCAACCACAACGGGAAGTGGTGCAAATATCATAGTTTCGTACACAGACGGGACGTATGAGTTTATATTCTTATCAACAAGTGGGGTGACTACTGGCACAGTTTATGACTGGACTTTCAACACGGCAAGTGGTAAGAGTGTAAAATCAATTTCTTTATATAATCACCATAGCGGAAACAGAAAACTATACTATGAACACTTTGGAATATTCGAGGGAGCAAACGCAACTTTCGAGCCATACACACGGCAAAGTTACCCTTTATATTTACCAGTAGAGAACTTATTGCCAACGTTTAACGCAACATCAGGCACAAGCAATGGGGTAACGTATTCAAGTGACGGAAGCAAGATATATTTAAACGGCACATCAACAGGAGGGGTGTCAATAGTATTCACTGTAAATGGTGTATTGCCAAGTAGTGAGTTTTATCTTTGTTTATTCAATAACGTAATAAATAACAACGTAGCCTTTGTAATTGATAACGGAAACACAACAGTACTTTCATTATCGCTAGGAACAGAAACAAACAGAAAACAAAAATATACTACTTATTATGGTGAAACATACACAAGAGTAAGAGTTTATATCAACTCAGCAGGGCAAGTATTTAATAACGCCGTATTAATGCCAATGATAACTTATACTCCAACTGTTCATTACACACCATACGGCACAACTCCTATTGAACTAAACAAAATAGGAACATACCAAGACTACATTTATAAAAATGGGGGTAAGTGGTATGTGCATAAGGAAATAGGAAAGCAAGTCGTAAACTATGCACCAACAGGCTCAGGCACTTCAACAACGGGAGCATATCGTTATGCCGTAACGTCACAGTTTAAATCATACACAGAAGCAAATGTAGGGCTTTCAAGTCATTTCCTTTATAACGTAAACTATAACGCACCAAGTGGCTGTTTTTACAACTCAACGTCAACGATAATATTCTTCTGTGACATTGCACAAGCAGACATAACTCGGTGGGTACAAGCAAATCAGCCTACTTTCTATGGCGTTTTATCTACACCAACAAACACAGAAATCACAGACACAACCCTAATTAACCAATTAAACAACATAGAGAAAGCATACTCATACAATGGAACTACAAACATATTACAAGTCAGCAACGATAACCCGTTTGTGCTTGAAGTGGTTAGTTTGCACGGATCAACTTTTAACAGCAATTACAAAGGCGAGCCGATTATAACCGTTAACTCTACGGGCTTGATTTACCTAAACGGGGAAGTCATGGAAGTGTTAAGCGCCCCGGTAACGATTAACTGTCAGACAATGCAGTGTTACAACGGGGTAGTAAATATGAACAACGAAGTAAGAGTGAACGACTTCCCAGAGATTAAAATCGGTTCAAACGAGGTCGGGAGCTCCATGGCCTTAACCATAACCCCGAATAACTGGAGGCATTAAACATGGTACCGGTTTTATTTTCAGCAACAGCGACAGACTTCACGACGAACGGTATCGGAAGACTGACCGACACGCTGGCGTGTATCGTATCAGAAGAGAGGAACGGGGCGTATATTTTAAACGCTACCGTTCCGGCTTCTACGCCATACGCAAGCGAAATAAAAGTCGGGAATATAATCGCGGTACAAGTGGCCGACGGCAGCCGCCAAGCGTTCGAAATATCAAGCGTAAGCAGGCCAATTAACCAGCGTATCACGATAACGGCTTATCATATTTCATACAGGGCTAGTTATGTAATAATACCGCCGTTTATTGCTAACGGAATAACCGCAACCCTCGCAGGCTTAAATTCAAGCGCGTTAAATGATAACCCGTTCACAGTAACGAGCGACTTCACCAACGAAGCAAGCACTTATAACCAGAGCGCGCCGAAATCACTCCGTGCTTGCTTAGGTGGAACGCAGGGCTCACTTCTGGACACGTTCGCAGGAGGAGGCGCGGGTGAGTTCCTCTTCGATAACTTCGACATTAAATTTTTAATGCACAGAGGCGAAGACAGAGGGGCTTATTTAAGATACAAAAAGAATATAACAGCGTTCGACCACGTTAAGACAATAGACGATTTTATCACCGGCGTTTTACCTCTTTATACAAGCGAAGAGGGGAACGTCATTTTTTACGGTGATATTCAGAGATCCGGCGTAGATTTTCCGACGGACCGCGTCGTTATTTTAGACCTAAGCGACCAGTTCGAAAGCGCTCCAAGTTTAGAACAATTAAACCGGGCCGGGCTTGAATATATCACCAAGACCAGCAACAACACGCCAAACACAAATATTAAACTTTCGTTTGTAGACTTGAGGGACGCGCTGACAGTTCCAGAACCGATTTATTTATGCGACACCGTTCACGTTTATTATTCACCGCTAGACGTAAGTTTCACGGCTAAGGTTATAAAAACAACGTGGAACGTATTACTCGAAAGATACGAAGAAATCGAAATCGGTGACGTAAAAAGCGACATTCGGAAGACTATCGCAACAGCCCAGGGCGACATTAACACACTTGTTACTCAGGGCAAAAAGTTAATATCAGTAACCCAGACGCTAGACGACGAAATCGGCAGCGTTCAGACTACCGTCGCAAGCGTTCAGGAACTAGCAAACACCACCGAGACAAAAGTCACACAGACGCAGCAGACCCTCGAGGGGTTCCAGAATACAGTTACTAATACATACGCGACAAAGGGCGAGCTTTCAAGCACAGTAAACCAGCTCTCAACGACCATACAGCAAACCGCCGATAATATCACGCTGACAATTTCAGACGTTCAGAGCACTATCACGGATCAAGGCGAACAGATAAACACTTTAGAGACTTACATTTCCGCAACTCAAAGAGGGCTAGAAATCGGCAGAAATACCGACGACGTAACGGCCGTGCTGGGAAACAGTGAGCTCGGGTTTTATAACAACAACGACAAGAAGCTCGCATGGCTGAACACAGACGACGGGCTCGGGGCTTCCGCTGTATCAATAGGCGACCCGAACACGCAGGCGAACCGCTGGCGAGTAATTACAAGGCAGAACGGCTCGCACTTAACATTTACCCGTCACACGTAGGAGGTGAAGCATGGCTTTATCTGGAAATTTTACGACTAACAACATATACGAATATAGTGTAAACTTTAGCGCCACTTTATCGTGGACCGCCACCCAGAACGTACAGAATAACACTTCAACGATTAACTGGACTTTGACCGCGAACACGGACGGCCCGGGATATAAAAGAACCGTTTACAACGTAGAAATAACAGTCGACGGAACGCCGACAACCTCAAACCGTAACACTTCATACGGGGACGGCTCGACAATATGGAGCGGCTCGAAAGTAGTCGCTCACAATAACGACGGAAGCAAAACGCTGGCAATAAGCGCAAGACTTCAAGTCGGACAATATTCATATAACGTAACCGGAAGCGGATCGTGGACGCTCGACGCTATTCCGAGAGCTTCCGAAGTATCAGTCAGCAACGAAACCATATCGTTCCCGAGTGGTTCCATAAATTACACGATAACTTCACGGGCTGACTTCTGGCACCGTGTAACGTGGACGCTGGGAAGCACCACGAACACCTCAGACAAAGGTGAAATAAACGCCGAGACTAAAACGTTCACAATAGGCAGGACAACTTTATTAAATGCCTTACCAACGCGGGCCAGCGGGTCCTTAACGATAACGGTTAACACATACAGCGACTCGGGTTATACGAACCTAATCGGAACGAAGTCCAGCAGCGCGACCATAACCGTTGACACAACAGCAATAAAACCGACTGTTTTATTAGGTAATTTACGGGTAAACACCAGCCCGAACGCAAATATCACGGTACCGGTCGCGGGCTATTCCACAGTTAAAGGAACATACCAAGTTTCACCGGGAACCGGAGCGTCAGGGACTACGACTTACTTCACGGCTTCGCACGGATCCATGGCAACCGCAACCAGCACCACAACGTCAGGAACGGCCACCACGGGCACGTTACCAGCCAGCACGTCAGATTATACGCTGACTATTTCAGCATACGCGAAAGACTCGCGTGGAGCTGTAAGCACCACCGCTTCGAAAACTATCACCGTTTACGGATATACAGCACCAACAGCAAACCTCACAGCGTACAGAACAACCACGAGCTCGAGCACCACAGAAGACGGGGCCGGGCTTTATGTTTACGTAACTTTCAGCGGGTCAATAAATGCAAGCATTAACAGTCAAAACGCGATAACTTCGACGGCTTGCACATATTCCGGGAGCATATCAGGAACAGCCACAAACGGGGCGCATTATTCCCTCGCTGATAACCAGAACGTCACCTTTAATTTAACCGTTACGGACCGAGTAAGCAGCGCAAACGCGGTCGTTTCCGTTGCTTCCGCTGCGTACCCTTTGGACCTTTACGACGACGGGCAGGGAAACGTCGGCGCGGCTATCGGAGGCGTAGCACCAGCCGGAGGCTTCGCTGTTTTCGTAGACTTGCACCTTTACGAGGGGCAGAAAATAATCATTCATAAAACCGGAGGAACAACCGAAATTCACGACGTTTCGGAACTGTTCAACTAAGGAGGAAATCATGGCAATTATTAAAAGCGATATAGGTTATGTACCATTAACAGACGCGGCCGGAGTGATGAAAGTTTTTGATAAACAGACACACCTCGGGCTTGACATAGGGTGGTACAAAAACGAACACTGCCCCGTTTTAGCATGGCAGGACGGGACGGTCGTTGACAAAGGTTACAGCTCAGAGGTCGGCTATTTCGTAGTTTTAGAGCATAAATACACAACGACGAAACGCTGGACCGGGTATATTCATTTAACCGCATTGAACAACTTGCCAAACGGGACAAAAATCGCCGGAGGCCAGCCGATAGGGAACGCGCTCAGAGGTAACACGGGTATTTCAAGAGGGACACACCTCCACTTATACCTTACGCAGGAAACGCCAATATCAACGACTTACACATGGAACACCATGAGAAGCCTCGCGATAGATCCGTTCCCGTTCTTATACTGGGATAAATCAGTTAATACCGAATATATTTCGCCGAGCTGGGCTAAACAGTACCCGCAAATCGTCTACCCGAAACCAGTCGAGAGAAACGAAGAAGTCGAACAGTGCGACATTAAAAGCAATACCCGCAGGCTGAGAAAAGGCCCGGGCTTAGAGTTCGAGAGTTACCCGGAATATGCAAAACCGGGGATATATAACGTGTACGGCTGGACACAGGCTGACGGCTACGACTGGGCCTTAATTGCTACGATAGACAACAACAAATTTTATGCTGCTATCATGGACGGGGAAGACCTCCCGGTGGCCGATTTTAAAGCCCTGTACAAGGCAGAAAAAAAGCGCAATGAAGAACTCACGAAAGAACTAAAAAGCGCGCAGGACAGCCGGAAAAAGGCCACAGACACCTTAACCGAAAAACTGGCCGAACTGTCAACAGCAAAAAGCAAACTTAAGAGCATTATAGAAATAGCGGAGGCGTAAAAATGATAAGAGGAACGACACCAACATTTCAGTTAAAAATCGACGACCAGACCGTCGACCTTACGGAAGCCCGGAACGTTTACGCGACTTTCGAACAGAGAGGGAACACCCTCACCAAAAGCGGCGAAGACATAGAAGTCACAGCCCAGCAGGTCGACGTTTACTTTTCACAGGCTGAAAGTTTACAATTCACGACCGGCTCCATTGATATTCAATTAAACTGGACATATCCAAACGGCGCGAGAGCTTGCACCGATATAATTCGCGTAACCGTCGGCGAAAACTTAGTTCCGGAGGTTTTAGAGTGATCCAGTTACCTTTGACCGTTAATTTAACAGTTAAAGAAAGTCAGGAGGTTTACAGCCTAACCGTTGAAAGCAACAGCAACCCCTTAAACATGGAAGTGTTGACTCCGGTCGTATCTTCCACCGTTGAGGACTACGCTGGCCCGTACACAGCAACAGCGACCACCGACGGGGCCGTTATTTTGAACACAGAGGGCAAAAGGTGCACGGGTAATATAACAGTCGAACGGATCCCGAGCAATTACGGGCGAATAGAGTGGAACGGGAGTTATATTACGATAATATGAGCAAAAATATTAAATTTATGGGTGCGAATTATAACAACGTGCCCGGCGTAGAGCTCGCGCTTCAGACTTCCGGAACCGCGATATTTTATGACGTTTCAGACACAACCCGGGCGGCTGCTGACGTGGCGCAGGGTAAATACTTTTATACCGCGCGGGGCGTAAGGACCCGGGGAACCTCTTTCGGAGGGGGAACAAGTAAAAACGTGCAAATCGCCAGCGGGGTCGGTCGAGTACGGGCTAACACATATACAGCAGTTACCGGGCAGACGTTAACCGTTGCAAAAACGGGGAAATACGACGTTTACTGGTGCGGTTATCGTTCTAGCACGTCAGGGACAAGCGGCTCGCAGTTATATATTGACGGTACTGCATACGGTTCAGCAAACACAACATTTAACTCGACATATACCAACTGCCAAAACGTGCATTTATCGAACGTATCATTGACAGAAGACGAGGTAATTGTTGTGAGGGCCAGAAGCAGAAGTTCGTCTTATTATATGTATGTATTCAATTTAACAATTATCGAGGTTTAGGAGGTAATACATGAGCAAATCGGTAGTAATCAACGGCGTAACATATAACAGCGTGCCGTTCGTAAGGGCCACACTTGCAGGAAGCGACGAGCTTGTCTGTTTTTATGAGGTTTCAGACGCAACCGCACAAACGGGCCACATTTTAACAGGTAAAAGTGCGTACGGATCCAGCGGGCTTGTTAACGGCTCCATGGCTAACAATGGAAGCACCAGCGGGACCATTTTAACCAAGGCGGGAACGGTTTCCATTCCAGCGGGATATACTTCCGGGGGAACGGTTTCCATTTCCAGCACCGAACAGCGGAAAATCGTCGCGGGAAATATTAAGTCCGGGGTAACCATACTCGGGCAGTCCGGCTCTTCCATGGTAATTGATACCACGCAGGCCAGCAGCGCAGCCGGAGCCTCGCAGATTTTAAGCGGTTATATTGCTTATGTTAACGGGGCTAAAATAACCGGAACGGCTTCCGTTCCAGTAGTAACTCAGGACAGCACCACGCACGTTTTAACGATTTTATAAGGGGGTACAACATGGACTTTAAAGAGTATATAGTCCCGGCAATTAGCGCGGGCGTTTATTTAATTGTTTTAATGATTAAACCGTTAATAAAGGAAGAGCACAGAAAGTACATTCCTTTAGTATCGGGCATTTTAGGAGTTTTATTGAACTTCTGGGCCAGCGCAGGCTTTAACTTCGCGATATTCCTCGAGGGGCTGGCTTCCGGACTTGGTGCGACAGGTATCGACCAGCTCATAAAACAGACTTCGGGATATTACGAAAAACGGGAGGGTTAAGTCATGGATAACACGGTCCTCATTGCATTTATAGGTGCGTCAATTCCGGCCGTCGCTTCCATTGTTACAAGTATTATGCAGGCCAACAAAACGACCGCTTTGCTTGAGGAACGCGACAAGACTATGAAAGAGCAACTCGTTAAAATTGAAGAAAAAGTCGAGACGCATAACAACTTTGGACTTCAGCTCGCAAGGCTGGAAACGCGCGTCGACATATTAGAGAGAAACAGGGGCTAAAAAAGCCCCTTTTTTTTAGGTTAGAGGGGTAGAAAAGCACAGGGGGAAATGTTTATATAAGAATAGAAAGGTTTTTGCTCCTTTTGATCCAGCACCACCAAAGACGCATAATACCTCTAAAATCTGGGTCTCCATTCATTTTAATTCCTTCAACGTAAAAGCCCGCCTGGTTTTCGCTCCTATATCTTCCATACAGAGGCGGGTTTTTACATACACTTTACATACACTTTTTAACAAAAACCGCGAAATTTCAAAAACACGAAAACGTCAAAAACGCAGTAAATAAGCACGTTTTCGACAACAACGAACAGCAACAAACCGCACCGTGAAAAACCCGTACAGGCTACCAAAAACACAAAAAAGCCCCTTAAATAAAGGGGTTTTTATTTTTTACATACACTTTTACATACACTTTTTATAAAATGCGGTCAATTATACCCGCCACAACGTCCGACTCATTCGGGAAAAAATGAGCGTAAGTGTCGAGCGTTTCCTTTGTTGAAGAGTGGCCGAGATACTTCGAAATATAGACGATAGTCGCCCCGGAATTAATCAAAGCCGAAG
>Ga0265299_10001337_pt1 | contig 28299 bp, 28 predicted proteins | sample AusTroGonzalo_MG_4_FD_193485 | JGI IMG/M metagenome (GOLD analysis project Ga0265299, IMG submission 193485) | Bovine rumen microbial communities from tropical cattle in Woodstock, Queensland, Australia - Gonzalo_02 | ecosystem: Host-associated > Mammals > Digestive system > Stomach > Rumen ... | reverse complement strand
ACGTTTGGTTTCATATTGCGCATCACGAGGTTGCCCTTGCGTGCAGTTACACTCTTTTGGAGCATAAGGAACAATCTAAGTCCCTGGCTTGAAGTGTATTCCATATCTGTGCAGTCGATTTCAATGTTCGGGGCATCGCCTTGCATAAGCGGGGAAATGTCCTGCTGGAACTTATCGGCGTTGGTGGTGTCAAGTCGTCCGTTCAGCACGACCATAGTTTTATCTTCGATTTTTTCTATCTTAACTTCCATAATCTCTTATTTATATTGTTATTGCAAAAATTGTTATGTCATCATTCTGTTCGTTATCACCTGCAAAGCCTTTCACAGAATCCAATACTGCCGAAACCATCTCTTCGGAATTTAGATTCTTGAATTCGGGCTTAGATACCAGTTGCAGAAGTCTCTCCTCGCCAAACTGCTCCTTGTCGGCTTTTTCGGCTTCGTTTACACCGTCGGTATAAAGCAGAAGCTTTGTTCCTGGACGCAAATCCAAGTTTTCGCTCTTGTATTCAAAACCGTTCCATACACCGACGGCCATATTAGGAATAGCCTTCAGGTAGTATGGATTTTCGTCGGGCGGAATGACAATTATCGGGTTGTGTCCAGCATTGCAGTATTCCAGTTGCTTAGTTTCCAGATTTATGCATCCCACAAACAAGGTTACGAACATATTTGCATCGTTGTTCTTGGCAACGCTGTTGTTTATCCTTGTCGCAACTTCCTGCACCGACAATCCCAAATCGGCAAACAGGTGGCACATAACCCTCGTTATTGCCATTACGAATGCTGCTGGCACGCCCTTGCCCGAAACATCACCCACAGAGAAATAGAGGCGGTTGTCGTTTATGGTAAAGTCGTACAGGTCGCCACCGACTTCCTTTGCAGGAATTACCTTTGCGTTAAGCGAGCATCGGCTGTCGTTGGGGAAATTTTTTGGAAGCATACCTTCCTGTATTTTCTGCCCGATGTACAACTGTGTCTCCATACGTTTCTTGGCCGATGTTGCCGTTTCAATCTGATTAAGGTATGTCACAATCGACTGTTGCATACAAGCTAGCGAGTCGTGAAGTTGCAGGATTTCATCCTTGGACTTTACTTCGGGAAGCTTTGTGTTAAAATCACCCTTTGCAATGTTGAGTGCAGAAGCCGAGAAATCTTTCAGTGGCTGTGTAAGCTGCCGTATCTTGAAGTAGCACATTATGAACATAATAAGCAACCCGACCAGTCCGACAATAATCATCATCACATGCATTTGCGACGAGCGTTCGAGCACATCGCCGTACTCGCAGTTGATTGCCATCGACCAGCCGTTAGAAAGTGGACCGTAAACGGCAAAGCTGAGTTTACTGCCTACCCAGAAGCGCATGGTTCCGCTGTCGCCGGCAACCATATTCTTCGAGATTTCCAATACGCGCGGGTCATCCATCTTTTCGGCGTATGTGTACGCTGTTTCGCTGGCCAGATTAGCCTGCCAGCCTGCCGAAAGGTATCTGCCATTGGCACTTAAAAGCGTGGTAAACGAATGCTCGTAAGGATGTATCTGGTCAATTTTCTTCGAAAGCCAATCTAGCGAAATATCGGCTGTGATAATTGCGTAAATAGTGCCAGCGCTGTCCTTTATCGGGTAGCTATAGGTTGTCATCATCTGCTCACCGCCACCTGCATCAAAGTAAGGTTCACTCCAGTGCGGTTGTCCCGTCTCCTTAGGCACGGTGTACCATTCCTGCGTGAAATAGTCGTTTTCGTCAGAACCGAGTTCCTTGCTTTTAAGTTCACCTGTTTCGGGGTCTTCGTACGAGTAAGGTGAGAAGAAATGCCTTCCCCTGAAATAACACGAATCGAATGCTATTGCACTACCTATTATGTTGGTATTTTCGGCAACAACTTTCTGGGTAATGTGGTAAAGATATTTTTCGCTGTCTTTGTTTTCCTTGGCGAGCCACGAAGCATCCTTCACAGTTGACTCCACTGTCTGCAAGGTTTTCTCAATATCCAAGATATTGGTCTTTAGGATATTCGATGCGCTTCGTGTGGCTTCCTCCGAAATAAGCAGATGCGATGACACCGCTACTATTCCGAGCACGACGATAAAGAATATCGTCACTATCAGTAGCACATTTAGGCTAAGCCTTGTGGAAAATGATTTTGAGAACCACATAATGCTACTGTTTTGCGATGTTTTTCTTCATTGTAAGTATGTTGCAGCCGTCCTCGTAATGGTATTCCACTTCGTCCATAAACTGCTTGCACAGGAAAATGCCAAGTCCGCCTATTTCACGCTCCTCGAGCGGCAGGTTTACATCAGGATCGGGCATCTCTAATGGATTAAACTTTTTGCCGGCATCCTTTAGCGTTACCGTAAGCAAGAACCCCTTCTCGTCGAGGTTGGTTTCTACTTCCATCCAGCCGATGCTGTCCTTGTAGGCATACTGCACAACATTCTCTACTGTTTCTTCTATTGAAAGTCTCAACTTGAAGCGCAAATCTTCATCGGTTGGCATATCCGGCGACGACATCAGACATTCGATAATCTCGCCGCTCTTGTCCTTGATAGGGTTGAAAAGTTTCTTCATTGTGTTTACAATTAAAATGTCGCAAAATTACGCAAAAATTAGTATTGACGCAAACGCGTTAGTGAAAAATAAATGGAATAATTTTGAATCGAATTAGACGAGTTGTTCTTGTTTGCTAGAATCTTCCATAACTAATCTAAAATAGTAAATCTAAAATAGTAAATATTTCTTACATTTGCGGTCCAATGAAATTGTCGGTCGTCATAGTAAACTACAATGTGAAGCACTTCCTAGAACAGTGCCTAAATTCGGTTGCTGCAGCCGCAAAACATTGTGAGACAGAAGTTTTTGTCGTTGACAACAATTCCGTTGACGGTTCGTGCAATATGCTCCGCGAGAAATTTCCGTGGGTAAAACTCATCGAAAACAAGAAGAACTACGGCTTTTCATACGCCAACAATCAGGCAATACGCGAATCGTCTGGCGAATATGTGCTTCTGCTAAATCCCGATACGGTAATTGAAGAAGATACGCTGAAGTCGGTTTGCGACTTTATGGACACTCACCCCGATGCCGGCGGACTTGGCGTGAAGATGATCGACGGCAAAGGACGTTTCTTGCCCGAATCGAAGCGTGGATTACCTACGCCAAAGGTGGCTTTCTACAAGATTTTCGGTCTGTCTAAACTTTTCCCGAAATCGAAAAAGTTTGGCAAATACCATCTTACATATCTCGACAAGGACGAAATCCACAAGGTCGATGTGCTGTCGGGGGCATTTATGCTTCTGCGTGCCGAGACCTTGAAGAAAGTCGGGCTGCTCGACGAGACATTTTTCATGTATGGCGAGGACATTGACCTGTCGTACCGCATTACTTTGGGAGGCTACAACAACTATTATTTCCCCAAGACGACAATCATACACTACAAAGGCGAAAGCACCAAGAAAGGCAGTGTAAACTATGTGGTCGTGTTCTACAACGCGATGAAGATTTTTGCCCGCAAGCATTTCTCCGAAGGTGCCGGACTGATGATTTTCTTCATAAATCTTGCAATATATCTGCGCGCTGCAATGGCCATCGCAGGACGATTCATAACAAACGCCATCACCCCTATTATAGATGCATTGCTGATTTTAGCAGGATTCTTGATAATCACACCGTTGTGGGAAACACATCTTTTTGGTGTCGAAAGTGCCTATCCACACAATGTGTTTGTCGGTGCAATGGTTATGTACATTTCGGTATGGTTGCTGTCGCTACTTCTTTCGGGAGGCTACGACAAGCCTGTGAAGATGAAGAACATATACAAGGGAATTGGCATTGGTGCGATTGTAATTCTTGCCGTATATGCCTTATTGCCAACTCATTTGCGTTTTTCACGCGCGCTTATTCTTCTCGGTACGGCGTGGACGTTGATAGTTGTGCCGCTTGTACGGTTATTGTTGAACTACACCAAGTTGCAGGTTTTCAAGGTCAATCTGCCCAAACGCAAAAAGGTGGCGGTTGTAGGAAGCAAGGAAGAGTGCCGCTCGCTAGTGGGACAACTTATGTCGTCGCGCACAAAGATTGAAATTGCCGCATACGTAAGTCCCAATGCCGAAACCGACAAGTTTTTTGCTGGCGATATGATGCAGTTGGACGAGATTGTCAAGATAAACCACATAGACGAACTTATTTTCTGCGCAAAGGACATTCAGTCACAGCAGATTATACGGACAATGCTCAATCTTTCGTCATCCAACTTGGACTACAAGATTGCAAGTCCAGACGGATTTTCTGTCATCGGCAGCAACTCGATAAACACTACCGGCGAACTTTACAACGTTGACATCAACGCTATAGACAAGCCCGAAAACCGACGTTCGAAACGTATGTTCGACATTGTAGTGTCGTTCTTTATGATTGTGCTTTCGCCAGTGCTGATTTGGTTCGTGAAGGGCAAGTTGAAGGCATACGCCAATCTGTTTTCAGTACTGTTTGGCGGAAAGACATTTGTTTCGTATCGCTCTGATAAAAATGATGTTAGCCTTTTGCCAAAGATTAAGAAAGGCGTGTTCAGCGTGGATATGGTTTATGGTCGCGATGTGAAGAAAGATGTCGCCGACAGGCTTAACATTATGTATGCCAAGGACTATAAAGTTTCGCACGATGCAATGATGGTTTTCAAGTTGTGGAGGAAATTGGGATGCAATTAGCAGGAAAGAAGATTTATCTCCGCAAAATGGAGCCTGAGGACTTGGAATTTTTGTACACGGTCGAGAACAATCCCGATTTCTGGTATGTTAGCGAAACCAAAGCACCTTATTCGCGCTGGGAACTGAAGCAGTACATCGAGAATTACTGCTACGACATATTCACTACCAAGGAGTTGCGCCTGATGATTTGCGACTATGTTTCGCAAAAGCCTATAGGTATTGTCGATTTGTTCGAGTACCATCCTTTGCACAACCGTTGCGGAGTTGGAATTATAGTCTTGCCCCAATATCGTGAAATGGGTATTGCCACCGAAACTCTTGGCATTGTTAAGGATTATGTATTCAAAACCTTGTTGCTGAAACAGTTGTGGTGTCTTATTGACGAGAATAACGATTCTAGCATTACTCTTTTCCGGAAATGTGGTTTTGTGCAAAGCGGAATACTGAAGCAGTGGAAGCAAACCGAAAATGGGTATGCTGACGTATCTGTATGGCAGTGCCTCAAGTGATGTTTCTTGTCAGTTTTTTACTTACGAGCCAAAACTTTTTTGCAGGCATTTATGATATTTTCTGCGTCAAGTCCGTATTTCTTCATAAGTTCGGCAGGAGTTCCGCTTTCGCCAAATGAATCTCGTACGGCTACAGCCTCCATTGGAACAGGATTGTTCATAGCCATCACTTGGGCAACAGTGTCGAATAGACCGCCGTTTAGTTCATGTTCTTCTGCAGTAACAATAGCCTTAGTTTTTGCTGCCGATTTTAAAATAGTCTCAGCATCGAAAGGTTTTATTGTATGAATGTTGAATACATCCGCCTTAATGCCTTCTTTAAGAAGTTCTTCGGTCGCAGTTATTGCTTCCCATACAAGGTGTCCGCATGCAAGTATTGTAATATCGGAGCCTTCGTATAGTTGCTGAGCCTTGCCTATTTCAAAATCTTGGTCTGGAGCTGTGAAGTTGGGAACAGCAGGACGTCCGAATCGTAGATAAACAGGACCATTATACTTTGCTGCAGCAATGGTTGCTGCTTTGGTCTGGTTGTAGTCGCATGGACAGATGACAGTCATGTTCGGTAACATCTTCATAAGACCGATGTCTTCAAGAATTTGGTGAGTTGCACCATCTTCGCCAAGGGTTATACCTGCGTGCGAAGCACAAATCTTCACATTCTTGTTTGAATAAGCAACGCTCTGGCGAATCTGATCGTAAACGCGACCTGTAGCAAAGCCTGCAAATGTTCCGCAGAACGGAATCATTTCTCCTATTGTCAAGCCTGCTGAAACGCCAATCATATTAGCTTCTGCAATTCCGGACTGAAAGAAACGCTGAGGAAATTCTTTCTGGAAATCACCCATTTTCAACGAACCAGTAAGGTCTGCACATAATGCAACAACCTTGTCGTTTTGTCTGCCTGCTTCCAACAAGCCTGCACCAAACCCCGAACGGGTATCCTTTTTCTCTGTGTACGAATACTTTGCCATTTAATTAAATTCTAAAACCTGCACAAAGGTACAATTAAACTTTCAGTTTTTGAAAAAAAACACAATTAAGTTTTGAAACACTAATTGTCAATATTTATTGTTCGTATAATGGTCTTCTTCCACTGAAAAAGGTTGCCCCTCAAAAATTAATAAAAATGAAAGAATACAGTAGAAAACGTATGAAGTATCGAATCAAATTCTCAACCTTTAGTTCGGCGAAACCGAATCTTCAAATTTTCAAATCCTCAAATCTTCGAATATTCCATCAATTCCAATATCTTTCCAACCTTTTCTTCCATACTCATATTTCCGTCGAGCCAATGGATTTCTATGCCGTCGCGCTCCATCTTGCGGAACCAAGTCATCTGTCGCTTTGCAAAGCGATGGATGGATGTGTTGAGTTGCTCAAACATTTCGTCGTAACTGATTTTGTCTTGTAGGTACCACGCTAGATATTTGTATTCGAGTCCGTAATATTCAAGGTTTTCGTACGAAATGCCATTCTTGACGAGTTGTTCCACTTCTTCTACCATTCCGTTTTCAAGTCGTTGCTTTAGTCGTGCTGTTATGCGCTGGCGACGTTGCTCGCGGTCGAAAATAATGCCTATGTTTAGCGATTTGAGGTTTCTGTTACTAGTCGTGCTGAATGGATTGCGCTTGGTGTATTCGGCAATCTCGATTGCTCTGATTGCACGCTTGGCGGTGTCGTAGTCGCTGTTGTTGTTCAATGGCTTGTATGTGCGAAGTATAATTTCGAGTTCTTCTATTGTCTTGTTTTCCAGTGATTTGCGTAAAATTTTGTCTTCTGGAACATTTGGCAGATTGTAGTTTTTTAGCACCGATTCGATGTAAAGCCCTGTTCCTCCGCACAATATTGGAATCATTCCGCGTGAGCGTATGTCGTCGTAAGCCTTGAAAAAGTCGCTCTGGTACTCGAAGACATTGTATTTTTCGCCAGCATCAAGTATGTCGATGAGGTGGTAGGGGATGGTTTGTCCGTCAATTGTGTATTCGTCGAGGTCCTTGCCGGTTCCTATGTCCATTCCGCGATAAACCTGACGGCTGTCGGCGCTGATGATTTCCGTTCCGAGTGCTTTTGCAAGGTGTACGGCAACGCCAGTTTTTCCGCCCGCCGTTGCGCCCATTATGCTTATTAGGTTGTATTTAGTTTCCACGCACTGAATTTTTGCGCAATATAATGCTTTTTTGCGAGGCTAGAAAATTGTTGCTGAATTTTAAAAATTGAGTTGGCGATTCAACCCTATTTGGGGGATTTGTACATTGAAAAAATGACAGATTTTTGCTCTAAAAATTGTAAAAATGCTATTTTTCTTATAATTAGTATGTTGCAAGCGTTTGTTACAAGTTTTGCTAGGTTTTTGAGGCTTATATTTACAAGTTTTACTACCTTTTTTCGGTGTAAATTTACAAGTTTTGCTACTGCCTTTTGTTTGGCAGAGTGTCGTTGTGTTTTAGGTTGTCGGCGAGTGCAAATACGGCATATTGCGGAATGGTAAGTATGTCTCGTTCCGCATTGTAACCAAAGTTGCCAGCCGAAATCTTTATTGCCGTGCTTCGAGGATTGAAATTTCTGAAACTTTCGAGTGAATTCAACTTGCTGTCGCCTTTCTTGACATCAATTGGCAGTACCGAGCCTTGATTTTCAACAATGAACTCAAATTCGTTGGAGTTTTTTCCAGTCCAGAAGTACAACGGAATGTCCTTCGCTGTAAATTCATCGGCAACATAATTCTCATAGAAGATTCCCGAAAGCATGTTGCGCCTATCTTTGACAAAGAAATCCGCTTGCGAAGTCTTGCTCTGGTAGGTGAACATTCCTTCGTCGCAGAGGTATATGCGGAAAAGCCCTTCGGTGTCTTCGACCAATGGAAGGGTTACTTTCCCTGTCATTCTTCGGCTTCGGTAGATGATGTTTGCAAGTTCAAGCCACTGGAAAGCATTGAAATAGTCGCGGTTCGACTTCCCTTTTTCTATTTGCGTTATCTTGAAATTCTTGTTTTCTTTATTTAGTTGCTTAAAGACGTTTCCATATAGGTTGCGTGTTTTTAAAATCGTTTCATTTGAAATATTATATGTGTTAATATAATCAAGATAGTTCGAATATACACTGCCTATTACCTTGTTGGCTTCCACATACGATTTTTCTCCTATGAAAGTGCCAAGTGCTTCGGGAAGTCCGCCTATGCTAAGAAATTCGTGGAGCAAATCCATTGCAAGTTCGTGCTCGTATGGTTGTAGCGGGGTGATGGTTTCGTATGCCGACCTTATTCTTTCGAGCAGTATTTTGTTTGTGTTCATCAGGTACTCTTCGAAAGTCATCGGATACACAAAGAGCGAATCGACTTTGCCCACAGGGAAAAGGAAGTCGTTGCTGTCGGATTTGCTTTGCTGACGAATAGAAAGTCGTACCAGTGAGCCAGTGGCAATTATTGGCAGTTCGGGGTAGTCCTGGCAGAAATATTTTAGAGATGACAACACTTGATGGCATTGCTGTACTTCGTCAAATATCAATGGCAAGTCTTGACTTATCCGTTTTGAAAACCTTGTCTCGATATATTTTAGGTATTCTTCTGGATTCGATGTTGTTGAAAAGAAGTCTGCCGACTGGTTGTCCTTTTTCAAGTCGATATATACAAAGTCGCGGAAATGTTTTTTTGCAAACAGTTCCTTGGCGAGATATGTCTTGCCAATCTGTCTTGCTCCCCAGATGACAAGCGGTTTTCTGCGTTTGCTTTCGTACCACGCTTCCAAATCTTTTATTGCCAGTCTTTCCATTGCGTCAAAAGTTTCAGTTACAAGTTTTACTACCTTTTTTCGGTGCAAATTTACAAGTTTTACTAGGTTTTTCAAAGGGAAATTTACAAGTTTTGCTAAATTGTAAATTGTTGGTAATAAATATTATAGTTTAAAATTTTAACAAAAATACCTTAATTTTAACATTTTGTTAAGTCGATTTTGTGCGGAGTAAATATTTTTCATCAGAAAAATCATTTCCGTATTTTTCATATAATGCATTCCGGAAATCTTTTTTTACCTTTGCAAGATATTTGTATTTAGGTATAATTTTAAATTTTTTCACAATGAAAAGAACCATATTCTTATTTTTCGCTGTCGTTACCTTGGTAGGAATGCTGGCGATAAGCGGTTGCAAGAAAAAGGAGACTTACACCATAACATTCAATCCTAATGGCGGCACAGGCACAATGTCCGTCCAGACCTTTACCGAGGGCGAAGCACAGGCACTTACGCGCAATGCCTTCACCTGCGACGGATACACATTCACTAGTTGGAACACCGTGCAGGGCGGAAGCGGTGCCTCTTATCCAGATGGATATACCCTGACAGCCACCGCCGATATGACCTTGTACGCGCAGTGGACAAGCAACGGCACAAATCCAACACCTGGACCAACGCCCACCAATACTCTTAACGGACACGAGTTCGTTGACCTTGGCTTGCCCTCTGGCACTAAGTGGGCAACCTGCAATGTAGGCGCAAGCACACCGACTGCATACGGTGACTACTTTGCCTGGGGTGAAACTGAGCCAAAGGAAACCTACAACTGGAATTCTTATAGGTATTGCGTATATAATGAAAACGACGATAATTATAATGGATTTAACAGCCTGACCAAGTATTGTAGCGATGAGGAAGTCGGCAACAATGGCTTTACTGACGTGCTAACCACTCTTGAAGCCTCTGACGATGCCGCCACAGCCAACTGGGGCGAAGGTTGGCGAATGCCTACTCAATCCGAAATGCAGGAATTGTACGACAACTGCACCCACGAGTGGACAACCCAGAACGGAGTAAACGGACGCTTGTTTACAGGAACTAATGGTAACTCTGTCTTTCTACCCGCAGCTGGCGAACGCGGCGGAAGTGACCTCTACGGTGCCGGTTTTGTCGGTGCCTACTGGTCGTCGTCGCTCTGCACGGACTACCCGGAATACGCGTGGTACCTCATCTTCATGTCGGACGATTGCAGCATGCCCGACTACAGCCGCCACCGCCCCAATGGACGATCTGTGCGGCCCGTGTGCGGGTCGGCCCAGAACTAGGCCTTTTGTCTGTCGCGAGAGGAATTTCCGAAAGCGTAACCCTGTTGGCTTTTCTTTGTTCAACAGCACCGCGTTAAAATCTTTACGTGTAATTTGTTTGTAGGGGAGGATGCCATCTGTAATTTTGCAGGCGATGAAAATGAGATTGATAGTTCTGTTTTCTTGCCTTTGCATTGTGTCGGCATTGTCGGCACAGAGCGATTCGGTACGCTCGGTCGTAGCCAAGCAAGGCGACGGAATCTATAAGATTCTCCGCGAAAACGGTTACGAGGCAAAGGATTACTATCATAAGTTTTTGGAAATCAACAAGGACAAAATTCAACTCGAAGACCAGTTAATTCTTGGTGAAACATATCTTTTGCCCGAAAAGCACGATACCATAAAGCCAGAACATATTGTCGTTATTGATACTGTTCCCGCATTGTGCGTAAAGCCAGATTCTACGGCAGTTTCAGATTCTATTCCGCTAATATGCGTTCCCGATACCGCTACGCATCCAATGCCACAGGCAAGGATGGAGCTTCGTATTGCCGACACGATTAAAGGAACGGCACTCAAAGACGCAATTTTCTATCTCATTGCTGGTCATGGCGGACCCGACCCGGGCGCGACTTCGTACGTCGATGGCGTGATGATTTCGGAGGATGAATATGCATACGATATAACTTTGAGGTTGGCAAGGTGCATAGAGGAGCAGTCGGGCAAAGTTTATATGATTATCGACGACCCCGATGATGGCATTCGCAGTGGCAAAATCCTTAAAATCGACTACGACGAGTACTATTATCCGGGATTTGGAATTAGTCGCGACAAGAACCAGAGGCTTATCGAGCGTGCCGATGCGGTAAACAAGCTGTATTACGAAAACAAGACGGTAAAGTATCAACGTGTTGTTGAGATTCATCTGGATTCGCGCAGTAGCAGCCAGCGGGTTGATGCGTTTTTCTACTATTGCCATGGAAGCATCAAGGGGAAGGCACTTGCCGAGCGAATGTATAATGTTTTTCGAGAGAAATATGCCAAGTTCCAGCCGAATAGGGGATACTTTGGTACGGTTGAGGAACGAAATCTGTTAGTTATAAAGCGAGTGATTCCGCCAGCTGCGTTTATGGAGGCAGGAAATATTCAGAACGAACGTGACCGTAAGCGTCTCCTTGATGCAAACAACCGTCAGGCATTAGCAAAGTGGCTATCGGAAGCGTTAATTCAGGATTATAAGGCAAACCAGTAGGGGCGCAATGCGTTGCGACCTTATTGCATTGCGTCCCTACTGCAATTTTGTCATATTTTGTCGTGTGGCAGAATTTTTGAAATCAAGCAGTGTCATTTTATTTAAAAAGATATGGAAAACGATAACATCCAAGAAGAAAAGAAAATGGAAGAAGCAACAGAAAATGTTGAAAATAAAGATGTTGAAGTAGATGAAACTGCAGAGGCGAAAGTTGAGGAAACTTCTGCCGAAGAAAAGAAAGTTGATGCTGAACCAGAACACGGCAAGAAGAAAAAGTCGCGTTTCGGATTTTCTGACAGAAAATTAAAGGACGAATTGGCAGAGTCGAACCGCAAGCTCGAGGAACTTCAGGACAAGTATATGCGTCAGGTGGCAGAATTTAGTAATTTCAAGAAGCGTACTGCCAAGGAAAAACTCGAACTTCGCGAGAGCGTAAAGGCTTCGATGCTTCACGATTTTCTGCCGGTAATCGACGACATCGACCGTGCTATGGAACATCTAGAAACCGCCGACGCGGATGCAACCAAGGAAGGTGTAAAACTTATTTACCAGAAGTTTATGGAGTATCTAAAGTCGCAGGACTTGACCGAAATTCAGGCTATGGGCGAGGATTTCAACACCGATTTCCACGAGGCTGTGACGCAGTTCCCCGTTGAGGACGAGTCGAAAAAAGGAAAGGTTATTGATGTGATTCAGAAAGGCTACAAGATTAACGACAAGGTAGTTCGCTATTCGAAGGTTGTCGTTGGTCAGTAGGAGGATTTTGTATGGAAAAGAGAGATTATTACGAAGTGCTTGGTGTCGCCAAGAACGCGACGCCAGACGAAATAAAGAAGGCTTACCGTAAACTTGCATTGAAGTATCACCCCGACCGCAATCCGGGTGACAAGGATGCCGAGGAGAAGTTCAAGGAGGCTGCCGAGGCCTATTCTGTGCTTAGCGACCCTGACAAGAAGGCACGTTACGACCAGTTCGGTTTCGCAGGCATGAATGGCGGAGCTGGTGGTGGTTTCGGCGGTGGATTCGCCGATTTCGACCTCAACGATGTTCTCAATAGCGTATTCGGACGCGGATTTAACTTTGGCGGAGGCGGTGGTTTCAGCAGTTTCTTCGGTGGTGACGGTGGTCGCAGTGGCGGAGGCAGACGAGTTGTAAATCGTGGCACCAATCTGCGTGTTACTGTAAAGCTTACGCTCGAGGAGATTGCAAACGGCACAACCAAGAAAATCAAGGTCAAGAAATATGTGCCTTGTTCGGCTTGTCACGGCACTGGCGAGAAGGACGGCAATTCGAGTTCGACTTGTCCGACTTGCAACGGTCGTGGTGTGCAGACGCGCGTTATGCACACTATGCTCGGTCAGATGCAAACATCTTCAACTTGTTCAGCCTGCGGAGGTTCGGGCAAGGTAATAAAGGATAAGTGTACATCTTGCTACGGCGAGGGTATTGTTTCTGGCGAGGAAACCATCGAACTGAAGATTCCTGCTGGCGTTTATGAAGGTATGCAGCTTTCGATGGACGGCAAGGGAAATGCTGCCCGTCACGGTGGCATAAACGGCGATTTGCTGATTGCAATTCAGGAAGTGGAACATTCGGAACTCAAGCGTGACGGAATCGACCTCATCTATAACTTATATATAGGTATACCCGATGCAATCTTGGGTTGCAGTGCCGAAATCCCAACCATTGGCAACAAGGTGAAGATAAAGGTGGAACCGGGAACACAGTCTGGCAAAATTTTGCGTCTGAAAGGCAAGGGTTTGCCCGACATAAACGGCTACGGACATGGTGATTTGCTGGTAAGAATTAATGTTTTCATACCAAACGATGTGTCAAAGGACGACAAGAAATTGCTCGAGCAGATGCGCGAATCGGAGTCTTTCAACCCGCAAAGCAAGCGAAACGAGTCGTTTTTTAGTAAATTGAAAAATGCATTTCGTGGGATGATTTAGTTGATTGCTCTTTGTAAAACATTGATTTCGTCTTATATTTTTCAAAAAAACTCTCGTAGTGATGCAATAAAAAATCTTCTGTTGCGTTATATGAGAGTTTTATTTTATGTATTTTTGCAGACAAAAATTTTTAGTATGACAAGAAGATTTTCGTTTCTAATTGCAATACTTTTATTTGCAAGTATATGTGGATATTCACAGACAAACTCTGATGGTACTACCATTGATGGTCGTGATGCTCCTAATACGATTTCAACAGCAGTTTCATTCTTGACAATTGCGCCCGACACAAGGGCTGGCGGTCTTGGTGATGCTGGTGTGGCAACCACTCCCGATGGCAATTCGCAACATTGGAATCCTTCAAAATATGTATTCATCGAAAATGATTTCGGTGTTTCAATATCATACACGCCCTGGTTGAGGCAGTTGGTTTCCGATATGAACCTTGCTTATTTGTCGGGTTACTATAAGTTCAACGCACAGAATGCAATAGGTGCATCGTTGCTGTATTTCGACTTGGGAAGTATGGTTTTCAAGGACATAAACAATGTTACCATTATGAACTTCCGTCCGCGTGAGTTCTCGTTGGACTTGTCGTATGCACGTTTACTTGCAAAGAACTTCTCGGGTTCTGTAGCGATGAGGTTTATTTATAGCAATCTTACTGGTGGTCAAGATATAGGGAATGGGGTTTCGTCAAAGGCTGGTACTTCTGTTGCTGCCGACGTTTCGTTCTACTACAAGAATGATGACATTATGACAGGAAATTTGAAGTCGTCGGTTATGTGGGGCTTAAATATCTCGAACATCGGTTCAAAGATTTCGTACACCTCGAACGAAAAGCGTGACTTTATCCCGACAAATTTCCGCACAGGTGTCGGCTATATGCTTAGTTTCGACGAGCATAATGACCTGCTTTTCACAATAGACTTCAACAAGTTGCTTGTGCCGTCAACGCCATCGTATTATCAGATTGGTGATACACTGCCTGATGGTCATGTTGTTCAGGCTGGGGAAGAGCAGCATATTAAGTATGGAAAAGATCCGAATGTTTCTGTTCCAGCAGCCTTGTTTACATCATGGTGGGATGCTCCTGGTGATTTGAATGGATTGCCGTCGCGTTTCCGTGAGGAACTTGCAGAAATAACATTGTCTGTAGGTTTGGAGTATTGCTATTCTAAACAGTTTGCAGTGAGAATGGGATATTTTCATGAAAATACTTACAAGGGTAACCGTAAATACTTTACAGTTGGTGCAGGGTTGAGACTCAATGTTTTCGGGCTTGATTTTGCATACCTGATTCCAACAAACGGAAGAACAAGCCCATTGCAGAATACTTTGAGATTCACGCTTACATTCGACTTTGGCGGACTTGCCAAGGAACAGCGTGATGCAAAGAAGGCTGAAAAAGAAGCAAGGAAGTCATAATGTACAGGATAGGAATAGGTTACGATGTACATAAGTTAAAGGATGGTTTGGATTTCTTCCTCGGAGGAATCCAAATTCCTTATAATAGGGGCTGTGTGGCCCATTCCGATGGTGACGTGCTCATCCACGCAATATGTGATGCCCTGCTCGGTGCTGCCAATCTTCGTGACATAGGTTATCATTTCCCCGACAGCGACCCCAAATACAAGGGTATCGACAGCAAGAAATTGCTAAAGGAAACCTATAGTCTTGTGAAGGAAAAAGGTTACGAGATTGTGAATATTGATTCGGTTATATCCTTGCAGAAACCTAAAGTTAAGTCATTTATCCCTGAAATGCAGAAAACATTGGCTGCTGTTCTTGGAATTGATGAATCGCAAGTCTCTGTAAAGGCTACAACTACAGAAGGACTTGGTTTCGAAGGTAGGGAAGAGGGGATAAGCGCACAGGCGGTGGCGATGATAAGGAGACTGACGGTCTGACAGTCTAGAAGGCAAACAGTCTTAAAACTTAATAGATGCTTTTTCAAATGATTGATTAGTAATGAGATATATGTGTAATTAAAAATTGTTATAAATGAAGAATTTTACCTTTTTGTTATTCGCCATTGTAGTTGTGGCGGGAATGTTGGCGATTGATGGATGCTCTAATGTGTCGGTGCCTGAGGTTCAAACTATAGGGGCTTCGGATGTGACATCAAATTCGGCAAAATTAAGTGCAGTGATTGTTAATGCTGGTGATGAACGGATATTGGCTTCCGGGTTTTACTACAGTACCGATGCGGGATTGGCCAACAAGTTGACATCTGAAAATAATGGGAATAATGCTAGCGAATCTTTTTCTGTGTATTTGAACAATTTGCAGCCTAATACCAATTATTATTTTGCAGCGTATGCAATAAATGAAAATGGAACTGGAGTGGGGGATATTATGTCATTTACGACAGCTAATGAAATATATGGAGGTAGCGGTGGTAATGGTGGTGGAAACGGCAATGGGGGGACTTCATCGACTTCAACGGTAACGCTAAAGGATGGCGATGGACAGGTGTCTGTTACATTCAACCTAGGGAATGTCAATACCTTATCTTTAGAATTGAATCTGCAAGTATCCGTAGCATCAGGGATAAGCAGTATTTCCCTTATGGAAACAAAGTACAATTCCTCAAATCAAATTATCGGAAGCAACCCTGTATATATTGATAATAATTACACTGGAGAACAAACATACACATGTACTGTAAATCGCCAACTTTCAAGTTCCGATGTTGATAATGCAGAAAAAGTTGTTTATAATGTAAGTGTTGTTGACAATAATAATAGTCAGGCTCAGGCTACATATACAGTAAATGTTGTTCGTCCATTGTTTACAGAAGGTACTTTCGAGTGGGTAAAAGAGGGAGTATCGTATTCAGGTTTTGATGAGTTTGGATTATCTTTTTATCGTGTTGATCCAGGAAACCTAGCGATTGTCATAAAGCCTATGCAAGATACAAGGTTGTATATTCTTAATGCAAATGATTATGCAGTAACAAGCCTTAGTGCTATTACTTTTCCTATAGAGGCAGAATGTTATGATAATGTTCTAGCAACTAGTACTGCTTCTTATGATGATGTTATGGCTACGATTTTTAATGGAAAAACTTATCTGATTCATGTTACGAGGGCTACAGTAACGCAATCAGCTGCGGGTACGCGTGTTGCCATCACTGGCACCTACAAGCGGTTTGATTATACACCGACACCTTCTTCAAAGTAGTTATATTATTATTGCTTAAAATAAAATCCTGTTTCTAATTTTAGAGATGGGATTTTTTTGTTTAGTTATGATTGCTCTGTTTATGCACGGTAACAAATGATTTTTTCAAAAACAAAAAGAAGATGGACTTTTTGACATTCAGAGAACGGATGTTCCCAATGGGATGCTTCAATATCAATCAGGTATTGTTGTGGGAAAAGGATTTCGACCGCAACAACCTTACGCGATGGTGCCATAAGGGACTTATCGTGAAATTGCGCAACCAATATTACGCCTTTCCCGAATACAAGCGAGAGCCCGACTTTTCGCAGTACATCGCAAACCGCATTTATGCCCCCTCGTATATAAGCACACAAAGCGCATTGTCGTTTTACGGAATGATTCCCGAAGAAATGGTGCAGTTTACAGGCGTCAGCACACTAAAGACAGCCAAGTTTGTGAACGACTTCGGAACATTCTTTTACCAGAATGTGAAAATACCACTATTCTTCGGCTAAGAGATAAAAACCTTGCAAAACGGTCGCGGACTGATGTTTGCAACGCCCGAAAAGGCTCTGCTCGACCTGCTCTACCTCAACCCGTTCTACAGGACTGAACAGGATATGGAAAACCTACGCCAAAACTATATGCAAGACGAATTAAACACCACACGACTAAGCGAATACTTGTCTAAGTATGGAAGCAAAACATTGGAACAACGAGTTAATTGTTTAATAAAGGTATATGGATTATGATAGATTGATTCAACGAATCAAATGCAGAGAGAATATTGAAATTTGGTGAAATAATAAACGGTATGCAATAATTTTGAAAGTGCTCAATAAAAAATATTACTCCCTAAGATATTTTTTTGAAAAAAAATATTACTTTTGCGGTCGCTTGACAAATTGCAGAGAATTGTAAAATTTAAATAACAACTTAAAACTAAACAAAATGCAGAAGAAAGGTAACAAATACGGTGTACACCGCGTATTAGAGCCGAAGGGCGTATTGCCACAGCCGGCAAACAAGCTTGACAACAATATGGACGAAATCTATGACAACGAAATCCTTATTGATGTTCAGACATTAAACATCGACTCCGCTTCGTTCACCGACATTCACAACTACGCTAAGCAGCAGGCAGGCGAAGGTGCAAGCCAGGAAAAGATCATGGAAGAAATAAAGAAGGAAATGTTCCTCAATGTTGAATTGCAGGGCAAGCACCGCAACCGTCGTACTGGTTCGGGCGGTATGCTCCTCGGTCGCGTTGAAAAGATTGGCGACGCACTGAAGGGCAAGATCGACCTGAAGGAAGGCGACAAGATTGCAACTTTGGTTTCTTTGTCACTTACTCCTCTCCGCATAGATGAAATCCTCGAAATCCGTCCAGATGTTGACCAGGTTGACATCAAGGGTAAGGCTATCCTCTTCGAAAGCGGTATCTACGCTAAGATTCCGAACGACATGCCCGAAAAGCTCGCTTTGAGCGCATTGGATGTTGCTGGTGCTCCAGCTCAGACTGCAAAGCTCTGCCAGTACGGACAGAATGTTGTTATCCTCGGTGCAGGTGGAAAGAGTGGTATGCTCTGCTGCTACGAAGCTAAGAAGCGCGTTGGTGTAACTGGTAAGGTTATCGGTCTTGCTAACAGCCCGAAGTCAACACAGAGAATCAAGGACTTGGGATTCTGCGATGTTGTTGAAAGCGTTGCTGGAAAGACTCCAGTTGAAATTTACGAACTCGTTGAAAAGCTCACAAATGGCAAGATGGCTGATGTAACTATCAACTGTGTAAACGTTCCAGATCAGGAAATGACATCTGTTCTCATCACAAAGGACGATGGTATCGTTTACTTCTTCTCAATGGCTACCAGCTTCACAAAGGCTGCTCTCGGCGCAGAAGGTATCGGTGCTGACGTTAATATGATCGTTGGTAACGGTTACACTAAGGGACACGCTGAATTCACACTCCAGGAACTCCGCGAAAGCCCAGAATTGAGAAAGATTTTCGAAGAATTGTATGCATAACAATTAGCGAATCAAATAAAAAAGCCCGCGTTTGCGGGCTTTTTTTTATTGCAATACTCCTATTTCTTGTATTTTACAGCAACACCTTCAAGATAAGGATAAAGCCCAGCATAACCATATTTCGCATTTACAATAGCATCGGCTCCAATGTCCTTAGCCTTTTTCTGCATTTTTCCCATAAGTTCTTTGGGAGAAGAAAACAAACTGCCCGAAACTTCTACATATTGAAACTCCACATATTGCACATCTGGACGATTTGTCATAAAAACAGGAACCTCACTCTCAGAATTAAATGTTGCAACTTGAACCGTAGCACAAGAACAGCAGAAAGCCATCATCACAAACATAGCAAAAATTACTCTTTTCATATTACATATTTTATTAGTTAGTACAACAATAACGAGTATTTTTAATTATTATTGTTCGGAATATAAAAAACGCAATCCAGCACTCAGCCGAATTGCGTAATTTTTCACAAAACCAATATTATCAATTTTTTGATTTCATATTTTACAATCCACCGTCAGCAATCCATATATGTTTATCGTTGTCGTTTCTCACAGCGATATGCCTATCCACGTTCTTGCCATCGGGATATGTAAGCGTGTAAAAGACGTATGTTCCTGCATAACTCTTGTCGCGGCGTTCCTGGAAATTTGTAGCCCTGCAACCTTTCATCTGCTTAGTCAAGTCTACCAGATTATTCTTGTAATAGATCAAAGCCTCGCTGGCATTGCTGGCATCGCCACAGATTATAGCTTGAATTATACGTTGCGCGGCTTGCGCTGCAGTCTCGTTTTGCAATTGACGGAGCCTGTTTTCTGTCATTTCCATCATCTGTTCTGCGCAATCAACCCATTGAGCATCTGGAACTTGTACAAGACCAGCGTGACTCATCATAATATTGTACTGGATATTGTCGATGTACAACAAAAGAGTCTTCTTACCTTTGTCAACAAGCCAGAGCTTAACAAAACGCAACAATCCGTCGTTCTTTGAGAATACATTCTCCACTTCCACCTCACAATCGCCCATCTGACCAGTTTCGAGCAATTGCTGCAGATCGCTGTTTTTATCCGTTCCTTTGAACGTTATAGTAATAGTAGAATCTGTTTCGGTGCGTATAACCTCATTTTTCTCGGAAAAATAAATTGCAGAAATCTGCATTGACAGCAATCGCTCCGGATAAAGCAGATTGACAAAATTCTCGAGGAAATTGACAGAACGCGAACCTTTTATATATTGGTCGTCTGGAATCCACATGTATTGTGAGGTTCCATCACACACAATGCTACGTCCGCCCTGCTTTTCCACGCGATAATAAACGCTATCGTTTTGTCGCATAAGTGCAATGTCGATTCCCACGAAGTCGGCTTTGGGGTCGAAATAGGCAAAGTTCTCGTTAGGCAAAGTGCGAGCGAAGACAGTCATCTTAAAACTGCCAACATTCTGCACGCTACGGACTCCCTGTTCAAGATATACAACTCGCGTGTCGTCGGCCACCGCTGGTGTCGAGAAAAAATGGTTCCAACCTATTACAACGCCGAGGAGGAATATTGCAGCAGCAGCAACAGGATGCCAAATGAAATGGCGTTTGACGATTTCGCCAGTAACTCGGATGCGGTTTCCTGCGGCTACAGGATGCCAAATGATATGGCGTTTGTCGGTAGTTTTTTGTTTCGTAGCTACAGGTTGTGGTTGCAGAGCCTTGAAAGTCTCCGACAATTCCTCGTAATAGGATTTGCATTCGGCACATTCGGCCATGTGCTGGTTACATTCAGCCTTTGTTTGCATATCGATGGTGGTATCGAAAAGATCAGCCACCTTGTTTTTAAATTCATCGCAATTCATAATAATTTTTCTTTTGGGGTTAATTAATTAGTTTGTTTCATAGCTCTGCGGATTTTCTCGAGACCATAAAGGAATCGGGATTTCACCGTTGGCAACGGTACCGATAAAATATCGGACACTTCGGCGAAACTATTGTCACCATAAATTCTGAGACGAATGACCTCAGCTTGTTCTTCCGGAATCTCGTCAAGCAGCTTGACGATGCGTTTTAAGTCGTCCTCGTTGCTTTCCGATTGAATGTCGGCCATATCAAAGCGAGGGTCCAAAGGAATAGTTTCGAGTCGTTTCGACTGTGAAAGCCTTGTTGTACAGACATTCGCCAGAGTGCGGAAAATGTAGTTTCTCAAGTTTTTCACCTCATTGTCATCATCTGCTGTGAATTTGTCACAAAGTTTGTGGCAAGTTTCCTGTAGAGCATCCTTCGCATCATCTGTGTCGCCAAGCCGGTAACAAGCATACCTCATAAAATGAGACTGTTCACGTCGTAGCAGTTCCGCGAGTTCATTCATTGTTGTGTTGTTCTCTTTGTTCATCTTTTTTAAGTTTAAAATTTTAGATGCATCTGCTATAAAGACTCAGAAATGCAAAAAAAGATTTATTGAAAACAAAAAAATTGTAACACTACCCCATACAGCATTACAACTATCAAAAAAAACTTTCTATTTCCCAAATATTTTCGCAGTCCACATATCTTCTCAAACTTCGATCTGTTTTTTTACTCCTTAATCAAATCATCGACTACAATATCATTTTGTACCAAACCCGAATATTCATTCTGCTTCAATCCTTTGTTAGTTATCATAGTTAGATACAGCGACTTGCCAGTCTTAGTCTTCTTGCGGAAAATTTCGCGTCTCTCCTCAAGCCATTCTGCATAGTCGGCTGTAATTTCATACTTCGACATCGAAAATTTAATCTCACATAAGTTTATTGTATCGTCTCTACGATCAATAACAAGGTCAATTTGCGCACCTTCGCCTTCATCACGGCAAATCCACGAACAAACATTCGTCTGAATTCCCGAAATGCCAAGCACTTTCTTAATCTGCGCTATATGCATAAGGCATAACTGCTCAAACGCATATCCACACCACGCACGCCGAGAAGGACTGTCAACCATATTGCTCCAGAAATTTTCATCGTGACCATCGTAGTTTGCAACAAAATGCAGATAAAAAAGAGAAAACATATCGTTCAACTGATACATAGCATCGCGCTCCTTCTTTTCGAATGCCAAATATTTCGAAACAAAGTCGCATCGGCATAAATCCTCGAGAACTCTTGTCAGACTTCCTCCTTCAGAAAGTTTCAAAGTTTCTATTATCTCCTTGCGTGTCATACCTTTACGCTTAGTAGCAAGCAATTCCACCACACGCTTATAGGCTTGTGAATCATCGAATAACGAACGGAACAAAAAGTTGTATTCATCACGAAGTTCAGCGTCTTTTGCAAAAAACAAATTGTCAATATTCTGAGCCAGACTAAGATTTTTCTGCAAGAGATTTAAATAATAAGGTATGCCACCAAGCACCATATAGCATTCGGCAATCTGAGAACTATTGAAAACAAATCCGCGACTATTCAGCATCTCGGCGGTCTCTGCCAATGTAAAGGGCTGTAACTTAATCTTGTGTGTTAAACGGTTATGCAGACCACCTTTGCTTCCTATAAGTTTGCTCATCATCCAGGTTGTTGCCGAACCACATACTATAAACATAATATTATCACGCTCAGATGCCCAACTATTCCAGAAAAGTTCCAATGCTTTTGTAAAACGAGATTTCTTCGTATCAAACCAAGGCAGTTCGTCAATAAAAATAACTATCCTTTTTTTCTTCAATCCCGACAAATATTTCTTCAGTTGCTCAAAAGCATCAAACCAATTGTCAACTACAGGGAAAAAACTTTTTGAATATTGGCATAACTGCCTATTGAAATGAGCTAATTGTTCTTCGGGTGCGCCATTGTAAATTCCTGTCGCATAAAAATCCAACCGGTTCTTAAAATATTGCTTTATCAAGAAAGTCTTCCCTACTCTTCTTCGTCCGTAAACTGCAACAAATTCAGGCTTTTGCGACTCGTATATCTGCCGAAACTTCTCGGTTTCCCTATGTCTACCAAGTATTACTTCTTCCATCTTTAATTATTATATCCAGTCCGCAAAGGTATAAAATTAAACACTTACGGACAAGATATTTTTATTATTTCTTGTCCGTATCTCAAAAAATTCAATACTTACGGACGAGATATTCTTATTATATCCAGTCCGCAACTATCAAAAATAGACACTTAAGGACGAGATATTTTTATTATATCCAGTCCGTAACTATCAAAAATTAACACTTACGGACAAGATATTTTTCAGCATTGATATATAACACACTTCTTTCATTTGAACAATGTTATTGCTTATGATACAGATTGTTAACATTTGAACAAGTCCGCAGACTGCGATGTGCTGAACGACAGCCGAAGCAAGCTTGTCGCGTCGCACTGCGCCGTACTGAGCGACAGCCGAAGCAAGTCTGGTCGAAGGGAAGTCAAGATAACGAAATGTTATAATGTACGTTAACCTTACCCTTCGACCTTTCGACTACGCTTAGGGAGCGAATGGGGGAGATTGGTTTTTAGACATTTAATAAAAATTAATGTTGTCCGCTAAAAAATTGGGCAATACATATAATCACAATATTATCAACTATTTAAGCAGTGACAATAATAAAAGGGCTCGTCATTTACTTGCTTCGCTGCGTGAGCTAAAGGTACGGAAGCTAGTCGTAACACGCGATACGGAACGTGGAGCGTTGTGAAGACTGCTATCCGTAATCTCCCACAATATTAATAATCAAGAGATTCCGCATAATCGAGTTCACACGACACGTTCCTTAGTCGGTTCACTCTGCTTTGCGGAATGACTTTTCCTTTTTTATCGGACAATAATAAATAAAAATAAAGGCCAGATTTCGCTGAATCTAACCTTTATTATAGTATGAGTTTTTCTATAATAGCCCCCATTCTATGCTTTTGCAAAGTATAGTTTATAGGGAATAGCACTTTGCAAACATTGATGGATTACTTTACCTTCGAGCCAATCTTGTCGTATCCATTTGCTTCGGTAGCAAGCTTCATCGACTTGTTGTAGTTGTTTTCGGCATTTAGGATTGCGAAAAGTTCGTCCTGAGCTTCCTTCTTGTCCTGATACTTGGTCTTGATTTCAGCATCAACGCTCTGGTATTCACAGAAAGCATCGTTTATCTTGATAGCTTCTTCATCGGTGATTTCATTGTCGGCGATGGCTTCCTTGATAAGGTTTGCTATAGAATTCTTTGCGTTTAAGATAGTTACTGCATCGTGGACTGGGCAAATCTCTTTAGCGCACTCTTCCTTTGTTTCGTTATTTTCCTTTGGTTCTTCCTTGCAGCTGTAAAGCAACATTGCAAGAACAGATACGATTGCTAATAAAACTAATTTCTTCATATTACAATTATTTATTTGTTAGACTTAATTTTGCATATCCTTCGGTATTTGCGAGCTTGCCGTTTACATCAGCCATTCTTACCCAAGCATCTGACGAGTACATCTGCTGCTCGAATTCTGCACGTTCGTCGGCTTTGCCTGTATAGCTTTCAGTAATTTCGGCAATAAGGTTCATGTAATTTTTCTCCGAATCCTTGATTGTTTCAATGTCGCCATCGTCTATAATCTCGTCCGCGATAGCCTTTTCAACCTTGTCGCAATATTCGTTCACAGCCTTTACAACTTTGTCGGCATTGTCCTTCGGAGTTGTGGCGCAGGACCAAAGCATCATTGTCAAGGCAATCACTATTATCAACGGAATCTTCTTCATCCTATTAAACATTGTTGAACAAAGTGCAAAGGTAAATTTAATTCCGAATAAAAAAAAGCAAATAAAATTATTTTTTTTGAAAGGCTAAAAGGTTTACTTCTTTGTCCCCCCAAAGCGTTAAGGACTTTAAGGTTCTTGACGACCTTAAGGTTGGGGGGACTTTTTGCCTTTAAGCCTTTTAGCCTTTGTTACACTTCTCTCTTTAACTCATCAAAATTCTTTCCGAAAACACCCTGTACCTTTGCGATGGAAATGAATGCATCTGGGTCTTCCTGATTGATGACCTGCATAATGTCCTGCTTGTCGGTGCGGTGGGCGAGAATCATCAGCACATCCTTGTCTTCCTTCGAGTACCAGCCGTATGCCTTCAGCACCGTCACGCCGCGGTGTACCTCGTTGGTAATCCGGTCGGCAATCTCCTTGGGCTTGTTGGTGAAGATGATAATCTGGAAGGTCTTTCGGTAGCCATCCATAACCATGTCGGACACGTACGAGTACGAGAACATATAGATGTAGCAGTAGATCAAGGTCTGTATGTCGTGGACGATGAAGTACGACGAGCCGATTATCAATACGTTGATGTACATAGAGATACGTCCGTAAGGTATGTTCTTGTACTTTAGAATCATGAGGATGATGATGTCGGTGCCGCCAGTGTTGCCGCCGTACGAAATTGTAAGTCCCACACCGATTGCCGAGATTGCCGCACCAAGCACGGCATTCGATAGCAAGTCGTTGGCAATCAGCGGTTCTGTTATTATCGACTGGAACAGTCCGAACAATGCCGAACTTATTGCCGTGCAGAAAATTGTGTTAATGGCGAAGCGCTTGCCCAAAGTCTTTGCACCTATAAGGATAAGTATTGCGTTTAGCACGAAGTTGCTGATGCCGACAGGGCAGGAGGTGCCGTAGTACAAGATTGTCGAAAGACCGGCGATTCCGCCGCCTGTGAGTTTGTTCGGCAGCATAAATGCCGAGTAGCCGAAAGTATATATTACAAGTCCGATGAGCATTACGAAATAGTTTTTCACCGGATTTTTCAGTTGTTTCAGTTTGTCAGTTTTCATATCTGATTCCTTTATTTTTCGTGGAGCAAACTTACATAAAAAATCCGATTTTTATTCTAGTATAACAAAGAAAAGTATATGGTTGATAATCAGAGAGTTTTTTTTTGAGGAAAGATGTGAAATAATATGTAATGAGGATTTGCGATTTTTATAAAAATGTTACATTCTGAGAAAACCACAATTTTACGATAATTTCGGTTGTTTGTAAACTATAGCCATATCAAAATTATTTATCTTTGCGTTTCAATATGCAAATATATGAATATTCAGAAAAGCGAATTGTTAGATCGTATTGCAGAAGGGGAGGGCCTACATCTTGATTTTAAACACTGTATAAGTGATTCTGGTAAGATTGCGCGATCTCTGGCGGCATACGCTAATACAGATGGCGGTTCGCTGTTGGTTGGAGTTAGAGACAATGGTACTATTGTAGGTGTAAGTTCTGATGAGGAGTGTTATATGATTGATACTGCCGCATTGCTTTATACATATCCAGTTGTTGATTATTCAACTATTAATCATATTGTAGAAGGAAAGACTGTGCTTGAGGTTGTAGTAGAAAAGAGCGACAAGCGCCCTCATTATGCACCTGATGTTCGTGGAGATATGGAGGTTTTTGTACGTTGTGCTGACAAGAATATACTTGCGCCCTCCGAACTTGTCCGTTATTGGCGACTGTCGAAAAGTTTTGTGCCGTCTGAATTTTTCTATGATGATATCATAAAGTTGATTGTCAAAGAGATCCGTATTAATGGCTTTGTGAACAAGGAGTTTCTTGTACATTTTACAGGATTGCCCAAACGTAAGATTGAGGATATTCTTGTAAATCTTATGCTTATGAGAGTTATCGAAATTGATATGGACGAGAAGTCTGTAAGGTTTGTATTCACGGAAGAATATAAAAATCAATAGGATACATTAGCATATTTGGCTTGTTGGTTATGGCTGTTCTCAAATAGAAGTTTTAAATCTGATTTATCCTGATATTTTTCTCTTTTTTGAAACAATACATAAAAAATATATATATTTGCATTGAGTTTTGGCTATGATAAGATTGCTTTCACATAACGAGATTGATTTTGTCAAATATGACAGTTGTATTGAAAACTCAATGCAGGGTAAAGTATATGCGCTTTCATGGTATTTAGATGCAGTATTCCCAGAATGGTCTGCTTATGTTGTTGACGATTACGATGTTGTGATGCCAATCCCTTTAAAACGTAAGTTCGGCGTTGTGTATGCACTCCAACCTCAGTTTTGCCAGCAATTGGGAATTTTCTCCAAATTATGGGTTCCTCGTTTGCAATTAAATATGTTATTGTCAAAACTTCCATTTCTCTATCGCCTTTGTTTTAATAGTGGCAATATTGATATTTGTTCTACAATAACAGAACGTCCAAATTATATATTGGAATTAGATAAGGATTATGAGGTGATTGCAAGTGGATACTCTATTCAGTGTCGTCGCAATGTTAAAAAAGCAAAAGATTATGAGCAGCACGTTGCCAACATATCAAAAGGAGACTATATTACATTTCTTGAAAATAATGTTGGGCAATGGATGAACAATACCCAGATTCAAATCCTGTCGAGGTTGATAGATAATGCGATTTCTGCTGGCTGTGCAGAATTATTATCTGTACGTAGCGAAGATATGACGATTCTTGCAGCAGTCTTTTTCATAAGATGGCGAGACAGGTTGTATTATCTTTCTCCAGTATCAAGTGAAAGAGGACGTTCGTGCTTGTCCATGTCTTTTTTGATAAATGATATAATTGAGCGAAATGCTGGTTCTTCTATGATTATTGATTTTGAAGGATCAGCCATTGAAAGCATCCGTAATTACTATATAGGTTTCGGGGCGAAAAACGAGCCTTATCCAATGCTAGAACGGAACATGTGGGTAGCGAAGTTTATGGGTAGATAGTATAAGTAAATCAAAATCTTAGCAAAATTTTTAGGGCTTTTTGCCTCATGTTTTCATTGCTTTGTTATGTTACGGGGGCTTTCGTTTACGGAATCAGAAGCGTTACCTCGAAAAGCACCAGCACATAAATTACGCAGGCGTGACAAGGATAAGATAGCCAACATCAAATAATACGCCTATCGCCGACCTTTCTTCTCAAGGTATTTTATGAGGAATTCTGGTCGGTCGGTTTGGATAATATTTGCACCCATGTCGAGAATTGGTCCGTAAACAGCATCGGGTTCGGGACTTGTAAATGCGCGGTCATCATCGTAATTACCACAGAGCGAACCCCACAAGGTGTTTACCCACACTTTTGCTCCCGATACGGTTACTTTGCCAGCAAGAGATTTCACTTTTTCATCCAAAGTGCCAAAACATAGTTCAAAGGCTGGTGGTTTCAGGGCAAAATACTTATTGAAAGCTGTTGTGTCTGTTCCAGCAGAAATGCCAACCACAGGCATATAAATCATATTCGTTTTATGCTGCTCCATCACTGCAGCAACCTTATCGCTGGGCCATCCGCTCTTGATAATCACCTGATTGGTCATTCCAAGTTCTTCCGTAATCGCAAGAACCTGGTCGTAGTAGTCGAAGCCTTGGTCAACATTCACCAGTACACGGTCCTTGCATAGTTCCAGTGCCTGACGCAGTGTCGGGATTTTCATCCCTGGTATAGCAATGCCGTGACCACGCTTAAGATCGTATGCTTGTAATTGTTCGTAGGTATAATCGGCTATGGCACCGCTGCCAGTGGTCGTACGATCGAGCGTCCAGTCGTGGCAGAGCACCAAAATGCTGTCGCGAGTCAGCTTGACATCTATTTCTACCATATCTACGCCCATATTTATGGCCGATTCGATAGCGGAAAGGGAATTTTCGGGCCAGTTGCGCCAGTCGCCACGATGAGCAACAACTGC
>Ga0265299_10001335_pt1 | contig 28327 bp, 39 predicted proteins | sample AusTroGonzalo_MG_4_FD_193485 | JGI IMG/M metagenome (GOLD analysis project Ga0265299, IMG submission 193485) | Bovine rumen microbial communities from tropical cattle in Woodstock, Queensland, Australia - Gonzalo_02 | ecosystem: Host-associated > Mammals > Digestive system > Stomach > Rumen ... | reverse complement strand
GGCGGCGAGCTTGCGCTCCATCGCCGGTCGAATCGCGCGGGTCCAGGTATAGTCGACCAGGAGTAAGGCCATTTTTTCGGCGTCGAATAAATGGTCGGCGGCGCCGTCCGCTTTCTTGTAGCACGATACATCGCCGTCGGCGAGTTCGTCTAAAGTCTTGCCGGAGCTGGGGCGCGTCCAGGCGGAGAGCTGCCGGATGTAATCGTCTGTCATGGCCTCGGTGGTGTACCAGTAATGGTCCGGGGTGCGGGCGCTGGCGTAAATTTTTTGAAGTAGCGCGACGCGCCAGTGTTCGGCGTGCCCCAGGATCAATTTCTCGAAATCGTCTGAAATGCGCCATTTCGCACGGATCGAGGTGTTGCCCTTATAGGTATAAACGCGGGGAAGCGCACGGGCGAGCGTGCGGACCTCGTCCTGGCGGTGGCCACCCTCATCAATGATCGCCGCGAGGATCGGGCCGCCGCAGTATTGCCCCAGAATGGCGGAGCGCAGCTGGTCAGTTGTCTCCAAACGGCCGCAGTCCAGAAGATATGTATTCTGCCGGAGATCGACTCCGCGGACAACGTAATAAAAGCAGTCCTCCTGGGTGTCTGCGCTCAAGACGCGCCAGCGGATCACGGACGGGTCCGGCATGGCAACTTGATGAACATGCAGGGCGCGTTCGCAGCCGGAGTCCAGGCGGCGTGCCTTATAGGGTAAGCCGCGGACCGAGTTATCGAAATAGCGTTGTGCCTCCTCATCTCCGCTGCGGCCGGAGCGGACCTGGGCGGTGGCGATGTTCATCCAGGACGCGGACTCGAACTGCGAGGCGAGGAGACCGATCTGGAAGCCAAGATCGTTCGTTCGATCCGGGTATTTGTGAACGTAGGCGCCGCCGCGGATCATGGCCGCCTTCTGATCCTCGGTGTGAGCGTGGCGGCACTTCGGGCAGACCAGGCGAAGCGACTCCGGGATCGGCAGAGCGTGGACGCCCTGCTCGGTCTGTTCGGCGAGACCAAACTGCAAATTGTGTATATCGCAGGAGCGCATGGTGAGCTCGCCGCAGTGCTGGCACCTCAAAAACCAAAAGCCCTGGGAGCTATTTAAAAACTCGTGCCAGATGCGAGACTGCCGGGCGGTGCCCTTCGGCGTGCAAACCTTACATAGCAGACCTGGAGAGAATGCGCGGGCACGTTTGCGCAGATCGTCCAGGGGCGACGTGCCGCGGGGCGGGTTCCAGTCGTCGAGCTCGTCGGCCACGTTATATTTCGATGTGATCGAGGAAATGCGCGAGCCGACACCTCCGAACGTGATCTGAGCTGGGCCTAAGCGGTACTCGGTCGCGGTCGCGGCGTTCGGCATATTCAGATACGGACGGAGCGTCGGGATATTCGCGATGATCGGGCGGAGTTTCGTGGTGTTGACCAGGCGGGACTTGTCATCCGAGGTGTAGTATATTAAGATCGTGCCGGGCTTATTGTCTGCGACCCAGGACGCTCCGCAAAGCCAGATCAGGGTTTTGCCAATTTGCTCGGGGGCGACCACGGTGATCTCGCGGCGGCCGACCACGCCCGTGAGGTCCCAGGCCCGGATCGGGTCGCGCAAAAACGGTGAGAGATCAAAGTTGATCGGGCCCTGAATCGGGTCCTTCGGCGATGAGAAGATGATATTTTTCTCCGCCCAGACGTCTGGAGCGATGTGTTCTCGCGGGGTGAGGCTGGCAGCGAGCGTGGACGCGAAGGTTGTGATCCAGGTCTCTGGCTTCGCAGTGAGGATAGAGGCGGGCGAGAGCGGGGGCGGAGTGAAGCCAGGAAGGAACGGCTGCGCTTGCGGGGCGGCGGTGTAGGCGGTCGGGTTCATTGGGCGAGCTCCTTTCGTGAGAGAGCAAGGCGGTCGGCGCGGATGGTGGACAGCGCGAGGTCGATCTGTTCGGTGGGGGATCCGGCAATGACCTGTGGGATCACCTGCTGGAGGTCGGCGAGGGCGTTCGCGATGGCCTGGCGCAGGGTATCCGCGGCGGAGCGGTCGAGGTTCAGGGGGTCGAGCTCCTGGCGGAGGTTGGTGAGGAGAAGCTGAAACACGGTCGAACAATAACTCACGGTCTCCTCGCGAAGGCGAGCCTGCTCGAGGACGTTTTGCTGCTTGATCCTGTCGATGCGGGCGCGGGTAAACTCGAGCTTGAGGGCGTATTCGGAGTCCGGGTCCGTGGAGGCCGCAGGTGGGGCGGATGCGGGTGACTGGTGAGCTTGGGGCTGGGCGGTGACGGGCGCGGATGTAAGCGGAGCTTCGCGGCCGGAGACTGGCCAGACCTGGATCGTCTCGGTCTCGATTTTGGTCGGGTTGTACGGCGAGATGACCAGGTGCTTCGGCTCTGGCTGGGCGGCTTGGAAGTAGCCGAAGCCCTGAATGCCAAAAACGCCGGAATGATCGCGAAGCGCTGCGGAGATGATGCGAGAGAGGCGCGGACGCGAAATACCGTAGAAGTCGGCGAAAGAACGAGCGCTGTGAGTCACGGAGTCCATGGGTGGTGGTTAGGCCAGAGATTTTTCAGAGCTAAAATTTTTTGTAAGAGCGACCCCGGCGCCGCACCTCAGCCGCGGGGGGATGCCCCGGAAGGACCCGACCAGGGGGGTACCCCCGGCCGCCGACCACCAGCCTGCCGCTCATCGGACCGCCTCCGCGCGATGCAGGACGCACATTTCGGACAGGCGACGCACGATTGCGCTGGCGTCATACTGGTCGACCGCCGAAAGTTTCGCAACCAGCGCGTCCGGTTCCATCTGGCTGGTGATCCAAATCTGGCCGCCGAGCTTCCCGACGCCGAACCCGAGCCCAAAATGCGGTTCGTCGCCGCCCTGTAGACGTCGCGCCTGGTCCCATCCTGCGTACCTGCGGTCCACGATGGCGGAGAGCGATGCCAAGCGCGCCGCCGTGAGCGGTTCTTTCCCGAGGTCTTCCAGGATCAAAAGGTCTGCTTTATAAACGTCCCATAAAAACGTCTCGGGCTTCTTCGCGGTTTCGGTCAGCCTCGCTGCCAAGTCCATCACGGGCCAGTACCGGACCGTGCGTTCAGAAGCGGCCAGTCTCGCCGCGGTCTGGATGCACCGCGTCTTACAGAGTCCGCTGCGCCCGACGATCCAGATGCAGCTGTCCACGTGTGCTGCGGTCCAGTTCATGAGGTCGTGGTTGGCCTCGGGGTGGTTCGGATCGAACGTGAGCGCGTAGGTGTCGAGACCGCTTTCCGCGATGCGGTCCTGATATTTTTCGTACAGCGCGGCCCTTCGTTCGGCCAGGTCCAGGTCTCGTTCGGCCAGCTCGCTCTCGTGCCGCACCTGTTCGGAGCATTTTTCGCAAACCAGGTTCGAAGCTGCGAAGTTGGCCGTGCTCTCATCAGCGATCGCTCGGATCACGTCCGGAGTCTCAATATGTCGACCGCAACGTCGGCAGAAACAGACGATATCGCTCATGGTTCAGTCCTCCCTCATTCGCCGCAGGAACCCGAGCGCTTCTTCGTTCGGTACGGCTTTCGGTCTGTACTCTATCGGACCACGGACCAAGCTGACCACGCGGCCGGTCGACTTCTCGAAGTAGCACCCTGATCCGGCGTCCCGGATCGTTTTCCAGTCGCCCTGCGCGGCGGCCAGGATGCTTTCGGCTCGCCGTTCCTCGGGAATTTGGAGTACTGCGAGCCAGGCGATCCGCATGCGATCGTCGGTCCAGTTCTCGCCGGTTTCCTTCCTGGTGCGGATGTATAAATAAAAAGCCTCCCTCACGTCATCCGGAGCTTTTGCCACAGCGTTCCGCAGGCTGGGCCGCATTGTCGCGCAGACGTCGATGTACTCTCTCTCCAGACTGTCGGCCGGCAGATCGGGCTCCGACTCGCGCGTGTGCTCGCGCACGGTGGTCTCTGTGAGAGTTTTTATCTTTTGGGGGGTGTGGGGGGCTTTTTCTTTTTGTTCGGCCTGCGGTCTGGAATTTCCGGCCATTGGTATATCTCCCTCAACAGTAAAAGATTTTATGGTGTTTTTCGGAATTTCCGGTCCTGGTTCGGAATTTCCGGTCTTCTGGAAAAAAAGAGAACGGATGGCGCGCGAACGTTTTCTTTTTCGTTCATTCAGCGCGGCCGCCTCCGTCTTGCTGTGAAGCGTGATCGTTCCGTCTGAATTGTCGGTCCGGTCTAGATGGCCGCCCGCCACGATGACCTCCAGCAGCCCGGCGGCGTGGTCCTGATCCTCCCGGAGCTCCCGTGCCAGCTCATCGATCCGGATCGTGATCTCCGCAGCCTCCATGGACCGCATGAGGCTCCGCAGATAGAGAAGGACTCCGGTGGCTTCCGCTCCGATTGTCTGAACGATTCGCTGCCACTCCTGGCAGCCGATAGAAAGTCGCGTTTGTCTCATAATGGCCACCGCCCTTCATGATCCCTGGTGTCAGGAACAAAATCGGCGCACTCGGTTTTGTTAAGGTAACGGACCTTGTCAATTTCGCAAATTGGCCGCGGACTGCCGTCCTCCAGAATCACGAAATAGCAGTGGTCGCACTTGAGGCAGATCAAGTCGCGAGAATACATTGGCGGCTCCCGAAAAAGGTTTGGTTTGTCAGTCATACCTTCGCACCAGACGGTACCGCCTGAAACGCATTCCCCGTAGTCCACGAATTGCCACAGGTCTGCCATATAGTTTGCAAGACGCGCGATCTCGCGGATGTCTTCGGCGCAGGACGGCGGCTGCTTCACGTGGTCGAAAAAAGCGTTCAGCGCAAACAGGAGCATGTCGTTGTACTCTTTTTTGGTCGCCGGGTGCGGCATGGCGTGGATCGGACACGCGATCTCCAGCGTGTCGGCCTTGACGATCTGCAACACCATGCCGAGATTCGGTTCGCGGCTCCAGAGCTCGGCGGTGCCGTCCGGCTTGACCGCTCCCAGCACGCCCAGGCAACACGCCCCGTCGGCATTTGTTCCCGTGTACATGTAGGACAGGATTTTCGGTGCTTTTGGTTTATTCATCGTGTTTCTCCTAAAATAAGTTTATATCGTCTCCGATCCGGTAGGCCGCCGCGGTTTTGCTGCGGACGATCTGCCCGGCGCGAAGCATCATGCCGAGTTCGCCGCGCAGGTAGCTCCTGCGGACCTCGCTGCGGTGCTCGGGTGCGTCCTTGGCTAACCGTTGGTCGAGTTCGTCGAACGTTAAAAACGCGCCGTTTGCCTCGGCGAGTTTTCGATAGATCCAGCCGTTCAGGTCGTCGATATTCATCCGATCCACCTCACCTTGAAGCCCAGAAGCTCGGCGATTGCCAGCACGTCGGCCAAATGCGGCGTACACGGCCTTGGTCCGACCCATTCCCGGTACCGGATGCGCGGGATGCCGATTCCGTTCAGGGTGACGACCATCTCGCGGTGGTGTTCTGTTTTGACCAGCTCCAGGAGATGGCGGACGAACCTCTGCGCGGTATCCTCTGCATACCCCAGCGCCCACATCTCGCGCTCGCGGCCGGATAGCGGCCTGCCCGCGCGCTCGAATACCAGACGCAGGCCGTTGCGGGCTCCGATCCGCAGTACGGTCCGGAAGAGCGGCGCCCGGTAGCCGCGCAGGTAACGCCGCACCGGCTCGATGTCTGCGCTGATGTCCGACAGGCAGTTCTCGAGTTGCGTCAGCAGGATCTTCTCGCGCGGGGTCAGTTTGTTGTAATTCACTCGTACTTCCTCCTGTCGTATTTGGTCAACGCCCTGCGGATGATCCGGCGGACGCCGAGCGCCACGGTGGCGGACCATTCGTCCTGACGCGGCAGCGGTTCGGCCAGGATCAGCTCGAGCTTCCGGTCGGCCGACTCCAGCGCCGTCACCAGGATCAGGATTTTGTCTTCATTGGTGAGTGTTGGCATGTTTACGCCACCTCCGCGTGGCTGTAGTGCTGGTCGAGGTACCGGTTGAGGTCGATCACCTTGATTCGGTAGGACTTCTCGAGGCGGATGGCCGGGATTTTCTTCTCGCGGCAGAGTTGCCGCATGACCTGTACGCTGATTCCGAGCTGCTCCGCCGCTTCGGCCAGGTTGAGCGTCGGTTCCACGCGGGCGTGCTTTTCCATTTCGGCGGCGACGGCGGCGGCCACGGCGGCCGCCACGTCCAGGGTAATGAGTGTGTTATTCATCGGTCTTCTCCTTGGTTTCCAGGTCATTCAGCAGCCCCGGTTCAATATCCTCGTCGGCGAGCGGAGCCGGCGACTTCTCTGCTGGAGCCGATGGCTCCTCGGCGAGCGGAGCAGCGGACTGCTGCGCTGGAGCCTGTGGCTCCTTCTGCCCGATGGTTCTCGCCTCTTTTTCCACGTCATCCCAGGACGGATCGTCCTCCTCGTTTTCTTCTTCTGTGTCCGGCTTGCGCAGCAGTCGCTCTAAAAGATCGTCAGGATCAGATGGAGCTCCGCCCTGATTGGAGATTTCAAGGCCCCGGTCATACTGGATGGCGATGGCGGAAAAGTCCAGCAGGCAGTTCTCTCCGTGTTGCCATTTCATCAGCATGTCTTCAATATATTTGATGATGTCACGGTATTTTTTATCGCGAACGCGGCCCGTAATATAAGCCAGGAGTGCGGCAATAGCCGCCTCTGCTTCCATATTTGTCTCCGGCTCCCCGCTCTGCGTTGCGGCCTCCTGTTCGGCGGACGGCACGCCCGGCGAACTGCTGCCATCCAGGGCCTGCCCTGGAGCCTGCGCGGCTTGAGCGCCGTCTCCCAGCCCCAGTTCCGCCTGTTCCTCATCCTCGCTTTCTCCCAGGATGCGCTTGCGTTCCTCCGCGTTCAGGTTCGGACGGATCAGCGTCTCGAGGGCGAAGTCCATGCTGGCCGGGTTGAGTGTCAGCGTCAGGTCCACGCCGGTCGAGGTCTTGCAGTGGATGAAGCTGGAGAAAAGGTCTCCGCCGTCCGGAAAGATCGGGTCCTCGCTTTCGGTCTCCACCACGCGCTTGCCCGGCGAACGCTTGACCATCGCCTCGGTCAGCTTCAATGCCTTTTCGCTGGCCTCCGGATACGATATTTTGATGGTTGGTTTTTTGCTCATCATTTTTCTCCTATTTTGTCCGCTCGCGGAGCAGCGGACTGTTTTGCTGGAGCCCATGGCTCCTTGTGCCTTGTGAATATTTGGGACAGTTGGCGAAGAGTTCCGCCATGGGGGCCTGCCTCATCGCGAACGCCGCCCGGTTGTACAGGTGGCTTGCCACGTTGTACGCTTGCTGGTTGAGTTTATGGCCGGTTGCGACCCAGGACTCGAGGAAGTTGCCCGCGGTCCGGATCAGGATCATCGCGATCAGGTGGCACTTGGCCGCCGCGACCTTCCGCGTATATTGATTCCCGAAATCAAGCTGGCCGGCCTCGCGGATTGCCAGCTTGCCGCCAACCAGGCGGCAGTACAGGTTGAATTGAGGATCGTCGAAGAGTTCGGCTCCGCCGTTCTCGCGGATGATCCGTTTATCGCGGCTGATATACCGCGTGTCTTGTTCGTTACTCATTGTCATGTTTCTCCAGGATTTGGCTTGCGGTATTGGTAGCGGCCAGCAGGATTTGATGTTTTTTTACCTGGACGACGCCGCTTGCGATTTCATCCAGCATTTCGGCGGCAGTTTTGATTTTTCCGACATAGCTGGATAAAAACGAAATGCTTTTTTCCGGGTCCTCTTTGCATTGTCTCCCGAGATCAAAAAGTGTGGTGGCGACAATAACGTTTACTTCCCGGAGATACTCGCGATAGACGAGTGAAATACATTTTTCGGACACGTTGGAAAGGTCTTTTAGTTGCAGCATTTTTCTTCTCCCTTCGGCGCTTCGTCGACCATTTTGGCCAAAATATCGGTCGCCTTGTGGTACAGTTGCAGGGCTGCCCGGACGCAGTCCTTGCATAAAATATCACCGAATGCGTTGGTGCCGCAGTTCAGCACGATATCGGCGCATTCCAGCACGATAAATACTTTTTGTCCGGGCTTTACCATGGTCCCGGATACATCGTCGCGAAATCCGCCCATCCCTCACGCCCCCTTCCTGCATTCGTAGTGGATCATCCACGCCGCGAAAAAGGCGGTCATGATGGCGGGCAGGCCGAAGAATGCGGCCTCGAGGATCAGGTTGAGTGTGGTGTCGTTCATGGCTTTTCTCCTGGGGTTTGTTATTTGTCGCGCGCCGTGTAAACGATCACGGCCACGGTGATGATGATTGCGAAGATGATGGCAACCTGCTGCTCGGTCATTTCTGCACCTCGCTTTCTCCACGTTGCTGCGTCTCCTGCTCCGGGATGACCGGGGACCAATCAGCCCGCGGATCGCGCCTGTGACACTCCGGGATGCGATCGGAGAGCGACCCTGCTTCGCAGCGGCAGCCGCACGCTGTGCAGCTCCAGTGCCGCGGCGAGCCCACGACGCGCGTGCCCAGGACTTCTCCGTTGGCTCCGATGAAACTAGCCAGTGCGCCGTCCACCTCCACTTGCACGGCATTGTATGGGAGATCCGTGTTCACTGTTTCAGCTCCTTGATCGCGTTGATGAGTTGATCCAGCTGCTCCTGATTGAGGTGGCAGTATACAGGATGGTAGGTAAAATCGTCAGCATACACGCCGGGCTCTTTGTTGAAGCAGCCGGTCAGCATGACGGACAGCATGGCGACACAGATGCCGCTGGCGAAAGCGAATGTAAAGCAGAAAACAATCCTCATCACTGCGCCCTCATGGTTGCCGCGTGCTCCGCGGTCGGTTCGTTTTGGACTACAGAGCAATCCGGACCTAAAAATTTTTTGGACGCGTCCGCGATCAGAAATCGGATCACATCGCTCTTGCTCGGCCGGATCAGCGCCTCGCCCAGTGCGTCCAGCTGCCGGATATACTTCTCCTCCAGGAAGAAGTTCACCGCCCGCTTCGGTTCTTTTTTGTGCTTGAACACGTCTTTCTCCTTGGTTTGCCGTTTTTGTTCTGTGGGATAATATACTGGACTATGGAACAAAAATCAAGTGAATTTCAGAAAAAAATCTTGAAAAAAGTTTTGTGTGAGGTTAAATTGTGTTGAAGATTTCCACGGTTTTCTTTAATTGTTCCGCATAACGAAAGGAGAAATGATGGGGCTTTCAGACGATATTGTTGCAGCGCTCCGGGAAAAATATCGCGCCGGAGCGACATTTGCCGAGCTTGCGAAAAGCTTCGGCGTTTCCCTCACGTATTTGCGGAAGCTCATGATCGGCGAGCGTGACCCGATGAAGATGTCCCTGGATTTCTTTCTGCGTCTTTTTCCCTCCGCTCAAATTGAGCTCGCGCCCGCGCGCGTCCCGGACGATCCTGCCGCATCCCGTGACCTGGATTTGCTTCGGCGCGAACTGGATGCGGAGCGGCGGGAGCTGGATGCCATCCGGCGCGAACTGGATGCGGAGCGCCGCCTGCTGGAGCTGGAGCGCGAAGTCCGCCCCCCTGCGCCGCCCGGAGTCCTCATATCGCACGATCCCCATGCGCCGTACCAGGTCGGCGCGAAATCTACATCTTCATCGAACAAATAAACCCACGCCCTTTTTTATAACCCCGTGCCCGAGCGTAGCCGGGCACTACTACAGTTGAGGAGGTTCCTCATGAGTTTCGAAATGAAATGCCCGCTGTGTGACAAGCTCCTTTCGGCCGACGATGATATGGCAGGCCAGACGGCCACGTGCCCGGAGTGCGGCGGCGAAATCGTGCTGGACCCCGAGGATGCCGCACGCCACGCCCGCGAGGATCGCGCCCGCTCGGCGTCAAAAGACGTTCAGACGATGCGCGCCGCCGGGATCGCGTTCGCGCCGACCACCATGCCGCCCATCACCTGGCTCTGGGCGTTTGACGCCGTGCTGAAAATCACTATCGCGATCGCCGTGATTGATGGCGTCCTATGGCTCTGCATTCGTATCCTGTATCAGATCTTCGGCCGGTGACCTCATGCGCCCGTGTGGATCGATAGATCTCACTGGCAAAAAATATAAGCTGCAGCCTATGGTTTTTGATGATGTTTGAGCTTAGCCCTGTCAAAATATGTGTCCTGCAGGAGCGCTTTTTGCTTTTCGAAACTGAAAAGAAAACCCCGTTTTCCTTTCACTTTTTGCCGAAACTGAAAGACAAGCCCCTCCAACCTTTCACTTTACCCCGTCCGCCGCTCTGCGTTGGCTGTCCGTCGGCAGCGCGGCACGCGCTGTCGACTACCGAGGTGCAGGCCCTTGGCCTGCTGCCCGCCCGGCATGAGGGCCAGTGAGGTGATTTATGGCGATTCGTAAGCGGGGCCGATCCGGCCTGTACAGTTCATACTTCCGCGGCCTGGAGGAACGCTCCGACGGCTCGCTGCGCTGGGTCACGCGCGAGGTCTGTTTGCATACGGCGGACGCCGTGACGGCCTCCGCATTGGACCGCCAGCTCCGCGAACGCGAGGCCGCGCGACGTGCGTCGCTGCGTGCGCGCGCGTTTGCCCGGTCTCTGATGAGCGATCCGGAGACGGGGCCGGTGAGCGTCCCAGCGGCCACGGTGGATCACCGCCGCAGACGCCTGCTCCTGGCCGACGCCCTGACCGCCGCCGGGCGTTATGCGGACGTCTCCCCGACCGCTGCACGGATCTGGAAACGCTTCGCCCGGTCCGTGAGAGTTCGATATATGGATGAGCTGACTCCGCAGATCGTGCACGCGTATCTGGAACAGTTCGAACACGGAAAAACGTACAATCAGCGGCGCTGGGCGATCGGCCGCGTGTGCTCGCTCACGCGCATGGAGTCCGGACTGGGTCAGTCCCCGGTGGATGTGATCCCGTCCCGCAGGAACGATAGCCGCCACCAGCGTCCGATCACGGAGACGGAATTCGTGCGGCTGTACCAGGCCGCCGCGGAACCGTGGCGGACCGCCGTGCTGATCGCCTGGCATACGGGACTGCGCGAACGTGACGTCGCGGCGCTGCGCTGGGATCAGATCGCGGACGGCGTGATCCTCACGACGCCGGGAAAAACGGCCCGCTTCGGCCGCTCGGTCCGGATCCCGGTTCATCCGCAGTTGGCCGCGGCCCTGGATGCCCTGCCGCGCGTGAATGATTACGTCCTGGGGCGGTGGCTCCGTTCTGGTCAGGTCCAGAGTCAGCATCGGCGTCAGTTCGCGCTGCTCCTGGCGTCTGCCGGGATCGCGTCAAATCAGGATGGTATTGTTAATTTCAATAGCCTCCGGGACAGTTTCGTGAGCCGCCTGGATGCAGCTGGCATCCCGCGCCACGCCATCCGCGGCATGGTTGGGCATGTATCCGATGAGATGACCGACCTGTACTCTCACGATCTGACCACCGCCCGCAGGATCCTCGATCTCCCCGCTCCGCCCCTCGATCCGCCCCCTCCGCAGAATTAGATCAAACTCCCCCACCGCCTCAAAAACGCATTCACACGCAACCACCCGTCCCGCCCCTTTTTTTGCGCCTCATGTATGGCAGAACCGCATGGCGACCAAATTTTCCCCCTCACGTTCCGGGGTTCGAGTCTCCCAGCGACCACCATTTTTTTTGTATTTTTACCTCAAAAGGCGATGCAAAAGAATGTATCTGTCTGCATCGGCTGTATGGCGAATATGTATGGCAGACGGGCGGCTGGAGATTAAAAAAAGAGAGCGGGATCAGGGGAGTGAAGATGAGCGCGGGAAAAGTTTGAAAAAAGTTTTTGGATGGGGTTGACAAGAGCAGAAAGAAGTGGTATAGTAAGGGTAATTTCTCCTTTTGGAGATTGCCGCTGCGGCGGTGTCGTCCCTTGGGGCGTGAATTGAAACGACGAGAAAAACGTCAGAGCAAACCCCTCAACCGGGGCTTGTAGAGTCTCCGCGACCGCGGAGTGTGAGGCGTCGGGCTTCCGGCGCCTCTTTTTTTTTGAGCGCGAAAAAGCCCGGATGGAAAGCTGTCTCAAGTCTCCGGGCAGAGCCCCAGGGTCAGGATGGCCGGACGCGGGGCGAGGCGTCCCAGGATAACCCGCACGCTCCTGATCGGGGCGTAGTCTGACCGGGCGTGGCTGCCTGGTGCGTGCCGAAAGCGGGCGTGGCACGCTTGTCTGAGGTAGCGATGTTACATGGTAGAACTCTCGCTATCTATTAAGGGGGTTGGTAGTCCTGTGTGGATGGGGACGGATTGAAGAGGGCGCGGAGCTGTTCGGCGGTAGCTCCCGCCTCGATCGCGTCGACCGTGTATCCGTTCATCTGCCGACCGATCTTGATTTTGAGAAAAGAGTCGGTTTTGGTGGACGCGGTGACTTCTTCAGAGCCACCATCAACCCCGGTAGCCAGTTCGACTTCTAGGTTGTCGCGTGCGGCGACGGAGAGGATTTCGCCGTAGCGCAAGTTCACACGCGCCGTCATGTGTTCAGGGTCGAACCCGGCATCAAACCCGATGCCCTTAGAAAACTGAATGGCGTTGTGCCCGCATGAACAGAGCATGGCGGCCGCGAGGGCCGCGAGGAAGATTTTGAGTTTTTGAAGCATGGTGAACCTTTCAGTTTGTGTGTTTGAAAAATGCGGCATAGGCGGCGATGAGCGTGGTCACGAGCCAGCCGATCAGGGAGACGGAGCCGGTGGACTGTTTGTCTGCGTTATCCATCCGAGTCTCCAGTGCGGTCATGCGGGATACGAGGCCTGTTTTGCCGTCCCCGTGCAACATATCCTTGATTTCCTGGACGCTGTTGAATAACGTCTTGAGCTGTTCATTCATGGCGGAGAGCTCCTCCGCTACAGTTTGAGGTTTCTTTGTCTTGCTCATTTTTTCGGTTTACCGTTGATGTAGGCCCGCCAGCCGAAAAGCTGGCAGAGCAGCGCCGCGGTGAGCCCCAGCGGGACCACGAAGGGGCGCATATCATACAGTGCCTCCTTTGTGGTATTGACGGCCAGTATCCAGTTCGCGCGTGTGAAATGCGCGTAACTTTTCTTCGACAGGCTGTACTCCCAGTCATGCGGGGCCGAGGAGGCATCCAACGGGCGCAGCAGGAATGTCAGGACGGCGCGCGCCCAGCGGGGCCAGTGATCCGGCCCGACGCCGTTGCACGCAGCCTCCAGCTCCGCGTCAGTCGCCCGCCAGAATGAGTCCGGGGCGACTGCGCCGAATTGCCAGCAGTACGCGCGGCGGAAGTCAGCGGTTTTGACCTCCTGACAGCAAGTCATGAGTTATGCCTCCGGCGTGACCGCCGCGATGAGTTCTGCCCAAGTTAAGCCAACTCGCAGAGCGTCCGCCATAATTTCGACGATGCGGGTTCTGCCCTCGGTGATGACTGCTTCGGGAACCTCACGTTCATGTGCGAACGCCACCAAGTCGGAGCTGATTCCGTTCTGTGCCGCCGCGAGGAACTCGGCAGGGGTGATTTTGTCGGTCTGCGCGGCGAGGGCTTCGATGAGGTCGATGAACTCAGAGCAGACGCGCTGCTTTGGGGTCTGATCGCCGTCTTCGGTGATCGTGCCGCCCATCTCGCGGAAAGCGTCGTCGTTGTAGCTCCCGTCTGTTTTGTGCATGGGAGACCGCCCCTTGTAGGGGTCGGGCGGGGTCTGGAATTCGTGGCCGTCGTCATCAAAATAGTGTTTCATGGTCTAGTCTCCTTTTCTTTACACGGTTGCAGAGCCGTTACTGTCGATTGAGGTATACGTGCCGGATTCGATGACGTTGCCGTTGACCGTACACGTGCCGCCGACAACCTGAATCCCGCCACCGGGAGCGATACTGGACGTGAGGTTAATAGATGCGCCGCTGGAGATGGTGACAGAGCCGATTGAATCTCCCCATAAAGTATCGACTGTATTTGTTCCGCAAAGGGTAACAGTTCCGCCGGAGTTGATATACACTCCTTGACTGGTTACACTGTCGAATGTACAGTTCGAAAAGGTTGCTTTGCCTCCGTATGTAACGCCAAGTGCGTTATAGTAGCGATTTTGCGTAGATGAGTTTCCAGAGAAAACACAGTCAATAAAAGTTGCAGACGAACCGAGAGTCAGCCGTCCTGCCCCGCCCCAATAATTGGTTCCATTGGTCAAACTTACTCCGCTCACGATTGCAGAACTTGCAAACGCAGTAATAACAGGGGAATCCGCGGTTCCCTGCAGATTGTTTGTGTTCGTAAGTTTCTGAACGGTCATCCCGCCGAGCATGTAGGCGGACGCGGAACTGCCGCCGGGGATAATCGTTGCTCCGCCTGGGGCAAACGTTACGCCGCCGCTGCCGGGGTCGATGGAGCCTGCCAGCGTGACGATTGCGCCGGATTGAATGACTGCGGATCCAATCTTTGCCTGTCCAACGGCAGTAACAGCGCCAATGGAATTTGAACCGGAGAGTTCGACAACACCGCTCTGCAGATTGACGCCGCCGATCGTGCTGCCGGCGATGGATACGGTGCCGCCTACCGTATTGATGTCGTAACGACCAACCGAATCCGTATTGCCGCTCACAACGCACGCGATCAGATTGCAGGATGCGCCATTGTTTACGCGAACTGCGCCGCCGTATCCTCCTGCGGAATTGCCGGTCAGCGTGCAGGATACAAGCTCGACGCCGGTGCCAAGTGTTGCGACGATTGCCCCGCCGTTCGAGGCGGCATGATTTCCATACACCGAACAGCCGGACATCGTAATAGTATTCGAGTTCGCAACGTAGAACAGCCCGCCATTTTGCATCGTTGTTCCGCCGGTCAGATTGACATTCGACGCGTAGACGGGCAGTTCGGCGCCTATATTTGTCGCACGCGCAAGGTCGATCGTACCGCCGTCGCCCGAGACCCTCTCAATAGCAAGGCCGCCGCCGCTGACCGCGACCGTAGAGCCGGACGGAATAAACGCGTCACCAAGGGTCATCATGCCGCCGGAGACGGAGACGTTGTTGAGGCTGAGGTTTGCGACCGTGAATTTGGACGTGCCGCAGTTGACCGCGCCAGTGAGGATGGTGTCGGCGTAGGAGTTGCCGACGATATGTTTCTCGCCGTTCGCGGTCGAACCGCTGAGGTCGATGGTCGTTCCGTTCAGCGAAGCGTCGAAAGCGATGTATTCCTGCGTGGCGGAGCTGATGCCATACGGCAGAGAGCCAGTAGCCGTACCGGAAGACGAAACAACGATGTACCCGGCGAGGAAGTTCTCGGGCGTGACGGTCACCAGTCCGTCGCGGAATTCGATGCGGCAGTTGTTCACCGCGTTGGGTTCCAGCGGGCCCGCCAGTGCGACCACGCCGGGCACCGCGTGGACGTAACCGGTGCCGGCCACGAAGATCTCGATATATCCGTCCTGGCCGATGGTATTGGCTGCGACGGATTCCGCGGAGAGCGTGAGCGCGGAGGTGGTGGCGGACGCTTTGTACGCATGGCCGGCCTGCAGCGTGACGGTGGCGCCGGTCACGGCCTCGATCGCCCAGTACCGGGCCTGGCCGACCGTGCCTCCGGCGATCTCCGTATGGAAGCCCGCGGTCAGGTCGGAATAGATCGTGGCGCCGTCGATCGCGACGCCGTCGCCGCCGATATACGGCACGCCGTCGGGCGGGGTGATCGTGCTGATGGTGCCGCCGGAAATGTCAAGGCCTGCACCGGCGGTGAGCTCCGTGCGCATTTTGCCGAGAAGAGGATCATAGATCGGTTTCATGTTTTTTTTGTCCTTTGTTTTCTTGTGCGCTCGGTCGCGCGGGCCGGGGAGCCATAGGCTCCAGCTCGGCAGTCGGCGGCTGCGCTCGCCGACGGGACGCGAGGGCGCGGGGTTAATTGTTAGGAGAGCGGAGCGACCGGGGTGTTGTACGGCGCGACGGAGACCAGGGCGCCGGTCTCGTCGTTGACCGTAAAAACAGAGTTCACGGGGTAGTAGTTGATGCTCGCGCGGTCGGCGGTCGGTCCCCAGCCGACGCAGACCTGGGTGTCGCCCGCGATCGTGACGACGCGGCGGATGGCGGTCGGGGCGGTTCCGGTCTCGTAGTACCAGATGTACTGGGTGGTGGCGTTCGCCTGGTCGATGACGTAAGGTTCCGGGGCGCCCTCGATCGGGTTGCTGTAGCCCGCGGCGCGGCCGTAGCGGTCATAACGGGTGGTGCTCATAATGGGTGGTCTCCTATAGGTTAATAATGGTGATTTTTATTTTTTAAGTTGAAGGGGCAAGATTGAGTAACGGATAAGCATATCCTTCAACACCGGCGTATCCGTAGGAAGTGAATTGAATATTACAATTAGCGGGAACGACGTAATAGAACGGAACAGATATGCCCGGAAGATTCAGTCCGCCTTGTCCATATCCAAACATCACATGAGAATTTCCCAAAAAAACATCGACTGTACCGTTACCACCTGAACCTGAATTGAATTGTCCCATCAAACATACAGGGTAAGTATAAGATTTGGTGATTGTGCGGTCTACTTGAGAAGTATGAAAATATTCGCCGGTTGCTGAAAAATCCGGAAGACCAGTCATCACCTGAGCTCCGATTGTAACAGTGTTATCCGTTGGATCAGACTCAATCGATACATTCGGACCTGGAATTAGCGGGACAGAAGATGCAGATGATCCTGGAACCAGTTGTATCGACGATGTCCCTCCGGAGATAGCGGCCTGAAGTCCATAAGATCCTCCCCCGCCGGCGGCCGGGGCTGCGCCGCCGGACCGCTCGAGCGCCTGGATCAGCGCCGGGGTCGGCTTGATCGTGGTGCCCTCGGTGGTATGCGTGACGGCGAAATAGCGGCCGTCCCCGCGCAGGAGCAGGGAGTTCATGAAGCGCACGAGCGCGGCGAACCATCCGCGCGGGATTTCTTTATTTGAAACTGGTACTGGAAAGCCGAACATCATTCACCTCACGTGGCTAAACTGTAGATCTCCGTGTCCCAGGCATCCTCGGCGAACTGGTAGGACGTGGTGACGGCGAGCAGGCTATCCGAGGCCTCCTGGACGCCGGAGCCTGTGATGAGCCAGTATTGGTTCGAGGACGGCGAGAGGTTGTAGGTGTAGCCGGGGGCTTTCAAGTATCCGACTTCCAGGAGGTCGGAATTCTTGATTGTTCGGTTCGTGTAATAGATGACACTTGTCACCACGCTGGACGGCACAAGGTAGGTATCGACGCCGAACTTGGTCGCCGCCTTGACCTGGACGTATTCGTGCTCCGCGTCCGGGCTCGTGGGCGGTGTACGGCTCCAGACATAACCGGGCTGCCGGGTAACGGGCGTGGTGCGGGTGCCGCCTGCCGGGTTGTTGTCGGTCGTCGCCCATGCTGGAACCGCGGACGGCGTTCCGCCAAGGGCGACCAGCTGGTACAGATTGTACGCCCAGTAGCAAAGAAAATTCGGATGCTGCTCGATGGGGCGTTCCTCCGTATTGGTCGAGAGGTTGTACACGGGGTTGTACCGGTTCGAGTCTGTGCCGGTGCCGATCGTGAGGTCCTGAACTGACTGGCTGTCGAAAACGAGCTGGAGCGTGGCATACGCCTCGCCCATCGTGACGGAGGAGGCGTCGCGCTGATAGTAGCCGCCGACGGAGATGCTGGTCCCGGATCCGCTGCCGAGCGTGGCGTACCATGCACCATTGGAGAGCGAGGCGAAGACGGCCTCCGCGTCTGCCTTGGCACAGACCAGGCGCACGGTACGGCGGGTCCCGGAGAGCGAATTGTGTCCGACCGTGGTCCAGGTGTTTTTCGATGCGATGATAACTTTTTGAGACATGATATTTTACCTCACGGAAAAACGAGGGTGTTCGAGCGGTTCGAGCCTAGCCCGGCCTGAATTTGCCGGCAGGTGTCCCGGATCGACTCCTGGACAGTAAGCTGGCGGTCCATCGTGATTTTTTCCGCGGACGCGACCGGGTTGGCGACATTCGCGCCGATGCGCTGGAGCCGGTCGAGCGGCATGTTGTAGGTGAACTCCGTACGACGGGACGGAGGCGGCACGAGGGACGGCTCCTCAGTCGCCGCGGGGTTCCGCAAATCATAAAGGGCTCCGGCCGCTGCCTCGATGCGCGCGGCATCAGCTTCGGTCAGGGTGCGCCCGAGCGCGGACTCCATATTCAGACGCTGCTGGAGGATGAATGCCTCGCGTTTTTTGTCGCTATTGATGAGCTCCTGGATCGCGGCCTGGTTCTCGAGGCCCTTGATGATCTTGTCGCCGGCCTCGGCGCGGCGCTGCGCCTCGCGTTCGGCCGCTTCCTTCTCTCGCTCCGCTGCATCTGCGATGGCCTGGGCTTCTCGTTCGGCCGCTTCTGCGGCTCGCTTGTTTTCATCCTCCACTCGCTGGCGGTCGTTAATGCCGGACGTAATTTCCTCGGCTCGCGCGCGGTCGAGCTCCGCCTGATTCCGTCCGAGCAGCGGATCGATCCGGTATGTTTCCCGGACCTCGCCGAGAGGTTTGATGAGATCAAAGAGCCGGGTATATTCGGCCTGCTCCTTCGTGTCGGTGCCGGCGCCAGTGCGGACGGCATTTTCGAGCTGGAGAAACTTGTCATAAGCGCCCAGGGAGAGCAGATTCTTCTTCGCGGTGTCGTTCAGTTTCGAGTCGTTGATCGACTTGATGAGCAGCTTGTCGATCTTGTTCATGTAGTCATAGTATTCGTCGCGTGCCTGCGTGCTGCGGTCGAGATCAATCTGCTGCGCGGCCTGATCGATCACCGACGTGTCGATGCCGGAGCTGGTGACGGCCGCCGGAGAAATGCGGGCGCGAACGGCCATTTCGGAGAGCTGCTTCATCTCCGCCTGCGAGAGCGGAGTCGTTTTCGCCTGCTCAGAAATCTGGCGTATCTGCTTAACAAGTTCAAGCTGCTGCTTGTATTCCTCCCGGCCCTTGTTCAGGTCGTCCAGCGCGGCTTTCGCGGTGGCGTTCGCGATGTTCGCGCTCTTCTCGCGGAGCTCCTGGATGCTGTCCGCCATCTTTTTGAGCAGCATGATAGCCCCAGTGACGGCAGCCGTGATCGCGCCAATGGGGCCGGTCAGGACCGCCTGCAGGGAGCCGCCCAGCTTGCCGATCACCGGGATGGACTCGCCGAATGCGCCGGAGACGCTGCTGGCCGCCTTCGCGATGGTGCGGACCTCGCCGCCCAGGTCGCCCGCCTGCGTGATCGTCTTCGACATTAAAGCATTGGTGACCTCGGTCGCGGTGAGCACCTGCTGGGACGCACCGGCGCCAGCGCCGCTGGTCTCCTGGGCGACTTTCTTCGCCTCGACGGAGAGCTCGACCGTCTTCTTCTTGACGGTGTCGATGGCCTGGACCGCCTGATTAGGGTCGGCAGTGATTGTGATACTGATGTCTGACATAGAGATCCTCGAGCGAGTAGGTGCCAGGTGTGATTGTTATTTACCCTTGCGCCGGGCAGGCGCCAGGCTGCGCCTGGACTTCGGCAGTCGCCGGATCGTCCCGATCCGCCAACGGGTCGGCAGACGCTTCGCAGGGGTCGGGGTTTTCCGGTTGTTCGGAGTCGGTTTCGGGTGGCGGAGCCGGGGAATGCTTGCGGTGCCAGGATTCGACAATGTCCTGGAATTGGCCGATCAGGTCGGGGTTGGCCTCGGCCTGGGTCGGTGTGAGCGGATAGTTGATCGGGTCGAGATACTGCCACGGGTGCAACTCACCGCGGCGTTCGCGTTTCTCGGCCTCCTGCATCATCCGGTCCAGCGCCGCCCGGTCCGGGGGGCGTTCGATCCCCTTCACGCCGACGCTCGCGTCGTGCTGCGCCACCGCGTGGCCGACGACACACATGGGGACGTACCACAGGAGCTCGTTGTACGAGACTCCGAGCATCCGGCAGGCCGGAGCCAGTACGCCGCCCGCAAAAGATCCCTCGAACCACCACTCGCGCGGAGCGGACGGATGATCCTGATTTCGCATGAGGAACCCGGTGGCCGGAGTGACCAGCAGCCATTCGCAGATCCGCTGGTAGTCGGAGGCCAGCGCGGCACCGTGGGCCAGCAGCCAGTCGGCCGCTGCTTTATAGAGTTTTGGATAGGCCCTCAAGCCGGGCAGGCTTGAGGCTGACGCCTCAACTTCGGCAGTCGCCGGATCGTCCCGATCCGCCGACGGGTCGCCGGACGCAGAGCGCGAGGCTGACGCCTCAACTTCGGCAGTGCGCTGCTCCGCGAGCGCACGGTCCTCCGTGAGCAGGTCCGGAATTTGCGCGGGGTCGCATGTCGCCAGCACGATCGCAGCGGCGGCGTCCAGCGGGTCGCACGTGTCCGAGTGCAGGAAAAACGGTGTAGAAATAACCTCCCACGCCATAAGCCTCCCGGCCGTAAACGGCGGGATCTCGAAGCCGTCCAACAGCACCAGCGGCAGCCCCAGGCATGCCCGCACCTCGGCGTCGTAATTCACATACGCGCGCGGCACGATGGATGCCGGGATCTTCACCGGGATCGGTTTCGGGGTCTGTTCGGTACTGGTCATGGTGTTCTATTGGTGAGAGGTTGAAAAAGGACGGCGGAGCGGGGAAAAATGTCACGCGGGCACCCATGAGCTTAAGGTGTCGACGGCAGGGGGAAAGGGCCGTAAGCCTGCCGTCCTGGTCGCGCCGGAGAAAAAGCCCCGCCCCGCCGGGAGCGAGCTGTGTTTTATGCGGCGCCGCCGGAGCTGACGGGATAGTCCGGCAGGATGCGGCGTGTTTCGGTGACGTGCTGGTAGCCCTGGTTCGACGCATTGATCGCCGATGCGGTGATCACGCTCGAGCCGGACTGACCGGCGGTCGCGCCGTTGGACCAGTTCTCGCCGGTCTTCAGGTAGTAGTCTGCGCTGACCGTGACCGCGCCCTGGATCGAGGTCTGATCGATGATCTTGCCGTCGGCGTCGAGCAGATCGGTGGTGTTGCACGCGCCCGCGCTGGTGAGCGTGGAGAGAAGTTTGCCGTCATAGTCGGACCCGGAAGAAACAAGTCCAGTAAAACCAAAAGGCATAAGGAGGACTCCTTAACTGTTATTGTGCCCGGCTGCGCTCGGGCACGGGGTGAAAAAATGTCAAGAAACGGGTTGAGGGGTTGCGGTCGGGGGCGGGGTGACGGGTGAAGTGTAGACCAGGGACGCGCGGTCGGCCCAGTTTCCGTAACCGTAGGAGACCAGGAGCGAACCGGACCAGCGCGTGATCCGGCGCGGATCGGCGGCCTGTGTGGTGGTGTACACAGTGCCGTCCTCGGCGCGGTCGACCAGGTAGAGTTCCTGCTCCAAAATCGCGTCCGACGTAACCGGCGCGGTAAACCAGAGCGAATGCGTGAGGATTTGCGTCAGGATCACGTCGCCGTCTGTCGTCGCCTCGGTCGGATCTGAGCAGGCGGTCTCCAGAATGCCGTCCAGTGTGACTCCGGCGGCGGAGAGACCGGGGAGCGCGTGCATGACCTGCCGGACCGACTCGCGGATGCGGTCGAAATCGTCGCGGACGCCCTGGGACCAGTCGACGGCCAGCGTGACTGTGACCGTGGCGGTGTAGAGGCCGTAGCCGATGCCCAGCTCGCGATCATCTGTAACGTTGACGATCAGGAACGGCAGGAGCGGCTGTGCGACGGAGCCCTCCGGGTAGTAGTCCCACCCTCGGAGCACGGCGGTCACGGACGGGTCCGCGGCTGCCCGCAGGGAGCCCTCGATCAGGTTCTGAACAATCGACTGGCGGTCCATGCTACTCCACCTCCGTATATTCGCCGAACGATTCGCCGTTGACGGTGCCAGCCTGCTGCCAAACGACGCCGCCGGCGGCCTTGAACGCCGCGAGGCGCTGTTCGGACGATCTCGCCATTCCGGCGATCCTGTTGTTTGCCTTTGACAGGATAAGCGTGGTGAGCGATTCCGCCCGGCGCTGGATGCTGACGGAGCGGTTCCGGACCGTGACCACGGGGATCATCCGGTTCAGGTCGCCGGTTGTTTCCTTGATGCCGGGGACGTCGGCCAGGTAGCCGGTCTTCGCATACTTGCCGGGGATGGGCTTCCCGAGCGCGGGGAGCTGCGCCCAGAAGCCCGCCTTGCCGATTCCGCGGAACGTGATCGGCTGGTGTTCGCGCGCCGCTGCCGCGGTCTCGAAGACCCAGAAGCGGCGGTCGCCGGACTTGGAGATCGGGCGGCGCCTGGACGGACGCGGGATCATCCAGAGCTGTTTATCGCCCGGAGCCTCCGGGCGCGCGCCCTGGACCAGCTCCTCGATGCCGTGGCGGTAGCGCCGGACCACGCTGATGATGTCGCGTTTGCCGCGTCGTGCCATTGCCGCTCCGCGCGACTTCATGAGGTCGCCCGCGGCCGGGGTGAGGTTCGCACCGGCCTGCAGGACCATGACCGCAGTGTCGCGGACGGCCGCGCTGGCGGTCTTTTTCGTCATGGCGGCAAGCGCCGCGACGTTCCGATTCAGTGCGTCGAGCTCGACGTCCATCTTGAGTTTGACGCCGCTCATTTGTCAGACCTCGCAAGGTTGATCCGAAGCGAAATGCTGTCGATCTTCTCCGTGGTGACCACGCGGTACCGGTGGCCGGAAACATACAGCACGGTGTGCGGGGCCGGCGTGTCGGGCATATCCGACCGGGAAACGATAATCCCGACCGTATCCGCGCCGAGCACGCCGATGCTCGCGAACCGGACCTCGTCCCGTTGAGACAACCAGGCGCAGGGTATGGTCTGCGTCTGCGGCGTGTAGCCGCAGTACACGGGCAGCTGGCCGATCAGGGTCGCCAGATCGGCGGCCATGGTGTCTCGCAAACTCATCCTGTGCTCCTGGTGTGCTCACGGTATCGGGTCAGACTCACGCGGAAACGGTGCCGCCGTCGATGGTGACCACGGTGCCGCCGGTGATGGAGACCGGAGCGCCGCCATTGAAATCGACGTCCTCGAGGCTGATAATGCGCTTCGCCATAGGGTTGAACTCCTGGATGTCGTTTTTCCCGATGGCGGTATATTCGTTGCGCATTTTTTCGAAATTCGGGAAGGATTCGATCTGGAACGGTTTCATGCCCTCGGCGGGCTGGTAGGTGATGGTGCGGCCGAGCTCGATATTCGTGGTCTGGAAGCTGTCCTCGGTCACTTCGTTCTCATGCGGGAGAACGGCGACGACCATGACGTCCTCGCCCATGACCGGAGCATTGCCAGCGGCGTTCATGATCGTATCATCCGCCACCAGCACTTCATCGAGGTGGAACACAGTCTGCATGGAGGATACGATCTGCTCGGTGCGGTCGACATAGACCTCCTTGCGTTCGAGCGGCATGCCCTGGTAGAAGCTGCGGACGGCGAAGCTGTCGGCGAACACATCCAGCAGAGATGCACCCATGATGAGAACGCGGCGACCGCGGTAGCGGCGGAGCGACTTTAGGGCATCGTAGATGACCCGGCGGATCGGAGTGCCGGCGGTCGGCGTGACGAGGTTGTAATTGCCGGAAACGGGCGTGACGAGCTTCGTCAGGCGCTTCTGTTCGAGCGTGACGTTGAAATTGAATTGCGATCCGATCGCGCCCTGCATGTCGGAGGCGAAGACGCCGCCGGCGGCCTGGACGTCGGACGCGGTCTTGTAGACGCGGGCGGCGGTCTCGGTGCAGGAGAACGTGGCGGTCACATTGCCGATCTTCGCGGCGGTCGGGGCTTCGCCGTCGGTGCGGTTTGTCTGGGCGGCGGTGTAACCGGGGAGCGCCAGCGCGGTAATGGTGCCGGCGATCAGGCGCTGGTTGGTGCGGGGATAGATGCGCTCGCCGACAAATCCGATCGGGGGATTGGTCTCGACGGCTTCGAGGTCGGGTCTGCGGCCGAAATCGGTCGCCCAGCTGGTGTCAGTAAGAGTGGGAACGGGCATGAGGAATCTCCTCAACTGCGGCAGTCCGCTCAACTTCGTTTGCGGATGCCTGATATGCAGTTGTCGTTATGTGGTGATGGTTTCTTGGTTGATGGTCAGCGGATGGAGCCCTTGGCGATCTGGGCTTTCATGTAGGCCTTGCGGGCTTCGGGGTACTTCTCGGCGGCGGCCTTGAAGCCGAGCTTCTTCACGAGTTCGGGCCAGTCGCTGGACGCCTCGGCGGCGGTCTGGGAAGCGGAGGCGACGACGCTGCGGAACTTGGCCTGGGCGTCAAGCTTCGCCTGTTTCTCCGCTACCAGGGCGGTCAGCTTCTCGACTTTCTTTTCGAGCTCGGTGATGCGTTTTTCCTTGTCATCGTCTCCGGAGGTCTCCTTGACTTCCTTTTCGATCTCGACGACTTCTTCTTCGTTTTTCTGCGGGGTCCCGCCGCATTCCGCGGACGGGCTGACGGTGGTGGTGGGTTCTGCTGCCATGGGCGGCGTCTCCTTGTTCTGTGATTTGGTATCTTTGGGGTGAGAGAAAGATTTTTTCAGGCATGCAGCGACGGCGGTGGCGGGATCAAGAATCTCATCGATCAGGCCGAGCTCCAGTGCGCGGGAGACGTCGATGCTGGAGCCGTCGCCGTTCGGGCCGTCCAGCAGCGAAACGATCTCCTCCTCGGTCCGGCCGGACTTCGCCATATAGGCGTCGATCAGGATGCGGTCGGCTGCCTCCAGCTCCGCGGTGCGCTGCTTCATCTGGGAGGCATTGCCCTCCGCCCAGGACCAGGTATGATGCACATACAGCGTGCTGTTGCTGTACATGGCGACATGGTCGCCGGCCATGGCGATCACGCTGGCGATGCTGGCGGCGATCCCGGAGATCACGACATTGACCGGGCGCGAGGATCGGAGCAGATTGTAGATCGCGACGCCCTCGGTGACGTCTCCGCCGAAGCTGTTCAGGACGACGGTGAGCTCTTCGCCCGGCGCGTCCGCGCGGGCATCCGTGATCAGCTGTCGCGTCTGGTTCAGCGAAATAAATCCGGGGTACTCCAGATTGGCGACTTCGCCGGAAAGATAGATGTACTTCATGAGGATGCTCCTTTTTATACCTCTATTGAAAGATCAGGATTATCTTTTGATTCTCCAGCCGGAGCGCCGGAAACGGTTTCAAGAATTGCGATCGGAAGGCCAAGCGAGCGGATTTTGTCGACTTCGCGCGCCAGTTCCTCCATCTTTTCGTCCCATTCGGATCCAAGCAGTTCCCTGTAGGTCTTCAGGCCTGCTTTTAGCGCGGAGGCTTGAGCGTCGACAGCGCGCCGCTCATCGATCGCGGGCATGGTGGGCATCTCCCAGGACACGAGGCCGCGCCAGCCGGCGGCGTCCGGGCCCGGCTGCGCGAGGTCGCCGCGCGCGATGGCACGCTCCAGGACTTTCACAACGAGCCAGTCCAACAGCTCGCGTTCAAGATTTTTCTGGCGGTCATAGATGGACGCCCAAGTGATCAAACTTTCGCCGCGGTGTGCCGTGTAGCTGTTCGTGACGGACATCTCCGAATAGCCGCGGGTAATGCCGAGAGCTGCGCCGGCATCGGCATTCCGCGCGCGGAAAAATTCATCGACATGCAAATTAGGGCGCGTCGGGGTCTGAATATCGAGCTTATCGCGTCCGTCGAGATAGGTTACGATTGCGGAGTCATCATCGTCGATGCTGCTGTAGTGCGGGCGCTCCGGCGCGGGATGTGCGGCCGCCGCGGCGTCTGGGTTCACGATCTGGCCGGTGGCCGGGTCAAGATTGCCCATGGCCTCCTGTGCTTCATAAGCATCGGCGAGCTCCTGGTCGGACATGGCGTTCTGCGTGGCCTCGCCTGCGCTGATGGTGGCGAATGTTTTGGCGCCGAGCTTACTGGTCAGCAGTTCGGATTTGACGAGCTCGTCGGCATCGTCCAGACAGATCGAGACGGGAAGCATCTCCGGTACACCGCGAATCTGGCCAGGGCGATAGCGGGCCGCGAGCAAGACGGCCTGATCGGTGGTGTAGACCAAACATTTTTCGCGCGGGAGGACGGAAAGAGTGTTCGGGCGTATCTGCATATCGTCGCGCACCTGGACCGCCGAGGTGATGTATCCATAGATCGCGCCGACTTCGTCCAAGATCACGCCGGCCTCCTGACGGAAACCCGGATAATTTTTTTCGAAATCCGAGGGAGCCATAGTGATCAGCTGATCGGCCTCATAGGTAAGCAGCTTTCCGGAATCGCGGGCAAAGCCGTCATCGAAGACGACCAGCACATCTCCCTCCCGGATCATGGAGGAGACAAGCTGCTGGCAGAGTTCGGAGAGGTGCGTGCGAGGAATCGTGAGCAGGCAGTCGCGGGCGAACGATTTATTAAAAATGCGTTCCGCGGCGGCGTTCCATGCGCGGTCCCGTGTATTCACCTGGGCTTTTACAGTGCCGGCGGTCATGCGTGCGATCTGTTTCTCCAGGGCGGTATAGCGTGCCTGATTGCGCCGCATATCGCGTCCAAGGGAAATCGCATACATGCGATCATAAATCCGGAACTCGGATTCCTCCGATCCGCGATCCATGAGGCGGCGGTGGCGGTTGCCGGTAAAGCGGACGGCATCGTAGCGGGCCAGGATCATCGGTGCTCGCGAGGAAGATGGCGCGGGGACGCGACCTGCACGGCGAGCCCCGGATGGTTTACCGGAAGAAGTGAAAGCGGTTCTGATTCTGTCGATCCAGCGTGCCATAGCTCACCTCAATAGAACTTCGTCGGCTCACGCCGGAGCGGCTGGTATTGCCGGTGCAGCAGCAGCCCGGCGAGTTCCGATTTCATGGCGGCGAGCTGGGACTGAATATCCGCGACATTCGCGCGGGTTACGCTGTGCGAATTGGAGAGCGAATAGGAGACGCCGGTGGTGAGCACGGTGCGGACGGCGGTCTCGAGCTCCGCGATCTGCGCCTGCAAAAACTCAATGCGGCGGCCGCGGTATGTCGTCGCTCCACTTACGGCGACGGGTGTGGTGGTATCGTCTGGCATGAGGCTATCCTGCGAAAAAATAAAAGGTTTCGTAGATAGCGCCTGACGGTCTAAAAAAAAGCGCGAAAACAAAAACGGCCCGGGGCGTGCCCGGGCGCGTATCTTATCTAATGGAAAACGACGGTCTAATTTCGGGGCGTTATTTGGCCAACGCAGACAGGTGCGCGATGATAGCGCGTTCGCGCTCGGAAAGCTCGATCCTGGTGGCCGCCGCTTTTTCGGCCGCCGCTTTTTCGGCCGCCGCTTTTTCGGTCGCCGCTTTTTCGGATAAGAAGTAGCCGCCTCCGAACGGACCGGACGGGTAGTTGTCGAGCTCGCGGCAGAAGAAACAATTCTTTCTCCGTAGGACAAATTGCGTGCCGTGCATACTGTACCAGTTGATGCGGGTGGCTGTAATGAGTTCGTCCGGCATGGTGAGCTTCGTGATTTTTTTGATTTGTTCCGATCTCGCCTGTCTGCTGGCCTCTTCGATCAGGTCGTGAAGAACCGGGTCTGACATTGCGACGATTTCCGGGTCCTCCAGATTGGTGAGAAACGAGGTGTTGACATTCGCGCCGTTTTCGTAGGTGACCTTCGCCCCCGCACAAATCGCCGTGCATGATTTTCCGGGTCCGAAAACAGTCAACGCAGGGGCAAAGAGAAAGAAGCGAATCCGATTCGAGCAGTAGAAACGCACGATGTTCGCCAGGATTGAAAAGGGCGGGTTATCCAGCACGAGACAACCGTCGGGATAATCCTGCCGCTCATAGTCGCCGCCCGGATAGAACGGCCGCACGATGGATGCCGGGTCGATGCCGTATTTCGTGCAGACGTAATCCCGCACGGAACGATAAACAAGATCCGGGGTGTAGCAGTCATCGGTCGTTTTCTTCGGTTTGAATTTCTCTTCAAACGCGCGGTACTCATCGGATATTTCGCTGAAAGTCGGCTGGATGCCGTCTATCACGGGGCGAAGTCGAGCGGGCTGCAGAGCGTTGCGCGAAGTTGGCGCGGCGGCCGGTTCGCTCGCGAAAAGGTCGAGTTGTTCAGTGTTTTCTTCTTGCATGGGCTGTCCTGGTTCGGTCGATGGTGAGCAGAGCGGCGAGGTCGGGCTCCGCCATGATCGCGAGCGAGATCTGATATTGTACGGTCGTTTTCGAGACCTTGAAGCGCTTGGCGATCTTCGCATAGGAAAGCGACTGGTCGGCGAGCTTAGCGAGGATGTAGGCCGTGGCCGCGGGATACGTCCGCGAAATATGCGTCCAGGCGAGCACGGTTTTCCGCGCGAGGTATTCGTCAGGAGACGGGGCTGGGGTGGCGGCCGGCGCAATGACCTGCCGACGCTGCCGATGGGAGCGTTTCTGCTCCGCGTAGGTGGCCGTGCAGTGCGAGCACGGACTGTCCTCCCAGGCGAGCGACGGGTCCGGCGGGTAATGAATACAACGGTGGCATTCCTTCATGCAGCACCTCCGGAGCGTGGAGCGGTCGAGGCGGCGGCGAGCTTGCGCTCCATCGCCGGTCGAATCGCGCGGGTCCAGGTATAGTCGACCAGGAGTAAGGCCATTTTTTCGGCGTCGAATAAATGGTCGGCGGCGCCGTCCGCTTTCTTGTAGCACGACACATCGCCGTCGGCGAGTT
>Ga0265299_10001333_pt1 | contig 28363 bp, 21 predicted proteins | sample AusTroGonzalo_MG_4_FD_193485 | JGI IMG/M metagenome (GOLD analysis project Ga0265299, IMG submission 193485) | Bovine rumen microbial communities from tropical cattle in Woodstock, Queensland, Australia - Gonzalo_02 | ecosystem: Host-associated > Mammals > Digestive system > Stomach > Rumen ... | reverse complement strand
GGAATAGCAGCAGACCGAATAGGTTCTATATTTAAGAAAGGTGATACCACTTACGGAACAGGTGGAGAGGAAGGATCAGGACTCGGTTTGCAGTTGTGTCAGGACTTCGCCAGAAAGAATGGTGGTGACTGTTATGTTGAATCAATAGAAGGACAAGGAAGTACATTTAGTTTTACCGTACCGCTAAAGAAATAATGAATACACCTATTTATATTATAGAGGAATCTAAACTTCGCCGTAACCTCAAGCTTATTGCTGATGTTGCGGCGAATGCTGATATAGAGATTATACTTGCCTTTAAGGCATTTGCACTTTGGAAGACATTTCCAATCTTCCGCGAGTATATCAATAGTACTACGGCAAGTTCTTTGTCGGAGGCTCGTTTGGCATTTGAGGAGTTTAAGGCTCCTGCCCATACGTATTCGCCGGCATATACTGAGGAGGAGTTTCCGGAAATTGTAAAATGCTCGTCGCATCTTACTTTTAATTCGCTTTCTCAATATGAGCGTTTCCATGATCAGGCAAAGTCTGTATCTATAGGATTGCGAGTTAATCCGGAATATTCTGAAGTAGGTACCTTATTATATAATCCATGTGCACCGGGCACACGCTTTGGTGTAACCGCTGATAAGTTGCCTGAGAAATTGCCAAGCGATATCGAAGGATTCCACTGTCATTGTCATTGCGAGAGTGGGGCAGATGTGTTTCAGCGTACTCTGGTTCATATCGAAGAGAAGTTTGCAAAGTGGTTTCCACAGTTAAAGTGGATAAACTTTGGTGGTGGCCATCTGATGACGCGTAAGGATTATGATGTTGACTTGCTGATAAAGTTGATGAAGGATTTTAAGCAGCGTTATCCATGGTTGAAGGTGATACTTGAACCAGGAAGTGCCTTTGCTTGGCAAACTGGTCCGTTGGTGTCACACGTAGTCGACATAGTAGAGGATAAAGGTATAAAGACTGCTATATTAGATGTAAGCTTTACATGTCATATGCCAGACTGTTTAGAGATGCCATACATGCCCGAGGTGAGAGGTGCCGAGATTGTAGAGATGGAAAAAGCTACCGAACCAATGATTTACCGTCTGGGAGGTAACAGCTGTTTGAGCGGAGATTTTATGGGTTCTTGGCTTTTTGATCACGAACTGAAGATTGGCGAGGAAGTTATTTTCGAGGATATGATTCACTACACTACAGTAAAAACTTGCACTTTTAACGGAATTTCACATCCTGCAATAGGCATGCTACATACTGATGGAAGTTTGGAGGTTTTGAGGAGTTTTGGGTACGAAGATTATCGAAATCGTATGGATTAGTGCTATAATTGTAAATAAATCGATAAAATGGCACTTTTTTTGAAAAAAAATCGCTGAAAAGTTTGTCAGTTCAAAAAAAAGCATTACCTTTGCACCCGCAATCAAGAGAGATGCCTCTGATAAAGAGAATAACGCGGAAATAGCTCAGTTGGTAGAGCACAACCTTGCCAAGGTTGGGGTCGCGGGTCCGAGTCCCGTTTTCCGCTCACTTGTTGAACAAAAAAGAGACGTTAAGGAATGGCCTTAATGACAAAAATGCCCAGGTGGCGGAATTGGTAGACGCGCACGTTTCAGGTGCGTGTGCCGCAAGGCGTGCAGGTTCGAGTCCTGTTCTGGGCACTCTTTTTTATTCAGCGTATGTTGGAGAGGTGGCGGAATTGGTAGACGCGCTACTTTGAGGGGGTAGTGTCAATTGCGACGTGGGAGTTCGAGTCTCCTCCTCTTCACCATTTTTAAATTGACATTCTTGCGGAAATAGCTCAGTTGGTAGAGCACAACCTTGCCAAGGTTGGGGTCGCGGGTCCGAGTCCCGTTTTCCGCTCTTCTTTATAGGAAAACAACATCTTTTTCAAAACAAACATGAATTTATACTTAAGATATTTTGATCGAGAAACTCTCGTACCAACCGTAGACGAGGCTATAGAATTTTTAAGTTCGATAGACGAGATTGAGATGAATCCGCTTCTTGAAGCAGATATTCGTGAGTATGCATCAAGCGACGTTTTCTATCCCAAAAGATATAAAGTTCATCCTCGTGTTTATTTTATCATTATAAAGACCGAAGCTGCTACCATGCAGGACTTCAAAGATAAGAAAGCTGTTCATTCGGCAGAGTCGAACGAACAACCTTCGAAGGTAACACCTACCTTGATGCGACTGAATGAGATTAACGAAGGATGGTACGAAGGATATTTAGACTTTAAGCGCGTTCTTTTAGTACCTGGTACTGGTAAGTTCCAGTATCGTGACACCCAGTTTGCTGCTCGTGTAAAGGCATTCTCGGGTATGGAGTGCTATGAGCGCATGATCGACTATCTGCGCGACCGTGTTGACTCGCGTAGTCAGTTCCCATCACCTAAGGGTAAGAACTTTAAGTTCCGTTTTCTCGGCAAAGCTAAGTAATCAATCTATATAAACGCTCCTATTATGAACAAGGTAATGCTTATTGGCAATGTTGGCCAAGACCCCGAAGTAAGATATGTTGACCAAGGTGTAGCAGTTGCTCGTATCAGATTAGCAACAACCGAACGTGGTTATACGCTGCAGAATGGCACACAGGTGCCCGATCATACTGATTGGCATAATGTAATTCTTTGGCGTCGACTGGCTGAGATTGTAGAGAAATACGTACATAAGGGAGATAAGCTTTATATAGAGGGCCGCATCCGCTATACTACGTACGATGACAAACAAGGTCAGCGTCGTTATGCCACCGAGATATGGGCGGATAATATGGAAATGCTTTCACCAAAATCAGACAATGGACTATCTTCAACAAATCCTGAGTGAAGTAACTGTCACAGCACCAACCATGGGTGCTGTGATAGCTATTATAATAGCAGGTTTACTTCTTTTGTTTTCCGGTTTTGCCTCTGGCTCTGAAATTGCATTCTTCTCACTGTCGCCTAACGATTTGAATGAGCTGAACGACGAGAAGAACGATTCGGATAAGAATATTCTTCAATTACGCGAGGATTCGGAGCGTACACTGGCTACGATACTGATTACTAACAATCTGGTAAACGTAACCATTATCATGCTCTGCAACTATTTCTTTGCACATGTAGTGGATTTCGGCGGTGCCTATTGGCTGCAGTTTGTAGTCATTACTGTATTGCTCACATTCCTGCTGTTGCTGTTTGGCGAAATTATGCCAAAGGTTTATGCAGGTCAGCGTGCCTTATCTTTCTGCCGTAGGGTAGCAGGTAGCATCATGGTGCTGCGCAAGTTGTTCTATCCATTATCATCGGTACTCATCCGCTCGGGTATCATCGCCGAGAAGGTGGTACAGAAGGAGAATCGTGCACTGAGCGTAGATGACCTGGAGCAAGCCTTGGAACTTACCGATAAAGAGGAGTTGAAGGACGAAAAGAATATGCTTGAGGGTATTGTGCGCTTTGGCGATGAAACTGCCAAAGAGGTAATGACCAGTCGTCAGGATGTGGTTGACCTCGACTTTAGTCTGCCTTTCCCCGAAGTATTGAAATGTATTATCGAGAATAATTATTCACGTATTCCTGTTTATCAGGATACCATTGATAATATCCGCGGTATCCTTTATATCAAGGATTTGCTGCCACACCTGTCAAAGCCTGCCACTTTCCGTTGGCAGTCATTGATACGTCCACCATACTTTGTACCAGAGACAAAGAAAATCGACGATTTGCTGCGCGATTTCCAGGAGAACAAGGTACACATTGCTATTGTGGTAGATGAGTTTGGCGGTACTAGCGGTATTATTACGCTCGAGGATATCCTGGAGGAGATTGTAGGCGAAATTAATGACGAGTACGACGAGGAAGAGAAGTCGTACACACGTATTAATGCCAACACCTATATATTCGAGGGAAAGACCTTGCTAAGCGATTTCTACAAGATTCTGGACATCGATGACGAGACATTCGAAGATGTTGAGGGTGATGCAGATTCGCTGGCAGGACTGCTGCTTGAGATAAAGGGTGATTTCCCCGAACTGCACGAGCGTTTGGACTACAAGAACTTTACCTTCGAGGTTACGGAGTTAGATGGTCATCGTATTTCGAAGATTAAAGTTGTAATCCATGAGAATATTTCCTAAGTACTTTTCATATGCAAAGTACCTAAAGCGCAAAAATTCTTCAGGTACTTTGCAAAAACATCTATTTTAGCAATCTTTCTACCAGCCGTATTTGCTCCAGTTCACGCTATAATACCATTGGTAGTTTTTTATGCGTGTATTGAATTTGTAGTTATAATTATCGTATCCCTGCTGAGGGAAATACATGCTCAAGCCTCCCCACATAGCGTTGTTATCAGGAAAACTATCAAAGCTATTATAAAGAGTATTATAAACTGTTTGCCATTTGGTCGATACGAGAGAGTAGGGCACAGCCTTATTATATGCCGTCAACCATTGGGTATAATCACTTACTGAAGCGTATTTGTAGAATACCGACGACATATCGTACATCACCTTCATATCGGTGTAAGTAGTACTTGCAAAGTAGAATGGCAACTTAGAGAGGTCTAATACCGCAGGACTGGTTATTTCCGAAGAAATGGTAGCCAGGATCTGATTTGTAGCCTGTGCCAATGATTCCATCTCTGAGAGTTTTACTGCCGACATAGGTACACTATATCCATCTAAGTTCAAGTAATCATAAGTACTTGAATTATAAGCATCAAGATAGAAATCGTAATATATATCGCAGATATTCTGATAGAAAGTGTTTGAGTTAGAGAAAAGCGACGACATGATCCTATCATATGGAGCACCAGCGCCAGGAATCTCAGCAGGCGAACCAATCAGATAATCAGCTGCATTACGGAGTTCGTAGGCACTCTCTACACACATAAAGCAACAGCAGTCGGCAAAGATATACTTAAACTTTGGCATATCCTCGAGCGCTTTAGCCATCTGCGTAATATTCATGGCCTTTCTACCGATATACGAATCATATCCGTAATCGTAACCATAGGCTCTGGTTCGCTGAACATTGGCAACAGAATCGGCATCTACTGCCCATCCTGTAGCATGGCCCCAGAGTACCAAGCCATAATCCTTCGACGGATAGTTGTCTATCGTCCATTGTATTACTTCACGGAATTTACTGGGATCGCTGGCAGCAAATTCGCTGTTATATTGATACAGCACCTTTCTTTTACCTTTTGCAATCTCAATAATATGTGGCGGATTGGTTGTTCCTACCGAATCGATAAATACAATCAGATGCTGGTTATCGTTCAACTGATACGAGCCCTCGTCCATCTCCAGCAAATCATCAGCCATAAAGCCGCTTGTTGTCAGGTCGTTCTCGCCTGACATATATACAAGTACAGTTCGGTCGTAAACCGTTGGTTCAGGTGTAGGTTCCGGATCGTCTTTTTTATTACACGAGCATAATAACGCTATCCCTAAAAGTCCTATAATAATCTTATGCATAAAATCAAATTTTGCGGCAAAGTTACAAAGAAATATGTAATATCCTACATTTTTATTTGTTTTTTTAGTATCTTTGCATCGCAAAACAAGGATTATAATGAAGAAACTATATATATTGCTGACATTATGCATGTTAATGCTCGGCGCCAACGACGGATTTGCTCAACGTTCAAGATACAACAAACACCACTCTAAGCACAGAACACAGAGAGTGGTGAGCAAGCATAAAAAAGGTAAGAAAACAAAGAAACGTGCGGTAGCCCAATACCGTCCTGATCCACGTTTGCTTACCGATCCTAATTACGATCCATTCTTACAATGCGAGGATACGTGCAGCCATGTGCATGGTATCGACCTGTCGCATTACCAGGGCGAAGTATTCTGGGAGACAGTAGGCGAGAACACCAAGATGGCTTATGTGTATCTGAAAGCTACCGAGGGAGGCGACCGCATAGATGCCCAATACGAGCGCAATATCGACTTAGCCCACCGCCACGGACTGAAAGTTGGTTCCTATCACTTCTTCCGTCCTAAAACGCCTGTATTGACTCAGCTTGAAAACTTTATGACACAATGCCGACCAGGCGAACAGGACCTGATACCGATGATTGATGTTGAGACCACAGGCGGACTATCATCTGAGGAATTCTGCGATTCGCTGTATGCTTTTCTGGATTTAATCGAAGAAGCCTATCATCAGCAACCACTGATATATACGTTCCGTAACTTCTACAATAAGCATCTTGTAGGCAAGATTAATGATTACAAGCTGATGATTGCGATGTACACCGAAGAAGAGCCCGTATTGGCCGACGGACGCGACATCACCATGTGGCAATACACCAGTCATGGACGCATTGTAGGTATCCGTGGAAGCGTGGATAAAAGCCGATTCATGGGCAATCATGGATTGCGCGAAATCAGGTTCAATCACATACGCCATGTAGGGAAGAATGTATCATTCTTCGATATGCGTAAGCGAATGGGCAAATGATGCAAAGAAATTGGTAAATGCCTCTGAAGGTATGAAACGCATATAACGGGCAGAGCGCTTGATATGATTAATCAAGGCACCGCCGTTGCTGGTGTGTACAAAAATACTATCCGAGCCTTGTGAGAAATAAAAGTCCTGACGGATATTAGTATATTCGGCCAGTTCCTTTGCTACAACAATTGTTTTGCGGTCGGCATCACTTTCGGCAAAAGGAATATCCTTTGCTTCCAAACCAAACAAATCCATCAGCAGTGTAGCCTCAAGCTGTGCCATCTGCTCAAAATGCAATTTCTTCAGCCAGCTACCCAACACCTCGTAATCCGCTTTGCTATTGTTTGCACGAAGCGTCAAACCTAATTCAATCAGCAGTTTCAAAGGCAGACCCTCGTTCAAGATTCTTCGTGCTATACTGATAATACGGATTAACATTCTACGCGTATTAATATCCGACTGTTCATCGTCGAGAATATTCTGCAGCTGTCGGTTCAGCAAAGGATTAGTCAACTTATCGGGGCGCAACAGTTCATCTTCGTCGTTATCCTCATCGTTCTCTTTAGCCGTAAGCCATTGTTTCCACTGCGCATCGGTTAAATGAAGAGCGAACTGATCCTGACAGCTCTTAAGACCTTGATATACATACGACTGAACACTATGCACAGTGGCAAGCTGATACAGTTTGTTCCATTTATGTACCGACATCGGCTCCAGCACCTCAGTTGTCTGGAAAGCACCACATCGAAGTAGTCTGAAAAAGTTTCGCTGAATAATATTCATGAGTATCTTTTGGGATAACGCAGTAAGATAGATAGAATGGCTACAATACCCAGTGCAAATGGGTAGTAAAGATAGGGTAGGATGGCAACAGGATTAACCGATGCCAAACCAGCTGCAATCAGCAACTGAGCACCATAAGGTATCAACCCCTGAACCGTACATGAGAATGTGTCTAATATCGAGGCACACTTCTTATTATCTACACCATAGCGATCGCCAATTTGTTTGGCGATATCGCCTACAGTCAAGATGGCAACCGTGTTATTAGCAGTACAAACATCTACCAGCGATACCAGTGTGGCAATACTCAGTTCAGCACCGCGCTTACTGCTAACACGACGTGTAAGCATATTAATGATAAAGTCGATACCGCCTTGCTGTTTAATCAGCTCAAGCATACCGCCTGCCATCATCGTTACAATAATCAGCTCGCCCATCGACATGATACCGTCGCCCATGGCGCCAAACCATCCATAGATATCGAAAGAACCTGTAAACATGCCAATGATACCACACAGCACGATACCTATAGTTAATACAGCCATCACGTTCATGCCGCATACAGCCGTTACAAGCACCGTTAAGTAAGGTATTACCTTTACCCATTCAACAGCCGGAATCTGCTGTGGAGCAATGGTATCCTGACCAAGGAAATAATAAACAACCAGTATCACCAAAGCAGCAGGCATCACAATAAATGCATTAACCCTGAACTTATCGCTCAACCGGCATCCTTGCGTTTGGGTGGCCATAATAGTGGTATCGGAGATAAACGACAGATTATCGCCAAAGAACGAACCACCCACAATAATAGCGGTCATCATAGCCAAGTCGGCACCCGTTTCCTGGGCCAGACCTACGGCAATGGGCGTCAGGGCTGCAATAGTACCCACGCTTGTTCCGATAGAAAGCGAGATAAAGCAGGCAGCCAGAAACATACCCGCAAATATCATCTGTGGTGGTAGCAGACTTAATGCCAGATTAACGGTAGCATCGATACTACCCATCTGCTTGGCAGAATGCGCAAAGGCACCTGCTAACACAAATATCCAAATCATCAGCATCATCTGTTCGGTGGCGGCTCCACGGCTATAGCTGTCAATTCTGTGCATCAATGGCTTGCCTGTAAATACGGCAATGGCATAGATGCTCGAAACCATAAAGGCTACAGTAATGGGAATTTTGTAAAAGTCACCAGCAACAATGCTGGTGACTAAGTAGAATAAGATAAACACCACGATAGGTGATAATGCGATGATTCCTTTCTTCACAGTGTTACACCGTTTTTAAAGATTGATATTTCACGATAATCGTTCTCTTCGTTCTTGGCTTTCTCGCCACTTGCCACAGCCAATACCTTGTCGATAAACTCAGGAACCAGCTCCTGCATGGTACGACCCTCGATGAGCTGACCTGCCGAGAAGTCGATCCAGTTCTTCTTGCGCGAAGCCAGATCAGGATTGGTGGCAATCTTCATGGTTGGTACAAATGTGCCGAATGGCGTACCACGACCAGTAGTAAACAATACCAGATGACAACCACAAGAGGCGAGGGCAGTAGCTGCTACCAAATCATTACCAGGAGCCGAAAGCAGGTTCAAGCCTGGGTTCTGCAGTCTGTCGCCATATTCCATCACACCGCTCACAGGGGCTTTACCACACTTCTGTGTGCATCCCAGCGCCTTATCCTCGAGGGTTGAGATACCACCAGCCTTGTTACCAGGACTTGGGTTCTCACCAACAGGTTCACCATGCGACAGGAAATAGTTCTTGAAGTTATTAATCATCGAAACTGTCTGGTTAAACAGTTCTTCGGTTGTACAACGATTCATCAGGATAGTCTCGGCACCAAACATCTCGGGCACCTCGGTCAATACCGATGTACCACCCTGAGCTACCAGCCAGTCAGAGAATTCGCCAACCAGTGGATTAGCGGTGATACCAGAGAATCCGTCGGAACCACCACACTTCAAACCTACACGCAGTTTGCTAACAGGCACTTCGGTACGCACATCCTTGCTGGCCAGCTGATACAGTTCGCGCAGCATTTCCATACCAGCCTCCATCTCATCGTCGACACGCTGGGTTACCAGCAGCTTGATACGATCCTTATCATAATCGCCCAGCATCTTCATGAAGTCCTCGGGCTGATTGTTCTCACAACCTAAGCTCAGCACCAATACGGCACCAGCATTGGGGTGCAAGCAGATATCACGCAGCACCTTACGAGTGTTCTCATGATCCTCCGACAACTGCGAACAACCATAGTTATGATGCCAGGCATAGATAGCATCCACACCCTGCTCGTTGGTTTCTTTCTTCAACTCCTTAACCAGACGTTCGGCAATACCATTCACACAACCAACGGTGGGCACAATCCAAATCTCATTACGGATACCCACGTCGCCATTCTTACGTACATAGCCCTTAAAGCTACGGTTGTCGTTTTTGATATTAAGCTGCTCGTTTACAGGATTATATGTATACTCGAGAGTACCAGCCAGATTGGTCTTCAGATTATTCTCGTTCACCCAGTCGCCAGCCTTCAGATCCTGCATAGCGTGACCGATGGGATAGCCATATTTGATAATGTCGGCACCAGCTGCCACGTCCTTTATCAGTACCTTATGGCCTGCTGGTGTATCCTGATTCACGGTAATCTGCTTACCATCTACTTCAATAATCTCTCCTTTCTTTTTGGGCTGCAAACAAACCACTACCGAATCGGCAGGGTTAATCTTTAAAAATGTAGCTTGTTCCATTCTTTTATTTACTGTTTTGTTTTAGTTTATATTGCTGTTCTACGATAGAAATCTACGTTTTCCTTGGTCAGAATCTCGATAGGCATGTAATTCACGGGATTCACGGCACGCTTCATCACGATAGCGTTAAACAGTGCATCAACACTAGCATATCCCTGCTGGTAAGCATGCTGGGCTATCAGGAACGAAATGCTTCCTTTACGTACACACTCCTCGTTCTTAGCCACCATATCGTATCCCATAATCTGCACATTACGACGATTACTCTTCTGCAGGAACTCACCAACGATGTGAGCCTTCGAGTTAAAGGTGATACAATGATGTACGTGAGGGTGGGTAGAGAAGAACTTCTCCAGAATACCATCGTAATCCTTGTGATCCTCGTCCAAAGGAAGGTCTACCTCGGTAATCTTAATCTGAGGGAAGTGGTCTACCATATAATGGCGGAACCCTGTCTCACGGTTAGCCTGCTGCTTAGAACCTACGATACCATCGCGTGTCTGCTTCATCAGGGCAATCTCCTTTTCCTTATTGGCAATCAGCATCAGCATCTTAGCTGCGAAATAGCCACTGGCAAACGAATCCTGACCGAAGAACGACAGTGGTTTCAAATCAGGCATATACGAGTCGAGCAGCACATAGGGGATATTTCTTTCGATTAGTTTTTCGGTAAAACGGGCAGTCTGCTCCAGTGTGGCAGGCACGATAATCACGCCATCAATCTTGGCGGTGAACAACTCGCGAACCATCTTGGTGAATGCTGGTGGATTGAAACGCTCGTAGTAGATGAACTTAAGTTTGATACCAAAGTCGCGACGGAATTCGGTACAAGCCATAGCACCTTCTTCGATCTCATCCCAGTAAGCTTCCTGTTCGTGTTTAGGCAATACACAATAAAATGTATATTCCTTATTATATGCCAAAGCCGAGGCGTACATATTGGGGCGATAATCCATCTCCTCCAGGGCTTTGTTTACTTTTTCCAATGCTGCTTTAGACACATTAGGACGATTGTGAAGCACACGGTCGACAGTACCTGTCGATACACCTGCGCGTGCGGCAATGTCCTTAATCGTAATATTTTCCTTTGCCATAATCTCAGATTTTTGTGCAAAGGTACAAATAATTTCCGATTCTCCAAACATCTTGGTCAATTATTTGTCCCGAAATCGTTTCCGTAAGTTTTTTGCCACAAAACCTGCTAAAAATTTGCGTGACTCAAAAAATCTTCATATCTTTGCCCAACAAACGAACAAAATAAGTTGAAAATATATCAAAAAAATCAAACAAAGCAATGGCAAAAATTGTAACTTTGGGCGAAATTATGCTTCGCCTCTCGCCTCAGGGCAACGACCGTTTCATTCAGAGTGAGTCATTCCGCATCATCCCTGGTGGTGGTGAGGCTAACGTAGCAATTTCGGTGGCCAACTACGGTCACGAGGCTTACTTCGTATCTAAGTTGCCTAAGCACGAAATCGGACAGATTGCAGTTAACGCACTTCGTCGTTATGGTGTAAACACCCAGTTCGTTGCTCGTGGTGGCGACCGTGTAGGTTTGTACTATGCTGAGACAGGTGCTTCAATGCGTCCATCAAAGGTTATTTACGACCGTGCTCATTCATCAATCGCCGAGGCCGATCCTTCAGATTTCGATTTCGACGCTATCATGGAGGGTGCTGCCTGGTTCCACTGGAGTGGTATCACCCCAGCTATCAGCGATAAGGCTGCCGAGCTCACCAAGCTGGCTTGTGAGGCTGCAAAGCGCCATGGTGTAACAGTATCAGTTGACCTGAACTTCCGTAAGAAGCTGTGGACCAGCGAGAAGGCCATTTCAATCATGCGTCCATTGATGAAATATGTTGATGTTTGTATTGGTAACGAAGAGGATGCTGAGCTTTGTCTCGGATTCAAGCCCGATGCTGATGTAGAGGGTGGTCAGACCGATGCAGCCGGTTACGAGGGCATCTTCAAGCAGATGATGCAGGAGTTTGGTTTCAAGTATGTTGTTTCTACACTCCGCGAGAGCTACAGCGCAACCTTCAATGGTTGGAAGGCTCTTATCTATAATGGTAAGGAGTTCTACCAGAGCAAGCGCTACGAGATTAATCCAATCATCGACCGTGTTGGTGGTGGCGACTCTTTCTCAGGTGGTTTGATTCATGGTCTGCTCACCAAGGCTACTCAGGGCGAGGCTCTCGAGTTTGCTGTTGCTGCTTCGGCTCTGAAGCACACTATCAATGGCGACTTCAATCTGGTATCAGTTGACGAGGTTGAGAGTTTGGCTGGTGGTAATGCCAATGGACGTGTACAGCGTTAATTGTAAATTGAAAATTGAAGATTGACAATTATGGCAAAGTTTGATAAATTGCAGGTGATGGCAAAGATTGCCGCAGCACCTATGGTTCCTGTTTTCTATAACAAGGACGTCGAAGTTTGTAAGAATGTAGTAAAGGCTTGCTACGAGGGTGGTGTTCGTGCTTTCGAGTTCACTAACCGTGGCGACTTTGCTCAGGAGGTATTTGGCGAGCTGGTAAAGTGGGCCGATAAGGAGTGCCCTGAGCTGGCTCTGGGTATCGGTTCAGTTGTTGATGCCCCCACAGCAGCTATGTACCTGCAGCTGGGTGCCTGCTTCGTTGTAGGTCCTCTGTTCAACCCCGAGATTGCGCCTGTATGTAATCGTCGTCTGGTTCCATACTGCCCAGGCTGTATGACCGTTAGCGAGATTGGTAAGGCTCAGGAGTTGGGTTGCGACCTCACCAAGGTATTCCCTGGCGATGTAGTAGGTCCTAACATGGTTAAGGGTCTGAAGGCTCCAATGCCTTGGTCGAAGATCATGGTTACTGGTGGTGTTGCTCCTGAGGAGGAGAACCTCACTAAGTGGTTCAAGGCAGGTGTTTACTGCGTTGGTATGGGCTCAAAGCTCTTCCCAAGCGATAAGGTTAAGGCCGGCGATTGGCAGTATGTTACCGATAAGTGCAAAGAGGCACTCGGTTACATCGCTAAGGCCCGTGCTTAATACAATATCATCCCTCTCGCTCCGAAAAAGTGAGCGAGGGGGATTCGTTTTTTAACTAACATGAAATTCTGGCTATTCATATTATCAACCATCTTGATCTCAGCTTGTGCACGCCCTGATAGGCAAGCGGTCGACAAGCTGAATTCTCAATCCTATGCCTATCACTATCGTAATCTCGACTCTACCGAAGCCATTGCACGCCGTTCGTACGAACTGGCAGCCAACTATCCAGCTGGTCGTGCAGAGGCTCTCAACAATATGGCTTTCGTCAACATTGTACGTATGCGTTACAATGATGCCGAACAGCAATTAAACGATGTTATCGAAACAACCGATAACCAGCTGCAGCACCTGATAGCTTACGTTCAGCAGATGCGCCTTTGTCAGCGCCGCTCTAATAACCGTGCTTTCCACGAGTTCCGTGAGATGGCCGACCGTACCATGCAGCGTATCAACGAAGAGCGCAACCAGCTTACCGAGCGCGACGAACGTTTGCTGCTGTATGCCGAAACCGAATATGCCATCGTAAACTCTACCTACTATTATTATGTAGGACTCGAACAGCAGTCGATTGATGCACTTAATGCCATCAATCCCGAAGAAGTACAGCGCGATACAGCACAGTACCTCAACTATCTGTATAACATCGGTGCCGGTGGTATTATCACACAGGGAACCCAACAGGAGATTAACCAAGAGGAGTTCGATAAGCTGATGCGCTGCTTCCTCACGGCACGTAAAGGCGATTACCCATATTTTGCCGCCAATGCCCTTGAGGCCCTTTCAGAGCATCTGATGGATCCCACATATCGTCGTCAACTGATCGACGATAACCTGCCAGCTTTCAAGTTTATCAATCCCTTAGGGGTAGAAGAGGAGGTACTGCCAGGCTTCCTGGCCGAGAACGCCTTGAATATCTTTGAGCGCTATGGCGATGTGTACCAGATAGCCGGTGCCTACCGTACGCTGGCATCGTGTTTCCGACAGATAGGCGACTACCGTTCGGCACTTTTTAATCTGGAGCAGGCTCTGTCGGATTCCATCATCAATCAGGCTCCTGATCTGGTGGCATCTATCCGCGAACAGCTTAGTGTGGCTTTCGCAGCCATTGATGATAAGCAGCAGAGCGACGAGAACCGCAATTTGTACCTCGACCTGCAGGAAACTACCCGTCAGGACCGTCAGCTCGAGGCCCGTGCCTACCAGTACGAACGACAGCTTACCCAGCTTAACCTGATGCTCATACTCGTTGTAGCGGCCATTATCCTGCTGTTATTCTCGTTGTGGCTGTTTAACTACCTGAACAAGAAGAAATCGCAGCCTGATGAGCCCGATAACCTTTTTGAGCAAAAGAACGAGCAACTGGCCGCCCAGCTGTTGCAGGTTGAGAACAACGAGCGCCGCAACCTGGAGCAGCGCGCTAAGGTGTCGTTAGTATGCAATACCACACCATTCATCGATCGCATCATCCACGAGGTTTCTAGGCTGGAAACTGATAGTTCTAACCGCGAGGAACGATTAACTTATATCCGTGAGCTCATCAATCAGATTAACTCTTACAACGATGTGCTGACGTACTGGATACAGCTACGCCAGGGCGAACTCAGTCTGCACATCGAGAGTTTCCCGTTACAGCCTTTGTTTGATGTGCTGCTTAAGGGGCGCACCTCGTTCCAGATGAAGGGCGTAGAACTGAACGTAGAGTCCACAGAGGCCGTTGTGAAGGCCGACCGCGTGCTGACACTGTTTATGCTGAACACCCTGGCCGATAACGCCCGTAAGTTTACCGACCGTGAGGGTAGGGTGAATGTATCAGCCACACAAACCAATGATTATGTTGAGATAGTTGTTGAGGATACCGGTATGGGTATGACTCAGGAGCAGCTTGATCATCTCTTCGATCATAAAATAGTCGAAGGTCATGGCTTTGGATTGCTTAACTGTAAGGGTATCATCGAGAAGTATCGTAAGATCAGTCAGATATTCTCTGTGTGCCAAATTGGTGCTACCAGCAGTTTGGGCAAGGGCTCACGACTGTTCTTCAGACTGCCACGCGGCATAGCCCGACTGATTATTGTGCTGCTGTCGATGCTGCCCATGCAGATGCTGGCCCAGCAGCCTGAGATTGACGCCTTAGGTATGGCCAGTATCTATTCCGATTCGGCTTACTTCAGCAATATCAACGGCAATTACGAGCGTACACTGCGCTTTGCCGATACCTGTAGATACTACCTGAACCTGCATTACCGTCAGCAAGTACCACGCGGTAGATACCTGATGCGCCAAATGGGTAACCCATCGCTCATGCCACCCGAAATCAAGTGGTTCCACGATAGCCTCAACACCAACTATCACATCATTCTCGACATCCGTAACGAGAGTGCTGTGGCAGCCCTGGCACTGCACGAGTGGCAGCTTTACAGCTACAACAACCGCATCTACACACAGCTGTTTAAGGAGATGTCGGCCGATAATACATTGGGCGATTACTGTAGAAACATGCAGCAGTCGCAAACCAACAAAACGATAGCTATCATCCTGCTGATACTGCTGATGATATCCATCGTGCCCGCTTATTACCTGCTGTATTACCGTCACCGCCTGTATGACAGGTTCTTACGCGAACAGCAGCGTATTACCGATCTGGAACTGCTCGACGATGAGTTGCGCCGTGCCGAGCTTGACGATAGCAACCTGCATGTATCGAATGCCGTACTCGACAACTGCTTGTCGGCTCTTAAGCACGAAACCATGTACTATCCCTCGCGCATCCAGCAGTTGCTTGATACGGGCGACATGGAATCGTTAGGCGAGGTAACCACCTATTACCGTGAACTTTACGGTGTTCTGTCGCAGCAGGCCTTACGCCAAACTGAGCGCACCCGCTTGCATCTCAAGCCGTTGCATCATAGTATCCTGGGCGACGAAACTTTGGTACGCTATCTCTTTGACATCCTGCGCAAACAGGCCAGTGCCAAGCTGCAGCCCGAATATACGCCACGCGATGGCGGTTATATCGAGGTGCGTGTGCCCATGCCTCAGCTCAAGCTTACCGAGAGTCAGGCTGCCGATCTGTTCACGCCCTCGAAGGATCATCTGCCTTACCTGCTGTGCCGCCAGATAGTACGCGACCTTGGTGAGGCCACCAACCGCCGTGGCTGCGGTATCTATGCCACTATACAAGACAATACAACAAATATGATTATAACATTACCAAGCGTATGGAAAACTTCAAAGTAATAATAGTAGAAGATGTGCCCCTGGAGCTTAAGGGCACCCTTGGCATCGTGAAGAGTGATATTCCCGAGGCCGAAGTGATTGGAACAGCCGAGAACGAGCAGGCCTACTGGCGCCTCATCAAGCAGCAGAAGCCCGACCTGGTGCTGCTCGATTTGGGTCTGGGTGGTTCTACTACCATAGGTGTAGAAATCTGCCGCCACACCAAGGAGGTACATCCCGATGTAAAGGTGCTGATTTTTACTGGTGAGATACTGAACGAGAAGCTGTGGGTTGATGTGCTCGATGCTGGTGCCGATGGTATCATCCTGAAGACAGGCGAGCTGCTCACACGTCGCGATGTATCGGCCGTGATGGATGGCAAACAGCTGGTGTTCAACGAGCCTATCCTCGAAAAGATTGTAGAGCGCTTTAAGCGTGCCGTTAGTGGCGAACTGGTTAAGCAGGAGGCCCTGGTAAACTACGAGATAGACGAGTACGACGAGCGATTCCTGCGCCATCTAGCCTTAGGTTTTACCAAGGAGCAGATTACCAACCTGCGCGGCATGCCTTTTGGCGTGAAGAGCCTGGAAAAGCGTCAGAACGAGTTGATTCAGAAGCTGTTCCCCGAGGGTGCCAGCGGTATCAACGCCACCCGTTTGGTGGTACGTGCTTTAGAGCTGCGTATTCTGGATATCGATAATCTCGAAGCCGATGAAGAGTAGTCGTGTATGCATGGGGTTGTTGGTGGCCGAGTGTGTGCTGGTCATCGTGTCGTGGTTGCTCTCCGCAGCCCGTATCGAGGGTGTACGCTCTATGCTCTCATCCGAGGGCATACGCTGGTTCTTTGGCGGGTTCTCCAACATCATTGCCAATCCACTGCTGGCTTGGCTACTGTTAGCACTCATTGCTGGCGGTAGCTTAAAGCAGAGTGGGGTGTTGCGGCATTTCACCGCCAGGGGCGAGGCATCGTTCCGTAACCGTCTGGCACTGCGTGTAGCCATCGTTTTTGTGGTGCTCTACGCCTTGGTTATCTCCATGCTTACCCTGATGCCCCATGCCATACTTCTGTCGTTCAGCGGCCATCTGTTCCCATCGGCATTCAGTCGTGGTCTGGTGCCTATCATCTGCTTTGGCATTACACTGTTCTCGGTGGTGTATGGCATTATCTCGGGCAACAAACAAAAAGGAGAAGATGTGCTCGACATCCTCTCCTATGGTTTACGTCAGGGCTCTTCCCTGATTATCATCTATATCTTTGCTATCCAGCTGTACGCCTCGTTGCGTTTTGTATTCGGATAACAACGATTACTTCAACAGTTTCTCCAGTCGTTTGTACTCCTTCTTAGTCAGGCGCATAAACGATCCGTGCTGTGGCGCTTTCACACCCTCGATATTACGGGGTGAGTGGAAGTTGCGCATGTGCTCGTCGGCCAGGCACAGACGGTAGTTACGTGGGTTCGACGAGTACTCGATGTAGGCAATCACCCAGGTTTTCTGTCCAGGCAACTGGAAGGCGCTAACACCCTCACAGCTCTTATTACCCTCAAAGTTCACGTAATCGTCCTCTACAGGCTCGCTCCAGGGGCCTGTAAGCTTAGGTGCTGTAGCGGTAAACAAACCGGCCTTACCACCTTCTTTCTTAATCATCATGTGCCACTTCTGGTCGGCCTCAACCCAGTTGATATCGGCATCGATGGTGGCATAGCCCCAATCGAACAGCAGCTTAGGCTGGGTAAGGGTAGTAAAGGTCTCGTCGGCATACGAGTAGTACATGCGGTCGTAATGGTCCTCGCCACGGTTACGCATCGAGTAGTAAACCATATAGCCGCCCTTCTTACCGTTAGGCCATACATAATCCTCGTCCCATACTATCTGTGGTGCCCATACGCGGTTGATGGTGCTCCAGTCCTTATATACGCTGGGAGCGTTGGGATCCGAGAATATCTGTGTACCCTTACGATAGTCGAACGTAACCGACTTCCAGTGAATCAGGTCGTCGCTACGCAGCAGGTCGATACCGTAGTTATCCCAGGTCTCAACCTTACCTAGACGTTTACGGGCACCTACGTTCATATCGGTGCATACCATCAGATAACCTTTGCCATCGTGCTTACGACAGATGTAAGCATCGCGTGTGGCGCCTTCGATACGGGCATGCTCAGCATCGCTGAAGATAGAGTCGCCGTTCAGCAGGTCCTTATAATGAAAACCATCGCGACTCAAGGCATAGGCTGTCCATGCGCGCCCATGATCGTTCATGTGACAATACAGGAATCCATAGTCACCTTTCTGCAGATTTCCTTTCTGGGCATAGCCGATGCTTGGCGTGCCCAGCAAGAGTGCTGCCAATAACCATTGTAATCTTTTCTTCATCGTTAGTAAAATTGTTTTAACGGCGACAAAGATACAAAGAAATATCGAAAGTACCAAATTTATTCTACTTATATCAGCAAACTGCCAATCTGGAACACCAGCATACTGGCTATCCAGGCCACCACAGTGGTGTAAACGGCTGCAAAGCTGGCCCAGCGCCACGAGCCTGTTTCGTGCTTGATGGCGGCAATGGTAGCTATACAGGGGAAGTACAGCAGAATAAATATCAGGTAGGCATAGCCTGCCAGTGGGGTGATACCCTCGTTCAGCATCATCTGGCGCAGACGGGTGTACTTCTCGGTGTCGTCGCTAAAGCTGTCGTCGTCGCCAAAGCTGTCGTCGCCACTATACAGTACGCCGATGGTAGAAGCCACAATCTCCTTGGCACCTACACCAGCCAACAGCGATACGTCCAGTTTCCAGTTAAAGCCCTGTGGGGTGAAGATGGGCTCGATGGTTTTACCCATGCGTCCGATATAGCTCTGCTCCTGCTGCTGTTCGCGTGGCAGGTCCTCGTTATGTGGGAAGTAGCCCAATGCCCATACAATGATACTGGCCACCAGGATAATGCCTCCCATCTTCTTCAGGTATTCCTTACCTTTCTCCCAGGTATGGCGCCAGATGGCCTTTGGTGTTGGCCAGCGATAAGGTGGCAGCTCCATCACAAATGGTGTGTCCTCGCCCTTGATAACAAGCGATGAGAAGATTTTGCTGACAACTACCGACACTACGATACCGATGGCATAGAGCGAGAGCAATACCCACGAGCGGTACTGCAACGAGAAGAACGTTCCGGCTATCATGATATAGATAGGCAGACGGGCCGAACAGCTCATAAACGGCAGAATCATCATGGTGATGATACGCGAGCGGCGACTCTCGATGGTACGTGTAGCCATCACGGCAGGTACGTTACAGCCAAAGCCCATAATAAGGGGGATAAACGATTTGCCGTGCAGTCCCATCTTGTGCATCAGCTTATCCATGATAAAGGCAGCACGCGCCATATAGCCCGAATCCTCCATCAACGAGATGAAGAAGTAGAGTATCAGAATCTGTGGCAGGAACACGATAACCGAACCCACACCACCGATAACACCATCTACCAGCATGGCCTTCAGTGGTCCGTCGGTCATGCCTTCGCTAATCTTTTCGCCTAACCAGGCTACACCAGCCTCAATCCAGTCCATGGGGTACTGTCCCAGTGTAAAGGTGGTCTGGAACATCACATAGAGCAAGAGGAAGAAGATGGGGAATCCCAGATACTTATGCGACAGCAGCCCATCAATCCTATGTGTAGCTTTATAGGTGTCTTTCTTATGTCCGGTCTTATAGTCGGCCTCTTTCAGTGCACCGTTAATAAAACCGTACTTGGCGTCCATAATCGCTGTCTCGCTATCGCTGCCTGTCTCTTCCTTTACACGGGCCGATGCCTTATCGCGCTCGGTTGTCAGGTTACGGAAATCCTGTATACGCTGCTCACCAGCCATGTGGTTGCCCAGATACTCCAACACCTGACTATCGTGCTCCAGGAGCTTCAGTGAGAGGTATCGGGTAGAGTAGTGCTGGGTGATATGCTCGTCGGCCTTCAGGTACTTCTGGATATGCGAGATACCGTCCTCGATCTCATGACCGTAGTTGATGTGCAGGTGTCGCGAGAACTTACTGGTACCCTCGTACACCTGGATGACGGCACGGAACAGATCTTTTACGCCCTGTCCGCTCTTAAACGATGTAGGAATCATTGGCATACCAAACAGCGTACTCAGCGTGTCGAGGTTAATCTGGTCGCCACGGCGTTCAAACTCGTCGTACATATTCAGCGCGCACACCATGCGTATGTTCATGTCCACCAGCTGGGTGGTAAGATACAGGTTACGCTCCAGGTTCGACGAGTCGATGACGTTAATCACCACATCAGGCATTTTCTCTGTCAGATGCTGACGAACATACAGTTCCTCGGGCGAATAGCGCGAGAGCGAGTAAGTGCCAGGCAGGTCGGTGAGGTTAAACTCGTAACCGAACATCGATGCATGTGCCTCGGTGGCATCCACCGTTACACCGCTGTAGTTACCCACATGGCCGTGGGCACCCGATGCATAGTTGAACAGCGAGGTCTTACCACAGTTAGGATTACCCACCAGCGCTACGTTGATGGTACGGCGCTCCTTCATAGCCTCATGACGGATATAATCATCCTCATGGCGATTACTGTCGGTAGCCAGATTAAAGGTAGTAGCCTCGAATGGGGTATCGGCCGACACCACCTCGATGTTATCAGCCTCCTGGTGACGCAGACTCACCTCGTAACCCATCAGCTTGTACTTCACGGGATCCTGTAGCGGGGCGTTAAGCAATACCTCAACCTCCTGACCACGAATAAAACCCATTTCGATGATGCGCTTACGGAATCCGCCGTGTCCCAGCACCTTAACTATTATACCTTTTTCGCCTGTTTTCAGTTCCGACAGTTTCATAACTTATTTATTTTGAGTGCAAAGGTACGAAAAAAAACTTGCAACCCGATTGCAAAGGTCGCAAGTTTTTATAAAATACCTAAAAATGATGATAGGTTATTCTGTCTCAAAGTAATTTTCGAGTTCGGCACGTGCACTTCCGTCGGCATTGGCCAGATCGCGAACGATGTGACCTTTCTCCAGCAGCGCAATGCGTGTAGAGATGTCGATGGTGTGTGCCAGGTTATGACTCGAAACCAGAATAGTAGCGCCAGTACGCTTGTTGTACTCGGTAAGTACATGCTTGAGCGTGTTCTGGCTCGAAGGATCGAGGAAGTTGAATGGCTCATCGAGAATCACCAGTTTGGGGTTGTTAAACAGGGCAGAGATGATACCTACCTTCTGTTTGTTACCAGCCGAGAGGTTACGAATCAGTTTTTTCTGTCCGAAAATCTCACCGGCAGCGAACTTCTCGAAGTCCTTCAGTCGCTCGTCAACCTCTTCCTGCGTTTTATCAGTAATCTTACCGATAAATGCGAAGTACTCCTCGGGTGTGAGGAAATCGATAAGGAACCCCTCGTCGATGTACGAGCCTGTAGCGGCCTTCCATTCCTCGCTCTGGGCGGGGTTAATGCCATCGAGTGCTACATCACCCTCATCGGGTTTCAGCAGGTCTAACAGCATGCGGAAGAGCGTGGTCTTACCTGCACCATTGTTACCTACGAGGCCGAGAATCTCGCCGTCGTTGATTTTGAACTGTTCAATGTCGCAGGCAACGTTGTTGCCAAACGCCTTCTTCAAATGGTTGATTGTAATCATAATCGTATTATACTATTCCTTTACCGTGACAATTCTTGAATTTCTTACCTGAACCACAGGGACATGGATCGTTGCGTCCGGGCAGCTTATCCTTTACGATGGGCTCGTGGCTCTGCTGGGCACGTGTGTCGTGCTGTGCAGCGGCCTGCTGGTTACGGTCAACCAACTGCTCCTCGCTGATATTCTGCTTGCTCTCCACGTACTGCTGGCGCTGTGTGGGCTGCTCAGGAGCTGCCTCCTGTACCTGCTGCTGCATCTCGGGGATACCGCTGCGTGTAAGGATCGAGCAGATACGGTTGTACATATCGTTAATCATCTCGTCCCAAACCTTGGCACTCTCAAGCTTGAAGATCAGCAGTGGATCCTTCTGCTCGTAGCTGGCATTCTGTACAGAGTGCTTCAGCTCATCCAGCTGGCGCAGGTTCTCCTTCCAGCTATCGTCGATGATATGCAGCAGGATGCTCTTCTCAAACTCCTTCACAATGCTCTTGCAGTCGCTCTCGTAAGCCTCCTTCAGGTTGCAAGGGATGTTGTACATCTTACGACCGTCGGTGATGGGCACCATGATACGCTCGTAGATCTGTCCCTGAGCCTCGTACACCTGCTTGATGATAGGCTGGGCAACAGTCTGGATACGCTCGGTTTTGCGGTTGAAGTTACCGATGGCAGCCTGGAAGGCATTCTCGGTAAGTACCTCGCGTGGCTGGTTCAGATACTCGTCGCTGCTGAAGGGCACCTCCATCGAGAGGATGTGCAGGAATTCCTCCTTACAGCTCTGGTAATCGGTAGAGTTCTCGATGATATTTACTACGCGGTCCCAGATGATGTTGGCGATATCCATACCGATACGCTCACCCATCAGGGCGTGGCGACGCTTCTCGTAGATCACGGTACGCTGCTTGTTCATCACATCATCGTACTCGATCAGACGCTTACGGATACCGAAGTTGTTCTCCTCAACCTTCTTCTGGGCGCGCTCGATGCTCTTAGAGATCATAGGACTCTCGATCATCTCGCCATCCTTGAATCCCAGACGGTCCATTACCGATGCGATACGCTCAGAGGCGAACAGTCGCATCAGCTTATCCTCGAGTGATACATAGAATACAGATGAACCTGGGTCGCCCTGACGTCCGGCACGACCACGCAGCTGACGGTCAACACGACGGCTCTCGTGGCGCTCGGTACCGATGATAGCCAGACCACCGGCTGCCTTTACCTCAGGCGAAAGCTTAATATCGGTACCACGACCGGCCATGTTGGTGGCAATGGTAACGGCACCCTTACCGTTAGTGCTCTGTCCGGCCAATGCTACGATGTCGGCCTCCTTCTGGTGCAGCTTAGCATTCAGCACCTGGTGGGGGATACCCTCGCGCTTACCGGTCTCAGGGTTCACATACATATCAAGCATACGGCTCAGCAACTCTGAAATCTCCACCGATGTGGTACCAATCAGTGTTGGACGGCCCTGATTTCTCATCTTTACTACTTCCTCGATTACAGCCTTGTACTTCTCGCGAGCGGTCTTGTAAACGCGGTCGTCCTGGTCGTTACGGATTACTGGGCGGTTGGTAGGAATCTCAACCACATCCAGCTTGTAGATATCCCAGAACTCACCAGCCTCGGTCGAGGCGGTACCGGTCATACCTGAGAGCTTGTGATACATACGGAAGTAGTTCTGCAGGGTGATGGTAGCGAATGTCTGTGTGGCAGCCTCTACCTTTACGTGCTCCTTGGCCTCAACAGCCTGGTGCAGTCCGTCGCTCCAGCGACGACCCTCCATGATACGACCAGTCTGCTCGTCAACGATCTTCACCTCGCCGTCGATAACCACATACTCGTCGTCCTTATTAAACATGCAGTAAGCCTTCAGCAGCTGCTGCAGGGTGTGCACACGCTCACTCTGTACAGCGTAGTGGCTCATCAGCTCATCTTTCTTATCCAGACGCTCCTGATCGGTGAGTCCGGTCTCAGCCTCGAGAGCCGACAGCTCGGTAGTGATATCGGGCAGCACAAACAGCTCGTTATCGTTTACCTGCTTAGCCAGCCAGGCAGTACCCTTATCGGTCAGGTCGCAGCTATTCATCTTCTCATCTACTACGAAGTACAGAGGCTCAACACACTCAGGCATGCGGCGGTTATTGTTCTCCATGTAGATATTCTCGGTATTCTGCATACCAGCCTTGATACCTTCCTCCGAGAGGAACTTAATCAGTGGCTTGTTCTTAGGCATGGCCTTGTGCGAACGGTAGAGCGACAGGAAACCGGCATCCAGCTTCTCCTGTGCCTCTTTCTTGTTACCAGCCTCCATCAGCTTGTTACCCTCGGTAATCAGGGTCTTGGCGTCGGCCAGATACTGGGTGGCCAACTGGCGCTGAACACCTACCAGCTTCTCAACCAGTGGCTGATACTCCTCGAACATCTGATCGTCGCCCTTGGGGATAGGACCAGAGATAATCAGAGGTGTACGGGCATCGTCGATCAATACTGAGTCGACCTCATCGACGATGGCGTAGTTATGTGCGCGCTGTACCAGATCGGCAGGCGATACGGCCATGTTATCACGCAGATAGTCGAAACCGAACTCGTTGTTGGTACCGAAGGTGATATCAGCCTGATAAGCCTTACGACGGGCCTCAGAGTTAGGCTGATGCTTATCGATACAATCCACGCTCAAGCCATGGAACATATAGAGAGGACCCATCCACTCTGAGTCACGCTTAGCCAGATAGTCGTTCACGGTTACTACGTGTACACCGTTACCGGTGAGTGCGTTCAGGAATACAGGCAGGGTAGCCACCAGGGTCTTACCCTCACCAGTAGCCATCTCGGCAATCTTTCCCTGATGCAGTACAACACCACCAAACAACTGTACGTCGTAGTGTACCATTTCCCACTTCAGGTCGTTACCACCAGCAGTCCAGTGGTTGTGGTAGATAGCCTTGTCGCCATCGATGGTAATAAAGTCCTTCTTAGGATCGCCAGCCAGCTCGCGGTCGAAATCGGTAGCTGTAACAACCACCTCCTCGTTCTCGGCAAAGCGGCGTGCGGTTTCCTTTACGATAGCGAATACCTCGGGCATTACCTCGTTCAGGGCCTGCTCGTAAATCTCCAATACTTCCTTCTCGATCTTATCGATCTGAGCGAAGATATCGGCACGCTCATCGATAGGGGTGTTTTCGATTGTAGCCTTCAGTTCTTCGATACGGGCTTTCTGCTCCTGGGCAGAGTTCTGTACTTGCAGCTGCAGTGTCTTAGTGCGCTGGCGCAGTGCGTCGTTATCCAGCTTCTGTACCTCGGGGTAAACAGCCTTTACCTGCTCAACGAGTGGCTGGATAAGCTTCATGTCGCGGCTGGATTTGTCACCAAACAGCGACTTCAATAACTTGTTGAAATTCATATTTAATTTTTATTTTTTTACTTATTGTTGATGTATGTCGTTATAAAACGGCGGCAAAATTACAAAAAAAATTTTTAACCACCAAGCCTTTTTATTAAAAAAGAGGTGTAGCCATACATGCATTGGGGGCACGAATGCGGATTGCCTTCGAAATTGTGGGGGCAATACGCTCTATGCTAACGGGTGCCTGCACCTTCTGTGCGGGTATATCGGCACCATAGAATATAATGGGGAAGCAGGCCAGTGGCTGCTTGGTTTTAAGTTGCTCGTGAGTGTCGTCGTTCTGCATCTGCCAGCCAGGTGCCAACTCTACCTGCAGATCGCCCATGTGGGCCTCGTACAGATGGATGTTTACACGCTTTACGCCTGCCATCTGCAGCAGGAACTCCTTAGCCTTCTGTGTGGCGTCGGACAGGGCGATGCGCTTCTGTTCCAACAGCTGATGGTTCAGGTACAGCTGGTTACGGTAGCTGCCCTCAACGTACTTGCCTTGGCCCCACAGGGCACCCAGGTACATGTTCAGCAGGTTGGCAGTGCGGTTGGTATAATATACACCCGTGGGGATGTGATATTTGGCGTATTCATCGGTATTCAGATCGCGATAGCCGGTAGAGGTGAGCACAAACAGGGCGTGCTGCTTGCCCACCATGCGCTGTATCTCAACCACCAGCTTTTGCAGGGCCGATTGGTAATCTTCTTTCTCGTACTGCAGGAATAGCAGATCGGGGATAGAATCTTGCCCAAGTCTTTCTTCAACAACCAGTTGTAAAGCTTTAACCGTCAGGCTGGTAGCATCCTGATTTCTACGCTTATCATCGTTCCATGCCAGGCGGTCTGTGTTATGCCCTGCAAGCAGCGCTGCTGTCTCTTTTTTTGCAGCCACGGCGCATACCTTACCGGCACCCTTGGTAGCTATCTTCAGCTCATCGGCCAGGGTAGAAACGGCGATTTCATCGGGGGTAGCCGCTACGGTTTGCAACGACTGACGGTCGAGCCATTTATCGGCCGTAATGGTGTGATAGAATGGCGATGTGCCTGTTACGACTGACGAAATGGCAGACGACAGGTCAACTTGACTGTAGGGATAGAAACCTTGCTCATAGATTAATCCATCGTCGAACAGAGCGGGATAGTCGGTAAGCAGCTGGTCGATGGTAATATTTACCACCAGCCGGGGGCTTACTCCCTTCTGTTGCTGCGCTTGCGAGCTGAGTGCCAGCATCGTAAGCAGCGTGACGTATAGATATCTATTCTTCATTTCTTACAACGTATCAGCAAACATAGTGCCACAATCCACATACCCTCCGAATAGCTCTGCAGTATGCCACCCAGTCCGTACAGTATCAGCATTACCAGCAGCAGTTTGGTCCACAGGTTGCGCTTGCCTTTGATAACGGCGGGTATAAACACCAGCGCCAGAGGATTGAACAGCAGCAGGTTCAGATTAAGCGATGTAGTGGGGTGCTGCGAGAATATCATCACCGTAAGCACCACGCCTGCCAGGCCCTGGATAGTCATCAGCAGTACGTCCCACCATTTTACAATGCGCTTGCTCTTCCATTCGTACAAACCGATACATACCGATATAATCAGCAGCAGCACGGCCATCTGGGTAGGCGTAAGACCGAAATCGGGCTCAATCACCTGCACACCTGGTGGCACCAGCAGGCGCTGCTCCTTTACCAAGGGGCGGTATTCGCCATCCTTATATATCTGCGCATGCGCAAAGTCGGTCATCAGATTCATAGGCAGGAATTCCTGCTCCTCGCGGGTGGTAGCCAGGTCGGCTTTTACACCCAGCAGCATATCGTTTCCAAACTTCGACCACAGGTGGTTGCGATTGCACTCGCGCACCATCTCGCGGAAGGTTGGCTGATAGTCACTTCGCTCTTCGTAAACTACCTGTCCTTCAATACTTTTCTCGATTACATCTCTAGGTTTGGTTGAACAGTTGTTGTAGAAGAAATTATAGCGGTACACGCGGTTCTCTTCCTGCAGGTTTTCGCCCAGCAGGCGCTGCAGGGTACGCTTCTCGTCGTTGGTCAGGTTCAGCACCTGCTCGGTAATGCTGCTGCCCCATTGCTGGTAGTAGGGCCAGAAACGCTCAAAGGGGTAGGCGGCCAGCTCGTAATCGGTTAGTCCGAACACAAAGCGCAGGGCAAAGTATGGCTTACTGAAACTGAACATACCCCAGTTAAACACCAGATCGGTGTCGCCCTGATGCCAACGGATGGCTGCATGACCATACAAACTGTAAATCTCTTCGTGGGGCGAACAGGTCAGTAAACTCACTTCAACCGAGTCCATCGGGTCGATATTCGACTCAACGGCCACAAAAGCGCCATTTTCGGCATTTGGTGCCGATTGCGCATAAATTGGCGTTATATAGCTGACACTCAGCAGGATAGCTGCGGTTAGCAGGCTCTTAATTTTCATTTTTAAATGTTTCACGATGCAAAAATAACTTATATTTTCGAAGAAAAAGCCATTTCTTCGTTTTTTTTTGATAATTTTGCACGCTGAAAAGATTTTCAACTGAATTAAAAGATTAAATATGAATAAAATTCTCGCCAGTTTCGTCTTAGCAACCATGACGACATCGGCTTTTGCCCAGAGCAACACTAATTCTCCCTATAGCCAGTTCGGCTTAGGTGATCTGACTGATCAGAGTGTAGGTTTTAATAAAGGTATGAACGGCGTGGGCCTGGCCATGCGTCGCGGTAACGAGGTTAACACCATGAACCCCGCTTCGTATTCGGCTGTCGACTCACTTACCATGCTGTTTGATGCCGGATTGTCGGGTCAGATTACCAACTATAAGGAAAACGGCAAGAAAATGAATGGTAAGAGTGGCGGTTTCGACTACGTGGTAGGTCAGTTCCGTGCCTTTAAGGGCGTGGGTGTTACCTTCGGCGTACTGCCTTACTCTAACATCGGCTATAACTACTCACAGAGCGAATATCTGAAAGATGCCAGCATCACCAAGATGACTACCACCAACAAGGGTGATGGCGGTATGCACCAGCTGTTTATCGGTACCGGTATCCGCCTGTTCAAGCCCCTGAGCATCGGTGCCAACCTGTCGTACCTTTGG
>Ga0265299_10001332_pt1 | contig 28365 bp, 34 predicted proteins | sample AusTroGonzalo_MG_4_FD_193485 | JGI IMG/M metagenome (GOLD analysis project Ga0265299, IMG submission 193485) | Bovine rumen microbial communities from tropical cattle in Woodstock, Queensland, Australia - Gonzalo_02 | ecosystem: Host-associated > Mammals > Digestive system > Stomach > Rumen ... | reverse complement strand
TCTATACCTAGACAACGTAAAAAGCATACTCTTTCTAGCCCATTTCATGTGCCCTTTGCCGAGGCAGTACTTGTCCGGCGCATCTGATATGTCGATGTTCTGCTTAATAACTCTCGGCAGCTCATGATATTCGGCAATCAGATGCTGATCAGATAATTCCTCAACCGGTACAACGTTAATCCTGGTCATTACTCCTGTCCTTTTTAAATGCACCAGCTACATACAGCGTTACATAAGCGTGCTGTAGAGAATCAGGTAAATTAGTTAGCAAATTTACCAATGCTTTACTGCTACCCATTACAGCATTCAACCCGCCGAAGGTCTTTGCTTTCCTGTCGCCTTTGCATTGTACAAGCAGCATATACGCTTCCACGCTATCGGGGTCAATACTGCTCAACGAACCTCTAGCCTCAACGAAAAACTCTTTATCGCTCAATTCTTCTTTAGTAACCATTTTTAACTCCTTTTAAAGTAGGGGCAGGTCGCCACCGCACACCACGCACACAGATTGTTCGGGCGCTCGGGAAACTCCCTGCAATTATTTATATCACGAATAAGGTCATACACATGATCGCGCATAGCCTTATCCACCTTAATTGGCTCGTCTCGACCCTTATCTAAGTAGTCGAACACAGCCGATACAGGCTTATCGCCTGCTAACCCCTGCGTCAGTACGCCGTAGCACGACGCTTGCAGGGTGTTATCTCTGCGCTTGCCGGTCTTGTAGTCTACCACCAGCACCTCGGCCGGTGAAGTTATCAGCAAGTCAATCTTGCCTCTCAACACCGCGCTGTCGTCCTTGTAGCCCACCGGGTTGCCATTTATATCCACCGCAAACATACTTTCCGTTTGGATGGTGTATGGCTTGCCCTTCTGCTGCGCATACATTGTACGCAGTGTGTCCAACAGCGGGTGTTTATAATCCAACGGGTACTCGCTCGCCCGACCGTTGACGTATTCTTCCAATTTTTTATGCACGTCCGTTCCCTTGGCGGTCGCAAAGCTCGCGTCCCTAAAATTATATTCAACGTTGATCTCTTTAAACTTCCTGGGGCACAACAGCCAGTTGCTTATACTCGAATAGCTCAATTTATACATTTGTCTCTCCTATTTATCATATCTATCGCTTATATGTCCCTCGCCTTTGACCGGAATATCAGGCGCCCAAGCAGGGGGTGTTTTGAACGCTACCTCAGCGTAGCGCATAATTTCTTCCGCGTCTGCTTCCGGCACAGATAGCACCGCCTCGTCGTGTACCAGCAGGCACAAATCAGCTTGCGGGTATTTAGCCAATATGTCAGCCACCTGCCCGAACACCAAATCCCGTGCCGTTGCCTGCACAATGTTTTCTATGACAACGCCCGGCCACAATCTGGGGAATGTCGTATCTCGCAGGAATATCGCGTGCTTTGTGAACACATATTCATCGCCATCTTTACGCAAGCCCGGATAATACAGGCGCCGCTTTGTCGGCAGCTCTGTGTAACCGTTAGCCAGCGCGAACGCAAACTCTCTCTGCCATAGTCCGTCTTTATGCTTAAACCGCCCGCCGGTGATCGCCGTAAATGTCTCGCGGTATACGGACACGCACCGCGCGGCCATTTCGTCCGACAAGTCCACGCCGTAGTTTTTAGCGTAGGCAATAAGTCCTGTCACGCCCTGCCCGAACCCCAGCGCCAACACCGCCGGCTTGGCTATCTGCCGTTCTTCCTTTGTGACCTCGTCGATGGGCTTTCTGAACAAATAATTACCCGCGAACGCCTTATACACGTCCTCGCCCCTGCGGAACGTGTTTAGCAGCACTTCTTCGTGCGCCAACCACGCCAATGTCCGTACTTCCACCTGCGAGCTGTCAATGATCACCAATTTTTTGCCCGGCATGGCTTTGAGTGCTACACGGCACGCCCCGCCACGTTTCATATTCTGCACGTTATAGTCTCGTCCGCCGCTTCGCCCCGTATGCGCCGCATAATATAACAGCGGGCACGCCAACGGGCTCCCGGCGTCCAAAAATCTCTGCGCCTTATTTCTCTCATTTGTACTGTATGCTTCCAACCTTAACTCCGCTAATTGCCGCACGACAGGGTCGGGGTGTTCCAACAGGCCTTTCATAAACGCATCGGTCTTTGCGAACGCCGGCTTATCTTTGCCCTTGGGCGTGCGCTTATACTCGACCGTCACGCCGCGTTTAGCAAGTAGTGCCGTCAATGCGTCGTCCTTGCGCACAACGGGGAACAGGTGCTCCCTCGCCTTTGCCTTCTCGGCTGTTTCTTTCAGCAGGGGTATATCCAAGTCAAACTTTGCTACTGCCGAGCAATCTATGTGCATAGACATAAATGTCCACTCAATCTCTGGCACCTTGTCCGCATATTTATTATACAGCGCCCGACAAATCTCCACGTCGAGGTTGCAATACTCATCCACGTTGCCGCTGGCCAACGCCTCGTCCAAGTGGCCCTTCTCCATATCCACGAACGGCGCCAAGTCACGCAACGCCGTGCCACTGTCCGGCGGCAGGATATTCTGGCTTATCAGATACCTCGCCATCAACATCGTGCACCGATACCTCTTAAATCGCACGCCAAGCCCCTCGTAGGCCACGCAAGCGTCGAACGCAGCATTATGCCCCACGAATATAAGGTCGCGCTCTGCGGCTTGTTTAAGGACAGCGCGCAGGGTTTCTATGTCGTCTATCCACATAGCCCTGTGGTCGCCGTAGGCCACACTGGCGCCCAAGATTTTAAATCGCGGGTCACGCACATACTCCAAGGTCGTCATGTATTTTAGGGAATACTTGGCCTTTTCATCGTAATAAGTCTCGAAGTCAATAAACAGCTCTCTCATACTTTACCCCGTGTAAGCCCGCCTCTTGCTATAATAAATGACGACCGGTCGTTTTTGTCCCCTTCGGCGCGTATCACTATGCGCAGGTCGTGCAGGCCATAGCCGTCTTTATCTGTCCGCAGGTGCAGTTCCACCCGCCCCGACTGTGTCCGGCACATCTCGTCATACTGTGGCCGCAGGTATTCTATTACCCTCGACGGCTCGAAAAGGTCTTTGCTCTGGTCGAGCCGCAGTTTAGAATACAGTTGCATAACGAGGTCAGCCCACGCCTCTGTCAGCGGGGCGTACTCGTGCAAGTATAGTATGCGGTCTTTGCCCATGCACTCCCAACGGCCGCAGGTTGCATTAAAACTTCTTATATCGCTTATGTGGTCAAAAAAGTGCCGGTGACACACTGGGCATGAGTATTCAGCGCAAATGACGCCGCGTATTGTACGCAACCGGCGTGAGCATCTGTGGGCTGGGTTCACTACACCGAGCAGCTTGCGCGTAACCTCTAACGGCAGGGACAAGCGCAGCTTTGTATAGCTGTCCTCATATTCGGGCATTTGCAACGACTTTTCGACAATCGGGCGCACAAGCCCCATTTTTCTATGTATCAGCGATGATGTCATTTGGTCTCCTTTCACGTTATACCGGCACACTAGCACATTTTGTTATGGTTGTCAATAGTGAAACCCCGCCTTTTTTAAACACTCAATCCGTTCCTTCATTTTCCGCGCATTTCCACTAAATCCTGCGAATGGTCGCACTCCCATTTGCCCTTTACCGCCACCGGCACAGGCGCGCGGGCACTTCACGTTCAGCTTTTTCATATACTTCACGAGCAGGCAATAGTCCATTTTCAGCGTGTCCGCTATCTGATGACGGTTCATACCCATTTTGACAAGAGGCGGCACGCGTTCCAGCACAAAGGCACTACGGCGCGCGACCTTTTCGGCGCAGGAAAGCGTCGACTGTCTATCCGGCCACTCTATCATTGTGCGGCCTTTCTTTTTTCTTCTACGGCCTTTATATGCGCGGCGGCTTTGTCCACTAGGCACTCAAAGGCTACGTCGTCAAAGGCCTTGCCCTGTTCCAACTTAAACGGCACACTATACCGGCACCCGTCATACCAAAAAGGCAAGTCCACTCCGGCGAAAAGCTCGGCAAATGCGTTTTGTTCTGCATTAAAAGCCACTCGCAAGGCTTTTCTCACTTCTGATTTTTTAATTTTCATAATTACACTCCATAAAATGCGGTGGGGGTAGGAAGAAGGCGGGAAACATCTATAAAACCGCCTTCGCGCTTATTCCCGATTATTACACGCGCCCCCAAACTGTCAATCTTCCTGTTCCACGTCCACTATGCGCCAATCATCCGCCACTATTTGCGACGGGTACGGCACCCATATTTTTAACGTGCCTTCATAGATAAGGCCGTTTTTAAGGCGCAACGGCCACCGCAAGCCCGTACGAGTTGCACCTTTACCGTTTTCGCGCATTTGCTTTAAAACTTCGTCAAACGTCATTTTTACCTCCATAATTGCATAATAATACACTAGGAACGCGGGCGCAAGAATTATATTTCCTCGCCTTGTTTCACTATTTTAATCATATCCCCGTTGTCCTCGATTGTCCAATCTTCGTCAACGTCTTTATGCCTATGCGCCCACTGTATATCTGACACAAGCGCGTCGGCCTCTTTTTTGGATAAATTAAAGTCCACTACTTCCCAGTTGTTTCGGGTAGCGTTCTCAAAACTGGCTATTACCATATAAAAATCTTTTGTCATTTTATTTACTCCTTTATTTTATCCACTACATAATTGACAAGCGAATCGATATCCCAAGAGGGGTTCTCGACTTCGCTTTGGCCATAGTTTGCCTTTACCCACTCGCGCACCGCCCGACAGCCTATAATATAAGGCAAAGCGCCCTTTGTTTCATTTATAAATAGGCAAAGCCCTTTTCCATCCGGCGTATAATTGCCCTCTTTTGTAAACAAGTAATCATGAAAAGCGTCCATCGTTTTTCGCACAAGTTGAAAAGCGTGTCTATTTTCAATCATAAAGTCCACTATTTTGTTTTTAAGTACATTCTTTTTTGTCATTTTATACACTCCTTTTTTGCACACACTACGCCGGCCGCTACATAGGCGGCGGCCTCTTTATCGGTCAAAAATGTTTCTACGCTTGTTTTTCCAAACGTACCGTCAAAGGTCAAAATATAGCACTTCTGACTTTCATTTTCCGGTCTGATTCTCAATTTTACACGCATTTTATTTACTCCATAGGTTATGGGCGCGGGCGTTGTACCCGCGCCGGTTATTTTACTTGTTCTCTTTTTTCAGGCGCACGGGCATTAAAACGCCGGTAAAGTTATCCAGCGCGCTATTTTTGATTAAAATAGGCGACTCGTCACCGTGTATTTCAATCTGCAAGCGGTCATTCTTTTCATATCCTGCAAAATCGGCCATGTAGGACGGATTAAAGGCCACTTTGTTTGAATCGGTCGCGTCCGTGCTTTCCGGTATCACTTTTGCATACTCCGGATAGCTCGCGTCTATTTCATACAAGGTAACGGATTGTCCAAAGCTATCGCGCGCCACTATATTTTTATAGCTGGCGTCCACTCCGTTCGGCTCGGCGTCGGCTGTAATAGTAATCTGCCCTTGCAAGCGTTTTAACGCGGCGGCGGTAACTTTGTCGGCTTTCGTGCTGATAATAAGGCCACTTGGGCGCATAGGCTCGCCAATAAGGGTATACCCACCCGCAAGGCGTCCCAACCTGTGGCCATCGGTCGCCACTAGGTCAAAATTAGGCGCAAAATATACGCCTTGCAAGTAGTAACGCGCTTGCTCTTTACTTGCAAATCTGTTGATATAGTTTAATGTTTTTGAATCTACTAATATTTTTAACATTTTTATTTCCTTTTATTTTAAAATCGGCCTGCCATCATCGGCGCGTGGTCTGCCATACCGCGCGGACACCGTACCGGATGCCAAGCCGCCAAGAGCGGCAAGGGGTACACCGGCGCGGCGTTTCGGCTGTTACTTTTTGCGGGCGTAGTTCTTATTAACAGCCCGCTTTTTGGCTATATATTCGGCTGTTCTTTTGTTCTGTTCCCAATGTCGCCGCCTCGTCCAATCTAGGACTATTCCGGCGCGTTCGTATAGTTCAGAAAAACCCCCGTTGTAACGGGACAGCGCCGCCTTGCGCCGAATCGGGTCGGCGCTTATGGCGTGGTGTAAATCGCTTAATATATTGTAGCCTTCAACACTTAACTGCATTTTCTGCCCCCTCTAGTCAATCCGGTACGCATACAAGTCGCATCCAAGGTCGATTTCGTCGCCATCATATTGTGCGATAAAATGTCCGCGGCCATCGGCACGGATAGCGTCATCTATAAACTCGTTCAAGTCGGCAATTAAACACCGGACAAGCGGCGTTGCGCTTTCGCACAATTTCGATTGCATTTCTTGCAAGGCGTTTAACACCTCGTCGCGTTCGCGGCCGGATAAGTCGTCGGCGGCCTTGCTATGGTCAAGGATAAAATCCGCATTAAACGCCCAAAGGCTGTTCATTATATCTTCTTCGGCGGCTTGGTCGGCCTCGGCATCTGTAAAGACTTTATACATCCGGCCATCCGGCAAGACAAAAGCTTCGAAGTCGGCGTCATATTTTATATCGTTTTTGCCCGTGTAATCGGCAAGGGCTTTTTTTCTTGTTTCGATGTTTTTCATTTTTGTTTTTCCTTTCATTTTTGCAATTTTTACGGGAAAAAGGCTATTTTTGCCTTTCCGAGTAGTAATGTATCACATTTTGTTACTTTTGTCAATGCCTTTTTTAATTATTTTTTACTTTTTTTCGCTATTTTTTGCGATATTCGTGAAAAATGCGGTATTGTCGCGCTTGGGTGAAGGGTGTGCAAGGGCGCGGCGGGGTTCGGGCGCGGCGAAAATGCAAGCTTTCCTTTTTTATACTTTTTTTCATTTTATAAATTAAAATTATAAGTATATGTGGTAATATAATACCACCTGCCCCGTATACCCCCCCAAAGCCATAAAAGTTTTTGATTTATGAAATGGAAAAAAAACCTATTTTTTCGCGCTTGCATTTTTGCGCCCACGCCCTTTTTCTGCCCATTACACGTACCCCGACGCGCCCGAATATACACCCCATTTTCGCCCAAAGCCGCGCCGCGCCTATGCGCCCGTGCCCTTTTGCCCTTTTAACACCGGTGCAAAATATCCCTAATTGTTACAAAATCGCGGCGATTTTTACGGCTAAAAACACCACAACCACAGGTAGAACAGGGTATCAAACTTTTTGGTGCGCCGACGCGCCCAATTTACCCCGCCGCCGTGCCACCGTTGCCCCGACGCCCCCGCGCCACCCCAAAACCAAGAACGCCGAACCCCCTATGATGACTTTTGGATCGCTTTGGGGTGGTTTGGTTCCGCCTCTACGCGCCCAAGCCCTCTCGATTTCCCAGAACATTCTGCACCCTGGGCGCCAGAGTTTACCGGAAGGCTCCTCAATTTCCCAGAACATTCTGCACCCTGGGCGCTCAAGCGCAAAAATTCCGCCTGTGATTTCCCAGAACACCCCGCACCCTGACCTCCTAAAATTACCGGACCCGTTATCCGATTTCCCAGAACATTGTGTTCCAAATAAAAATTTTTTCAAAAAGTTGTTGACACGATGTACAGCCCGTGCTATAATCCCTGCCGTGAAAGGAGATTTTCATGATTTATTACATTGAAGGAACAGTTTACAGGAGTGGTCAAGACGACGCAGTGTGCGAACGTTTAGGCCTAACAAAACAAGAACTTGCCGACAGGTGCTGCATAAATGCACCCCATCTGTTTGCCAGATCCAAAGCAGAACTCAGACGAAAGGTGCGTAACCGCCTAGAAGAAGTGGCGCCTACGCTCGACGGTATCGAGGCCCTGGTTAACCTGGGCACCCTCGTTCCCGCCTCATACCCCCTGCCGGATACAGACCTGCGGAGTCTGACACGTGCATCCTATGAGGATGACTTTGACGCTATAGCGCTCAGATTCTCGTCTCTGCGGCGCGCCGTTATGTCAGGCGCCATGGAGAACCAGAAGCGACAAATGCGCGCAGCAGCCGTAAAATTGCAGAAGGAGGGGTTCAAAGTAACCTCGGCGGGCGAGGAACGTGCCGTCATAGCAAAAGCCCTGCTGGAAGAATTTTTAAAACGCTTCGGCGCTACAAAAGTACACCGCGACGAACTCATAGACAGATTCGCTGCCATAATCGGCGGGTTGGTCAAAGTGCCGTCTGTCAGTAGCGTTAAAATGGAGCTCAAAATGACCAAGCAAAAAGAGATAGCCAAGGCGCTGGGTAAATCCAAAAACCTCGGCGGATGGCGAACAAAGCGCCTGATCGCCAAAGGCAAGATGGAGCCCAAGAGCCCAAGGGTGGTGTTCGATGGATGGGAGTAGAGATATGTCAGAAATTGACGTCATACCGCGCGAGACAAACCCCGTCCTGCAAGCCGAGCGCGAAGTACGCGCCGAAGCAGCTAAAGACAAAGCCAGAGATGCCTGTGCCCTCTATGCCGACGGGTCGTCACTCAAAGACGCCCTGCGCCTGGTCGGACTGTCATTGTCAGGATTTTTCGAGCAAAGGCGCAAATACCCAGACATCAAACAGGCGTGGATCGAAGCTAAAGAGGTCAAAGCTGAGGCCAAACTCGACGGCATATCAAACCTCAGAGACGCCCTGCTGGATGGAGAGATAGAGAAAGATATCTACCACGAGCTCGTGGCAACAGAAAAATGGCTCGTCGGCAAACTGTCACCCGATACCTACGGCGCCAAAGCAACCAACCTCACAGATAACCGCTCAGTTAACGTCGGATCAATCCAAATCCTGCAAACTATGTCCGATGATGACATCCTGCGACTGGTAGGGGCTGATGCTAGTAAACCGGTGCTGCCAGAGCCAAACTTTGATGACGTACTACCGCAGTTAGAGGAGGATGAGTAAATGAGATATACGTTTGGACGGCACGGAGTGTGCACATATTGCGGGAACCCAGCGGACTGCATAGACCATACTATACCATACTCTTGGTTTAGAAATACCGGCAGTGAAAATAGGAAGCAAGAGAAAGTTGGCTTCATGACTTATAGCTGTCGAGAGTGTAATTGTTTGCTTGGCAGTAGACTTTTTCCGACATTTCAAGAAAGATTGCTGTATATTCAGCGCCGCTTGAGGTCCAAGTACAAAAAATACATGGGCGTGCTGTGGGATAAAGAGGACCTTAGTGGTGTGTCTGGAAGATTAAAGCAGTACATTCGGCAACAACTTAGGCTTAACTTAGCTATACGAAAGCGCCTAGCATGGCCAGAGTCTCCGGACTTCCAAGATATGATGCAGGAAGTTTACGATGATATTTATTATGATGCGTCTATAATCCCTGCTTGGAAAGAGTATTTTATAGACACAGATTACGTTCCTAGGGACGGAAGAAAGGATTATTATGAGCGGAGGAGTAAATGATACCTATGCAAGACTTACCCCCTACGCGGCCACCGCACGAAGAAATAGACCTAACTTCTTCGGCTCCTTTCACGAATACAGCCAGCGGTGGCTCCGTAGAGGATGAGTACGACACAGAGGACATAGACAAGCTGCTGGAGGATATGGACCAGTTGATGGAGGACAGCGATGGAGAATAACGAGACCGACATAAAGCAGATCATACTGGACAAGGCCAAAGAGGAGTATAAACGGCGATTCTTGGACTATAAACCTTACCCCAAGCAAAAGCTGTTCCACGACTTGGGAAAGGTCAAAAGAGAACGGGCGTTTATGGCGGGGAACAGACTCGGCAAGAGTCTTTCGGCGGCGCATGAGGTGGCGTTCCACCTCACGGGAAGGTATCCGGCGTGGTGGGAAGGCAGACGATTCGACCACCCCGTAGACGCGTGGGCAGGCGGTGTGACAAGTATTTCGACTCGTGATATTATTCAGGACTTGCTGTTCGGGCATTACTGGGGCGTCATAGACAACGGCATACTTATGCCAGACGACGTGGCAGAGCCGCCGGTGATGGCCAAGGGCGTGACAGGACTGATAGATACCATAAAAATCAAACATATCAGCGGTGGGGTGTCAACGCTGCAGTTTAAGTCATACGAACAAGGGCGGGAAAAATGGCAAGGTGTGGCCAGAGACTTTATCTGGCTGGACGAAGAACCCGACGAGGGCATATACACCGAGGCCCTGGCTCGCGTGTTCTCAAAGCACGGGTGTATGCTGGCGACATTTACACCTCTGTTGGGTATGTCCAACATAGCGATGAGGTTCTGGGAGCAAGGTCCCTACGACCCCGCGGACCCGGAGGGCAAAGCCGTGCCGGAAGATAAACGTAACCCGGACAGAGCGCTCGTGCTGATGGGCATTAACGACGTTACGCACTATACGGACGAGGAAAAGGCGTCCATCATAGCGTCATACCCGGCCTACGAACGAGAAGCCCGTGCGAACGGTATTCCGTCGCTGGGGTCGGGCAGAGTGTTCCACGTCGCGCAAGAGTCCATAAGCATACCCGTCATGCCGGAGATACCCAGACATTGGCCTAGAGTGGCTGCCATCGACATTGGGTGGGATCACCCGACAGCTGTGTCGTGGCTGGCGTGGGACAGAGACACCGACATCGTGTACCTGTACGACTGCTACAAAGAGTCCGAGATGACCATAGCAGAACACGCGTCAAGGATCAAAAAACGCGGGGAGTGGATACCCGTGGCGTGGCCGCACGATGCGTTGCAAGCCGATAAGCAAAGCGGGACAAGTATTGCCGACTTGTACAGAATGGAGGGCGTGAATATGATGTTCGAACGGGCAACAATGGAGGACGGTAGCTCGTCCGTGGAAGCGTCGTTGATGATGATGGAGAAGCGGATGAAGGAAGGAACGTTCAAGGTTGCGGCGCACTTAACGGATTGGTTCGACGAGTTTAATTTGTACCACAGAGAGAATGGGAAGATAATAAAACAAAAAGATGACTTGATTTCTTCAACGAGATATGCTATGATGATGTTAAGATTCGCAGAGTGCGAGGAAAACAGCCATTCTGGGAGTTGGGCTAAACCTAAAACAAATTGGATTTTGTAGGGGGAAAGATGAAAAAAAGTGCTAAAAAAGTAGGCAAAAAATCAAAAATTGTTACAAAAAATAACAAAAAATTACCCGTCGCCGAAGAAAAGCCGGTAATGGTCAGCACAGTCGCTGAGACCATTGAAGCTTTGGAGGACGTTCCGAGCGACGCCGAAGTCAAAGATGACGCCCCCGTGCAAGAAGAAGTAACAGACGAGATTGCGGAACCAGCCGCAAACGATAGCGAAGCTCCGGTATCCCTCTCTGTGAGGGCTCCCCTTTTAAATTTACCTCCGGAGCCGACCTATCGGCAATTGCTCGGTGCTATTTCGGCGCTTTTAGAGCGCACGTTGTTTGAAAGTACACCGAACAAAGTGTGTGAGGACCTTATTTTGCAGGTCTGCGAACTTTACGGGGTAGAGCCGCCGAAGGAAATGTTGCTGGTTTATATGGTGCCGGCGGTCAATGCAGCGATTGAGGTTTACAATGGACGGAACTGAGTTTGACGTAGAAGAACTTGAGGAACAATCCCTGCCGGATAATTCATCCGAGGAATATATCAAGCGCGAATTACAGCGCTATATGGACTCCAGTATTGGTCGCGACGACGATGAGATCGTGTATGACCGCGAAGATAACCTAAAACGGTTTTATTCGCAGCCCCTGGGCAACGAAACGGAAGGTCGGTCACAGTTTGTAAGCTCCGAGTGCCGTGACGCCGTTATGTGGGCTCTGCCGTCGTTGTTAAACGTGTTTTTGACGGCTGACAAAATCGCAGAATTTACGCCTTCCTGCGAAGCAGCCATTAAGCAGGCCGAACAGCAAACGGATTTGATAAATTACCTTGTAACCCAGGAAAACGACGCGTTCAAAGTGTTCTATACTTGGTTTTTTGACGCGTTGGTAACGAAAAACGGGTTTGTAAAGTATTACTACGACGAAGAAGTCTCCGTAAAAGACGAAATGTACAGCGGCATCAGTGATATGGCCTTCGCTAAGCTGATCGCTGACGAAAACGTAGAGGTTGTATCGTCTGAAGAAGTGACGAATGCTATGGTGCAAGAGCTTCCGAACGGAACTTACGCGCCTGTGCCTGTTAAGACCTTCAACGTGCAGGTTCGCAGGCGGTCTGTTGAGAAGAAATACAAGATTGAGAACATCGCGCCGGAGGATATTTTGATCGACAAGAAAGCGACTTGCATTGAGGACGCTCGGTTTGTCGGTATCCGGTATGAAAAAACAAAATCAGATTTGATTGAAGCGGGTTTCCCGGAAGCCGTTGTTGATACGTTGTCTAAGGGTGACGGTCGGTATTTGAACTCTGAATCCGATGTTCGCGACGACGTGAATATGATTACGGACGTTGTAGACGATACTGACGATTATTACTACCCGATTATGGAGTGCTACGCCTATATCGACGAAAACAACGACGGTATTGATGAATTGCACCGCATTGTTGTCAACGGCATTGAGTCTAACATGGAGATTCTGCAAGACGACGTTGTGGACGAAATCCCTGTGGCGTCCTTGACACCATTTATTAAGCCGTACTCGATGTTCGGTATGAGTATGGTCGAAAACGTTAAAGATCTGCAGAATGTGAACACGGTGCTATGGCGTAATATGCTCGATTATTTGTATTCGACAGCGCAACCTATGTGGGAATTGCTTGATCGCGCCGTTGTCAATAAGGACGACTTGCAGACGCGTATTCCAGGCGGATACATCAGAACGCGGCAGATTGGGTCCGTCGTTCCTGTTAATAACCCGCCAATGCAACCGGAATTTTTCGGATTCTTTGACCGTTTGAACGCTATGCGCGATATGAGAACCGGTGTAACGCCTTTGAACTCTGGGCTTGATAAAGACGCTTTGAAAGCGAATAATGCGACCAGTGGCCTTGAGATGATGAGCGCGGGGCGCCAGTTACTCGATTGTATCGCGAGGTGCTTTGCTGAGACCGGCATTAAACGTTTATTCCGCGGTATTTTGGGCCTCGTTACAAAATACCAAGATGTACCGACGACCATTCGTCTCCGTGGCGGGTTTGTCTCCATAGACCCGACTACATGGGAGCATCCGGTTAATTTGTCGGTCAATGTTGGTCTTGGCACAGGCACGGCTAAAACGCGCGCTGCTGATATGCAGCAAGTTATGGCGTTGCAACTGCAACTTATGCCGCTTGGCGTCGCCAGCCCGCAGAATATCTTTAATTCAGCTATGAAGGTCATGGAGATTTTGGGATACAAAGACGGTACGTCGTTCTTTACCGATCCGTCGACCATTCCTCCGCAACCGCATAAACCGTCTATGGAAGAACTGCAAGAGCAAAAGAATAAGATGGACTTCCAGGCTAAACAGCTTGAAGCCGAGATGGATAAGTACAAGGTTGACCGTCAAGCTGACGTTGAATTGACAAAATTGAGTGTTGACACCGCCCTTAAGAGAGAGGCCCTGCAGTTAAAGGCCAAGGAGGGCAAGGTTGGCCAGAGAACAGATTATTTCCCAGGAGTACCCGATAAATGATTTTACAGAAGTTTAAGGAATACTTTTTGGGGCACAAGAATAAAACCTCGGTAGCTATCGAGGCTAAGGAATTGCTTAACAGTGAGGCGTTTATTATTGCTAAAGAGGCGTTGCAGAACGACTTGCTGGAGCAGTGGGGAGCGACGGCTCCTTCAGAAGTGAGCAAACGTGAGGCTTTGTATATGCAGTACAGGGCCGTTGATGACGTTTGCTTTGAATTAACACGCCTCATAACCAGTGCAGATCAACCTGGCAAGGAATCGCACCAAGGAGAATAGAATATGTCAGAAGAACAAGGAAACGATGAATTGTTGCAAGCCGCTGAGGACCTTTTAAAGGATCAAGGTGAGCAGGAAGAAATTGAAAACGACACGGATGAGGGCGAGGACTTAGATAAGCAACCTCAGTCATCAGAGGACGACGACGAAACCGACAGTGACGATGATCACCAAGACGGCGACGAAGAAGATACCGATGAAGATGATAGTGCGGACCAAGATGACGACGTTTATGACGTTGCCATAGGCGACACGACTCAGAAGGTCAGTCTTAAAGAATTGAAATCCGGCTATATGCGACAAGCGGACTACACAAAAAAGACGCAAGATTTATCAGAGCGCCGTAGCAGATACGAAGCTGCCCAGCATAGCTTCGAAGAATCTAACAAGCGCCTGGAAGCTCTTTTGAATGAAGCTCGCGAAAAAGTTTTACCATCGTTGGAGTTTAAGGAAAGTAAGAAACTGCGCGATACATTGAATGGAATCGACGTCAATACCCTTAACGATGAACAGCTCAGAGAGTATCAAAGACTTGATATTGCTGCTCAGCGTATGGAACGTGACGAAGCCGCTAAGGAAAAGGCCTTTAGAGACCTTGTAGCCAAAGCGGAGGCCGAACGTAAAAAGGCGGAAGATGAAATTGTTGCTAGAGGGCAGGAAGAACTTAAAGAACTTATCCCTGGTTATGCGTCACCAGAAAAGAGAGAGGCGATTCAAACGGATATGTCCGCTGTTTTGATCTCAATTTATGGTGAAAAGAAAGCCAGAGAATTAGCTCCATCCATTCGTAGTAAAGAGGATATGCTCACGCTTTATTATGCGAGTGTAGGTAAGAAATTCCTTGAAACCAAGGTTCCCGAAAAAGGCAAGACTAAAGAACCTGTCTTGAAGGCGAACCACAATGCTGGAAAGCAAGCGGTGGCGACCAAGAAGGGCGAAAATGCTAAACGCTACGAGGCCATTATGAAAAATGCCCGTGCGAGAGGCGGATTGACCGACGAGGAAGCCGTTAATTTACTAATTATGAAAGGAATTTAAAATGCCAAGCGCAGGTACAAACTCTTTTAAAACTTATGAAGCCGTCGGAAACCGGGAGGACCTTTCCGATATTATCTCTAACATTTCCCCGACAGACACACCGTTTGTGTCTCGTGCAGGAAAATCCAAAGCCGATGCTACATACCATGAATGGCAGACTGATGAATTAGCCGCTCCTGGTGCTAATGCTCATTTGGAGTCTGAAGAAGCTGACATTGCTCAATCTTCTCCGACAACTCGTTTAGGAAACTATACACAGATCTTCCAAAAGACATGCTCTGTTTCTGGAACACAAGAAGTTGTCCGTAAAGCTGGTCGTGCTTCCGAAATGGCTTACCAAATGATTAAACGCGGCAAAGAATTGAACAAAGACATCGAATTGGCGATGTTGTCCAACCAAGCTAAAGCCGCTGGTGATGCTACGCATGCTCGTAAATTGCGTGGTTTACCATCTTGGATCAGCACAAACTTGTCAGCCGGTGCTGGCGGATCCGCTGGTGATGCTACTCACGCATACACACCTGGTACAGCTCGTGCCTTGACAGAAGATATGGTTATGGATGTTATTCAATCTGGCTATGAAAACGGCGCTAACTTTGACGCTATCATGGTTGCCCCGGCTGTTAAAGTCATTATTTCTAAGACTTTCGGCGGAACCGGTGACCGTGTGACACAATATCGTCAACAAACGTCAAAAACAGCCGGAACGACTGTTGCTGTTTACCAATCTGACTTTGGTAACTTCGACATTATTCCGAACCGTGTAATGCACAACTCCAACAGCGACTTGGATTTGCAGAAGTTCTTATTCTTGGTTGACTTCAGCATGGTTTCTGTTGCAACCTTGCGTCCTGTCAAATCAGTGACCTTGGCCAAAACGGGTGACAATGAAAAGAGAATGTTGGTTACAGAAAAGACCTTGGTTGTCAAGAACGAAAAAGGTCTCGGAATGGTTGCCGATATTGATGTCAATGCTGACTACAACACGAAGTCAACCGCTGTTACAGCCACGATTACATCATCTGCTGCTGCTCCGATTTACACATCCGCTGCAGTATCGAATGAATCGTTGCCTGTTACGGTTACATCTTCCGCCGGATCGCCGGTTTACACTTCCGCTGTTATTACTAACACGAGTGATAACCCTGTTCCGACTCAAGCTGTCACAGCTAGTTAGTTGTTTAGGGAGCGAGGGGGACTTTCTCCCCCTCGTGCTTAAAAATGTCTGAGAAGTTAATTGATGAAGAACATTTAGATGAGTACACGGTCCGCAGATATTTTGCGGAGGATGGGAACATTTCGGAGCAAATTCTCCAAAAGGTTGACCCGGTGCTTAATCAGAACGAGATTTTGCGTAACGCAGGCTATGATAAGAAGTCTAATATACGCAAGGTGGCGGAGATTCCTATTGCCCTTATTGAGGAGTGGAAAGTGCAGTATGGCTTTGATTGGTTCACAGCTTCGCAGGCAGAACGTAGGGCTATTTTAAATAACCCGGATTATTTCTTTTTGCGTACTACGGAGGAGAGAGTATGAATTTAGCGTCTTTACGAAACCAAGTTAAAGATTACCTTGCTCGCGATGATATTAGCGATTCCGTTTTCCAAGTGTTTTTGGCTGCTGTCGAGCAGGATATTTTCTCTAATTTTCAGCCCTTGGAGCTGGATAAGAGCGCTACTATTACCATAGAAAATGGCGAGGCGGAGCTGCCCTCCGACGCTCAATATGTACGCGTTGTTCTCGATTCTCAAGGGGCGACTCTGGAGCAAATCGATAATGAGAGTTTCTTTCAAAACAAGGGCGGGTCTTATTTCACGCGCCGGGGCAACAAGTTGCTGTTTGGGGACGGTGTAACCAGCGGCGAGGCAACGTTGCTTTACGGTGCCTATTTACAGGGATTATCGTCTACCCGTGAATCTAATATCATTTCTGAGAAGTACCCGTCAGTTTATCTGTTCGGACTTTTGCGCGAGGCGTCTTACTATATCAAAGATACAGAATACGCTTCGATTTACAACCAGCGGTTTATGGACGCGCTTGAAGCAGCGACCGTTGATGACGACAAGGCTCGTTATACGGGTTCGCGCCTATCCGCGCATGCTAAATCTGCAATAGTGAAGGGAATCTGATATGTGGGCAGACATCGGAGAATGGAAACCTGATTTACAAAAGTTTGGAGTGGGGAACATAGCGTCATTAAATAACGTCTACCCGACTGCCACCGGCTATTCCCCAATGCACGAATTTGTGCCCGTGTCCGAGCCAATCCTGGAGGATGATGAGCCAGCTGCTGTTCGTGGTAGCGCTACGTTTGTTGCCCCCGACGCAGAGAATTATACATTTGCAGGTACTGATAAGCACCTGTATATGCTTGACGGCACCGAGTGGGTCGACGTTACCCCCGAGGACGGCCTAGAAGGTGAGATAGATTCTCGCTGGCGGTTCGCTTTGTACGGAAATTATGTGTTGGCTACAAACTATATTGACCCGGTTATGTGTTTTGACTTGACCACTGACACCAAGTTTTCCGTTATGTCTGATACAGCGCCCAAGGCCCGGTCTATTGCCGTCGTTAATGAATTTGTTGTTTTGATGGGCACCGACGATCTCCTTGATGGTGAGCGGCCAAATCGTATTTGGTGGAGCCCGATTGCCGATCCGAGGGGAACTTGGGAAGTCGACCAAACGACCATGTGTGACTACCAAGATATAGGTCAAGGCTCATATTGTGTGGCTATCGTCGGCGGCGAAACGGGTGTTATATTTATGCGCAGCGCCATAGTGCGTATGACCTTTGTTGGTTCGCCCATGGTTTTCCAATTTGACGTTTTGGACAACGCCCACGGGTGTTCCGGCGTTGACGCGGTAGCTAATTTCGGCGGCTTGATTCCGTTCGTGTCCTCGGACGGCTTGTATATTCTTAACAATTCCTCTCTGCAGCAAATAGGATTGGAGAAGGTCGATAAGTACGTACTTGATCGTATCCCTACGGAGGCTTTAACGCAGTCTCGTGTTTTGATTGACGCTCGTTTGAAGTGCATTTGGTTCGGCCTTCCGGACGCAACAGGTGTTTTATCCGAGGCCCTTGTGTATCATTACCCTACGGGAAAGTGGGGGCGTGTTGATATTTCGCATATCCAGTCGCTTCACAATTTGGTGACCAGAGGATATACGTTGGACGAGTTAGACGCTATCAACCCGTCGGTTGACTTGTTGCCTTTCTCATTAGACAGCATCGCTTATAAAGGTACGACGCCTATTGTCGCCGGTTTTGACTACCAAGGCAGACTCACTTATAGTTTTGGTAATTTCTGCGATGGCTTTATCGAGACAGCGGATATACCCTTGCAGGATCACGAGCGTAGAACGTTCGCTGGTCGTGTGCGGGTAGGAATGGACGGGGATGGTTGCCCCTCTATGAAGGTCTCTGCTAAGCAGTCGCTATTTGACCAGCTTTCCTATGGTCCGTTGTGTACAAAGACACGTGTTGGTGATTTTGCTTTCCGCAGGTCTGGGCGGTTTCATAGATTTTATTTTAACCTGTCGGGTGAGTGGTATAATTTTACTGGGTTTGATATAGACGTCGTCGGGGAGGGCAGGTTCTGATGTCGATGGTTGTTCTTGATAAGGTTGCTTTTATACCTCTTACAGCGGGGGTTAATAGTTACAATGATATTCGGAATGCTATTATGCTTCTTTCCCGCGGAATACTTGACGTTGTGGGTGAGTTTAAGATACCGGCGAATACGACTTCCGTGACTTTGTCCGATTCGCGGGTAACAAAAAATAGCGTTTTTGTGTTTAATTCTCTTGACAGTGACTCGAATAGTGGTGTATTATGGGTATCAGATAGGAACTCCGTTGATGGAACTTTTACGGTAAATTGCCCGTCTAACGCCCAGGAACAATCCTTTTCGTACGCTGTTATAGGATAGGAGGTAAAGATGAGTTTATTTGGAAAGTCCGTATCAAATGCAGAAAGAGCTGCTAATAATCTGCGTTTAATGCAATCTATCGATGCTACGAGTCAAGCTAGAGAGAACGCACGCCGTGCCGCAGACTATGCTCAGTTAGGTCCAGAGTCGGATATTCAATACCCTACAGCTGCTGGATATTATCTGAATGCGAATCCTTATATTGATCAAGTCGCAAGTCAAACTACGCAGAACATCCAAGACGTTTACAATAAAAGTTATATTCCCAGCGCCTTATCTTCCTATGCAGGTAGCGGGCGTTTTGGTAGCGGACTGTTTCAAAAGACATTAGCGGATACACAAGATCAGCTCAACCAGGATATTGGTAACGCTGTGAATAATTTATATTATACGAATTACAATCAAGAAAGAGCCTACCAAGAGAATGCGCTCGGTCGTTTGAGCTCGCAGTATGACCCGTTGAACAGGTCTGCGCTTCTCGGTAGCGTTATAAGTGGTTCGACGCCTTCTTACCAAGTCCTTGGTACTGAGTCGTCTAAAACGGGTAATGTGTTGTCTGGAGTTTTGTCTGGCGCTTCTGCGGGGTCGTCATTCGGGGTTCCCGGCATGGTAATTGGCGGCATAGCCGGTGGTGCTATGGGCGCCCTTAGATAGGAGGTAGAAAATGATAGCAGCAGGTGCAGCAGGTAGTGCGATGGGCGGGGCCAGCGGGATGGGTGGCCTTTCCGGCGGAGCTAACTTGTTTGGTGGGTCCGGAGGGTTAGCTAACCTTTTTACAGCTCTGCAGGGTATGATGGGAGGTCAAAGCGGTGGCACCGGTTCTCTGGTTCCAGCGGTTTCGACCGGTTCCCCTAAAACCGATATGGCGGATGCGACGTCAGAAGTACCGAAGTCTGGATCAACTGGCGGCTCTAATGGCAACAACGAGAAGATGGCGGCCTTTCTTGCTGCTCTAAATAGTTTGACGCGCCCGAACAGCATGGCTGACCCGAAGTCTCCTTCCGTGGTTGTATTGCCTGCGTATCAAGGTTCTGCTTTCTTAGGGAGGATGTAGAATGAACCTTTGGGGGTTGAACGGTGGTCTCGTAAATCTTTTCGGAAGGAGCAACGGCGGAAATGGTCTGTCCGGGGCTCTTGTTCCTATGATGTCGGGTGCCCCTTCGGGCTCCATCAATGGCTCCGCTGTAGGCGGTGGTTTGAACGGAAAAGGCTCGTTGCCTTCCGTAGATGGTTCTTCCCTCGGTTCGTCAATGCAGTTGTTTAATTGGCCATCTGGGTGGTTTTCTTTTTTGGGTAGGAGGTAGGTAATGGTAAATCTATGGAACCCAGCAATATATTCTAACGGGCTCACGCCGGAGCAGCAAAATCTGCTTAATTTCGATATGCAGTCGACGTCTGACCGGAGTCCGAACATTATAGTTGTCCCTGTCGGGCAAGAGGAGGAAAAGCAGCAAAATGTACCTGTATTGCCGCAAGTTACTCCCGCCGTTAATACCGCAGCCGACAGAACGTATATGCCTCTCGTTCCTTCGATGCCACAGGTCGATCGTCGAGCTCTAGCCGACCTATCCTATTCAGAGCCAGTTATTGAGGATTTGCAGGGGGCGCCGACTGGTGAGGAGCCGCTTCCTAAGACAGACGACCCTTGGTATGGTCGTATTGCCGGAACGGTTAGAAACATTTTGAGCATGAGCAGTGATTTCGCTGATAAATTGGCAGAAAAAACACCTACGGGCACGGTTCTTTCCGATTGGGTTAATAACTTTGCTGCGTCTCCTTTCTTGGCTATGCCAAGGAACGAAGTATTCCAACGCATGCAAGCACAAGCAAATGCTAATCTGGACCGTCAAGCTAAATATGGTCGCGAGGGTTCTCAAGCGGCCGCTATGCAGATCTATAAGCAATTCCTTGGCGAGCTTGGGTACGATAACCCGAATTTGACGCCGGAGCAGAGAGGCGAGATTGAGCAAACGGCTTATGAAAAGACATTAGATTTTTTACAGGCCAGCCGGTCGAATATAAACATCGGCGGTACGGCTAAGATGTCGGAACAGATAGCTATGCAGACTTATAAGGACCTTTATGATGCGTCCTCCGATTATCAAGAGCTTGCACCTCGCTTGGAAAACACTATTTCTGCTTTGGAGTCCGATAAATTTGGGACCGGTGGCGGGGATCTGGGCGCCTGGGCTAGAGACTTTGCTGCTAACTGGGGAATACTCAGTGACGAAGAAGCCGCTAATATAGCGAGCTTTAATGAGCTCAACGGGCGGTTGCGCCAGTCCTTCATGAAGTCGTTTAAGGGTGCCATATCCAACAAGGAACAAGATTTGATTTCTAAGGCTTTGCCGGGTCTCGGTAGATCGAAGGCCGCTAACATCGCTATGTTGAAGTTAATCCTCCTACAGAAGCAGTTGCAGAACGAATCTTATGAGACATACGCTGAGCTTACCCGGCAGTATAGGGATCCTGAAGATGTCAATGCTGCGTTTGCCGAGTATTTGAAAGCGCGTTATGCTAAGACCGTTGAGCGCGTCAATGCGATCACGGGGGGTCGTTCCGGCTCGGATAAATCTTGGGGCTATAAGGCCGACGAAGGTGAAGTTATGGATCTTGAGTAGGAGGGGCATATGGCTGACGATACTGAGGAAAGACGCTGGAGAATTAACATAGGGATTAGTAAAGACGACGCTGCGCGCCTAGAACAACAGCGCCTCGATGAAGAAGGCTTTATGGAGTCTGTTCGTACCCATTTTAAACCCGGTCGCGCCATTAAGCCAACGTATGTGACCAGTGTAAGAAAGAAGCCGACCGACGCTGATATAAAAAAGACCCTCCCTTGGGTCGAAAAGTATGGTCTAAGTTATCGAGTCGAGCCAGATCGAGAGACCGGGTTTGACCGCGCGTTAGAGGCTTTCGAGACCACAGCTAATACCTTCCAGGATCTTATGACACTTGGCTTGGCGAAGCCAGCCAGAACAGCTGTTTTTGGCGGCGCATTAGGTGAGGGCGATTTCAAGGAGGGTATGAAGTCAGCTGCCGAGTACGAAGAAGATATAGAGAGTCAGCACCCATACGCCACTTTAGCTGCTCTACCAGCGGCGATTTATGCTGGGTCTAAGGGGCTTGGCCTATACCCTGTTGCCGCCTCTGCTGGGAAGAATCTTGCGGGGAAGGCCGCCGGCACAACCATTGGTAAAGCGATTGCTTCTCGCACGCCCGGCTTTGTTAGTAAGGCCGCCGGGTTGGCGGTGCCTGCGGGTCTTACAGGCGCAAGTTATGCTACCTCTAATGCGTTGGCCGAAGGTAGATTGCCGACGGCTAAAGAAGAAGGATTAGGTGCAGCTGCGGCTATAGCTGCTGATTTAGCCTTGCGCGGAACCGGTAAGCTTGTATCTAAGATACCAGGTGCTAAGAAATTGTCGTCCAGTATAGATAGAAAAGTTTACGACGAGGACGCCTTCCCGGCGGCACGAGCCACCAGGGGCGCTCAAGAAGTACGAAATACCATGGGATTTTCAAAGGACGCTGCTGGTTTTAAGCAGGAACTTATGGCCCATACTCCGTATAATTCCGCGGCGAACAGAGACCCAATTTACTTATCTACGGATCCCCGTGTTCAGACAGCTTTGGTGTCTGTTGCGGCTAGCGGTGATACTAGGGCTAGGGACGCCCTTCGTAAGGATATTAACAGACGTTTAGCGGTAAACGACAGGGCCCTCAAGGAGCAGTTGGCTAAGACGACCGGGTCCGAGGCAGGCCTGGGCAGCCCGACATTTACTGCTGTAAATAAGCAAGCGCAATTAGCGGAAGATAAGGGTCTGCGCGAGTTTGTTAAGATTAAGCCTGGGGTTGACCAACCCATGTTACCGGTTAGAACCGGTGATAAAGGCAAGAAAACCGCTGTCGATGATTACCTGCTTAAGTATCTAAATGACGAGAGTATTCAGCATAAGCTGCCGCGCGGTGCCGAAGTTGACTTAAAAGCCGGTACGGCTAACCTCGCTGCACTACGGCACGCTACACGAAATATAACAGCTGATAATGTTGCGGAGAATGCAGAGATAAATAAATTGGCTCAAATATCCGCGGCTAGAACACTAGACAAAGAATTTAAGCGCGTGAATCCTGGGTCTACCGCTTCTTTTGAAAAGAGCATACTCAGAAATAGACGGCTAGGTCGTTTAGAAGAAGAGTTTAATAAAGCGGCTGAATTGCCCACGAGTAAAAAAGCTTCCTATCTGTTCGATATAGGTAAGACAAAGGACGATATAGACCTGCTATCGAAGGTGTATGGTGAGGATGTGGCTAAAAATGCTCAAAAAGAGGTTGTGCAGGCTCGTAAAGCTGGCTTGCTGTCCGGTTCGCGGGAAGCTCTGTATAATGAGGTCCCAGCAGAAGGCGTGCGTTATAAGCTACCAATAGATAACCCCCGTGTTCGTTCTGCTATAATAAGTGATAACCCGGAACTATACCGCGAAATGCAGCTGCATAACATGCTTGTGGAAGCGCGTAGTATAATGAATGATCCGAGTTTATCAGCGGCGAAAGGCTCTCGCGCCTTAAAGAAAGCGATGGCGTCTCACGGTATAAGAGCCGCTGCATCCGTCACTGGGTCCTACGGTACACAGCAAGGACTTTTAACCCTTTTGGAGGCAGCTATAGCTCTCTCCAAAAAGAGCAAGGCAAGAGCGGTGTCGTCATTCTTGCAGAAACCAGTTAACCAGTTATCCACATTGGTTGGGGCTTCGCCACTGCCGAAGTCTGTTGTTGGTAAGTATTTTGACGCTACAGCGCCTTTGTTGGATTATTTGTCCAGTAAGTACGCTACGCCAGAGAACGTAAAGAGATTAAAGAGAAAGAAGAAGGAGGAATAAGATGAGTGATGTTAAAAATTGGTCTACAGTAGCCGCTAATAATAATGCTGCTCCGCCAAACGGCTGGCCGGAGAATATGGCGCCGTCGAACGTCAATAACTGCGCCCGTGAGAATATGGCGGCGTTGAAACGTGCTTATTTGCACCTGCCTTACTTTTCTCCCGGCGGTACGGTGACCTATGTTAACGCCAGCACCTTTACAATCGCCGATGACACGATTGGCACGGAGTATAATAAATTCTATATACCTGGCCGGCGTATTAAAGTTTTGAGCCCCACAGGGGACCTATTCGGTTTTGTTGGGACGAGCACATATTCCTCCGGTTCGTCTACGATCACAGTGACGTTGGACAACGAGGCTGACTTGCCGTCCAACGTTACGGACGTCTACGTTGGCTTGACGCAGGACGACGCTTCGGCTTTCCAAGGTCCTAACTTGCTTGGTATGGTCTTGCCTTGGACTGCTGATCCAGAAAATATCCCACCTGGGTTCGGTTTGGCTGATGGCGGGTACTTTGATAAGAACATTTATACGGCTCTTGAAGCCCTGTACGACACAGGCGACGTCGATCCGGATACCGGCAATAAGATTTATTTGCACGGCGGGGTAGAAGTTGACGGCGTGTGGCAACCGAGAAAACCCGACGTTCGTGGTTATTTCCCGCGGTTCTTGGACACGAGAACCTCTGACGGTGTCGATCCGGATGCTCCCCGTACTGTTGGCTCCATTCAGGATCACGCTCTGCAAGAGCATAAACACGACGTAACAGCCAGCGGGTTTATTAGCGGTACTTCTGGTGCGCAATACACGGGCTTGGCCGCGTCCGGTTCTATGACGACAAATGGCGTCGCCGACGGGTATAACAAAAGTACGGAGACCCGCCCTGCTAATATTGCCTTACCGGGCCTTTTGGTTATGTATGGCGGGTACTCATCCGCTGAGGGGCTTAAAGTCGAAGATTTGTTGGCTCTGACCGAGGCCGACGCTCACGCTTACATTGACACGATCGCCGACCCGATTACGGGTGCCGTTGCCGAAGCCAGAGGCTACGCCGAGGACGCCAAGGGTTACAAAAATCAAGCCAGCGGCTTTGCCAGCGACGCCAGCGGTTATGCGACGCAGGCAAGCGGGTACGCTGATGACGCCAGCGGGTATGCAACCCAAGCTAGCGGATATGTGTCAGATGCCCAAGGGTATGCCAGTGACGCGAGCGGATACGCAACCCAAGCGAGTGGGTATGCTGGTGACGCAAGCGGATATGCGACCCAAGCTAGCGGATATGCTTCGGACGCCCAAGGTTATGCGAACGAGGCCAAGGGCTATAGGAACCAAGCCAGCGGCTATGCGAGTGACGCTAGCGGGTACGCAACGCAAGCAAGCGGATATGTGTCAGACGCCCAAGGATACGCCAATCAAGCGTTGGGATATAGGAACCAAGCCAGCGGGTTCGCGGATGCCGCTGCGGCTTCTGCTGCCGCTGCCGCTGCGAGCAAGCCTACATCGAACACCTACACGTTGGCTGCGGCCAGCTGGGTGGGAACGACCTATAATCTTACGGTGCCCGGACTTAAAGCGACTTCTACGGTCCTTGTGTCCCCGGCGCCGTCGTTGGATGGGTCGAACGAAGATCTTTATACGTCAAGCGGTGTGCGTGCGACAACGCAGACTACGGACACCTTGACATTTGCGTGTACAGAAACGCCGGCGTCCGACGTGTCTGTTGTGTTAGTTATTTATCCATAAGGGAGGATTCTATGCCGATTTTTAATGCTTCGGTTACAGGTGAAGGTGGCGGTCAAGGCGGTGGCGACAAAGTCACAGCATTGGTAGGTTCTAATGCGAGTGGTATAGACGTTGGCGATAAAGTTATCTTAAATTATCCTGCCACTTATGATATAAACTATACATCAGGAAGCTCTATAAATTATCCATATTACTTTGATGGATATTTCCTTTATGCCTCTGGCGGTATATTTGCGACAGACGGTGCAGGTTCTCTGACCTATCTTGGAAATTCCGGCTCGCTATCGGGCTCTTGGGGTTCGGGAAGCTACCATATATATTTCCCGCCGACATATACTTCTAACGGTATTTGTTTTGGATATGGTCATACTCGTAGTGGTGTTTCTTATTTTGGTTTAATGTTCTTTTCCTCTGGAGCCTATACCGGGGCCTTCAATGGGAATGCCGGCTCTGGCAATCGTTCTTTATTGCTAGATGCCAGACTTGATTCCTCTAATACGGGGTTTGCCTCGCTTATGTCTCTCGTGGACTATAATAACTATGAAGCACGTCTTGTATATGTAACGAACGGTTTTGTCACAGGAAGGGTAGATAATTCGTACTTCCCGTTCTTCACAGAAAATGGAGATTGCTATGCAGCTAACTGGAGCACAGACAAGTTTTATAAAGCAACCTATAATGGTTCTGCAATAACCTTTACAGAATTAGGTTCTTCTGGAATTGTTGAAGCTATGTTTGGAGCAGCAACAAATGAATATACATATCGTGCTGTCCAAAGTAGCCGTAAGGATGATTATCAGTTCTGGTATCACGCGGGTAATTCCATTAAAGGCTTTACTCACATTGATACAACGAATAACACTATTGCTCAAGTTACAACGCCATCGGCTTTGGATGCTGTAAAAGGTACTGTTTTTGCTGCTTGGTGGGATTTGGACAATAGATTATTCATTCGCACATCGACAGGATTGTTTGTTTTCGCCTACACAAACCACGACATCTCTACAATGCAACTTGTTAAGAAATTCGAGTGGTCAACGGATTACTCAGGTCCTGCAACCTGCTCTAACGATTTAAAGAGTTATGCAGTTGGTAACAACACCTATGTTAAAGTGGTTCGTGAAGCAGATATGCCTATTTATGAATTCTCTGCGAATGTGTACAACGGTCAAAACTTCGCAGGTACATCCTTGACAGGCTTTGTCAATGAGGCTATTACAACGGACCCGTACGGGCAGTCCATTGTGGAGGTTAATACCTTTAAAGACCCGAATGACCCGTGGACTAACGTAGGAACGCCGCTTGGGTTTGATGTAAGCACGACATCTTCGGATGTATCTGTTGGTTGGGGATATTATAATTCAGGTTCTGCAGAAGTTATTATTCCGGCCACAGTTACAAAGACAATAGCCCAGATTGGTACGAACCAAACATTAGGCTATAAAAACGATATCTATGTCTATCGTGATACATCAGATGTCTGCTCTGATTTAATGTGCAAGACAGGCACAACTCCTGTTGGTACATTTAAAGTAAGTACAGCTTTGACAACACCTGTGTACTTATCACCTGATAAGACAGCTATTGCAGGAACAAATGCTGATAGGGGGTTTGCTGTGAGTTATGAAGCCGAACACGCAACGCAAACTAACTATACGGTTGTTGGCTCTCCAACTATTGATTCTAACTATGTAGCGAGTGGTTTTAGCGATAGCAAATATTTGACAGCCACAAATGTGTTAAATAACGCTTCAGGGTCGTTCGAGCTGGTTACAGCTATTAAGATGACAACGGCTTCAAGTACTGCATTGGGTATTATAGATACGGGCACTAATTCAAGCTATAACATTCGTTTAACATCATCCTCTACTAACACCGCTCGCCTTCGCATTTCTACGAATGGTAGCACAACCTCTACAGTAGATATAACTGGTTCAACGGTTTTAACGGTTGGAACGAAATTCTTCATCAAAGTAACATATAATTCTTCATCTGGTTATGCCTTATATACATCAACTGATGGAGAAACTTGGACAACCGAAGGCACCTCTAGTGTAACGACTCGGCCCTATAGCTCGTCTACTAGTAACCTTCTTATAGGAAAGAACTCGGCATCTGGTTATTGCTTGACTGGCTCTATTTATCTTGCGGATACTTATATAAAGGTCAATGGTTCTATGGCTTTGAAATTAGTAAATTTTGCAACGAATGGTTCTATCACAGTTAGTGAGGGTTACAGCTACATCGATGAAACAGATGCCCCGTATTATTTGGGTTCAGATTTGACACGTTCTGCAACACAGATGGTGGTTCATCCAGAGGATTTTGTTGAACAGACAGATTATACTTCTCATTTTAATGTCTTTGGTAGTCCGACAATAGTGGATAGGGTTGCCAGTAACTTTAGTAATGATAACTATTTAGTTCTTCCAGAAGCCTTTACCCCGTCATCTAGCACGTGGGAAATTAGAATGAAGGTGACAACAGGAGATAGCGTTACATCTACACATTGCTATTATTTTAGTAATCTTGATACGGCATCGAATAGTTTAGTTCTTGGAACAGACCCGACAGGGAAGTTCTATTTCTATGTAAGTTCGACCGGGTCAAGTTGGAATATAGCATCCGCCGTAGGAACGTATGTTGCTCAACCAAATACAACATATTACATAAAGTTTTCATTTACCGGTTCCGTATATAAGTTAGAAGTATCTACAGATGGTGAAAACTGGACAACATCCGGTAGTGTGACTTCATCGAGTAGTGTATATCAGAACGGCCTTTATTATTTAGGCGCCGGGTTTGGAAAATCAGCGGGTAATCAATGGCCCGGTTCAATAGACCTATCTGAATGTTATATTAAAGTAGGGAATGATATCTGGTGGTCCGCATACACAACGGAAACCACAAAGCAAGGTACATTGTTCCTGACACAGCCGACAGCAGGCACGACATCGTCTGTTGTATCTGCTAATGCAACGCCGACAGCGACATACGTAGGTTCA
>Ga0265299_10001331_pt1 | contig 28365 bp, 25 predicted proteins | sample AusTroGonzalo_MG_4_FD_193485 | JGI IMG/M metagenome (GOLD analysis project Ga0265299, IMG submission 193485) | Bovine rumen microbial communities from tropical cattle in Woodstock, Queensland, Australia - Gonzalo_02 | ecosystem: Host-associated > Mammals > Digestive system > Stomach > Rumen ... | reverse complement strand
ATCGGATGCAAGCAAATGGCTCTTTTCCGGCGGAATGTCCTATAGTGCAGCAGAGAAAAGAACTTTTGCCAGCAGCCATGTTGTTATATCCACGAATCGACCCCGTCGCAGTCCAGATCGGCCCTGTGGCCGTGCACTGGTACGGGCTGATGTACCTGATCGGTTTTGGGCTCTTTTATTATCTGGGAAAGCTCCGCGCGCAGGACAGCTGGCGCGGGATGAGCCCCAAGGAGCTCGATGATCTGCTATTTGTCGGCGTTCTCGGAGTGATCCTCGGAGGGCGCCTTGGCTTTTGCCTGTTTTATCAGCCCGAGTGGTTTGCCGCGCATCCGCTGGATGTCTTCAAGGTATGGCAGGGCGGCATGAGCGCCCATGGCGGCATGCTGGGCGTGTTTGCGGCGATCATGATCCATGCGGCGCTGCACAAGAAGAGCTTCTGGGTAGTGGCGGACTTTGTCGCGCCGCTTGTGCCGCTCGGCCTCATGGCGGGTCGCATCGGCAATTTCATCAACGGCGAGCTCTGGGGACGGCTGTGCTCGTATCACCTGCCCTGGGGCATGATTTTTCCGCAGTCGGGGACGCTCGCGCCGCGCCATCCCTCCCAGCTTTATGAGGCAGGGCTCGAAGGGCTTGTGCTGTTCATCGTTCTCTGGGGGCTCTCGCAGAAGCCCCGCACCAAGGGAGTCATCAGCATGGCGTTCTGCCTCGGTTATGGCGCCGCCCGGTTCACCGTGGAGTTTTTCCGGCAGCCCGACAGCTACATCGGGCTCGGGCTCTTCGGCCTTTCCCGCGGACAGTGGCTCACGATCCCGCTGTTTCTGATCGCCGGCATGATCTGGCTGTTTGTCGTGAAGCCGCCCCTGGAAGACAAGCGCCGCAGGGACAAGCTGCTGGAAAGGTTTCTGGACTCGTAGTGTGGAACAGTTCTCCGGAAGGATGATCGAATGCTTACGGATCTTCAGAGCGAGCGGTATCAGCGGCAGATGCAGGTGGAAGGGTTCGGACGCGCCGCGCAGGAAAAGCTTGCCACGAGCACCTTTCTTTTGATTGGGGCGGGCGGCCTCGGCTGTCCGTGTGCGCAGGCCCTTGCAGCATCGGGCGCCGGCCGGCTGATTCTCGTTGACGCAGACGTGGTTGAGCGCAGCAACCTGTCTAGGCAGTTTCTGCATGCCGAGGAGCGCATTGGAATGAACAAGGCGCAAAGCGCCGCCGTGGCCTTGAGGCAGATGAATCCGTACCTTGAAGTGGAGGTTTTCGCCGGGTATGCTGATGAAAAGTCCCTGCCAGCCCTGGTTCAGGCCGCTGATGTGGTCGTCGACTGCTGCGACAACTCAAGGACGCGGCACGCCGTGAACCGGGCCTGCCTTGCGGCCGGAAAGCCCCTGGTGACCGGCGCCTGCCTGCGGGGCTCCGGACAGGTTGCGGTCTTTGACTTCAGGACTGAGGGGAGCCCATGCTATGCCTGCGCTTTCCCCGAAGATGAGGAGCGTGACCTGAAGGCGTCCGAGCACGGGGTGCTGACGGCGGCGACGGCGCTCGTCGGCGCTGCCCAGGCCGCAGAGGCGATCAAGGTGGCGACGTGCGTCGGCAAGACGCTTGCGGGCAGGCTGATGCTCCTCGGAGTTCTTGAGGGCGAGGCGCAGTGCTTCAATCTTTGTGCAGATCCCGAGTGCCCGGTGTGCTCTGGACGAAAATAGCTTTTTTGGAGGAAATTCTGAACTTGCTATGCATGACAACATTGTTTTTATTGGAAAAAATCCGCAAACCTAAGAATGATCGGAAAAATCCTGCGTAGAAACGAACTGGCAAAAAAGGTAAAATACGCCCCTGCGCCTCTAAAAAGTCATGATTTATCAGGCGTTATAACGACATATGACCTATAACCTGAACCAATATGAAACCTTGGCGAGCCCGTTCGGAAAGACTCTGGATCTGGGGCGTTTTGTACTGACGGGACGGATTCCAGTTAGTGCCCTGATCTGCACATACGTCATCATGGCGTGGGCGATGTGGTTTCTGCCGGTTCAAGATGAGTATCGCTCAGGCTCCAAGCCGGTTCCCGTTGTCCAGAATTCGGGCAGCCAAGGGAGCGTCGTCGACGCCGGCGACGTCGGCAAGCCGAAGCCAGTGCTGGCCAAGAAGCCGAAGAAGGCGGCGGTTCCTCGTCATGAAGAGTATGTCACCTGGTATATCGCACGGGGCTACCGGCTCAACAAGGACTTTGCCAAGGATGTGGTTTCCAATGCGGTGAAGGTCGGCAAGGAGCTTGATGTTGATCCGCTGCTCATCCTGTCGGTGATCGCCATTGAGTCGAGCTTTAATCCTAAGGCGCAGTCTTCGGTCGGCGCCCAGGGGCTGATGCAGGTACACACCCGCGTGCACAAGGAGAAGTTCTCCGAGCAAGGGAGCCGCCAGGAGCAGTTCTCAATCTACGAGAATCTGCGCGTCGGAACGCGCATTCTCAAAGGCTACATCTCGCGCTCCGGCTCTGTCGCCGGCGGCCTGAAGCGCTACGTTGGCGCGGCCAACCTTCCAAGTGACGGCGGCTACGGCCAGCGCGTCATGCGCGAGTACAGCCGTCTTTCCTATGCGGCCAGAGGCTATGTCAGCCGGTCCGTCAATCTGCTCTGGAAGGGGCTTGATGGACCTGAGGTTCCTGCCAATCTGTCGAGCAACACCGGCTCATACCGGCCGTATGAGTTGTTCTTCATGCCGGGCACGGACCTGGTAGCCAGAAAGATCCTGGCGACTTCTGCAAGCTAAGTTTTGCGACCCTCCTGGTTCTAGGCGTTTCGCATCCCTAAAATTCCCTGCGTAGTTTGTTTTCCGGAGAAAACGGACATGAGCCTGAATTGGACGAGATACTTCAAGAAGCTGGGCAGCGCCCTGGCAATGATGGTTCTAGCGTCAATGCTTTTTACCGGCTCGGTCGTCGGGACGGCGGGCGCATTTGAATTCGGACAAACGCCTGCGGCTCGCACACAGATTCTTCCCGGTCCGGAGAATGTGATTCGCGATCAGGAGCGGAATGCGGACAGACGCGGTCATGTTTCGGGCCGCGATGAGAGCGGTCTGCCGATCGTTGATCTTCAGGATCTGCCCCGGGAGGCGCATGTCACACTGCGGCTCATCAAGCATTCGGGACCTTTCCCCTTCAAGCGGGACGGCGTTGTGTTCGGCAACTATGAGCGCAAGCTGCCCAGACAGCACAGGGGCTACTACACCGAATACACGGTGCGCACGCCCGGTGCGAAGAATCGCGGAGCCCGCCGGATCATCGCCGGCAAGGGAAGAACGGGTGATCCGGCCACAAGCGGCGAGTACTACTACACAGCCGACCACTATCGTTCGTTCTCAAGAATCAGGGAGGAGTCACGCAGATGAGCAAGAGCAAGGGAAACCAGCGCCAGATCAGTATCGACTGCTCCGGTCTTGACAAGAATCAGCTGCTGCGTGCGCTCTCGCAGGCTCTGGAGTTCGGACCGCATTTCGGCTGCAACTTCGACGCGCTTTACGACAGCCTCGCCGATGATATCGATGGGAACGGCGCACTTGAACTGGAGCTTCTCAACTGGTCCAGGGCGCGCATGACCCGGCGCAGCCGGGAAACTCTGACTGCAGTCTTTGAAGATCTGAAAGACGAGCTTGCCCCGGGGCTGCTCCGGGTGAAGATCGTCGAACGCGTCATCGGCTAGGAAAAACGCATGTCTCCGCTTGCCGCGCCCGCCAGGCTGAGTGCGACAAGTCCTGCCGTTTCCGTGCGCAGAACGCGCGGACCGATCAGCGCGGACCGCCAGCCAAGAGAGCGGGCGAGGGCGATTTCATTCTCGGAAAAGCCGCCTTCCGGGCCCACGGCAAACGCGACCTCTTCAAGCCCAGTCAGTTTTGGCGCGGCAGTTTCTCCCGGACTCAGGATGTAGCGGGCCGGGCAGGTTTTCGAGCTGAACGCCTCCTGCGGCCTTTGCTTGAAGGCGAGGGAGGGGACGCTCGCCCTGCCGCATTGCTCGCACGCGCTCACGATCACGTCCTCCCAGTGCGCCATGCGCTTGGCGAGGCGCTCGGCGGCGAGCTTCACGACCGATCTCTCGCTCGGGAAGACAATGATTTCAGCAACGCCGGCCTCGACCGCCTTTTCAAGAATCCAGTCCATCTTTTCAAGTGACACGAGAGCCTGCATGAGCGTCATGCGAAGTGGCGACTCCGTTTCCGGACGGCGGATGTCCTCGACCAGGATGCCCGCGCCCTTGTCATCAAAGGAGATGGGGCCGCCCGCTTCGTTTCCCCTGCCGTCAAAGAGCACGGCTCGATCGCCGGCAGCCATGCGCAGCACGCGGCCAGCGTGGTGGCGAGCCTTGTCGGTGAGGCGGGCGGGTTCTCCAAGATGAAATTCCGTGTCCGGGGTGTAAAAGCGAGGAGCCATGGCAGTTGGAAAGGATGCGTCAGGGAAGAGAGTTGCCGGCATCTTATCAAGATTGGCGCACTCGCTCCTTTCAGAGCGGCGTCTGCATCGGCGAAGGTCCCGACCGCTCGGGACAGAGCGGGGTCGTCCTGATAGAATGGGGTCGCCTGCCAAGAAGTCATCCCTTCAGGGGAGGATTTCTTGTGCGGTTTCGTTTCAACCCCCAAGAAAAAGTTACCAGCATGACTTCTCAAGTCCCCGCGCAAGTGATGGCCAATGCCATTCGGGCGCTCTCCATGGACGCTGTGCAGAAGGCAAAGTCCGGACACCCTGGCATGCCCATGGGAATGGCCGACATCGCCGTTGCTCTCTGGACTCGCCACCTGCGTCACAATCCGAATGACCCCAAGTGGATCGGCCGTGACCGCTTCATTCTTTCCAACGGGCATGGCTCGATGCTGCAGTACGCGCTGCTGCACCTGTCGGGCTACGACCTGTCGATCGAGGACATCAAGAATTTCCGCCAGATGGCGAGCAAGACGCCTGGGCATCCCGAGGTGGGCGTGACACCCGGCGTGGAGACCACGACCGGCCCCCTGGGGCAGGGCATCGCCAATGCCGTCGGCATGGCGCTTGCCGAGAAGATGCTCGCCGCCGAGTTCAATCGTGAAGGTTTTCCGGTCATCGACAACCGCACCTATGTGTTCCTGGGTGACGGCTGCATGATGGAGGGCATCAGCCACGAGGTGTGCTCGCTTGCTGGCGTCTGGGGGCTCAACAAGCTTGTCGCCATCTATGACGACAACGGTATTTCCATTGACGGCAATGTCAAGGACTGGCTGGCGGACGATACGCGCGGCCGGTTTGAGGCCTATGGGTGGGAGGTGATCGGACCGGTTGATGGTCACGACATCGACGCCATGGATCGAGCGATCGCTCAGGCGAAGACCTCCACGGACAAGCCCGTGCTGATCATCGCCAAGACGGTGATTGGCCAGGGCAGCCCCAACCGCGCCGGCACGGCCAAGGCGCACGGCGAGGCGCTTGGAGACGAGGAAATCGCAGCCACGCGCAAGGCGATCGGCTGGAATTATCCGCCCTTTGAGATCCCCGCCGAGGTCTATGAGGCGATGGACGCAAGAGCTGCCGGACAGGCAGCGCAGGATGCCTACGAGGCGATGTTCGCGAAGTACCGCGCGGCCTATCCTGAACTTGCATCCGAGCTGATCCGCCGACTGAACGGCGATCTGCCGGAAGGCTTTGATGAGGCGGTGATGAGCGGGCTGTGCGCCGCGCAGGCCGCCGCCGAAACCGTCGCGACCCGCAAGGCGAGCCAGAAGGCTCTGAACGCTCTCGCTCCGGCTCTGCCCGAGCTTCTTGGCGGCTCAGCGGACCTCACGGGCTCCAATCTGACGAACTGGACCGGCGTGCAGCGCCTGATCGACGGCAACATGATGGGCCGCCACATCAGCTACGGCGTGCGCGAGTTCGGCATGTCCGCGATTCAGAACGGCATCGCGCTCTACGGCGGGTTCATTCCCTTCAGCGCAACGTTCCTCACGTTCTCCGACTACTCCAGAAATGCCCTTCGCATGGCCGCGCTCATGAAGCTGCGCTCGATCTTCGTGTTCACGCACGATTCGATCGGCCTTGGCGAAGACGGTCCGACTCACCAGTCGATTGAGCACGTGCCGAGTCTGAGGCTCATCCCGAACATGGACGTGTGGCGTCCGGCCGATACCGTTGAGGCGATCGTCGCATGGGCGGCCGCCATTGAGCGCAGGTTCGGTCCGAGCAGCCTCGTGTTCTCGCGTCAGAATGTGCCGTTCCTCGAGCGCGACGAAATTGATGCCGATGCGATCGCCCGCGGCGGCTATGTGGTTGCCGAGGCGCCGGCAGGGCAAGGCAAGGCCGAGGCGATCATTGTTGCAACGGGCTCTGAAGTGCAGCTGGCCATGCAGGCAAGAAAGCTGCTCACGGCCCAGAACCACCAGGTTCGCGTCGTGTCCATGCCCTGCTGCAACGAGTTCGATCGCCAGGATCAGGAATACCGCGACAGCGTGCTCACGCCGGGCATCCCCGTCCTTGCCATCGAGGCCGCGGTCACCGGGCTCTGGCACAAGTATTTGCGCGGGAACGGCGACGTGCTCGGGATCGACACGTTCGGCGAATCCGCTCCCGCTTCTGTTTTGTGGCCGCATTTCGGCTTTACTGTTGAAAATGCGGTTGACAAGGTTCTCAAACTCATCGCCAAAAACTAGGAGACATTTCCATGACGATTCGTGTTGCTATTAATGGCTTTGGCCGTATTGGCCGCAATGTTCTGCGCGCCCACTATGAGTACGGCAAGAAGCATGATCTCGAGATTGTGGCGGTGAACACCCTCGGCTCGGACGAGATCAATGCGCATCTGTTGCGTTATGACACGGTGCACGGCAAGTTCAGCGGCACCGTCGCTACGGACGGCCCCGAGTGCCTCATCGTCAACGGTGACCGCATGCGCATGTTCTCCACGCGCGATCCCAAGCAGATTCCCTGGGGTGATCTCGGCGTGGATGTCGTGCTGGAATGCACGGGCGCCTTCACCAGCAAGGAAAAGGCCCTGGTGCATCTGGAGCAGGGCGCCAAGAAGGTGCTGATCTCCGCCCCGGGCAAGCAGGCTGACGCGACGATCGTCTACGGCGTGAACGAGGAATCGCTCAAGGCGAGCGACGTGGTCGTGTCCAATGCATCCTGCACGACCAACTGCCTGGCTCCGATCGCCAAGGCTCTGCATCGCTCGATCGGCATCGAGCGCGGCCTGATGACGACCATTCACTCCTACACGAACGACCAGACGCTCACCGACGTGTATCACAAGGACATGCGCCGCGCCCGTGCCGGCACGATGTCCCAGATCCCGACCAAGACCGGCGCCGCCGCGGCTGTCGGCCTGGTGATCCCCGAGCTCAACGGCAAGCTTGACGGCTTTGCCGTGCGCGTGCCCACGATCAACGTTTCGTTCCTCGACCTCACGTTCATCGCCTCCCGCGACACGAGCGTTGAAGAGATCAACGAGGTCATGAAGGCCGCAGCTCAGGATCCGAGCTTCAAGGGCGTCCTGGGTTACAACGACCTGCCGCTCGTGTCCTGCGATTTCAACCATGATCCGCACTCCTCGACCTTCGATGCCACGCTCACCAAGGTCTCCGGCGGCCGCCTGTGCAAGGTTGCCGGCTGGTACGACAACGAGTGGGGCTTCTCGGTGCGCATGCTCGACACGGCCTGCGCCATGATGGCCGCCAAGTAATTGCGGTGATGATCTAGAACGCAGCCTCTGTTCGGTGCGATGCATCCGGCGGAGGCTGTCTCGCTTTTACAAACCGTTTTTTTCCGACTAGAGAGTTTTTCCAAATGCGCGTAAAGACACTGACTGAACTTGCCAAGTCCGGCGAACTGAAGGGCAAGCGGGTTCTCATCCGTTCCGATCTGAATGCTCCTCATGACGAGAATGGCCGCATCACCAACGAGGCCCGCCTCGTGGCGAGCGTTCCGGCGATCAAGATCGCCCTTGATGCGGGGGCCGCCGTGATGGTGATGAGCCACAGGGGCCGTCCGACGGAGGGCGAGTTCCAGCCCGAATCCGACTCGCTTGCCGCGATCGCGGCCCGCATGAGCGAACTCGTCGGCAAGCCGATGCCCGTTGTCGCCGACTATCTGAATGGTGTTGCCATCCAGCCCGGCGAAGTGGTGATGCTTGAGAACTGCCGCTGCAACAAGGGTGAAAAGAAGAACGTCGAGGAGCTCGCGCGCAAGTACGCGGCCCTGTGCGACGTGTTCGTCATGGACGCTTTCGGCACCTCGCACCGCGCCCAGGCCTCCACTGAAGGCGTGGCCAGGTTCGCTTCCGTCGCCTGCGCCGGCCCCCTGATGGCGGCCGAAATTGATGCGCTCACCAAGGCCGTTGCCGAAGCCAAGCATCCGCTCGTCGCCATCGTGGGCGGGTCCAAGGTTTCCACCAAGCTCACGATTCTCAACAACCTCGCTCAGAAGGTTGATCAGCTGATCGTGGGCGGCGGCATCGCCAACACGTTCCTGCTCGCCGCCGGCTACAAGATCGGCAAGTCCCTCGCAGAGCCCGACCTTGTCGAGGAGTGCCGCAACGTGCTTGCCTCCCTGAAGGCAAAGGGCGCCGAGCTGCCGCTCCCCACGGATGTGGTTGTGGCCGATGCCTTCTCCGAGACCGCCAACTACAGAACCTGCAGGGTCGAGGAGATCGCCGACAATGAGATGATTCTTGACGTCGGGCCCGAGACCGCCAGGCACCTTGCCGACATTCTCGAGAAGGCCGGGACGATCGTCTGGAACGGTCCGGTCGGCGTCTTTGAGATGAAGCCCTACGCTGACGGCACGGCGAAGATGGCAGCGGCCATCGCCAATGCGACTGCGAATGGCGCATTCTCGATCTGCGGCGGCGGTGACACGATCTCGGCCGTGACGCAGTTCGGCGTTGCTGACAAGGTGAGCTACATCTCCACGGGCGGCGGCGCCTTCCTTGAGTTCCTCGAGGGCAAGGTGCTCCCTGCGGTTGCCGTTCTTGAAGAGCGGGCCTGACCGGGTCGCTTGCGAGATCTGAGAGCGCCTTCTGCGGGCTGATCGCTCGGGCAGAAGGCGGCATGATCGGCCAGGGCGTTCCTTTGGAATGCTATGGCCGTTTCTTTGATTTGAATTAAATTTTCATTTACTTGCGGGCGTCTGTTCTCTCATACAATTACCTTCTGTTAATTTGTCGGAATCTGATCTCGGCAAAACAAGGGGATCTATGAGACGAGCGAGTCTGAATCTTGACCTGCTGCGCATCTTCAGCGAAGTTGCCCAGCTCAAGTACGTCAACAAGGCGGCCCAGAAGCTGGGAATGACGCCTCCGGCGGTGTCTCAGTCTCTCGTCAAGCTGGAAAATCAGCTTGGCGTGGAGCTGTTCATGCATGATGTCAGACCGCTGCGCCTGACGCCGATCGGCCAACAGCTGCTCAATGAGGGCCTGGGGCTGCTTCGCACCGCCGACACGCTCTACGACCGGTATTCGAGCGGCAACTTTGAGAGCACGCACCTGCGGCTCGGGTTCGCCGAGCAGCTGACGGTTCCGGTCGCTCCCTGGCTCATCAAGTCTCTGAAGTCGTCCGTGGGCGACATCCTGATCGAGTCGGGAGCCGTCAATCCCCTCATCCAGAAGATGAAGAACCAGGAGCTCGACGTGCTGGTCGGGCCGAACGGGTTGCTTCGCGAGGACCGCTGGGCGCGCGTTGCCGTGTGCGAGGAGAACTTCGTGCTGGTGACAGGCAAGGGCGTTGGGTTTACCGACTCCCTGGGCGGACTGCAGGCGATGAGCCAGAACTGCCCCCTGATCCAGTACACCTCCGAGAACGCTTCGGAAGTTGATCTGGAGCGCATCATCAAGGCGCTTGATCTGCATCCCATGCAGCGCATCGCCGTGAACTCGACTTATTCCCTGCTCGGGCTTGTCGCCAACCTGGACGGCTGGACGATCATTCCGGCAACAAACCTCTGGTGCGCGGCTCCCTTCAAGGGCAAGCTCTCGTTCGGGGAACTGCCAGGGGGGCGTCAGGTGTGCCGCACGATCTGGGCGATCGGCGACAAGCTGCTTTATGCACGCAGAACGCTGGAGGCGGGAAAGCTTGCGCGTGAGGCGGTCCGCAAGGAAATCATCCCCCAGGTTACGCTTCTTGCCCCGGAGATTGCTCAAAGCATCCGCGTGCTGCAGGACTGAAAAAGGAATCCGGCCGAAAAGCCTCGCGGCTCCGGCCGGATTGCGGATGCTCCCAGAAAGGGTTCCTGGGCTTTAGGCCTTGGAGCCTTTGTTTTTGTTGAGGATCGCAGCAAGCTTGTGGATGTACTTCCAGCAGATTGCGGCGCCGATGGGGCCGGCGGCTGCGGCAATGACGCCAAGCAGCAGAATCATCGAGAGGTTGTTCTTGACGACGGGAAGGTTGCCGAAAAGGTATCCGATCGTGATGAGGGAGCCAGCCCAGAGCAGAGCGCCAAAGGCGCTGTAGGCCTCAAACCTGACCACCCCCATGCGGGCGGCGCCGGCAATGAGCGGAGCAAACGCGCGCACGATCGGCACAAAGCGGGCGAGCACGATGGTCTTTCCGCCATGGCGTTCATAGAAGATCTGGGTGAGGTGCATCTTCTGCGGGTTGATCCATTTCACAGAACCGTCATAGATCTTGTTGCCAAGCCAGCGGCCCGTGTGAAAGCCGATCGTGTTGCCGACGATGGCGCCAAGCGTCACGGCGGCAATAAGGCCGATGGGGCTCATGGTGCCGGCGGCGGCTACCGTTCCGGAGACAAACAGGAGGGAGTCGCCCGGAAGGAATGCGAGCACGACCACGCCCGTCTCCAGCATGAAGATGGTGAACATCGCAGCGTAGACAAGCACGCCATAGTCAGTCGCGAGCGTGACGAGAAACCGGTCGGCATGCGTGAACAAATCAAGGATGAGAGACCACATATTGAATAGGTATTTTGAAGTGGATTTCGGGAGCGAATCATACAGGCTCGGTCGGGGAAGTTCGGGCAGGGAAACAATTATTTTCGAACGTATAATCGACCGATCATGCATGATGAAACAGAACAACAGAATGCCCAGTCCGTTCCCGGACACATCCATCTGCTGCCCGATCAGCTGATCAGCCAGATCGCCGCGGGTGAGGTGATCGAGCGTCCTGCCTCCGTCGTCAAGGAGCTCGTTGAAAACTCCGTGGATGCGGGGGCGAGGAACATCCAGGTCAGGCTCGACGAAGGCGGCGTGAAGCGCATCGTCGTTGTGGATGACGGGCGGGGAATTCCGCGCGACGAGCTGCAGCTTGCGCTCACGCGGCACGCCACGAGCAAGATCGGCAATCTCATGGATCTTGAGCAGGTGGCGAGCTTTGGGTTTCGCGGCGAGGCCCTTGCCTCGATCGATTCGGTTGCAGATCTCACGATCACGAGCCGCGCCCGGGGAGCCGACAAGGCCTGGGCGATCAGCCGCACAGGAATTCAGCCCGGCGCGATCCACGAGGGGACCCGAATTGAAGTTCAGGACCTCTTTTACAAAACCCCCGCGCGCAGAAAGTTTCTCAAGGCCGAGTCAACTGAAACCGCTCACTGCATTGCTCAGCTCGAGAGGATCGCCCTGGGACACCCTGAAATCGATTTTCGCGTCATCGTGAACGGAAAGCCGACACTCACGCTCCCTGCCCAGAGCCTTGCTGAGCGTGTCGCGGCGATCATGCCCAGGGATTTTCGCGAGGCCAGCCGTGAGGTTGACGCCGGAGCGCCCGGCGTGAAGATTTCGGGCTGGGTGGGGTTGCCCACGGCTGCGAGGTCAAGGACGGATGCACAGTACTTCCTTGTGAACGGGCGCTTCGTGCGCGACCGGGTGCTGCAGCACGCGATCAAGACTGCCTATTCGGACGTGCTGCACGGATCCGCACAGCCGATGTACTGTCTGATGCTGAGCGTTAATCCCGCCAGAGTTGACGTCAACGTGCATCCGCAGAAGGCGGAGGTGCGCTTTCGCGACAGTCAGCTCATTCATTCCTTCGTGACTCGCGCGCTCACCCAGGCGCTTGCGAGGATCGGGGACGAGGAGATTCAGAGCGGGGAGGGCTCAGCGCAGATGGCGATGCCGCAGGGCGAGGAGCCGGTGCGGCAGCCTGGCGGGAACCCCGGAGTGCCGAACTTCCACGCGCACCGGGCGCCACCGATGGGCGAGCAGCAGTGGCTGCGGCTCTTTGGCGGCGGCAGGGCCCAGCAGCCGGACGTCCGGATGGCTGATGTGCTTGCGGCGGCGCCCCAGGGGGAAAGTTCCGCCTTCCCGGCGGCATCCCTGTCGCAGGAGCCGCTCCAAAGGCAGTCCGACCAGCCGGAAACCGACTATCCGCTCGGACATGCGATTGCCCAGATCGCAGGAATCTATGTGCTCGCCGAAAACAGCCGAGGGCTTGTGATTGTTGACATGCACGCAGCCCATGAACGCGTCAACTATGAGAGGCTGAAGAAGGCTGCGCTCGGGGGTATCACGCGCGAGCAGCTTCTCGTGCCGGTCGTGCTGCGTGTGTCCGAGATGGAGATGGACACGTTCGAAGCGCACCGGGAGAATCTCGAGAAGCTGGGGCTTGACATCAGTGCTGCCGGTGAACATGCGCTGGCTCTGCGGGGGCTGCCCTCGATTCTTGCCCGTGACCAGGTCAATGCCGAGGCGCTTGTGCGCGGGGTGCTCTCTGACCTCTCCGAGTTTGGCCAAAGCAGCCTCACCGAACAGGTTCGCAACAAGTGCCTTGCGACCATGGCCTGCCACGGTTCGGTGCGGGCGCACCGGCAGCTCACGCTCGCCGAGATGGATGCGCTGCTGCGCCAGATGGAGCGCACCGAGCGGGCAGACCAGTGCAACCATGGACGCCCAACCTGGACCGAACTCTCGATCGCCGATCTGGACCGGCTCTTCATGCGCGGCCGCTAGGCCCATTCTCTGGAGCGGATTTCGTGGACAAGGCGCGAGCACTGATGATTCTGGGACCGACGGCAAGCGGCAAGACGGCTGCGTCCCTTGCGCTTGCCCGCAGGCTCCCATGCGAAATCATTTCCGTTGATTCGGCTCTGATCTACCGGGGCATGGACATCGGGTCAGCCAAGCCGACCGCGGCCGAGCGGGCGGTATGCCCGCACCACCTCATCGACATCCGCGACATCAACGAATCTTACAGTGCGGCCGATTTCAGATCGGATGCGCTCTCGCTCATCGAAGACATCCGCAACCGTGGGAGGCTCCCCCTTGTCGTCGGCGGCACGATGCTCTATGCGAAGGCGCTCCGGGAGGGGATTGACGAGCTTCCTGAAACGGATCCCGCCATTCGAGCCGAGGTGAACGCCGAGGGGCGAGAGGCCGGATGGCCCGCGATGCATGAGCGGCTTGCGGCCATTGATCCGGTGACGGCGGATCGGCTGGCACCCAACGACAGCCAGCGGATTGCACGCGCAATCGAGGTGTACCGCATGACCGGGAAGACGCTTTCGTCGCTGCAGGCGGGAAGAAGGGAGCCCGATCCCGGCATTCTGACATACGGGCTAGTGCCCGCCGATCGCGCTCTGCTGCACGAGCGGATCAGCCTGCGCTTTGACGAGATGGTGCGCCAGGGGTTCCTTGAAGAGGTGCGCTCGCTCATGCAGAGCCCGGCCTTTGATCCGGAGAGTCCGGCGATGCGGTGTGTCGGCTACCGCCAGGCGATTGCGCATCTCTCGGGCGAATATGGATTTGACGAATTCCTTGACCGGGGGAAGGCCGCCACGCGGCAGCTTGCCAAGCGGCAGATGACCTGGCTGCGATCCATGCAGGCCGTGACCATCCTTGACCCCCTTGCGGGTGCTGATCAGCTCTTTAAGACTCTTGAGAAATCGGCGCTGGAAGTTCTCTCGTGATTGCCTGATTGTCCTCGATTTGTGTCAAACAGACACAAAAACGGGCAAATTCACTGCCTTATTCTGCTTTAGTCGCTTTAAAAGGCATTAAGATACTGCGAAGAAACGGAAGAGGTACCACCTTATGCAATTTGCAAGTGAACAGCACAGAGCGAGTTTTGCCGAATTACGCCGGCGCGCCGCAGCGTTGGTTGAAGGCATGGCTGGAGGAGATCACCCGACAGGGATACCCGGCATGCATGTTGCGATTCGGGATGCCGGCAACGGGACCGGCTGCACCTGCTACGAGCCCTGCGTTGCCCTGATCCTTCAGGGGCGCAAGCGATCGGTCTGCGGGGACCGCGTTTATGAGTACGGGGAGGGCGAGTGCATCGTCACCGGCGTCGATGTTCCCAGCCGCTTTGAGATCATCCGCAACAATCCGGATGACGCCTTCATGTGCATTTCGCTTTCCATCGACAAGGAGGTGATGACCGAGCTCATCGCCCAGATGCCCCTGCAGGCGAGCAGCAGCGAAGATGAGTGCGGCAAGGTGCGGGCATTTGTTGTCGCGGCTTCAAGCGACAGAATCACCGAGGCATTCCTCAGCCTCATGCGGCTGCTCGACCGTCCCGAGGAAGTGGCGCTCCGCACGCCGGGGCTCGTCCGGGATCTGTACTGCCTTCTTCTGCTCGGCGACACCGGCCCCATGATCAAGGGCCTGTACACGAAGGGCAGCTCCTTCAACCGAATCTCCCAGGCGATCACCTGGCTGCGGGACAACTACAAGGAGCCGCTCAGCGTGGAGAAGCTTGCCGACAGCGTGCACATGTCCACGTCGTCCTTCCACCGGCACTTCAAGGAGATCACCTCGATCAGTCCGCTCCAGTACCACAAGCGGCTCAGGCTGTATGAAGCGCAGCGCCTGCTCATCAGCGAGGGAATCGACGTGAACAGCGCCGCCTATTCTGTTGGCTACATGAGCCCCACGCAGTTCTCGCGCGAGTACAAGGCGCTCTTCGGACTGCCGCCGGGCCGCGATGCAAGTGCACGGCGCATCGGGATGCATTAGGTTTGAAGTCAAGCAAAACGGCCGCGTTTGCGGCCGTTTTGCTTCATGCCTCTCCCCCGGATGGCAGGGGAGAGGAGCAGTCTTTCTACATCATGAATACCGTGGCAGTCAGACCAGCGACGCCGGCCAGCAGACAGGGTAGCCAAGTGCGGCGCACGACAGCCATCGGAGAGACTCCGGCAAAGCCGGCCACGATAATGATTACACCGGCAACGGGCGAAAGCGGACGGGCGCATTCACTGGCAAGCTGAAGCATCATGGCAAGTTCCGTGGGCGACGTGCCGAAGCTCTGGGCGATGGCGGGAGCCAGAGGAACGAGCGAGGTGAAGGAAGCAACGCCCGAACCCGTGAGGATCGTCACCAGGGCGATCACCATGGACATCACGATGCCGGTTCCGGCAACGCCAAGGCCGGCGTTCTTGGCGCCCTCGATCAGCAGGCCGAGCAGGCCGGTCGTCTGCAGGCCGTTGGCAAACAGAGCGGCCACGAAGATGAGCCCAACCACGTTGGTGAGCATGCTGCCCATGCCGCGGAACATCTCGAAACCGTCGGCAAAGACGGCCTTGACGTCCCGGCGCGTTGCCAGATCCACCAGGATGGCGAACACCCAGCCCATGAACATGGCAGTTGCAACGTCAAGCACGATCGTCTTGTAGACCATCTTGTTGAAGATGAAGAGCAGAACCAGAGGGACGAGCGGCAGCAGGGCATAGTAGCTGGGTAGCTTGGCCGCGCGATCCTGCTTGGCTGCGAGCTGCGTCAGGTCAGCCTTGACAAGCTTGCCTTCGCGGTTGTCCTTTGCGTCGAGGTACTTCTGCACCAGGATGTGGGCGACAAAGGCGATGAGGACGGCGGGAACCGCGATCGGCAGCTGGTACTTGATGAGGTAGGTCATCGGATCGATGCCAGAGGTCTGGGCAGTGATCACGGCAATGGCAGAGGATGGCGCGTAGGAAAAGAGCAGTGCCGAGCCGATGACGGCGGCAGCCGCGACGGTGGACACGCCCAGGCCGATCAGGATCGGGTAGATCGACACGATCAGCAGGGAGGCGAGACCGGCGGCGGAGGTGACGACCAGGCCGAAGAAATGCCCCATCAGAAATACGAGGCCGAGCAGCAGATACGGATTGCGAAGCTTCTTGAGCGGAGTTATGCACAGGGCAACCAGCTTGTCGCTGGCTCCCATCTTGTCCATGTAGGCTGCGAAGCCGCCGGCAACGAAGATAATGAAGCCGGTGGTGAAGCACTGATGGCGTGCCACCGTGCGCAGGCTCTCGAAGATGTCAAAGTAGATGAAGCCGGTGGTTTTTCCGCCGCGGGGCAGGATGTTGTCCACTCCGCCGATGACGGCCAGCAGGTTGAGCGCCAGCCCGGCGAACAAAAGCACGATGTTGACGTTGAGTTTCTTGTAGATGCCCCAGCAGGTCAGAAAGACGACCGCAATGGCGATATAGGGAAGAACTGCTTGCATGACAGTGACTCAGTAGGTTTAGCGGAGCCGGGAGACGTCAGGCTGACGACCCCGGCCCTCCAGTTCGATCGGTTAGAAGTAGTGGACCATGCCCATCACGAATTCCGAGCCGTGGCTCTTGGTTGTCTTGTCCTGCTCCTCTTCCTTCTGATGGAAGTAGCCGGCGTCGCAGTACACATGCGTGCGCTTGGTGATGACGTAGTCGTAGCCGACTGAGAAGCCGTAGCGGGAAACGTCGAACTTGTCAGAGGGCGAAGCCTCCTTGGCGCGATCTGCCTTCAGGTAGCCTCCGCCCACCTTGGCTTTGCCGCCCAGCATGGGCCACTGCAGAACCAGAGTGCCGCCGACGCCGTCATGGCCGCCAGTCTTGGCGACCGTGCGGCCGGTCGAGCCGCCCACCTTGTTGAGCTGGCTGTTCTTGAAGGCTTCAATCATGAAGTAGGGCTTGATGTAACCGAAGTCGTAGGCGGCCTGGATGCCGATCGACATAGGATCCCGGCTGTTCTTGTCAGTGACGCTGGCCTTCTCTCCTGCGTGGTGTCCCAGGTTGGTCGTGTCGGCAATTGCCTGCAGAAACAGCGGGCCGTTCATGTAGCGCACGGCTGCCGCGTAGTAGCGGTCGTTCGAATTCATGGTGCCCGTGTCATCGCCGTTGCTCGAGCTGTAGCCGTTCGAGTACTGCAGGAAGAACTCGGTGTTGGCTATCTTGGGTGAGCCATAGACGATGCCGTTGTTGACGGTGTATGTGGTGCCTGTTGTGTAGGGCTTGAAGCCGGTGACGTAGCTGCTCATGACGCCGCCGAAGGGATTGACGCGGTAGGAGTTGAGCAAAGCGGTCGAGCCCACGACCCCCTTGAGATAGCCGACGCGGCCGAAGGTGAACTTGCCGTAGGGAGTGGCCAGGCTGAGGGACGACTCGCGTTCCCAGAGCGTGCCCTCGGTCTGGAGTTTGCCTGTGTCTGCGCTGAACTGATTTTCCAGAATGAATCCGACCTTGTAGCCGTTGCCGAGGTCCTCGGTTCCCTTGAGGCCGACACGAGACGAGTTGCGGTTGCCGCTCCTCATCTGAACGCTGGTCTCGCCGTTGACGCGCTGGACGGTAACGCCCATGTCGACGATGCCGTACAGCGTGACGTTGGCGGCGCTGGCGGCTGTTGCGGCCAGGGTGATGGCTGCCGCGATCGAAATCTTTTTCATCTTCCTCTACTCCTTGTTTTTGATTGTTGAGCGCCAGGTTCAGAGCTGGACAAGGCGGCCCTTTGGAAAACAATGCGAAGATTCGATGAAAAGGAAGTTATTAGCAATGCCAAAACAAATCACAACATGTTGTTTTTTTGGGAAACATCTAAGAGAGGGAGATTCCGGCCAAGGCCTGGTTCTGCTCCTCGAACAGATTGGCGATGGCTTCCCGGTAGGCGGCCAGAAAGACGCGGATGCGCTTGAGCCGCATCAGTTCGGGCCGGGTGTAGATGTACAGTTCCTCGGTCAGGCTGACCCAGCCGGGCAGGATGGGGACGAGTGCGCCCGCCTGAATCTCCCGGTAGCAGTGCAGTTCAGCAAGTGACGGATGGATTCCTGCGCCGAACAGCGCGGCGCTCTTGGCGGACAGAGCAGAGTGGAAGGCCACCTCCCGCTTGAATCTCAGGGGGACGGTTCTCTGTCCGTTGGTAAGCGTTCTCGGGGAACTGCGGATCGGACTGTGGAAGACGATTCCAATATGGTTGGCCAAGTCTTCCGGCGTCTTCGGCTCCCCATGTCGCGCGAGGTATGTGGGCGAGGCGCAAGGGATGAACCTGCCCGTGCCGTAATGAATCTGTACGTAATTCGGATGCGTGTTGTCCGGACCGTATGAGATCACAAGATCAAGCGTTCCTGTCTTGCTCGAAAAATCGATCGGCAGCCCCGTCGTATATTCGGTGGCCTCGAGATGGATATTGGGATACTGCTTGCTGAAGTTCACGAAGAACGGGATCAGATACGACTGCAAGAGGGCGGGCGGAACGCCCACGCGAATCGATCCGGTCATCTCCTCGGAGTTGGTATGCAGCCGCTCGAGCAGGCCGTCATGCGCTGCGAGCATGTCCAGTGCTGTGGCGAGAGCCTCCTTGCCGTTGTCTGTCAGCACCATCGGGTGCGAGGTTCGGTCAAACAAGGCGGTTCCCAGAGACTGCTCCAATGCGCTGATTGCACGGCTCACCGACGGCGCATTCATGTTGAGGCTGTCTAGACTTGCGCTGATTGAGCCCGAGCGGGCGACTGTGGCGAAAATGCGCCAGCTCTCCAGATTCATGTCACGCTGCATGAGCACGCTCCCAAGGCGAATGAAGAAACAGGAAGTTGTCAAAAAACGAAAGAATATGTTAGGCAACCTGACATTGCAAGCAACATCTTGGCAGGAGCATACTGAGGCTGACTAGGTCAGCAAGAATGTTTATTGCTGAAACACAGATGTTTTTTGGAGCGATACATGACACTGGGTATTCCGACCACCGGTCCTTCAGGCAAGGCTGCTGATATGGCTGCCTGGACCGGAGAGCCTCCTCGCGACGAGTTCTTCTGGCTCTCCGAGATCAACAAGGCGACATTCCTGATCAATACGGCCGAAGGGCTTCTCGACAAGAGCAAGGTTCCCGAGTGGGCTCGTGCTCAACAGCGCGTGATTGACAAGGGAAACACTCCAGGCAACTGCCGTCCGAAGATGTACGTTCGCTATGAGCCGCTTCTGGTGGCTGAGGCGGGGATCGACGTGACGCTGATTCACGCCGGACGATCCTCCCAGGACATGCATGCCACCTTCCAGCGTGCAATCCTTCGCGATGCGGTGCTGCGGGCGGCCCGCGCGCTGCTTGCCGTCCGCCGAGCCCTTTACAAGCTCGCCGACGAGAACCGCGAAACCCTAGTTCCCTGCTACACCAATGGCGTTGCCGCCCAGCCCAACAAGCTGGCGCATGCGTGGCTCGGCCACCTTGAGGGATTCCGCCGCGATTTCGAGGGCCTGAAGGAGCTCTGGGCGCGCCTGAACGAATGCCCGATGGGGACGACGGTGCTCAACGGCACGCCCTGGCCGCTCAACCGCGACGAGATGGCTCGCCGGCTCGGATTCGACCGCATTGTGGAAAATGCCTACGATGCGGCGCAGATCTCGGCAACGGATGTGGCGGTTGAGGCCTCCCTCAAGCTGGTCAATCCGCTCTTGCACATTACGCAGTTCATTGAGGACGTGATGACGCAGTATGCGCAGCCCCGTCCCTGGATCCTGGTGATGAGCACGTACGCCTCGACGGCAATGCCGCAAAAGCGCAATCCGGGTGCCATCATTGACGTTCGCCGCGATGCCAACCAGGTGCTGGGCGAGCTCTCGGGCGTGATCTTCCGCGCCCATGACTTGATGCCTGGCATGTACGACGCCAAGGACGAGCACATCAACGGCACCGTGGTCAATGAGGGCGCACAGGTGATCGAAAGCTTCGCCCGCATGCTTGGGCTGCTCAAGGTCAACCCTGATCGTGCGCTTGAGGAACTCAATCTCGACTGGACCGCCTCGCAGAACATTGCTGATGTCATGATGCAGAAGTTTGGCATCCCCTTCCGCGAGGGGCATCACTTCGCAAGCCGTCTGGTCACGTTTGCCAAGAGTCGCGAGTACACGCCGGTCACGCTTCCCTTTGCAGCCGCCAAGGCCGAGTATGAGGCCATGGTTCAGGAAGAGAAGCTGTCGATTCCGCCGCAGTTCCCGTTTTCGGAAGAAGCCTTCCGCGGCCTGCTCGATCCCCGAGTGATCGTCGAGGAGCGCCGCAGCAAGGGTGGCCCGCAGACAAGCGAGCTCAATCGCATGATGCAGAGGTGCCAGGCGAGCATCGATGCCGACACTCAATGGACGGATGAGACCGCCCAGGCAGTGGAGAGGGCGCTGGCGGGCCTTGATGCCGATTTTGCGGAGCTTTGCCGCCAGTAACGCATGGATTTGTGAGAGATCTTCAAAAGCCCGGCTCCAGCAGCCGGGCTTTTTCTAGCGAAACAAAAACGGGGATCAGCCGATCCCCGTTCTGATGCCGTCTCGTGCTGTGACTAGATCACGACGCAGCCCGGAGCGCCCTCGGGACGCTCGACGATGCGGCCGATCGTGTAGACCGTCTCGCCCTCGGCTTCAAAGGCGGCCTTGGCGGCAGCGGCGTCCTCGGCAGCGACGACGACAGCCATGCCGATGCCGTTGTTGAACACGCGGTGCATTTCGTGCGGATCGATGTTGCCCTTCTCCTGCAGCCAGTCGAAGATGGCGGGACGCTTCCAGGAGGAGCCGTCCACGACGCACTGGGTGTTCTCGGGCAGAACGCGCGGAATGTTCTCCACGAGGCCGCCGCCCGTGATGTGGGCCATGCCCTTGATCGTCACCTTCTTCATGACGTTGAGCACCTGCTTCACATAGATGCGGGTCGGCTCCATGGCGCGGTCGGCGAGCGTTGCGCCGTCAAAGGGCATGTTCCAGTCGGCGCCGGACACCTCGACCACCTTGCGGATGAGCGAGAAGCCGTTGGAGTGGGGGCCGGAGGAGGCAAGGCCCAGCACCACGTCGCCCGCAGCGATCGTCTTGCCGGTGATGATCTGATCCTTTTCAACGATGCCGACGGCAAAGCCGGCGAGGTCGTATTCGCCCTCGGGATACATGCCGGGCATTTCAGCCGTCTCGCCGCCGATGAGGGCGCAGCCCGCGAGTTCGCAGCCCTTTGCAATGCCGTTCACAACGCGCTCGGCGGTTGCCACGTCGAGCTTGCCGCAGCCGAAGTAGTCGAGGAAGAAAATGCTCTTAGCGCCCTGAACGAGAATGTCGTTCACGCTCATGGCGACGAGGTCCTGACCGACAGTGTCGTGACGGTTCAGGGTGAAGGCAAGCATGAGCTTGGTGCCCACGCCGTCCGTGCCGGAAACGAGAACCGGGTTCTTGTATTCCTTGCTGATTTCGAACAGTGCGCCGAAGCCGCCGATGCCGGCCATCACGCCGGGGATCATGGTGCGCTTGGCGGCCGGTTTAATGCGCTCGACGAGCGCGTCGCCGTTGTCGATGGAGACGCCGGCAGCTGCATAGGAAAGTTGGGTCATGGCAAATGCTTAAAAAAAGACGAAAGGAGGCGGGTTCGCGCTAAACTAGCGCCGAACTTTTTGACGCCCGGTCAATCTAAATATTTTAACCGATCGAAGAGCGTCCTTTCAGACTGTTTTTGGATCAAGACAAGCCATCATCGTGAGTGATCAACCCGTCGGGCAAATGCCGCTCGATCTGACAACCGAAGAGGCGCCCAGTCTCGAGAATTTCGTGCCGGGCGACAATCAGGCTGCGCTTGCGGCCCTCGCCGCCTGCCGCTCTGGAGAAGGCCCGCAGTTCGTCTACCTCTGGGGGCCGCAGGGCAGCGGCAGGACTCATTTGCTCAGGGCCTTGACCCCGGAGCAGACGGAGCGGGTTCCCGCCTACCGGGAAGGGGTGAGCCTGTATACGGTCGATGACGTTGATCAGCTCGACGCCGATCAGCTTGAGGATCTCTTTGTGCTCATGAACTTCGTGCGCTCCAACCCGGGCTGCCGGCTGGTGAGCGCAGGCTCTTGTCCCGTGTCCGCAATGCATGGGCTGCGCGCCGATGTGGCGAGCCGTCTCAACTGGGGGCTCACCTTTGCGCTCGAGCCGCTTTCATCCGAAGCATGCATCGCTGAGTTCACAAGGCTCGCGGCGAAGCGGGGCATCGAGATCACTGCACAGATGGATGCATGGATTGAGCAAAACTGTCCGCGCGACATCAAGAGTCTCAAGGAGTTTCTCGAGAGGATTGACCTGTATGCGCTCTCCAACAAGAAGAAGGTGACCAAGCCTCTCATCACCAGGCTTGGCCGGGAGCATCAGGAATGAAGCTTGCGATATTCGATCTTGATCACACTTTGATGCCGATGGACACCGGCGACAGCTGGGTGCGATTCCTCGTGAAGCGCTCGGGCCGGGATCCGAAACCTGTTCATGACAAGCTGGATGAGTTCACGCGGACCTATCGGGCCGGCGTGATTGACATCGACGAGTTCGAGCGGTTCCAGATGGAGTTTCTTGCGAGCTTCAGACGGGCCGATCTGGATCGGTACATGACGGAGTTCATCCGGAGCCGGATCCTGCCGAATGTGCCCGAGGCCGCAAGAGCGCTTGTGAACCGGCACCGCGAGGCCGGGGACATGACGGCGCTCTGCACGGCAACCTATACGTTCGTTTCCCGTGCCGTGGCGGATGTCTTTGGGATCGATGCAGTGATGGCCGCTGAAGCCGAGGAGGCGCCGGACGGCGAGTTCACGGGACGGCTCAAGGGTTCACATGCCTACCGTGAGGGCAAGGTTGTCAAGGTGCGCGAATTCATTGAAAAGAGCCGCCGTGAAGGCATCCGGTTTGACGGATTCGCCTTTTATTCGGATTCCTTCAATGACCGGCCGCTCTTTGAATTTGTCGCATCGCTGGGCGGCAAGTGCGTCGCGGTCAACCCGGACATCACGCTGCAAGGGATTGCGGCAGAGCGCGGCTGGGACTGCGTGAATACATACGCTGAAGAGGCATTGAAGAAAGCCGCACTGGGTGCGGACGATTAGTGGAGTTTTGAGAGAAGTGTTTGATCGAGTCAAGAAAGCGGTCACCCGTCTGTTCAAGGGGCCTGAAACCCAGCACAGAAAGGAGCCGACGGTTATTTCCAAGCGTCAGCACGGGATCGACCCCCATCTTGTGAGTTTTGCTGCGCGAAGGACCTGCGAGCTGCTGCAGCAGCGCGGCTACAAGGCCTACATTGTGGGAGGCGCAGTCCGGGACCTGATGCTCGGCGTGCAGCCGAAGGATTTTGATGTGGCAACAAACGCCACGCCCGAACAGGTCAAGCGCTGCCAGCGGCGCGCATTCATCATCGGCCGGCGGTTCCGGCTCGTGCATGTGGTGTTCGGGCAGGAAATCATCGAGTGCTCGACATTCCGTGCGCTCGATGCCGACGGGGTGCGCAAGGATGCCGACGGCCGCGTGATCAGTGACAACGTCTTCGGCGAGATGTGGGAGGACGCCGCGCGTCGCGACTTCACGATCAATGCCCTTTATTACGATCCCACGAGCGAAGAGATTTACGACTATCACAACGGGTTCGATGACATTTCGGCAAAGTGCCTGCGGATGATCGGCGACCCGATGGAGCGATACCGCGAGGATCCGGTCCGCATGATGCGCGCAGTTCGCATTTCGGCAAAGCTCGGCTTCAAGATGGAGAGGGCGACCGAAAAAGCGATTCCCAAGATGGCTTCGCTTCTTGAAAACGTGCCCGCCGCCCGCCTGTTTGACGAAGTCATGAAGCTGATGACCTGCGGACATGCCGAGCAGTGCCTCATCAACCTCAGGAAGGAGGGGCTGCACAGGTCGCTTCTGCCGATGCTTGACGTGATCCTCTCGGAGGAGGACGGCGAGAAGTTCCTCATGCTCGCTCTGCACAGGACTGACGAGCGCATTGCGGCGGGCAAGAAGATCTCGCCCGCGTTCATGTTCGCAACGCTTCTCTGGCCGCAAGTCAAGAAGCGCTGGGATGCCTATCAGGCCAGGGGCAAGATGCCCCGGGCGACGGCTCTGTACAAGGCGGCCGAAGAGGTGATCAGCACGCAAAGCGCCAAGCTCGCCATTCAGAACCGCTACGCTGCCGACATGAAGCTCATCTGGGTGATGCAGATCCGCTTCGAGCGGCGCACGGGCAAGAATCCGTTCGTACTCATCACGCACGTCAAGTACCGCGCCTGCTACGACTTCCTGCTGCTGCGCAGCCTGCTTGGACATGTGCCGGCCGACCTCGTGCGCTGGTGGGAGACCTTCGTTGCAGCCAGCGAAGAGGAGCGTCGTGCAATGGTCGACGAGCAGGAGGCGCTTGCCCGGCGCACCGGCAGCGAGGCCCGTGCGGGGCACGCGAGGCGTCAGGCGGCGGAAAGCCGCGCTGAGCAGGCCGTGCTTGACAGCATTGAAGAGCAGAGAAACCCGAGGCGGGCGCGCTTCAAGCGGGAACGTGCTAGTCAGGATGCCGCGTTGCAGCCTGAACTTGATCGTTTCGCTTTGCCTTCGGAGATGTCGAACGAGCAGCCGCAGGAAGCGCCCAAGCCGAGCCGTCCGAGACGCAGCAGGAGCGCGGATGTCTCCGAGGCTCCCGCCCAGCAGGAGCTCGTACAGGTTGAAACGCTTGCCGACCAGTCTGGCGAGCAGCCGCAGGAGGCTCCCAAGCCGAGTCGCCCGAGACGGTGTAGGAGCACGGCGGCCTCTGAGGCCCCCGCCCAGCAGGGGACTGCACAGGTTGAGACGCCTGCCGACCAGGCTGGCGGGCAGCCGCAGGAAGCTCCCAGACCGCGCCGCCCGAGGCGCCGCAGAAGCACGGATGCTTCCGAGGCTTCTGCCGAGCAGACGCAGTCCGCAGCAGGGAGCGGCAAGCAGCTTGTGCAGATCGAGACCGATCCCGAACTGGTCCAGCCCAAGCCGCGCAGACGGCGCAGAACCAGCAAACCGAAGGCCGAGGCAAAGGATGCTGCATCCTGACGAAACGCCCGGGAGCACCGTAACGGCTTATGTTGCGCTCGGGGCGAATCTTGGCGATCCGGCGGCGGCCTTGAAAGAGGCTGAAACGTTGATCGGGCGGATTCCCGGTGTGTTCCTGGAGTCGTCTTCCGGGCTGTACCGGACCGAGCCCATCGAGTCCTCTGGTCCCGACTATTTCAATGCAGTGGTGCGCGTTCGCACGAGCCTATCTGCAAGGGAGCTGCTGCATGCGCTGCAGGCGATTGAAAACCGGCTCGGACGCGTCCGGCCGGCGGGCGTTGTGAATGCGCCCCGCACCATGGATTTGGATCTGCTCCTGTATGCGGACCTCATCAGTGCAGACGCTGAGCTCACCGTTCCGCATCCCAGAATGCATGAGCGGGCGTTTGTCCTTGTGCCGCTTGCCGAGATCGCTCCTGATGCCGAGATTCCCGGCAAGGGGCGGGTGTTCAATTTTTTGCCTTCGGTTGCCGATCAGCGCATCGAGGGTCCTCTCTAGAGAAACAACATGCAACAGATCCTGGCGTCGATTCCGGTGCCTCTTCAGGCCGGATTCCTGCTTGTCCTTTCCAATTGCTTCATGACATACGCCTGGTACGGGCATCTGAGAAATCTTGCAAGCACACCCTGGTACATCGCGGCAATCGCGAGCTGGTCGATTGCGCTCTTTGAGTATCTTCTGCAGGTTCCTGCAAACCGGATTGGCTTCACGGAGCTCTCCCTGGCTCAGTTGAAGATCATGCAGGAGGTGATCTCGCTGTCCGTGTTCGTTCCGTTCTCGCTGATGTACATGAAGGAGTCCTTCCGGATGGATTTCGTTTACGCGGCGCTATGCATGGTGGGTGCCGTGTACTTCGTCTTCCGGTCTGCCTGAGAGGGCTTGCCGCGGATTGAAAAAATGGCGGAAGGTCGATATAGTTCGATCCTTCCTACGTGCCCGGGTGGCGGAATGGTAGACGCAGAGGACTCAAAATCCTCCGCCTAAACAGCGTGAGGGTTCGAGTCCCTCCCCGGGCACCAAGTTCTATTTGAAATCAATGTGTTGCTCAGCTTTTTGCTGGGCTTTTTTGTTTTTCGGGCTGTGACAGCCGGAGCATCTCCTCAGGGATTGTTTCTAGGAACGCTTCCAGTTCCTGAAGGTTTTTCACCGCCAGCCTCCTGTAGCCGTTCGCCCTGTGAGTTTCAACGGTGCGTTCACTCAGGTTCAGCCGCGAAGCGATTTGTCCGTTGCGCAGGCCGCGGCTGGCGAGAACCAGAACCTGCCGTTCCCGAACGGTGAGTTCTTCAAAAAGGGCGAGATTCGCGAGTTTCGGATTTCCCTTCATGCGACGCTCATAGTCCTTTTCGACAGCCGTTGCAACCGCAGTGATGAGTTCGTCCGGGATGACGGGCTTCTTCAGTAGATCGTTGGCCCCTTTTTTAAAAATTCTGATGGCCATGTCTACATCAGCATGAGCAGTGAGAAACAGAATGGGCAGGTGGATCCCCTTTCTGAGGAGAATTTCCTGCAGTTCTACTCCGTTCAGCTCTGGCATTTGATAGTCGAGGATGACGCATCCAGGGCGCTCATCACGCTCCTGTTTCAGAAACTCCAGGGAGCTAGTCCATGTTTTGGCTTCCCATCCTTCCGTCATCAGCAGAAACCGCAAAGCGTCGCAATGCGTGGCATCGTCGTCAACAATTCGGATCAGTGCCTTTTTCTTGTCCATTGTTGGCTCCCAAAGGAAGGATCAGAGTAACCGCCAGGCCGCCGGACGGAACAGCGGTGAATTCGATTTTTCCACCATGGTTTTCGACAATCGTGCGTACCAAGGAAAGTCCGATTCCAAGTCCATCGGGCTTGTTGCTTTCCAGGGGTCTCTGCATGCGCTCAATGTCGAATGTCGACAGAAGAACGCCATTGTCTGCAACTGTAACGCGGCATGCGCTTGACTCATCACGGTTTTGCATGGAAATGTCAACTGTAATGGTTGGACGGCGTACATGAGAAGCGGCGAGTGCGTCCGAGGCATTGCGCAACAGGTTGTGGACGGCGAGCTCTATCTCCATTGGAGAAATAAGCCCGGAGCAGTTTGCCGCGCGTGGGTCGACGGTTAGTTCAACATGACCAGGAAAGCGACCGCTCGACTTGAATGTCTCAATGGCTTTTTGGATGACGGGCAGCAGCGGCATCTGTTGCTTAACAACGCTCTTGGCTTTGGCGTATTGCCTGACGCGCTCCACAATGCTCTCTGCACGATTGGCCTGGTTGGTGATCTTCTCGAGGATCTCGGACAGAATGGCCGAGTCCAGCCGCCCCGCTTGGGTCATGTTTGTCAGCCCGCGGGCGTATGCAATGATCGAGGAAAGCGGTTGCCGAAGCTCGTGCGCAATCATTGAACTCATGTACCCGACAATGCCAAATTTCTGCAGGGACTCGAACCGTTCCTCGGAATGCCGAGCGAGCTTTTCCAAAGCAATCTCACGATCATGCAACTGAGACAGTTCCCGGGTGCGCCTTGCCACCAGGTTCTTGAGAATCAAGTTGTTGAAGGCAAGAACGATCAGCAGCACGGCGAGCATGATGACCCAGGGAAGATAGTCCTCCAGCAGACGGCGAAGGTCCCATGTGCGCAGAATCTCATATACACCGGTTCGAAGGTGCTGATAAAGCTTGTCGGTCTGTGCAAAGTTAGTGGCGATGCTCCAGCGGATTCCCGTTCCATCATCGGGCATGTCCAGCAGCACCCGAACAATTTCACGGGAAAGTTCCGGGGGAGTGTTGGGGGCAGTGGAGAGGGCCCAATTCGGATAGTCGGCAGTGGACCGGGCGCAGGGGGTGCTGATCCCTTTGTCACCAACGATCCGCAGTTCAGACCAGACGCGGTGCCCTTTGGGGAAGTTGTCCTCCATAAAGCAGCTGGGAACAGTTCCCACATCTCCCCTGCCGGCAAGCAGGGCTTCTACGATTTTGAAACTGCCAGAGTCAAGGAATATCTTCTGGCCGAAAAACTTCTCCGGATTGAATCCCTGAGCGGCAATCTCCCCCATCGGAACAATGTAGCCAAAAAATCCACCTGGACGATTGGCGATCAGAGTCGTGCCCTCTAGATCGGCGATGGTTCGATAGCCGGAGAGCTTTCGTGAAAGAAAGACACCGCCATAGGAGTGGTTGGGATCAGGAAATCGCCTGGTCGTAATGGTCAGCAGATCCTTGCTTCCACGAGGAACCATGCGGCGAGACATTCCGGCCGTGGAGATGAAGAAGTCAACCTTGTTGTGTTCGATGAGTTGAGTCAGCTTGTCGACGTGAATGACTTCAAAAGAGACCTTGTCTTTGCCAAAGCGCTCCTCAAGCGTGCGGCGGGTTGAGTCAAAGATTTTCACATGCTCTTTTTCGTGGCCTCCGGGAGTCACCCCGATACGCAGGAGGGTTG
>Ga0265299_10001329_pt1 | contig 28412 bp, 21 predicted proteins | sample AusTroGonzalo_MG_4_FD_193485 | JGI IMG/M metagenome (GOLD analysis project Ga0265299, IMG submission 193485) | Bovine rumen microbial communities from tropical cattle in Woodstock, Queensland, Australia - Gonzalo_02 | ecosystem: Host-associated > Mammals > Digestive system > Stomach > Rumen ... | reverse complement strand
AAGAACACCAGCATGTCGTAGTCGAATGACTTAATCTCTTCTTCTGTGAAGTCGTTGCTTACAGTCTTATACATCACACATTCTGTGTGCTGCAGTTTCTTTGAGTCAAGCAACTTGCTGACAGCATCGTTATGTACATCGCTCATAGGAACAAGGTACTTCTCTGTCTTATGCTTCACCATAGTGGGCAGCAAATCATCCATCTTACCAGTGGTGCCGAAGAACACCTTACGCTTGCGATACTGCACATATTTCTGGATATAGAGAGCGATAGTCTCAGTCACGCAGAAGTATTTCATGTCTTCTGGTATGGTGACACGCAGTTCCTTTGCCAATGTGAAGAAATGATCGATGGCATGACGTGATGTAAACACTACAGCTGTATGGTCAAGTATGCTGACTTTCTGTGTGCGGAATTCACGTGCACTCATTCCTTCCACTTTGATAAATGGGCGGAATACCAGCTCCACATCAAAGCGGTTGGCTATGTCGTAGTAAGGTGATTTTTCGCTTGAGGGTTTTGGTTGCGAAATCAGGATCTTCTTAATCATTCTCTAATGTCCTAAAAATTTATTTTCAAATTATTGACCGTCATAAGCCATACTCCGCTGAATGCAAGCAATGGCGTTATTTCGAGGGCACAAAAGTACAAAAAAGTTTGCAGAAAAAAGCCATTTTGCCTAAAAAAGATGAACCAACACTTGTAAAATGTCAGTATTTTGTTCAAAATAAGAACGGTGCAGAAGTAAAATGTGCATTTTCCCACACTTAAATCAAAGAATACCAGCAACATGACTAGTGGTAGGGTGAGGACGGTAGAACAGGCAGTGATAAACAGTTGAATTTTGAATAGTTGTATTGTTTTTTTACTGCCGAAGAATACAGGATCTACCATAAAATGCATCAACCACTTGCTGAGAAAGTAGCAGGCAAAGAGTGCTGAGAGTATGAGGATGTTGATGAATACTGTGTCGCGAACGAAAATGCCAGGCATCTTCTCTTCTGCCGCGATAAAAGAGCCGATACCCAACAGCAGACAGTCAATTGCGACCAGTAAGAACTCAAAGCGTAATTCGTTGGAGGTGATATTGTTAAGTTCGTCAGAGTGAATTTCATAGAAGAAATTCCTCAGTTGCCTGCTGATGAAACCACGAGCGAAGGCAATAGAGATAGCTATGATGACAAAGCATAACAATAAGGTGATGGTGGTTAGGTCGTCATTACCTAATTGACTAGGTATGGGATGCCCTAATACACCAAAACGACTGCTGTGTGCCTGTGCGGCACACAGCAGTGAGTCATTTATCAATGGTTCAAAGCCCAAATGCGTGCTTGATATCATCTACCCGATCCAGTTTTTCCCATGTGAACAGTTCTACTTCGATGGTCTTTGTCTCATGGTAGTGGCTGGTGAAGGTCTTCTTCACAATCTCAGATTGACGTCCCATGTGTCCGTAGGCTGCTGTCTCCAGATACATAGGCTGGCGGAGTTTCAACGTGCGCTCGATAGCCTTTGGACGCAGGTCAAACAATTCCTCAATCTTCTTGGCAATCTCGCTGTCGCTCATGTTTACACGTGAACGGCCATAGGTATTGACATAGATATTCATGGGTTTTGCTACACCGATGGCGTAACTTACCTGTACGAGCATCTCGTCTGCTACACCGGCAGCTACCATATTCTTGGCGATATGACGGGCAGCATAAGCTGCAGAACGGTCAACCTTAGAAGAGTCTTTACCGCTAAAGGCACCACCACCATGTGCGCCTTTACCCCCGTAGGTGTCAACGATAATCTTACGGCCTGTTAAGCCAGTGTCACCGTGAGGGCCGCCGATAACGAACTTACCCGTGGGGTTCACGTAATATTTGATGTCATCGTTGAAGAGACTGAGCACTTTCTCACTGTGAATCTGTGCTTTCACACGGGGAATCAGGATGTTGATAACGTCTTCCTTGATTTTGGCCAGCATCTTCTCGTCTTCGTCAAACTCGTCGTGCTGTGTTGACACCACAATGGTATCGATGCGTTCGGGGATACCTGCATCGCTGTATTGGATAGTGACCTGGCTCTTTGAGTCAGGACGCAGGTAAAGCATTTGCTTGCCTTCCTTACGGATGTCGGCCAGTGTGCGCATGATGAGGTGAGCCAAATCCAGTGATACAGGCATATAGTTCTCCGTCTCGTTGGTGGCATAACCAAACATCATACCCTGGTCGCCGGCTCCCTGGTTTTCGTCATCCTCACGGTCAACACCGCGATTGATGTCTGCACTCTGCTCGTGGATAGCCGTCAGGATACCGCAAGAGTTACCGTCAAACTGATACTCTGCTTTTGTATATCCAATCTTCTTGATGGTGTTACGGGCAATTGTCTGCAAATCGATATAAACTTCGCTACGCACCTCGCCCATGATAACAACCTGTCCTGTTGTTACAAAGCTTTCGCAGGCTACGCGTGCATGGTCATCGTAGGCCAGAAACTGGTCTAATATGGCGTCGCTAATCTGGTCGGCCACTTTATCTGGATGTCCCTCAGATACTGATTCTGATGAAAATAAATATGACATTTTTTTACTGTGTAGTTAAATTTTGAGGGTGCAAAGTTACTGAGTTTTTGTGAGATAGCCAAATTTTAGTCAGTTTTTCGGTTAAAAACGATATGCCAGCGATACCCCCACACAATTTGTCTCAGGTTGATATGTTGGCATCAATACAAGGTCTTCTTCCTTGTCCCAACAAAGAATACGTTTCTCCAGAGGTAATAACCAATAGGCGATATGTGCCGACAAGATGCCGATAGCTGCCCCTGCAGCCACGTCCTGCCACCAATGGCGGTCGTTATATACGCGCAGACATCCTACGCCGATGGCAGTTCCATAGGCAGCAATGCCCAGTCCTGTGCCATATTCCGTCCTGATCATCTCAGCGCCCATGAAAGCACGTGCCGTATGTCCGGAAGGAAAAGATTTATTGTCGGTACCATCAGGACGCTTTTCGTGAACCGTATATTTCAGTCCACCGGCTAAGGCTGTCATCACACAAAACGCTGTTCCCGTAGTGAGAACACGTTCCCTGCCCGTATGTTTGGCCTTGACGCCCAACCATCCCATACTGATATTAGCTGCCATTGGCGCATACTGTATATAGTCGTCAATATGTGTATGCTCATGTGACTTGCTGACGGTCTGAGACAAGGCTGTCCTGCTGAAAAACAACAGGACAGCGCAAGTTAATATCAATGAGATGTTTCTTTTCATAAGGAAAGCGGATTACTCCTCAGGCAACATAATCACCTCGGCGCGGTTGCCGGGCTTCAGGAATTCCTGCATAAAGGCAGCAATCGTTTCAGGTGTCTGAGCCTGAACAGTAGCCTTGTAGTCGGTGTGTGTGTCTACACCGAAGAGACGCAGACGGTTAATCTGACGCAGCCAGTAGTTATTGGTCTTTGCCTGATCGTCGATATCCTTCAGCATATACTCCTTTACCTTGTTCAGCTTCTCAGCGTCAACGCTCTTGGCCATGTTCTCTACCTCTTCCTTCATGATCTTGGTTGCGATATCGCCCTTCTCTGGTTTCATGGGGCAATAGACAAGCAACTGTGTCATTGTGCGGAAATCATTGCGTGACAATGCAGACTGAGCGGAAACGCTATAGGCTGCGGAAGCCTCCTCGCGAATCTTCTCTGTATAAATCATGGTCAGAATCTGTCCTACCATAGAGGTGCGGATGATGTTCTGGAGAGAATAGTCCATCTTGTCGTTCATCCAGGTCATGACGGCAATAGCCTTAGGTGTTTCCATCTTACGCTTGAAGTCGTTGATGACCTCACCCTTGAAGAGCTTCTCTACATCCTTACCCTTCACAATCTTCTTCTGAGCGGGCAGTGCTCCCAAGTATTGCTCGAGGAGCGGACGGATGGTGGCCTCGTCATAGTTACCAATGATGGTAAAGGTGAAGGCAGCAGCATTGCTGGTCTGCTCCTTGGCCATCTGAAGGATACGGTCGTAGTTGACGTTCTTCAGGTCCTCAGTAGCAAGAGGTGCCTGACGCTTGTCGTGGCAGGTCAGTGTGAGCGACAGAGAGTCACTGAACACAGACTCAGGCTGCAACAGCTTGTTCTTCAGCATCAGCTCTGTGGTCTTCATCATATTGTCGTATGACTCCTGGTCCTTGTTGATGTTGGTGAAGTAGAGATATACAAGCTGTAGCATGGTCTCTACGTCGGCAGGTGTTGATGAACCACTGATGTTAGCACGGTCGCTGCTCAGTGACAGACTGGCGCTGGCAATCTTACCTGCCAGGGCTTTCTCCAGTTCGGTATGTGAGAAATTGCCCAGTCCGCTGGCTTCGATAACATCATCAAACATCTTGATATTGGCAAAATCGGCTTCGCCATACAGTGAGCTACCGCCAAAGCCCTCACCGCTCAAGATAACCTGGTCTTTCTTCAAGTCTGTCTGCTTCAAGACGACCTTCACACCATTGCTCAGGGTCAGTTCTTTGTAGTCGAACTTCTTACCTGCAACTTCTTTCTGAATCTTACCAGCCTTGGGCATCGTGGTAATCAGTGGCTCGTCTTTTACATTGTCGATGTATGCCTCTAACTGTGTGGCGCGTGCCTCGTCAATGGCTTTCTTCAGTGAAGCCTCGGTGGGATAGATGGCGCCCTCTTTCTCTTGGTTGAAGTTGAGTACCACCAAATTAGAGTCCTTATCCTCAAAGAATCCTTTCATCAGTTCGTTGACGGTCTCCAATGGGAGGGCAGGAACCAACTGCTTCATCACCTGATAGTAGTCGTCCAGACTTGGGATAGGCTCCTTTGCCAGGTAATGCTTTACATACTCGTTGACAAAGCGACTGTTGTAGCGCTTGTCCTTATTTGAATACTGCTTGTCCAGCTGACTGATGAAATTTGACTTGTAGCGCTGGTACTCTGTGGCAGTGAAACCAAACTGGGCGGCACGGCGAGCCTCGATGAATGCAGCCTTCAAGGCAGCCTCGGTCTGACCCTCCTTAGGCAGTACGCTCACTTCGAAGGCATCCTTGGTCTTTGACAGCAGGTACTGTCCGTAGCCTACGCTACCCTGCAGGAAGGGACAGTCGGCTTTCTGGGCCAACTCAGCCAAACGGTCGTTCAGCATGCCGAGGCAGGCAATCTTCAAATAATCGATAACCAGATACTGCATGTTCTCCTTGATCTCGTCGGGGATGGGGTCGCTCTTGAACATCATCTCAACGATGCTATACTGCATCTCCTTATCCTTGTCAATCACGATGATGGCCTCTTTGTTGTCGGGTACATCCTCGGCTACGACAGGAGCAGGATTGGCAGGCATCTTGATGGGGCCGAACAGATTCTTGATCTTCTGCTCTATCTGATTCACGTCAACATCACCGACCACGATGATGGCCTGGTTGTCAGGACGGTACCATTTTTCGTAGTAGGCACGCAGTACCTCGGGCTTGAAGTTGTCGATAATCTCCATCAATCCGATTGGCATGCGGTGACCATATTTGGAATCGGGGTAGAGCTTGGGCAGGTCGCGCTCCAGCATACGCATCTGGGCGCTGGTACGCATACGCCATTCCTCATGAATCACGCCGCGCTCCTTCTCAATCTCGTCGGCTTCCAACAGCAGTCCGTCGGCCCAGTCGTGCAGAATCAGCAGACAAGAGTCAACGATACCCTCACGGGTGGTGGGCACGTTAGAGATATTATACACTGTCTGGTCGATAGAGGTATAGGCATTCAGGTCGCGTCCGAACTTCACGCCGATGGTCTCGCACCATTTCACGATGTCGTTTCCCTTGAAGTTCTCTGTACCGTTAAAGCACATGTGCTCCAAGAAGTGAGCCAAACCGCGCTGGTCGTCGTTTTCCTGGATAGAACCTACGCGCTGGGCAATATAGAACTCAGCACGCTGCTCAGGCCATGCGTTATGACGGATATAATATGTCAGTCCGTTGTCCAACTTGCCGATCTTAACGTCGGGGTCGGTGGGGATGGCAGGCATCTGCTGAGCCATCGTTGTTGATGCGCCTGCTACAAAGAGCAGTGCAGCAACCAATAGTTTTTTGTAGTTTCTCATATCTATTGTCTTAACTCCTTAACTTCTTTAACTCCTTAACTCCTCCAATTTCTTACAACACCTTCATGATACCCATCAGGTAAACCAGTCCGAAGCCCAGCACCATAGAGATCATACCCATGATGAATCCAATCTTTGACATGTCCTTCTGCTGTACCAGGTTGGTAGAGAAGGCCAATGCGTTTGGTGGTGTAGAGATGGGCAGGATCATAGCGCTGGATGCGGCGATAGCCACACCGATGAGCACCGTTGCGGTACCACCGATAGGATCGAGTTTGTCGCCCATGGCACCACAAACGATAGCCAGGATAGGCATCAGCAGGGCAGCTGTTGCTGAGTTAGAGATGAAGTTACTCAACAGGTAGCAGATAGCACCACCGAGAATCAGAATCAGCAGGGGCGAGAAGGTGTCGAAGGGAATACTTTCGATGGCATTCTCGGCCAGACCAGACTTATTCAGTCCGTAGCCCAAAGCGAAACCGCCGGCTACCATCCAGATCACACTCCAGTTGATCTGCTCCAGGTCGCGCTTGTTGATAACGCCTGTCAGGGCAAAGATACAGAAAGGAATCATGGCCACGGTGTTGGCATTGATACCTGTGAAACGGTCGGTCAACCACAGGGCGATGGTAACGAAGAAAGTGACGATGACCACGTTGGCGTGGAAACCTTTCTTCATCTCACCGTCGATATTCAGTTCGATGGTCTTCTGTGTGAAGGGGAACATCTTCTTCAGGATCATCCAACTGATAAACAGCAGAATGATAACCAGTGGGAACATGAACATCATCCACTGACCAAAGCCCAGATTCATGTTCAGACCCTCGGGGTCGTTCAGGTATTTCAGGGCGATGTTATTTGGAGGCGTACCGATAGGCGTACCCATACCACCCAGGTTAGCTGCAATGGGAATACTCAGTGCCAAGGCGACGCGGCCCTTTCCTTCGGGGGGCAACTGACGGAACACGGGGGTCAGGAAGGTAAGCATCATGGCAGCTGTAGCTGTGTTTGATACGAACATTGAGAACAGACCTGTTACGAGCAGGAAGCCCAGCAATACCATCTCACTGCGTGTACCGAAAGGTCTGAGCAGGATTCTTGCCAGCTGTGCATCAAGACCTGTCTTCGTGGCAGCGATAGCCAGTACGAAACCACCGATGAACAGCATAATCACAGGGTCGGCGAATGTAGCCATCACACCTTTGTATGAGAGCAGTGGACCTACTTCTTCTTCGTTGACCAGTGGAAGGATTCCACTATCCGTACAGAATAGTAGCATAATCACGATGACCGCTACGGATGTAGCCCACGAGCTGACAATCTCAAAAATCCACATCAGTGTGGCGAAAGCAAAGATGGCAATGACACGCTGCTGGATAATCGTCAGGTTATTAATGCCAAACCAGTCGGTAGGCATGAACCAAAGGGTTAGTGTGACTAGCAATACCAGGAATATCTTGATGAGTCTCAAGGTGGCATTACTTGGGTGATACTTGTGATTATGACGCAAGTTTCGGGCAGCCTGTACCAGGTGAAGCCCTCTGTAGTTAGTTAACATGTTATTTTATTTTTAGTGTTATTTGGCAGTTATGATTGTTCCCTTTTTCCAAAATTGTGCGCAAAGGTACATATTTATTGTGACATGAGCAAGCAAATGTAAAAAAAATCCTTTTTTATGCTTTCTTTTTCTGAAATGGCATGTGTCTTTGCTGCTCACCTGCAAATTCTTGTGTGTGTGACTTTTTACCCCAAACCCTGTTTACGCCAAATACAATTTGTAGTGATTTTTTTTGACAAGTTGCGACGGCCGGTTTTTCCCCCGTTGGAAGTGCCACCTTCTTTTTTCCCTATATAGGTAATTTCGTGAAATTACTCGAGTGAATTGATGAAATTACTCGAGTGAATTCATGAAATGACTCGAGTGAAATCAACGCATTAATCAAGGGGCAAAAAAATGGTTGTTATGAGTGAACTTTTTTAGTGGTGCTTTTACGGTAAAAAGATTTTACTAACCTTACATTATGCAAGAAGCGGATACACAATTTTGCGCATCCGCTTCTTCTTGTATGACGGTAGGGTTACTTAACCTCCCAGATATCATTGGTCTCGAGGAGCTCCTCGAAGTTGTGGTACTTCTTCTGGGCGCTGACCTCAGCGAGCTGTGCGTGAACGGCGTCGTTGTAGGTTGGAGCATCGACGTCGCGAATCACACCGAGGGCGATGGGGAAGCCATCCTCAGGCGTCATCATGGCGAGCTTCAGCTGCAGGGTGTTGTCCTCGCAGTGAGCATCGTGAACGAGTACGTCGTCGATGGTGTAGCCATCCTTGCCAATCTCTACCACCTTCAATCCGAAGCCCTGCTGTACCAGTCCGAACTCATTGTTCTCACCAAAGACGAGTTTCTCGCCGTGACGTACGTAAATGGCGTTCTTCTTACGACCTTCGTTGTTGTAAACCACATCGTGGCAGTGGTCGTTGAAAATGACACAGTTCTGCAGTACCTCAGTAACGCTGGCACCCTTGTGCTCGTAAGCAGCCTTCAGTACCTCCACAGTACCCTTGGCATCGGTAGCCACACAACGGGCGAAGAAGTGTCCGCGTGCGCCGAAGCAGAGCTCAGCAGGACGGAAGGGATCCTCTACTGTGCCGTAAGGGCTTGACTTAGACACGAAGCCACGGGGTGAGGTAGGTGAGTACTGACCCTTGGTCAGACCGTAGATACGGTTGTTGAGCAGGATCATGTTCAGGTCGATATTACGACGGTTGGCATGGATGAAGTGGTTACCACCGATAGCCAGTCCGTCGCCGTCGCCTGATACCTGCCATACGGTCAGGTCGGGGTTAGCCACCTTGGCACCGGTAGCAATGGCAGCGGCACGACCGTGGATGGTGTTCATACCATAGGTAGCCATGTAGTGGGGCAGACGGCTTGAACAACCGATACCAGAGATAACTGCTACGTTCTCGGGAGCTACGCCAATCTCGGCCATAGCCTTATGGAGTGAGGCCAGGAAAAAGTGGTCGCCACAACCAGGGCACCAACGGGGCTGGCCTTTCTTAAAATCTTGTGCTGTATAACTCATACTACTAATATTTTTTGCCACTTTTTTTCTAACAACGAATTAAGACGAATTTCACGAATTTGGCGAATTATTATTTTTTTCAGATTAATCTGTATTTTGCGAATTTATCCTACGGGGAAACGTTCGTATTCAAGGGATGAATTTCCGAAATTGATAAGAAGAGCAAGCTGAAAACCAGCAATCTTAGCATAGTTAATAGCCTGTGAGCGATGCATGTCATCCAGTTCCCTGACAGCTTTTAGCTCAACAATGATTTTGTCGTAACAAATAAAGTCGGGAATAAATGTACCAGCGAGAGTAATGCCTTTATATGAAGCATGAATCTCTACTTCGCGTTTGAATGGTATGCAACATTCCTGAAATTCCAAAGCAAGAGCCTCCTGATACACCTTTTCGGTGAATCCAGGTCCCATGATGCTGTGCACTTTCATGGCAGCACCAATAATTTCATAGCTCTCGTTTGGATATCTCATCTTAATATTTCGTTTTAATATTATCCTTTAATTATAAATTCGTATAATTCGTGTAATCCGTTTTAATTCGTTGTTTTCAAAAAATATGTGGTTGTTGTTATTACTTCTTGTTAATTATTTCTTCGAACGCATTGACGAGTTCCTCGACGACGAAGGGTTGACCCTTTACCTGGTTGAACTGGTAAGGCACGAAACCGTCGACCTTCATGCGGAGGTAAGCTGCCAGCTGACCCATGTTCTGCTCGGCCACAACCACCTTCTTGTACTTCTTCAGTACCTCGGCGGTGTTCTTTGGCAGCGGGTTCAGATACTTGAACTGAGCCTGAGCTACTTTGTAGCCCTTCGCGCGGAGTTCGTCCATTGCAGAGTGCAGGTGACCATAGGTAGAACCGAAACCTACAATCAGCAGGTCGGCATCAGCAACGTCGCCGTCTACTTCGAGGTCGGGCACCTGGATATTGTCAATCTTCTGCTGGCGCAGACGAGTCATCAAGTCGTGGTTCTCTGGGTTGGTAGAGATAGCGCCGGTGGCGTTGTCCTTCTCCAGTCCGCCGAGAATATGTGCGAATCCCTCACGGCCAGGTACAGCCCAATAGCGAGTACCGTTTTCGGCGCGCATGTAAGGTGTCCACTTACCCTTCAGTTCCTCAGGAACGTATGGGGGATTGATTGCGTCGAGCTTAGCCATCTCTGGCAACTTGAAGGCGCCAGAACCGTTGGCGATGTAAGCATCGGTGAGCAGTACCACAGGCGTCATGTGCTCAAGAGCCATCTTGGCTGCCTGATAAGCAGCATCGAAGCAGTCGGCAGGACTGGTTGCTGCCATTACAGGCATGGGGCTCTCACCGTTACGGCCGAAGAGGGCCTGCAGCAGGTCGGTCTGTTCAGACTTGGTGGGCAGACCTGTAGCAGGACCGCCACGCTGTACGTCGAGTACCACCAGAGGCAACTCCATGATGACAGCCAGGTTCATGGCCTCGCTCTTCAGGCAGACGCCGGGACCAGATGTCGAGGTGACACCCAGAGCACCGGCGAATGAAGCACCGAGAGCTGATGCGCAACCAGAAATCTCGTCCTCGCACTGTACGGTGATAACACCGCATGACTTGTGCTTGGACAGCTCGTGGAGCACGTCGGTGGCAGGGGTGATAGGATAAGAACCCAGGTAGAGGCGTAGGCCAGCTTTCTCGGCAGCAGCGATGAAGCCGTAGGCGGTAGCCTTGTTACCGGTGATATCCATATAGCGTCCAGGAGTCTTCTCCTTGGTTTCTACACGATAGACGTTGATAGCGTTTGAGTGTGTGTTGTGACCGTAGTCCCAACCAGCCTGAATCACCTTGATGTTAGCCTCAGCGATAGCGGGCTTCTTGGCGAATTTCTCTTTCAGGAAATTACCAACAAGGTTCAGGTCGCGGTCGAACAACCAGCATACAAGACCCAGCGCAAACATGTTTCTACATTTCAGCATGGCTTTGTTGTCCATGCCAGAGTCAGCCAGACAGTCTTTCACCATGGTGGTCAACGGACACTGGATGACACGGTCGGGGTCGATACCCATTTCGCCGAGGTAATCCTCCGTCTGGAACTGAGCCTTCTCCAAATCCTTAGGACCAAAAGAGTCGGTGTCGATGATGATTGTGGCACCGGGTTTGGCGTAACGATACTGCGTCTTCAGCGCAGCAGCGTTCATTGCCACCAGCACGTCGCACTTGTCACCAGGGGTGTACACCTTACCGGCACCAATATGTACCTGGAAACCAGACACACCAGTCAGCGAGCCTTGCGGGGCGCGGATGTCAGCGGGATAGTCGGGGAATGTTGAAATACCGTTACCTACGGTTGCTGAGACCGTAGAGAAAATGTTACCGGCAAGCTGCATGCCATCGCCGGAGTCTCCTGAAAAACGAACGACCACTTGGTCGAGCTCTTTCACTTCCAATTGTTCAGCCATAATATATATTGGTTTAATAACTTACTTTCTGTCACCAAAACGGCTGCAAAATTATTCATTTTTATTGAAAATACCAAAGAAAATATGCAAAAAGTGCATATTTGTGGCAAAAAAGCTGCAAATATGCACTTTGATTGCAATAAATATGCAATTTAGTATTCAAATGATGAGCCACCGAGGAACTCACGCAACAACGAGGTTGGCGGAATCTGGTCCTCGGGAATCGGACGGATATATCTCAGGAACTTGCGTAGGCGGTAAGCCTCGGCATACTCCGGACAATCTTCCGGAACCTGTTCCAGCAGCGGTTCTGCCTGTCTTTTGATAACTGCCAATTCGAAAAGCATGGCGGAATTGAACATCTGGTCGCAGTTCTCCTGGAAGGGGAAGATCCATTTGTTCTCGCCCTTACGCACCGATGGCCAGCGACGAATCGTCTCCTGTGCAGACACACCGCGATACTTATGGTCTCGGATGATACGACGCAGCAGTCGGTTGTCGGTAGTGGGGATATAGTTGTGGTTGTCGAGCAGCAGCGTGGTCAGCGCCGATGCATACACACGGTATATCTGTTCCTGAGGCACGGTGGCCATGAGTTCGGGGTTCAGGGCGTGGATACCCTCAACCACCAGAATCTGGTCATCCTCCAACTTCAGTTTGCGGCCGCTCTTCACGCTCTTGCCCGTGGGGAAATCATAACGGGGCAGTTCTACCTCCTCACCACGGAACAGCGCATTCATCTGCTGATTGAGCAGGGGCAGGTTGAGTGCATGCAGGTTCTCGAAGTCGTAGTCGCCACTTTCATCGCGCGGCGTCAGTTCACGGTCCAGGAAATAGTCGTCCAGTGAGATGCCGATAGGCTTGATACTGTTCACTGCCAGTTGCACGGACAGACGTTTACAGGTTGTTGTCTTGCCACTTGAAGACGGACCGGCGATAAGCACTAGTTTAATGCCTTTTCGGTTGGCTATCTCGTCAGCGATGCGGGCAATCTTCTTCTCTTGCAGCGCTTCGCTAATCTGGATAAGGTGCGAGCTGAAGCCCTTGTCGATACATTCGTTCAGGTCGCCGATGGTGCGCATGCCCAGGATGTCCTGCCAACGGTGATGCTCCTTGAAGATGCCAAACATCTTGTCCTGCATGATAATCTCGCCTAACTCGTCGGGATGCTCGCGCGAAGGGATGCGCAGCAACAGACCGTCGTAGTATTTCTCCAGTCCAAAGAGATATATCTGCTTTGTGTTGGTGAGGATGGCACCATAGAAATAGTCGTAGTACTCGTCGATGTCGTAGAAGGTGGTGTAGAGCGATCCCGTGCTCTGCAAGAGTTTTACCTTTGAGAAGGTGTGCAGGGCGGTGAACATCTCAATGGCCTCCTTGGTTGTTGTCTCATGACGATGGATAGGTATTGCTTCGTCAATAATCTCCTGCATGCGCTTGCGGATGCGCCCAGCATCCTCTAATGTCACGGGATGACCGATGTTCAGGTCCACATAATATCCATTGCTCACAGGAATATCAATAGCCACCTTACAGGGGACGTACAAATCGTGAACGGCCTTACAAAGAATGAAGAACAGAGTTCGCGTGTAGGCACGTTGACCCGATGCCGATGTGATGTCGAGGAATTCTATGCGCTTGGGTTTGTAGATGCGATAATGCATTCCCTCCACCTTATTATTAACATGCGCGAGGATAGGCTCGTGTTCCATGGTGAGGTTCATCAGCTGGAAAGCCTCGCTGAGGTTGCTTCCCATGGGGATATCATAGTCCTGCCCATTGTTCAGACAGGTGACTTTTACTGTTTTTTCCATATCTTATATTGTTTTATCTGCGAATTTTTTATTCGTTTTAGGGCATGTGGGTGCAAATATACGAAAAGTTTTTTATTCAAACATGCTATTGTATGAAATTTTTTTCATATCTTTGCACGCAAAACCAACTAATAAAAAGAACATTCATATTGCGTATGATGCTCACACTATTTACCATGCTTGGCTCTCTGGCACTTCTCATGTTTGGTATGAAGTCCATGAGTGAAGCGTTACAGAAAATGGCAGGTCCGCAGTTGCGCCACGCACTGGGAGCCATGACTTCCAATCGTTTTACTGGTCTTATAACTGGTTCGGTAGTTACCGCCTCTGTGCAGTCATCAACGGCTACAACCGTGATGACTGTTTCGTTTGTTAATGCCGGACTGCTCACCCTGACCCAGGCCATCTCCGTCATCATGGGTGCCAATATCGGTACCACGTTCACGGCATGGATTATCGCCTTGGGAGCGTCGTTCGATATCAGTATCGTGTCATACATCGGATTCTTCCTGGGCATCATCTTGATATATATGAAGAAGCACCGCTACATCGGTGACTTCCTCTTTGGACTGGGCTTGCTGCTCTTGGGTCTAACCACCCTGCGCCTGACGGGACAGAAGATGGACTTAGGACACAATGAGGCTGTATTGAGTTTCTTCAATTCGTTCGACATGCACTCCTATTGGACTATCTTTGCCTTCTTGGTGATGGGAGGCGTACTGACGTTCTGCGTCCAGTCGAGTGCTGCCGTGATGGCTATCACCATGTTGCTCTGCGGTAGTGGTGCTATGCCTATTTCTATGGGTATCGCCTTGGTGCTGGGTGAGAATATCGGAACGACGATAACCTCTAACCTAGCCGCGCTGTCAGCCAACACGCAGGCACGTCGTGCTGCTTTGGCACACATGTTCTTCAATATCTTCGGAGTCATCTGGATCCTGTGTGTGTTCTATTGGTTCGTTGAGGGCGTAGAGTGGGCTGTGCAATATGTTGGCGGAGAACTATTGAATCAGGATATGGCTAATCTACCAAAGGAGAAATATCTCACCTTCGTGCTGGCTGCCTTCCACTCAGGTTTCAATGTGATTAATGCAGGCATCCTGATATGGTTTATTCCCCAGATTGAGAAATTTGTGTGCTGGGTCATCAAGTCCAAGAAAGTGGACGAGGAAGAGGATTTCCGTCTGCACTTCATTACTGCTGGCATCATGAAGACCCCAGAACTCTCTGTGCTTGAGGCTCAGAAGGAGATACAGGCTTTTTCAAACCGTATGCAGCGTATGTTTGGTATGGTGCAGGAATTGCTGAATCTCTCGTCGAGTGAACGTAGCAAGGAGAAGAACAACGAGCAGGACTTCAACAAGCTCTATACCCGCATCGAGAAATATGAGGGCATCTCGGATAACATGGAACTTGAGATTGCCAAATATTTGGAGAGCGTCAGTGATGCTCATCTCTCTGACGAGACAAAGGCCAAGATTCGTGCCATGTTGCGTGAGGTCAGTGAGTTGGAGTCTATTGGTGATGCCTGCTTCAATATGGCCCGTACCATTAACCGTAAGTATTCCAAGAAGGAAGACCACTTTGTTGAGAAGCAGTATAGTCATCTGCACCAGATGATGGGACTCACCGATCAGGCTTTGACGCAGATGAATAAGCTGATGACTGGTAGAAAGGAGGCTTACGACGTGAACCGTTCGTTCAATATCGAGAACGAGATCAATAACTATCGCAACCAGTTGAAAGCTCAGAATATCATAGACGTCAACAATCAGTTGTATACCTATGCTGAGGGTACCATCTATATCGACCTTGTCAACGAGTGCGAGAAGTTGGGTGACTATGTTGTCAACGTCGTTGAGGCTCGTATGGGTACCAGACAAAGGGAGGCATAAAGGATGCCTGACAAAGATAAGAGACACCGTTTGGGTGTCTCTTTTTTTGTCTTTTGTCTTTTTCTGACTATGCCTTCTGCTCCAGATAGTCGCAGTAGATGCAAGCTGCGGAGATAATCTGATTGACGCAAGGGCGCTGTTTGTAGTATTCGGCGGTGCGTTCAGATGCTTCGTAGGAGAGGGGAGCCCCCTTCTTCAGCTTCAGCAGTTCGGCACAAATCAGACTGCCGTGCTCTTCCTTGAAGCGTGCAGCCAGTTCCTGTACCACTTTATAATTATAGGATTTCCCCTCGCGATCACCAGGGGTTACTGAACCGCAGTCTAATCCGGCTAACAGGGCCAGGGCGTTGAAGGCACCGCACGAAAGGCGCAGACGACCGATGCCACCCCCAAAACCGGCACTCATGCGCAGGGCTTGTTCCTCGGTATAACCATAGATGTCGGCAAAAGCTGCCACTACTGACTGGGAGCAGTTGAAGCCCTGCATAAAGAGTTCTTCCGCTCTGCGAATACGTTTTTCTCTGTCTATTTGCATGATGCTATTCTGTTTAATGCTTCTAATAATAATGCTCTGGGACAAGCGATATTCAGGCGGATATATCCCTCGCCGCTTTGGGCACCATACATGGTGCCTGGGTTTACCCATACCTTGGCGTCTTGCAGCAGACGGTCGGCATATTCCTGAGAAGAGAGACCCGTGGCGGTGATATCCACCCATGGAAGGTAAGTGCCTTCAAGAGGCGTCATTTTCCACTGGGGGAGGTTCTTTGCGACGAAATCGCAAAGAACAGTGTAGTTATCCCAGAGATAAGCGTTGAGCTCGTCTAGCCAGTCCTCGCTCTCGTTATAGGCAGCCATCAGGGCTACGGGCCCGAAGGGATTCACGTCGCACACCTCATTAATATTGATGGCACGATCTATCCGCCGGCGCCACTCTGGTTGGCTGCAGATGATGTTGGCAATTTGCAGGCCTGCTATATTGAATGATTTCGAGGGCGAGTTCAGGATGACGCTGTTCTGCCGGCAGGCCTCGCTCACAGCCGCAAAGGGCTGGAAATGGTTGTTGGGCATGATGAGTTCACAATGAATCTCATCGCTTACCACCTTGACGCCATATTTCATGCAGATGGTGTTCATGTGCTCTAGTTCTTCCTTTGTCCATACGCGCCCCGTGGGGTTGTGAGGGTTGCAAAGAAGGAACACGGTGGTTTTCTCGTCCGCACATTTTGCCTCGAAATCCTCCCAATCTACCTCGAAGCGGCGTTGTTTGTCGCTGTGCCACAGCGACAGACTCGATTCTAAGACCTCGCAGCCATTATTGCGGATGCTTGAGAAGAAACAATTGTAGTCAGGCGAGAGGATAAGCACTTTCTCACCAGGCATGGTGAGGGCCTTGATGGCAACCGACATTGCCGGCACTACGCCAGTGGTATAGAGAATTTCTTCACGACGGATCGTCCAATCGTGGCGGCGTTGGAACCAGGAGATGATGGCCTCGTAATAGGGCTCCTCCACTAAGGTGTAGCCAAACACGCCGTGCTCGGCTCGCTTGCGGATAGCCTCCTGAATAGCAGGCGCGGCCTTGAAGTCCATGTCGGCTACCCAGAGGGGGATAATTCCCCCTGGCGGAAGCCAGCCCCCCGATTGGCGGGGGGCTTCCGCATCCCATTTCACGCAGCCTGTGCCGTGACGCTGTACTATCTCATCAAAGTTATATTTTGACATTTTTTTTAGGCGTTATTTCGTTATGACGTTATAACGTTCGTTAGATGTTATTCCGTTATTTCCTAGTTTCTATCACGCAGTCATTCGGTGCCTTCACATTTTGGTCGATGGTGATGCTTCCGATGCTATCTGCCACGATATATCCGCTTGAGGGATTCTTGATATTCTCGATATGTCCGCGGATGTCGGCTTTGACGTTACTATATTCAAACACACGGTCGCACGACTTATCAAAGGTGCAGTTTTCTAATACCAGGTTGTCGGCATAGCATAAGAGCTGTTCGCCAATGAGGTGACAGTTCACCAAACGTACATTCTTAGAGTGCCAAGCCAGGTATTCACCATCGAGAACGGAGTTGTAGATAGTGACATTCTCACATTCCCAGAAAGAGTCCTTCGTGACGATATTGGCGTTATGCAGTTCCACGTTACGGCAGTATTGAAATACGTATTTGGAGTCACACTTCAGTCCGTCGATATGCACAGAGTCGCAGAACATAAACGGATAGGCGCCTTCGTGCAACACCAGGTTCTTTGCCTCTATGAACTGACAACGCCAGAAAGTCTCGTCGGCGTCGTTGATAACGACATTGTTCAGGTGGATATGATGCATCTCGCGGAACATCTTTGGCGCATCAATACGCGTGTCGCTCATCATCAGGTAGCTGCTGTACCAAAGGGCAGAGCGTGCTCCGGCATCAAACTGACAGTTTTGTATGATGAACTTATCTACATGCCAGAAGGGATATTTTCCCCAAAAACGACAGTTGTTGGCTTCAATATCCGAACATTCCTTGATAGCGCTCTCGCCATCGCCAATGGTGACATGCTCCAGTCGCAGATGGTGCGACTCAAATAGTGGGCGTTCGCCCTCAAAATGCTGATTCTTTATTAATTCCATTATTAGTATGTTGGTTTCGGATGCCAAAGGTACAATCTTTTTTCGATAAAAAAGAACTTCTTTACGAAATATTAAGTATCTTTGCACTCAGATTAGGATTAAAACATGAAGTGTTATGAAGAAGAAAATTGTTGTATTGACAGGTGCGGGCATGTCGGTGGAAAGCGGACTACGCACGTTTCGTGATGCTGACGGATTATGGGAGGAATATCCCGTTCAGCAGGTGGCTACTCATGAGGGGTGGGAGGCCGATCCGACGCTGGTGACAAACTTCTATAACATGCTGCGTAAGAAATGCTGGGGCGTGAAACCTAATGAGGGTCATAAATTGGTGGCTGCCCTAGAGGAAAAATATGACGTTACGGTGGTGACGCAAAACGTGGACAACCTGCATGAGCAGGCAGGATCTACAAAGGTGATACATCTGCATGGCGAACTGATGAAGGTTTGCTCCAGTCGGGATGTGGATAATCCGCACTTCCAGCAGACGCTGACACCCGACAACTGCGAGATAAAACCTGGTACGAAGGCTGGCGATGGCTCTCTTCTTCGTCCTTTTATCGTGTTCTTTGGCGAGGCTGTTCCCTTGATTTCAGTAGCAGCTGAGGAGGCTCAGACTGCAGATATCTTCATCGTGATAGGTACCAGCCTGAATGTTTATCCTGCTGCCGGATTGCTTCATTATGTACGCCCAGGCGTACCTATATATCTTATAGACCCCAATCCTGTGAGTGCGGGAAATGGTGTGAAACAGATTCAAAAGGGTGCCAGCGAGGGTATGCGAGAACTAACTCAACTTCTGATGTAAACTAATTTTTCGGATTTATAGACGAAAACTCGTTCTCACCGATAAATTTTTGTTAATCATGTTAAATTAAGCAAAATTTAACGTGATTATCTTTTGTTTTGGCACTTTTGTAGTCAAAAAAGCCTATATTTGTACTTTAAAAATGTGAAAGTGCTAAATTATGTACACGCGTAGAGCCATAAACAGTAGAATAAAGCAACGCATTGCCCTATTAGTAGTGCTGATAATTTCTGTCGCGTTTTCAGAAACTATCAGTGCCCAGAATGTGGCTGTGCGTAATAATCTGCTTTATGACTTAACGCTGACACCAAACCTCGGTATTGACGTGAAATTAGGCGACCAATGGTCGGGAGGCCTGAGTGTCGGCTTCAATCCTTGGCCTACAAGTGATGATGTCAGTAAGAAGTGGCGTCATCTGCTGATTGCACCGCAGTTGCGCTATTGGCCAAAGGGCGTTTTCGAGAACCGTTCTACCTATTGGGCATTCAATCTGATTTATAGTCATTATAATGTGGCCAATGTGAAATTCCCCTTTGGCATGTATCGCGATGTACGCGACAAACGCTTACAGGGTGATTTGGGCGCACTGGGTGTGTCGTTTGGTTACACATGGCGACTGAGCCGCCTGTTCCGTATGGAGGCAGAGGCAGGTCTGAGCGGTGGCTATACCTGGAGCAAGCAGTATGCCTGCGGGCATTGCGGCACCTACGAGGGACGAAATGACAAGGCATTCCTGATGCCGAAACTGGCACTGAATCTGGTGTTTGATCCCCGGAAGAAACCTGTGCCGGAGCCAGAGATTATCGTGATACCTGTGGATACTATGAAGCCCGAGCCTATTCCCGTGGTGGAAGAGAAGCCCGATCTGATCAAGCAGCTGATGGCCGAGAATCCCGTGCTTTGCGATATCTCAGATTATCGCCCCTACGATCCCATGAAACCTATGCGTCGTGACTCAGCAGCATTGCTGGTACACTTCGAGGTTGATAAATACGACTTGAAGCGCGATTTCCGTCAGAATGCTGAGACGCTGGATCGTATTATCAGTCTGACGCGTCAGATTGTTGCCGACTCTACTGCAGAGGTACGTCTGATTCAGATTATCGGTTTCGCCTCTATCGAGGGACGTATCAAGCACAACGAGATGCTGGGCGAACAGCGTGCTTTGGCTCTGAAACGCTATATTCAGGAGGCAGTGGAAGTGCCCGACTCTATGTTTGAGCTGAATAATGGCGGTGAGGCCTGGGCCGAGTTCCGCGATCAGATTGCAGAATTGATTGAGAAGCACGACGGCAAGTCGGAAGCTACCGTTGCCGAACTGAAACGTGCCATCTATATCATAGATAATGAACCCGCTGCCGACCATCGTGAACAGCGTCTGCGTGTGCTCAATGGTGGACGTACCTGGAACTATATCAAGGAGCACGTTCTGGCCGATCAGCGTAACTCTGGATATATGCGTATATACTTAGAAAGAAAAACTCCTTAACTAAGAAAAAATAATTCCTTAACTAAAGAGTAAAAATGACCTAACCGAAGAAACAATAAACTTCCTAACCAGAATACGTGTAATACGAAATTAAATTAACATAAATATTAACTAATTCTTTAAGAACAATGAAAAAGCTACAATTACTAGCCTATGCAGGAGCGATAGCACTGCTAAGCACAGGGTTCACCGCCTGCTCCGACGATAACCTTGCGAAGGAGGAGGTCATTCCCAGTCCGGGGTTTAACCCCGAAACCAATGAAGTCACGGCGAACTTCGTGTTCAATGTATCTACCAACACATCTTCTACGCGTATGAGTTCTGCCAATACGCAGGCATCTGTTGCTACTGATGCTTCAGAGGTTTTCCGTGGCATCACGGATGCCCGTCTCTATGCCATTAAGTTGAAGAAACTTAGTGGTGGGAATCAGGTCTTGAATGATGGACAGCATCTTACGGATGATGCACCTGAAGTAACACCAGTCGTGAAGAAGTTTGACCTTGGAACAGTGATGTCAAGAAATGCTATTGCTCCGGCTTCTACTTCAGGAACCTTACCTCAGTCTCGTCGTGTTGTTGAATTGGCATTACCTACGGAGACAAATACCTTGGTGTTCTATGGCAGAGCTATCAAGGACGGAGGCGATGATGCCGATAAAACACAAGGTAAGACAGAAATGGTGCTCAGCGACAATGGAAATATGAATGATATTCACTTCCGTTTGTGCAAAGTTCTGTCTGAAGGCAGTGATGCACAGACGGCGTTCCAGCAATGCCAAGCTCTTATCACGGCTGCTCTTACCAAAATTATCAATTCCAGTTATACTACAACTGGAGATGTGACTATTGGAGGCAGAAAGGTTGCTGCAGAAACAACTATCAAATGGTCTGATTATGTAACAATTACTCACACTGATGCCACGATTACTAACATTGCGGTTAAGACGAATGACCCTGTAACTGCTGTGGGTGAAAGTTCTCCTCAAGAGATGTCAAATCTGGGCGAGATTCTTGGACAGGCATATGCCACCTTTAATACCATTTATAATCAAGGGGGTCATAGTGAACTTCGTGCAGGTTCTGGTCCTGCAATTAAGCGTATGATGAGCGATCTTTATACAGTTGTTAAAACTGTGTCAGACGCTACTGCTGTAAACATTGAGGAAACTGTAGCTTCGCGTTTGGCAAGCAATATCCTAACTAATATCGAGGCATGTTTCGACAAGGGTTCGAGTTTTGCATGGAAGAAAAATGGTCTGATTCAAACATTTGTAAAGTATACTGATGCTCAAGTGAGTGCGTTGAATCTAGACAATACTATGGATAACTTCCCGCAGGATTTCAGTTTGCCTTATGGTTCTACAATCTTGGAGTTTAAATGGAATACCACCTCTGGTGTGAATGCTCCTCAGTACTATTACATGGGTGCTGTACCTACTTATGCTATGGGCGGTGAATCAGGAGCCACGTCTTCGTTTGACCCTGCTAACTATACCTTCCCACCTGAGTTGTGTTATTTTGGTAATAGCCCGATTCGTGTGACAGATAATACCAAGAACGTTACAGACTATCCTGATGGAACAGCTAATTGGACTGCCGAAGACAATACAAAGTGGAGTGACTGGACAAACAATTCTCATGTCCTTTCAACTACTCGTTCTGTGGCAATGCGCGACTGCATCAATTATGGTAATGCCTTGTTGAAAACAACCGTCGGATATGCAGCGGGTGTCCTTAAAGATAATAATCACCAGATTCAGTTTGAGCGTACAGGAGCTAATGAGAATGATAATAGTATTTCTGTATTAAATTCTGATGGTGCTGCAGGTATGTTCACATGGACTGGTATTTTGATCGGTGGTCAGAATGGCTCTGTAGGTTGGAACTATATCCCCCGTGTTGATGCAGCAATAAATGAAACTGCTACTCCCCAGTTTAAATATATGGTGTATGATGGTCAGATTGTAGATCCAACTATCCCTGCTGCCACCTCTTCATCTGGTGGAGGTACTACAGCTCCTACCTATACACTGTTGTGGGATAATTATGATGTGAACCTCTATGATCATGATCAGCGTACGGTATATGTCGCATTGGAGTTTGTAAATAATGGTAAAGACTTCTGGGGTATGAACAACTTGATTCCTAGTGGCGGTACGTTCTATATCACGGGTAAACTGGATCCCGATGCTATCACAGTAGCTGGTAAGACTCCTACTGAGATTAAGGATGATAAGTCGCTCGGTATCACATGGCCTACCACCCATGAGATGGCACCTTATTACACCAAGGCACAGGCAACAGCAGCAGGCGATGCTACTTTGGCTGGTAAGACGGTTAAACAGCGTCGTGTATTCATGCAGGACTATGTGACAGAGGCTAACTTCAAGCTGACAGAGAATTCTTTGAAGTATGCGCTCGTGGCTGTACCAGACCTGCGTTCTTCTCAGATTTCACTGGGCTTGAGCGTTGACCTTTCTTGGAAACAGGGACTGCAATTTACCGCAAACCTTGAAGGCGGTCAATAAATCTCTTTAAGCATTAACAAAGCTATGCTGAAATTAAATCAACCTATCATGAAAGCCATTAGCTGTCTGTTTATCACGACAGCTATGGCTTCATGTGCGTTGATTGACGACGACCTGAGCCAGTGCGGTGTTGACTACGAGATGGATTATGAGTTACAATTGGTGACGAATATGAACACGGAGTTGAAGACGCAGCTGAGCACAAATGTCAATGTGAGTAGTGCGTTGCGCACGCACCTTAGCAATATCTTCACGGACTTTGCCCACGATGTTGACCTCTCGTTCTATGATACTGAGGGCGACTCTGCCCGCTTGCAGCACGATGAGCACATCATGGATGCCAATCAGGCTTCGTATGCACTCTTCCTGCCGATGCGCCGGTATATTCATCTGGCAGCAGCCAATGTGGTGGACAATGACATGGTGTCTGTGAAGAATGATGATAATTGCCACACGGCAATACTCTATCAGCAGGAGAAAGACACCATAGATTCTCATACCACAGGTGTGTTTACGGCTCGTCAGGATATGCAGATTCTAGAAGGTGTAGACCAGACGTTTAACGTGCACCTCTACATGGCCAACAGTGCTACGTCACTGATTATTGATCCGCGAGGTCACGATTACAAGAACATCAAGGTGTATGCCACGGGTTTTGCCACCAGTTTCAATATCTGCGACAGCGTTTATGCTTTTTCGAAGAAGTCGCCAATGGTCAGGGCCTCACAGGTACCAGTTGCCGAGGGCGGTGAACTCTGTTTTAGCACGGTGAACTTCCCCAGTCGTGACACCAGAGATACGCGTCTCATCATTGATTCCGACGAGCCCTTTATCTCTCCATCAGCTGATAATGCCTTGTGGGAGTATCGCGTCTATACCACATTGAAAGATGGTTCTACCACAGAATCCATCCTTTATGTGCAGACTCCTCTGAGGGCTGGACAGTTGAAAGTGACTAAGGTGCATCTGTCTGATGACAAAGGTGTGGTTGATAGTGATGATCCTACTGTGGGTGTGAGTGTGACATTGGATTGGGGAAAAATCGTTTTACCGGATATTCCGCTATAATTGGTTCGCGCATGCGTTCATTATTATATATATATATCTTGATAGTGATGCTGCTGACAACCAATTGCATGAATGACTCAGTAGCAGTTGACTCTGACGGGGGAAATCCTGTTGGGACGGCAGACTCTGTAGCTGTTGGTTTGGGAGTGAGTTTCAATCAGAAGTATACGAAAACAAGCCGTATGGCTGCTACTGCAGCTCAGACAAATGGAAACTTCCGGGGAATAGATGACTTTTTTATCATTCCATATACCACAGAAGGTGTGATCGGACCTAATGATAGTCCGCTGAAGCCTACGTTGGAATTAGGACGATATGTTAGTGCGTCCCGGCTGTTGAGTAATAACACCATCTTTTATAAACCTGTCTTCGTTCCGAAGCTTACAGCGTCATTCCTTGTCTACGGACATGCACCAGCCAGTAGTGATCCATTTGCCTATGGGTCTCTTTCTGGTTTTAATACGATTGATCAGCAAACGAAGACAAGCGATATCACTTTCTCCTTGGATCCTATCTTTACGGCAACAGAAGTGCCGGCTATTGCGCAAGAATTGGCAGATTACCTGACGAGCATTGCTACCGTTCAGAATGTATTGCCCACGGCTTATTACGGAGATATCTTCAACCGTGTGCAACGCAGTCCGATTTATAGATGGAGCAATCCTGACAGTTATAGTCATAGCGTATTGGCTGAGGTGTTTGAATTCTTGTCGAACAGCGATAGGGTGATGGGTGGGTCTTCTTCAAACCTGAATCGCCTGTTGACGGTAATTTACAACAGACTTTATTCAGTTGCCCAATCAGATCCTACTACAGTGAATTATTATACGTCCAACAGCATTGCCGAACCCTTGGGTACCATTTATCCTTATAGGGAAATGGCAACTGCTATTCGCGATTCCATTGCCAACACGGATTTTGTGATGCTTACTGGTTATGGCGACAATGTGACGGTTACTCTGAAAAGTCCTCGTCATCAGTATCCGGCCAGCATTGATCTGCCTGATGGCGCTGCCGGTCTTCAATGGAATGCCAGTGAACAGGCTTTCAAGGTGGTGATGCAGACAAAGGCTTCTGCTAAAGTGATGGCATCCAGTCGTTTCTGTTATCCCCCGTTCCTGTGCTACTATGCCAATAGCCGTATCAAGATATCGGATGTGGATTCAGAGGAAGACCATTATGCCTCTGCTGATAACTGGAGTCAGATACTGAATGAATATTATAGCACATCGACTTACGTTAATTCAAAGACAAAAGCGATTGCCATTACGGATGCCATCAATTATGGAGTGGCACAGCTGCGTATCAGTCTGAAGCCAACACTGCGATTAAGAGACCGGGGGGAGGTTAATGAGATAATGGTAACGGGAACGAATTTCCCCTTGACGGCAGTACTTGTAGGGCCTCAGTATGATGTGGCCTATAATTTCAATCCACTGCAATCGTCAGATGAGCATACGGTCTATGACCGACAGATTGTGGATGCTAATAATCAGTCTGTTTTCTTGCTTCCGTATGAGTCTACGGCCTTTACCCAAACGCTGGTGTTGCCAACGCGTAAGGATGAGCAGGTTTACTTCATCCTGGAATTTGAGAATAGAAGCGGTGTAGACTTTAACGGTACGAATGGTGTCATCCTGAATGGTTCGAAGTTTTATATGACAGCGAAACTTGATCCGAAAGATGGCATGGGATATGATGCTGATGATGATACGATGAACAGGGTGTTTGCCCAGGATGGCTACACGGAAGTGAGTTGTGTGCTAAAAGATTTGAAGGGCGCCTGGAATGTGGTTCCTGACACGCGCGACCCACAATTGGAGATTGGCGTGTCAATGGAAACGAAATGGATTCAGAGCACCACGACAAATGTGAAATTAGATTGATATGATGAGATATTTGGTACTGATAATGGCTTTAGTGCTTGCAACATCCTGCGGGCATGACTCAGAGGATTCCGCTGAGGGGGCTGTGCTGAATATCTATGTCTACCCTGCAGATGATCCCATGGTGACACGTGGCGATGCGGGCCTGGTCAACGCCTATGCACAGGAGAATGCTATCAAGTCGTTGAAGATATGGGTGTTCAAACATGGGAATGCTGCGAATACTGATAAACCACTTCATTATCTGTCACCCTCAGAGCCTGTGTTACAGGGCAGTCGTGCCCAATTGTTCCAGATTGCTTTGACAGAGGAGCAGGTAGAGACGATAACAGGTGATGGCAATCAGGTGGATGTTTATGTGCTGGCTAATGCTGAGAGCATCGGACTGGACGGTCTGAATGGGACATCAACCCGTATGGCAGTACGTGATGCCGTGATCGGCACCGGCTATTTCGGAACAACAAGTCTGACAACAGATATCTCAACTAACGGACTGCCTATGTCGGGCTGTGGCGAGAATATCTCCGTACGAGGCACATTGCCCGTATTGAGCCTGCCTGTGGTAAAGCTCACACGTTGCGTGTCGAAACTGCGTATTGTGCTGGCCCAGAATAAGGAGAGCGGTGCGGAGTTCAGCATCCTTGGCGTGACATTAAACGGGAACCAGTTCCCGGAAACGGAGAACGTGTTCAACAGGACAACGAATCCGTATAGTATTAGCAGTTCTTATGTGGCTGATGGCATCAACTTCTCACTGCCTGATACCATAGCGAAGAACGACCGTATCACCGACCTTGTCTATGAGTCACAGCAGGTGCAGGACTATGAGGATATCGTAGACGCTTTTGTGGAAAGGGGTGAGGTTACGCAGATGGGGCCTTATTATTTCCGCGAAAGTGATAAGCGCCTGAGAGGTACTATCAGCTATCGTGTGGTAGATGAGGAGAATAACGTGACGGAGAATACGGTGAACTTCAGCATGAGTGATATTGCCGGCAATTATAACTTCAGTCGTAACCACACGTGGCTCGTGTATGCCTATTACTTAGGTGGTGAGGAACTGCAACTGAGTCTGGCGTATATCCGCTCATGGAGCGAGGAAGACAGAGAACCGGGAATATATAATTGGTAAGAAAGAATATGATGAAACCGTACATGAACATATCACTGAATCTTTGCATTGGGATGCTACTCTCAATGCTGATGGTGGCATGTACGGCTGAACAGGAGCATGAGGAGGGAGAGACGTTGGAACTGATGACCTACAGTCGTGAACTGGTTGACCCCATGCTGAGACGTGCTGCCAGCGTACCTTCAGGCTATGTGTCCTATACGACAATACATCCGGAGGCTGCGAGCGAGAGTCATGCCGTCGGCGTGTATCTGACGACTTCGCCTAATTCGGCAGTCCTTCGCCGTTTCGTCTATGAGACTGATCACTGGCGCTCTTTTGCCATCGTGAAGGAGAATGCGGATTATTATATCTACGGCTATATGCCCATGAGCGCTATAGAGAACACGACTATTGAACCTGTTGAGAGTGACTATAGTTCGGGCGCATATCTGACACTGCAGGGCTTGGAGACTTTCTCAGAGAAGGATGTCTGCGTGGTAGTGGGGGGGAAGGGTGCCGAGAGCGTGACGGATAATGTCAGTGTCATCCCCGGCTATTACTATTATCAGGGAAAGGGCAAGGATAAGAATCATGTTTACCTGCTCTTTGACCATCTTTATTCTGCGGTGTCATTCAGTATCCGCGTGGCTTCTGATTATGCGGCGATGCGAAGGATAAGACTGAAGTCGGTGGTGATGAAGACAGAGACTACGGAAAAGGTGAATGCACGCATCAAGTTTGAAGCCGGAGAGGCGTCAATCGTTAGCGTGGCCTATACGCCGCGAGGCACTGCTAAAGGTGAACGTGTGCTGTTGGACGAGGAGCGTGACCTGACGACATCGTATGTCAGTTTTGGAGATATTTGCTATTTTGCAGGCGCGGCGCGTTCGGATTTGAAGCTGGTGAGCGTCTATGATGTGTATGACCAGGAAGGAAATCTTCTGCGAGAGAACTGTACGGCAGAGAACAAGCTGGATGTCCTGTCAACGATAAAGAGCGGAGAGAAAAGAAACGTGAAGCTAACGGTGGAACCCACCTATCTGCATGTTCTTTCTGATGCTGATTTGGATAAGAATCTGGAAATTAAAGTTAATTGAGAAATATAAAGACCATAATAAGCTTGATGATGTTCCTGGGCGTAACGACAGCACAGGCGCAGATAAAGATTGGCGGTAATGTCTATGGCGGCGGTAACCTTGGCGATATGACCGGTAAGACGTCCGTAACGGTACGTGCCGGCAATATTGAGGGCGCAGTCTATGCAGGTGCCCGTCAGGCCAACGTGGATAAATCGACCTTCGTCCATATCGATGGTGCTAATATGAGTGGCGACATCGTTATCAATGCGGTATATGGCGGTAATGATGTAGCTGGTTCCATTGGTATGGCTCTCACTGATTCAGATGGCATACCTTCGCTGGTGGTATCTGATACCGTAGGTCTTGATATCAGCAAGACATGTAATGCCTTTGTGCTTACTACGCAGGAGAAATCAGGGAAGCATATCTTCATTGGCCAACTCTATGGCGGTGGTAATGGTGACTACGACTATAAGAGCGCCAAGCTGAGCGATAACACGACACCG
>Ga0265299_10001328_pt1 | contig 28414 bp, 21 predicted proteins | sample AusTroGonzalo_MG_4_FD_193485 | JGI IMG/M metagenome (GOLD analysis project Ga0265299, IMG submission 193485) | Bovine rumen microbial communities from tropical cattle in Woodstock, Queensland, Australia - Gonzalo_02 | ecosystem: Host-associated > Mammals > Digestive system > Stomach > Rumen ... | reverse complement strand
GCAGCAGCAGCGGCAAAATACAGCGACGCCTGCGGCGGCACTGTCACCGCAACGCACGAAGACGCCGTTACCGGCGACAACTGCGGCTGGACGGTAACACGTACCTATACTATAAAGGATGCATGCAACAACAGCACTACCGCAACGATGAGCGTCAGCGGCTCCGACCAGACTGCACCTGCACTGGCAGACACATGGCCAGCTAACATCACAGGACAGAACAACTGCCTTGCAGACCGTGACATCAGCGCTCTGCTTAGCGACGCAGCAGCAGCGGCAAAATACAGCGACGCCTGCGGCGGCACTGTCACCGCAACGCACGAAGACGCCGTTACCGGCGACAACTGCGGCTGGACGGTAACACGTACCTATACTATAAAGGATGCATGCAACAACAGCACTACCGCAACGATGAGCGTCAGCGGCTCCGACCAGACTGCACCTGCACTGGCAGACACATGGCCATCGAACATCACTGGTCAGAACAACTGCCTTGCAGACCGTGACATCAGCGAACTTCTTAGCGATGCAGCAGCAGCGGCAAAATACAGCGACGCCTGCGGCGGCACAGTCACCGCAACGCATGAAGACGCCGTTACCGGCGACAACTGCGGCTGGACGGTTACACGTACCTACACCATCAAGGACGCCTGCAACAACTCGACAACGGCAACGATGAGCGTAAGCGGCTCCGACCAGACTGCACCTGCACTGGCAGACACATGGCCAGCTAACATCACAGGTCAGAACAACTGCCTTGCAAACCGTGACATCAGCGCTCTGCTTAGCGACGCAGCAGCAGCTGCAAAATACAGCGACGCCTGCGGCGGTACTGTCACTGCAACGCATGAAGACGCCGTTACCGGCGACAACTGCGGCTGGACGGTTACACGTACCTACACCATCAAGGACGCCTGCAACAACTCGACAACGGCAACGATGAGCGTAAGCGGCTCCGACCAGACCGCACCTGCACTGGCAGACACATGGCCATCGAACATCACAGGCCAGAACAACTGCCTTGCTGACCGTGACATCAGCGCACTGCTTAGCGACGCAGCAGCAGCTGCAAAATACAGCGACGCCTGCGGCGGTACTGTCACCGCAACGCATGAAGACGCCGTTACCGGTGATAACTGCGGCTGGACGGTAACACGTACATATACCATCAAGGATGCCTGCAACAACAGCACAACTGCAACGATGAGCGTCAGCGGTAGCGACCAGACTGCACCTGCACTGGCAGACACATGGCCAGCTAACATCACAGGACAGAACAACTGCCTTGCAGACCGTGACATCAGCGAACTTCTTAGCGATGCAGCAGCAGCGGCAAAATACAGCGACGCCTGCGGCGGCACTGTCACCGCAACGCACGAAGACGCCGTTACCGGCGACAACTGCGGCTGGACGGTAACACGTACCTATACTATAAAGGATGCATGCAACAACAGCACTACCGCAACGATGAGCGTCAGCGGCTCCGACCAGACTGCACCTGCACTGGCAGACACATGGCCAGCTAACATCACAGGACAGAACAACTGCCTTGCAGACCGTGACATCAGCGCTCTGCTTAGCGACGCAGCAGCAGCGGCAAAATACAGCGACGCCTGCGGCGGCACTGTCACCGCAACGCACGAAGACGCCGTTACCGGCGACAACTGCGGCTGGACGGTAACACGTACCTATACTATAAAGGATGCATGCAACAACAGCACTACCGCAACGATGAGCGTCAGCGGCTCCGACCAGACTGCACCTGCACTGGCAGACACATGGCCATCGAACATCACTGGTCAGAACAACTGCCTTGCAAACCGTGACATCAGCGAACTTCTTAGCGATGCAGCAGCAGCGGCAAAATACAGCGACGCCTGCGGCGGCACAGTCACCGCAACGCATGAAGACGCAATTACCGGTGACAACTGCGGCTGGACTGTAACACGTACCTATACTATAAAGGACGCCTGCAACAACACCACGACCGCGACGCAGAGCGTAAGCGGCTCCGACCAGACGGCACCAGTAATAGGAGATGTTGAAGTCCCTGCAGCCATAGCACTTGGAAGCTGTAGCTATAAAATACCAGACCTTTCTTCTGCAACACTAGCAGCAAGCGCTGACGGTTGCGGATATGCAGTAACGTGGGTGAGCCAGTCTGTAGCAGCTAATACAGAGTATGCACAAACGAGTGTTGCACAGAATATAAGTGTAACTGTCAAGGTAAAAGATGAGTGCAACAACGAGGCCACCAAGGTGGTTAACGTTGTTATTCCTGCCAACGACCTAAGTGTAAGTGCTGGAGATGATAACGTTATATGCTTCGGTGAAACACAGCGTCTTACAGGAGAGGCATCAAGTTCGGCTGGAGGATTAACATATAGTTGGACAAGTGCTGCGTCAGAAGCAGGTCTTCCGGGAACTACTAATGTAGCCAACATAGATGTAACTCCGACGAGTGTTGGAGATAAGACCTATAGATTGACCGTTGTTGACGGCAATGGATGTTCTGCATACGATGATGTATTGGTTACTGTTAACCCGCTTCCTACACCAACTCTTGTTACCGACCACACACCACTTTGTCTTGGCGACGAGGCAACACTTACCGCTGGTGGCGGTACAACCTACTACTGGTACGACGGTAGCGATTTTGTTGAAACTAACACACATACAGTTTCGCCTACTAGCAATACGGAATATAGTGTAACAGTAAAGAACAGCCACGGCTGTACCGCTTCGATGACAGTAACTCAGACTGTACAGCAGGCTCCTGGTAATACTCCTATGACACATGTAGTCCAAGGTCATATCTGGACAGGCCGCGTAAGCTCCGACTGGGACGATTCGCGCAACTGGTTGGTATTTACTGGCGGTGGCAGTGGCTACACTATTGCGGCAAATGCTCCTACATCGAGCGACCCGGTTGTGGTGCGTACAGGTGCTACTTGTATAAACAACGAACCGTCGGTTAACGCAAACAGCACTGCAAACAATGTCATTATCCGCGACGGTAGGACGCTTACTGTTGAAGGAAGCCGTACTCTTGCCGTAAATGGCGATATTGATATTGAAAGCGGTGGCGCACTGGCATTCAGCGGTTCGGGTACTGTTTCGGTAACTGGAGATGCAAACATTGCAAGCGGAGCAACTGTAACATTCGGCAACAAGGATACCTTGAATGTCGCAGGCAATCTGGTACTTACTGGATCGTTGGAATTCCCGACAAGCGACACTACTCCGGCATTGAGGATAGGCGGAAACCTTACACTCAACAACGGAAGTTCACTTGGCGAAGGTGGTACTCTGCTATTCGCAGGTAATGGAACGACAGTAACAAATAATAATCCTGGAACATTCACCGTAAACAACAATGTACGCCTCAATATGCACCGTTCAAGGGCTGGTGTTCCGCACACCGTATTCCCCGATGGAACAATCTTCAGCAAGACAACAATCTTCGAGTACGGTATTATGGACGGCAATGTAACATTTAATGAAACTGGTCGTGCCATTGTTTGTGGCGACTACGAAAGTTATGCATCAGGTACAGTAACCAAGATAGGTGCTGGCAATAACTTTACCTTCCCGACTGGCGACGACAATGTTCTTGGTAGTGTAACGGCTAGAATAGATCCTGATAATACTGTACATGCGAAGTTCCACCACTGGTCAGGCGACAATGGTGATGGTTCACACGGCTTCACTACTGATGTCATACCGCGCTGGTGGAATGCAGCCGATATGTGTGGTGGCGACCCGTTCAACCATGTAAGCAACTTCGAGTACTGGGATATAAGTTCTCCTGTTGAATTGTCAAATGTTATGCTTATGGCTAATGCAGCTACTGGCACTGAACATTTCAATACAACAAGTGCGTATGTTGATGCTGACATTCAGGTTGCCGCATACTCTAACGGTTGTTGGAGCAACTTCGGAGGTTCAGCCGAAATCAGTGGCGCCGACCATAATGTTATTACTATAAATGGTGCAAACATTCCGAAAGATCCGCACCGTGCAGTTGCCGACTTCCTGATAACGCTCGGTTCAAAGACTGACAATACAGTTCTCCCAATCGAGCTCGTTTCCTTCACCGCAACCTGCGATGGTCGTTCGTCACTCGTCGAATGGACAACTGCTACCGAGAAGAACAACGATTACTTCTCGCTTGAGCGTTCCGATGATGCAATCAACTTCACCGAAATTGCTCGCGTAGCAGGTGCTGGAAACTCAATTGAACCGCTCGACTACTCTTACACCGATTATGGCATCCACGGTGGTGACAACTACTACCGCCTCGTTCAGGTTGACTACGACGGCACACGCACGGTTTCGGAAATCGTGGTTGCAAACTGCATCGAACCCGAAGTCGGCGAGCCGGATGTTCAGGCTTACCCGAACCCGTTCAACGATGAGTTGACCGTCGTTCTCGACAACTTTAGCAATCGTGCAGCAACCATCGAGGTTTACGATATGCTTGGCAAGCTCATCTACACCGACAAGATTGCCGCTCCGCAGAACAGCTACGAGACCGTCTTGAACCTCAGCAATCTGCCACCGGCAGCCTACACGGTAAGGGTTAGCACAACAGACTTTGTAATCAATAGGAATGTTGTAAAACAATAGACACTGAGATTATTGTAAAGGCGCAAAATTTTGCGCCTCCACAATATCTCCAACAATGAACGAAATTTCCTCCCCCCCCAACCTTAAAGTCGTTAAGCACTTTAAGGTAGTTAAATTGGGATTCCCTTGCCCCCTCAACCTTAAAGTCGTTAAGCACTTTAAGGTCGTTAAATTGGGATTCCCTTGCCCCCTCAACCTTAAAGTCGTTAAGCACTTTAAGGTCGTTAAACTGGGGCAAGTACCTCGGCTTCGACAAGCTCAGCCAGCGGAAAAAAATAGTACAAACGATTTTGTAATAAACAAGAATGTGATTAAAAATTGATAATTTTGTAGCGACGATACATAGCTCATCGTTACAAATTATAATTATCAAATTTTTAAACACACCATGAAAGACAAGGATTACACATACGACAAAAAATGGAAAATCATCCTGCTGGCATTTGCCGCACTGATTTTCGTGCTGTCGCTCATATACACCAACAATCTGATGACAGACCTTCGCCACGAGGAATACCGCCGAATGGAACTGTGGTCGCACGCAATGGGCGATTTCATAAACTCCGACCCCGATGCCGACATCGGTTTCCTGTTCGAAGTGCTTGAAAACAACCAGACTATCCCCGTCATTCTTGTCGATGCCGACAACGAAACCATAATTTCATACCGCAACCTCGACACCGTAAAGATGGAAAACGCCGAATACGCCGCCGAAAAACTTGAAGAGTTCCGCAACAACGACAAGGAAAGTTTCTCCATTATCGGTCCCGACGGCGAAGTGATGAATACCATATATTATTCAGACTCGCTTCTGCTCAAAAAACTCCACTACTACCCATACGTCCAACTTGTACTAATAGGCATTTTCATAATAATGGGCTACATTGTACTGAATGTTTCGCGACGTTCGGAGCAGAACCACGTTTGGCTTGGTATGTCGAAGGAAACCGCCCACCAACTTGGTACGCCAATATCGTCGCTGATGGCTTGGCTTGAGATTATGCGCGACGAACACGGCGAAACCGAAATGTTCCGTGAAGTGGAAAAGGATGTGAAACGGCTGGAGAAGATTGCCGCGCGGTTCTCGAAAATCGGCAGCAAACCCAACCTGCAAGAAAACGAACTCATCGGGTGCATACGCACCACAATGTCGTACCTGAAAACGCGCATCCCATCAACAATCCACCTTGAAACCAACATTACCGACAAAGATGAGATTTTCCTTCCATTAAACGTTGAACTGTTTGAGTGGGTAATTGAGAACCTGTGCAAAAACGCCGTCGATGCCATCGGGACAAACGGCACAATCCGCATAACAATCGAATCGGACGAAAACAATGTCGGCATTGAAATTTCCGACACAGGCAAGGGCATCAGCAAGTCGAACTTCAAGAATGTGTTCAAGCCCGGCTACACCACAAAAAACCGTGGCTGGGGACTCGGACTGAGCCTTGCGAAACGAATTGTAGAGGAATATCACGGCGGAAAAATCTTTGTGAAGTCATCGGAAATCGGCAAGGGAACAACGTTCAGGATAAATTTGAAAAGAGTTCAATAAAGTTTAAAGATTAATTGTCAATCGCCCTATATCCTTTATCAATTAAAAAGAATTATTTTTTCTTTTTCTTTTTCAAATTGTTTTGTAATTTTGCACGATTTTATTTCCATAACTGGCGATTGGAATGGAACGTGATAACCAGTATATTATACCGCTAGATGGTCTTGAGGAGAGGGAATATTCCTTCGCCTTTATGGCTGATGATGCGTTTTTCCAGTCGTATGAAAATGGGGAAATAAAGGGCGGAAAGGTCGATGTGAAGGTAACTTTGCTCAAGAAGAAGACTTCGATGCTACTGAATTTTGACTTGTCGGGAACGGTAATGCTGACGTGCGACAGATGTCTCGAACTCTACGAGCAGCCAATCGCAATAAGCGACGAAATTCTGGTCAACTATGGCGACGAGACTAATTTCGACACAAACAGCGATGCCGTTACGCTAAGTCGCGATGCAAATTCGATTGACGTGTCGAGTTTCATTTACGAATACTCGCACTTTGCATTGCCCATAGCGCACTATCATCCCGACGATGCAGACGGAAATCCGACCTGCAACGCAAAAATGATAGAACTCATTGACAAGTACAAGGTTGAAGAAACAGAAAAAACAGAAGACGCAATAGACCCGAGATGGGAAGCGTTGCGAGAATTAAAAAATAATAATAACTAACTAAAAGTTTAAAAAAATGGCACATCCTAAAAGAAAAACCTCAAAGCAGAGAAGAAACAAACGTCGTACCCACTATGTAGCAGAGTTCCCGACATTGGCAGTATGCTCAAACTGCGGAACTACAATCCAGTATCACCACGTATGTCCAAACTGCGGATACTACAGGGGTAAACTTGTTATCGAACAAAAGGGCGAATAAATTAAAGTAATATGAACATTGGTATTGACATAAACGGCGGGGATTTCGCACCGGATGCTGTTCTTGACGGTGTGGTTCTTGCTTTAGAAGTTTTGGATAAGGACGACAAGATGTTCCTTTTCGGCAACGAAGAGTACATCCGCAAGTATTTCGCCAATCGCAGCGTCGATGCTGGTGTTTTTGAAATTGTTAACTGCTCCGAAACCTTGGCAATGGGCGACGACCCCGTAAAATCCTTCCTCGAAAAGAAGGATTCAAGCATAGTTAAGGGATTCTACTACCTGAAACAAGGTCTTATCGACGGTTTCGCAAGCGCAGGCAATACTGGAGCAATGATGGTTGGCGCAACAAAGGTCATCGGTGTCCTCGAAGGCATCATCAGACCTTGCCTTTCGTCAATATGCCCCAACAACAAGGGTGGCAACAACCTTATGCTCGATGTCGGACTTAATGCCGACCCGAAACCAGAAGTGCTTGTACAATACGCACTTATCGGCAAGGTTTATGCTCAGTATGTTATGGGAATAGAAAACCCGAGAATCGGTTTGCTGAACATCGGCGCCGAAGACAGCAAGGGAAACCTTACCGCAAAGGCTACCTTTAAACTGCTGAAGGAACTCAACAACATCAACTTCGTTGGAAACATTGAAGGCGGCGACTGCTCCGACACAGAAAAGGTTGACGTAATTGTAACCGACGGATTCGTTGGAAACATTTACCTCAAGCACGCAGAATCGATGTACAGCATATTGAGGCAGAGAGGCATAAACGACCCGTTCTTCGAGAACTACAACTACGAGAATGTAGGCGGAACCCCTGCTCTTGGTGTCAACGGAACAGTTATTATCGGTCACGGAAAAAGCAACGGCAAGGCCATCAAGAATATGATTCTTCAGACAAAGGCTGTAGCCGCTGCAAGACTCCACGAGAAAATCGCTTCGATAATAAAATAAAGGAATCTTTTTCATAAATGTCAAATCCCAGTCCTCTGTTGATTGGGATTTGTTGTTTGTTGTACCTTTGTCCGGTATATTGTGAAATTATTTTGCAGACAAAATATTAGCATTAATTGCTTTGGGTGAAGTTGCTTTTCTTGAAAACTCTTCTTCCAACCAATACAGCAATGCACAATCCTACCACAATCGCCGCTATCCACCAGATGTTTGCAAAAATGCTTATGTCGGGAATTTCCGTAGCGGAAGCACCTACAAAATATGCGGCACTTACTACAAGCGCATTGTTTGTCGCGTGGGCAACAATCGAAGTCCAAAGAGACCCCGAAGTGTAAAACAAATATCCTAAAACCGCACCAAGTACAAATCGTGGCAACAATCCCGAAAACTGCATGTGAATAGCCGAAAAAATGAATGCTGTTAGGAGAATTGCGATATGCTTGTTTTTCATCATGCCGACAAGGTTCTTCTGCAACACTCCACGGAAAAACATTTCCTCGCAGATGGCTGGCATTATGGCTAATGCAATGAGATTCAAAATGTAAAATCCGACTCCGCTTCCTGCCAATGCTCGTTGTGTGGCTTCCATCGCACTCATATCGGCTGCACGGAAATAATCTTCTATTCCTTTCATTGATTCGGGGAAGGAGTAGGATGCGTTTAGGCTCGATAGCAACTCTACGGCTGGCATTATCGCGAGCATAAAGGTTGCTGCAAGGAGATATTTGCCGATTTTTGCCCCTTTAGTCATACATACGCCAGCAAAAGGATTCTTTTCGTGGTCGATGAGTACCGTAGCGGCTATTGACGGCAGTCCGAATGTAAGTATCGACGAAAGTATAAGCAGAAACTTGTAGGCTAATTCGCCCTGCATAAATCGGTACAACGCACCTATAATAAATGTATTGAGCAAAAATCCGATGCAGATGCACAGCACTATTGCGAACAACTTTTCAGACGGCGACAAATTACGGATTAACATTGGAATTTAATTTTTTTAATATAATTTCCGCACCATGAACTTCGCATGCTGAGCCTGTCGAAGTATCGAAGGAAAGGTTAACAAAATTTATTGAATAATCACGGTTTCGCCCCTTCGACAGGCTCAGGGAGCGATTTGACCAGCGGATTATTGTATTGAAAATATGCAATAAATACTTAGTCATAGATAAGAACCTAACATTTAAAGCATAATGTTTTTTGTAAAGTAGTCGTTGTGATAGTAGTAATCGAGCGAAATGCCGTCGTTTGCCACGCTTTTGGTACATTTGCAGTGAAATTCTGGTGCCTTTATGCCGTTTCCAATGGTCAGACTGCTATTGGTAAAAACACGTGCCTCGTCCCAAAGACCAAGCGAAATGAATGAATTTAATGTCTGTGCACCACCTTCAACTATTACCGACTGAATTTCGTTGCGGTAAAGGATGTCAAGGATTTGGGGAACGAGGCTATCATTGAAATTGGCAGGGCAGAAAAGGATATTAGAACCGCTCCCTGAGCGTAGTCGAAGGGTCGGTTCAATATTGTTTAGGGAACTAGAAGTTATTACTATCGTTTTCGCTTGATTGTCAAATATCTTACTTGAAGTTGGAATTTCCATTTCCCTGTCAATGCAAACGCGCACAGGATTTCGTCCCGACCAAAGCCGTGCGGTAAGTTGCGGATTGTCGAGCAGTGCGGTGCGTGTGCCTACGAGGATTGCATCTTCTTCGGTGCGCCACTTGTGCACTAGCGTACTGAAATGCCGGTCGGTTATTTTCAGCGGTGGCGTTTGTCTGTCGTTGCGGATATTGTCGATAAAGCCGTCGGCAGTCTGCGCCCATTTCAGAATGACGTAGGGACGGCGCTTTGTGTGGAATGTGAAAAAACGGCGGTTGAGCCAGTCGCATTCGTCACGGAGTACACCGATTTTCACGTTACGACCTGCATTTTTCAACTTTTCTACGCCCTTGCCGGCTACCTTTTCAAACGGATCGATGCTACCGACAACGATGTTTGGTATTCCTTCGCGGATGAGCATATCGGCACAGGCGGGCGTACGTCCAACGTGGGCGCAAGGTTCAAGCGAAACATAAATTGTTGATTTCTTGAGCAACGACTTGTCGGCAACTGAATTTACAGCATTGACTTCCGCGTGGGCTTCGCCGCATTTCCTGTGCCAGCCTTCGCCTATTATTTTGCCGTCGCACACTATTACAGCGCCAACCATCGGATTGGGCGATGCAGTTCCAAACCCGCATTTTGCGAGTTCGATGCAACGTCTCATAAAAATTTCGTCCATTGCTGACTACCAGTCGAGACCTCTCTGTTTCAGTTCTTTGCGGCTGAGTTCCTGTCCTGCGCGTGCAGCACGGCGGAAATGTGCAATGGCATCGGCTTCCTGTCCCATCGACATATAAAGTTTACCGATGTTGTAGTTGGTGTCAACGTGGTTAGGATTGATGCCCAATGCCTTGTTGTAGTATTCCATAGCCTTTGCCGGATTGGTAGAGAAATATGCAGCACCGAGGTTGTTGTACGAATCGATGTTGTCGGGGTTTAGTTCGAGAGCCTTGAGGTAGTTTTTCACCGCTTTGTTTTCGCCCTTTACATCGTCGGAGTAGTAGTATGCAACGCCGAGGTTGTTGTAGGCGTCGGCATTGTCCTTGTTTACCTCGATGGCCTTCTTGAACCATTCTATTGCTTCAACGTATTCGCCCTGGTCCTCGTAGATGACGCCGATTGCGTTGTAGGCATCGTCGTTGCGAGGATTAATCTTAAGAGCCTTTTTACAACTTTCTATAGCCTTTTCGTAGTTGCCGTTGTGCGAATATGCAAGACCGAGGTTATTGTATGCACCGTCGTATAATTCGCTGATTGTTACAGCTTTTGTGTAGTACGAAATGGCTTTCTTGTAGTTCTTCAGTTCATCGTAGGCATTGCCGAGTGCGTTGTATGCGGTATCGTACTTGGGATTAATCTTTATTGCGTTTTGGAACAGACCTATTGCCTTGTCGAAGTCACCCTCGTCGTAGTAAACGTATCCGAGATTCTTTACTGCTTCGTAGTAGTTGGGGTTGAGTTTTATTGCCATCTGGAAATTGAGCATAGCCTTGTCGAGGTTGCCCATATACGAGTAGGCGCGGCCGAGCGTATTGTATGCAATGGCATTGTCGGTGTTCGTTTCAACATATCTTGAAAGGTCGGCAATAGCCTTTGTGAAATTGTCCTGATTGAAGGCATATAGTCCGTTCTGAAGGAGAGTTTCGCCCTCTTGCGAATAAATGTTTGCAGAAATCAATGCAAAAACACTCAGTATGGCAATTTTTAATTTCATAGCAATATCTTTAAAGAAATTTACCAATCTGCAAATTTACATATTTTTTTGTTTTCTGAAATTAAAGATTTAATAAAAAATCAGTATCTTACAAATAAGTGAATTGCTTAATATTTACTATGTTTCGTAATTTGAAGCATTATTTTTATGGCGATGTTTTTTTATTACACTTGTGTGTGTAAAAAAAATATCATGTAATTTTGCAGCAAATTGCTTTGCTTGTGACGAACAAATCAGAAATATCGCCAGTGATAAAATCGCTCGAACGCTACGGCTACAATGTAAACGCTTTCTTTTCGGGAAGCAATATGATTGACGATTTCTACCGCGACAGGTACGAGTTACTGATGAATTATATGAAGATATGAGGAAGTTTCTTCTCGTGCTGTTGCAAATGCTTTGTCTTTCGGGACTTATGGCGCAGGAACGCTACTTCCGCGTGGCAGACATTTCGATTTCGGGCAACGAGAAGACTAAACCGCAGACAATCCTTCGCGAGTTTCGCTATTCGGTAGGCGACAGCATCCCAGAGGCAATTCTCGACAAGGAAATACAGAACTTTACCGATAACTTGCACAGACTTATGCTGTTCAACAACGTGGAAGTGTCGTGTACGGACGCAGATAGCACTGGCGCTGTTGCAATTGGCGTGAATGTTACCGAACGCTGGTACTACTGGGTATATCCGATTCTCGAAATTGCCGACCGCAACCTGACATCGTATTTCTACTACAAAGATTTCAAGAAGATAAACTATGGCGTGGCTTTCGACTGGCTCAATTTCCGCGGTCGCAACGAGATGCTAACCTTTAAGGTGCGACTAGGCTACAAGGAACATTATGCCGTTTCGTACCAGAAGCCAAATATGGGCAAAAACAAACGTAGCGGAATATGGGTGCGGACAGAATATTTCAGGCAAAAAAAGGAGATTGCTTTGGTGTCGGAATGCAAGCCCATGTATGCCGAAAACGAAAATAAATACATACGCAGTATGTTTGATGCTGGAGCGGGCTATGTGTTCCGACCAGATATGAACTACGAGTTTTCGTTGTCGCTGACCTATCAGCATATCCGTAGCAACGATTCCTTGCTTCTATCGTCGGTATCGCCTGTACAGAATTTCCTTGTGCCTGCACTAACTTTTGACTACGACAACCGCGACAGCAAGGTTTCTCCAACCACTGGTTTGCACGCAGAACTCGATGCAAAAGTATTTACTGAACTGGCATCCAAGACCTTTGCCTTTGCAAGTCTCGGTTTTGAGTACAACACCCCAATATGTTGCGACCGACTTTTTTACCATGGTGCACTGAAGCACAACCAATTATTTGGCTCATACGACGGCATTCCCACAAACAAGCAAATCGAACTGTGCCGCAACAACCTTATACGCGGATTCGACTACTATTATATAATAGGTAGAAATTTCTCCGCTTTCCAGAATACTTTCAGTGTGAAGATACTGAAAAGACGTGACTTTATGTTGCCAAAGTGGATTCCGTCGAAGTTCAGGAACCCATATATACAGATATATGTCGATATGTTTGCCGATTTGGCATATTGTAGTAACTTTGCGCCTGATTTTGAAGCGGAAAACCCATTGGCAAACAAGTTGATATATTCGGCAGGTGCAGGGTTAAGTTTCGAGACCTACTACGACCGTGTACTGAAAGTATATGCGGCGTACAATGGCAACTTTAATTTTTTCGGTGTTTTTGTTGACTATAGGACACCTATTTATAAGAAATTTTAAGACAATTTGGAAATATGAACATAGCAATTCACGGACGGAACTTCGGAAGCAATTTCAGCGGAATGCTGATGCAGTTGTTTGAGATGTTGAAGGAATACGGTATGAACTTGTATGTCAACGAGAAGTTCTACAATTTTATGGTTGAGAAGACCTTGTTCCGTCCCGAAGTGAAAGGCTTGTATTCCGACAAGTTGCCCTATGATGTCAAGTTTGACTTTATGCTTAGCATTGGCGGCGACGGCACTTTCCTCGAATCGGCAACTTTTGTTGGTGCGTCGGGAATACCGATGCTCGGCATAAATACCGGTCGGCTTGGTTTTCTTTCGTATGTCAATTCGCAGAATATCCGTAAGGCTATCGAACAACTTGTAAACAAGGAATATACGATAGAAAAACGTATGTTGCTTGAGGTGTCTGCTGAGACGCCGTTCTATGGCGACATAAACTTTTGCCTCAACGACTTTTCCATACTCAAGAAGTCGCGGTTGAGTATGATTAAAATCAAGGTGTCGGCAGACGACAACTATATTAACACCTATTGGTCTGACGGACTGATAGTTTCGACTCCTACAGGTTCCACGGCATATTCCTTAAGTTGTGGAGGACCGATTGTCACGTCGCAGTCGAATGTTATGCTTATTACGCCGATTGCGAACCATAATCTTACAGTTCGTCCCTTGGTGATTTCTGCCGATTCTGAAATAAAAATTTCAGTCGATTCAAATGAGGGAACTGTCTTAGCATCACTGGATTACAAGTCATATCCGATACATAACCTGAAACAAATTTCGATTCGCAAAGCAAATTTTTACATAAATTTTGTGAATTTATTTAAAAATACATATTTTTGCACCCTACGAGAAAAACTCATGTGGGGAGTTGATTTAAGGAACTAACTGCATGTATATTGTTGAATATTAGAAAGTTATAATTGTTAATAAAAAGATGAAAAGATTTTCAATCTTGCTGATTTTTCTGACGTTTGCGACGATTTCGCTCGTTGCGCAGACGGGAGATTGGAGAAGATATAGGCACGAATTCGTTTTTGGAGCAGGCACTGCTGCATTTATGGGCGACCTTGGTGGAGGTAAAGGTGTTGGTTCTCATTTCGTAAAGGACTTTGATATTCAGGCAAACCGTTGGGCATTTATGGCTGGTTATGGCTATAAACTTAGCGATAGGTTTGCTTTGCGTACTGGTATTTACTATGGTCGTGTTTACGGAAGTGACGAATACACTCCAGAATATGCACGTAACGGACGTAACCTCAGTTTCCGTTCTCCTATCATCGAATTGAGCGAAGTTGTTGAGTTCTCTATTCTGCGTGAAAGATTTGGACATAGGTACAATATAAAGAAAGCAAAAGGTAGAAGACCAATGCCGAACTTGTACATTTTTGCAGGTATTGGCGGTTTCTATTTCAATCCTAGAGCACAATATTTGCCGACCGATGCAAATGGTAATCCAGACGAATCAAATCCAGATTATGGCAAATGGTACTCGTTGCAACCACTCGGAACCGAAGGACAGGGCGTTATTTCTACCCGTCCAAAGTACAGCAGAATACAGATGTCTATTCCATTGGGTGTAGGTCTTAACTGTATGTTGACTAAAAGTTGGGGTATTGGTTTCGACTTCGGTTTCCGCTACACACTTACCGATTATATTGACGATGTAAGCAGCACATACGTAGATCCAGACTTATTTGATGATCCTATTGCAAGTTATTTCAGCAATCCTGATAGCAAGTATAGAGTTGGTGCTGGCGACCAGCGTGGCGACAGCAACTGGAACGATGCTTATATGTTCCTTACCATAAAGGCAACCTACAAGATTAATTCTGTTCATCGAGGCAGATCGAAATTTTAAGATAATTTTAAAAATAATTCTGATGGTTCTGCGTTATATCCAATATGGATAGGAAGAATATTAGAGCATATAAACTTATAAAACAAATGACGGTAACGACGTTACTGTCGTTTGTTTTTTTGTTTGGAACCCTGTCTGTCAAGGCTCAGTATGGTCTAGAAATCGGGATTAATGCTGGCGTGTCGTACTATATGGGCGACATAAACTATGCTCGGCAGTTCTACCATCCACGACATAATGTAGGTGCTACGATGAAGTTCCATTTCGGCGACAGGATAGACTTGAGACTTGGATATTTCAACTCTAGGCTTGTGGGCAACGATGCCGATTTCAACAATGTGTTCCAGCAGGTCAGGAACAAGTCCTTTGCTGTTACTCTGGATGAAATTTCTGCAATGGCTGAAATTAATTTCCTTCCATATCTCTATGGCGATGTAGCCCGCAATAGTTTTACCCCATACGCGCAGGTGGGAATTGCAGGAACGTTCATAGGCAGAACCGCCAACGACGAGGATTTCTTCACGATGGCGATACCTTTCGGATTCGGATTCAAGAAGAACATTTTGCCTCGGCTTGTGCTTAGCATCGAATGGTCGTTCCGCTGGACCTTCTCCGATATGATTGACGGCATTACAAACGAAAGCATCAAGACGGACTACGAGATTGCATACGGCAAACCGCTTACAGAGGACATAAATATGAAACAACTCGGCTTCCGCTATACAAACGACTGGTATTCGGTGGCTTTGGTTGGTATATCATACACATTTAAGATTGGTGGACTTGGTTGTCCTGCTTATTATAAAAAACATCAGAAGTAGAAATGAGTTTACTGGAGCAAATAGATAGGTCGAAACTTCCGCAACACGTTGCGTTCATAATGGACGGCAACGGGCGCTGGGCTAAAAGGCAAGGGCAAATTAGGCTTTTCGGACATAGGCGTGGTGTGAAGACCGTAAAGGAAATGCTTACAGTAGCAGGCGAACTTGGAATAAAATACGTTACAGTATATGCCTTTTCTACAGAAAACTGGAGCCGTCCAGCCGACGAGGTAAGCGGCATAATGGGACTTCTGTCAAGCGCAATCGACGATGAAATAGAGAATATGATGAAGAACGGCGTTCGCGTTTCGATGATTGGCGAGATGGAACGTTTGCCGAAATACCTTCGCGAAAAGGTTGCCTACGTCATCGAAAGGACAAAAAACAACACCAATCTCAATTTCATCGTGGCACTTAGTTATAGCGGACGATGGGACATTGTGGAGGCCGTAAAGAAGATTGCCGCCAACTGCGTTGAAGGAAAAGTTTCTCCCGACAGCATCAATGGCGATATGTTTTCCGATTACCTTTCTACTGCCAATGTTCCCGACCCAGAACTTATGATAAGGACAAGCGGCGAGTCAAGAATAAGCAACTTCCTTCTTTATCAACTTGCCTACAGCGAGTTGTACTTTACCGATGTGCTTTGGCCCGACTTTGACAGGGAGGAACTGTATAAGGCTCTAATTAGTTATCAGAACAGGGAACGCCGATTCGGAAAAACCAGCGAACAAGTAAAAAAGTAGCGGGATGAGAAGATTTGTTTTGATATTGTTGATGTTTGCTTTCGCGGTTTTGACTACGAATGCACAGAATATACACTCAAGTGGCAGCAGTGTCGATTACTTGTCGCCAAAGGAGTACGAGATAGGCGGTGTTACAATATCGGGAGTGCAGTACCTCGACCAGAATGTGCTTCTCTATCTCACTGGACTTGAAATAGGAAAGACAATATCGGTTCCCGGACAGGACATTGCCGATGCTATTAAGAAACTTTGGGAGCAGGGACTTTTCTCCGACGTTAAAATTTCTGTCACAAACACAATAGGCAACAAGATTTTCCTCGACATTTACCTTGAAGAACGTCCGCGACTGTCAAAATTCTCGTTCAAGGGCGTAAAGAAAGGTGAAGCCGACGACATCCGCGAACAGATAAAGTTGACAAAAGGTTCGCAGGTTACAGAGAATATGAAACTCTCGTCCGAACGCTACATCAAGGACTTCTTTATCGACAAGGGATATTTCAATACAGAAGTCAACATTATTGAAGAACAGGATTCGAGCCTTGCAAACAGTGTCAGCCTTATTTTCGACATAAAGAAAAACCAGCGCATAAAGATTAACGACATTATTTTCGAAGGCAACAATTCAATAAAGGATGCTAAGTTGCGCCGCAAGATGAAGGAGACTAAGCGCAAGACCTGGTACAACATATTCAAGGCGTCGAAGTTCATCCCGAAGAATTACGCCGAGGACAAGAAGAAAATTATTGAAAAGTACAACGAGGAAGGTTATCGCGATGCACTTATAACCTACGATTCGATTTCGCCATACGACGAGAAGACCATTAATATTTATATCGGTATTGAAGAGGGACACAAGTTTTATTTCCGCAACATAAGTTGGCTTGGAAATACAATGTACACCTCGGAGCAATTGTCGCACGTGCTTGGCATAAAGAAGGGCGATGTGTACAATAGCAAGGTTTTGGACGAAAAGTTACTTTACGACCCTGTAGGCGTAATGGCTCTGTATCAGGATAATGGATATTTATTCTCCAATGTGCAGCCAGTGGAAGTTTTGGTCGAGAACGACTCCATCGACCTCGAGATGCGAATCTACGAGGGAAAGCAGGCTACCGTGAACCGTGTTACTCTTGTCGGCAACAACCGTACCAACGACCACGTCATAATGCGAGAGGTTCGTACCCGTCCCGGAAGCCTTTACAATCGTTCCGAGGTGCAACGAACAATCCGCGAACTTGCACAACTTGGTTATTTCGACCCCGAAAAACTCAATGTCGATTTCAATCCTGACCCGGTTTCGGGTACTGTTGACCTTGAATATACCGTAGAGGAAAAGCCTTCCGACCAGATTCAGGTTTCGGGCGGCTATGGTTCGGGAATGTTTGTCGGCACTTTGGGTGTTACGTTCAACAACTTCTCGTTGCGTAACATCTTCAATTTCAAGAGTTATCGCCCTTTGCCAACAGGTGATGGGCAGCGTTTGTCTGTTCAGGCATCTGCAAGTGGACTTTGGTACCAGAACTACAGTTTCTCGTTTGTTGACCCGTGGTTTGGAGGCAAGAAGCCGAATTCGTTCTCTGTATCGGTTTACCATTCAAATGTAAGGCAATATACAAGTCAGGACGAAGCGAAAGAAGACAGGAAAACCTTCAAGGTTACAGGTGCTGGCATCGGTTTAGGTCAGCGCTTGCAAGTTCCCGACGACTATTTCACTTTGTATCTTGAATTGTCGTACAAACGTTACAACATAAACAACTACAACGACTATGCAATGTTGTTCAAGCAGGGTGTATCAAACAACTTGTCGATAAAGGCTGTGCTTGGACGTTCATCGTCTGGACCGAACCCGATTTTCCCGACAATGGGTTCCGAGTTCTCTGTATCGGCAGAACTTACACCACCGTATTCATATATGAACGGCAAGGACTATACCGACCCCAATATGACCTTGCAGGAACGTTACAAATGGATTGAATACCACAAGTATAAGGCTTCGGCAAGGTGGTTTACCACGCTTTTCGGTCCTAAGGATGGAAGCTCGCGTGCATTGGTGCTCGTCACAAAGGCAGAGTTCGGTTTGCTCGGAATGTACAACAAGAACGTCGGCAAGTCGCCGTTCGAGTACTTCCAGTTAGGTGGTGACGGACTTTACGGATACAACCTGTATGGTGCAGAGAATATTGGTCTCCGTGGTTATTCCAACCAGTCACTTACCCCTGCATCAAACGGCTATGTGTACAACAAGTATGCGGTAGAATTGCGTTACCCGATGTCGCTCAACCCGAATGCGACATTCTATGCAATTGTGTTTGCCGAGGCTGGTAACTGCTGGCATTCAATCGAGAATTTCCGCCCGTTCGATGTCAAGCGTTCGGCTGGTGTAGGAGTCAGGGTTTATATGTCGATGATTGGTCTGATTGGTGTCGACTGGGGCTACGGATTTGACGAAGTCCCTGGTGCTACAGGCGCAAACGGCAGTCAGTTCCACTTCGTTATAGGTCAGAACTTCTAAATCGAAACCATTAGACAGGAATGAACTCCGTTGTGCTGATATAAAAACATTAGCTTTGTAACTGCTGTGCTACGCAACTTGATGAACAAAACAGCAAAACATAAAGTATTGATTATAGGAGCTGGACCTGCAGGTCTTACAGCAGCATACGAACTTCTTTCCAAATCAAACAACTATGATATAACAGTCCTTGAAGAAAGTCCTTTTGTAGGTGGAATTTCCAGAACCGTAAACTACAAGGGAAACCGTATGGACATAGGAGGACACAGGTTATTTTCCAAAGTATCGGAAGTAAACGACTGGTGGCAGAATCTGCTTCCGCTTCAAGGTCAGCCTTCAAAGGATGACATTTTGCTTGGAAGAAATATTATGCTTGCAAATGGTGGTCCGAATCCAGAATCGGAAAACAAAGTAATGCTTATAAGGCATAGAGTTTCGCACATATTGTTCAACTCCAATTTTTATGATTACCCTATCTCGCTAAAAATAGCGACACTTAAAAAGCTAGGTTTTTGCACATCACTAAAAATAGGCGGATCATATATCCATTCGGTTTTTCACAAATTACCCGAGACCAATCTTGAAAACTTCTATATAAACCGTTTTGGCCGCAAACTATACGAATTGTTTTTTGAGTACTACACAGAAAATCTTTGGGGCAGACATCCACGGGAAATCAATGCTTCCTGGGGTAAACAGCGTGTGAAAGGACTATCTGTTTCTACGCTGCTCAGAGATATTATTGGGAAAACATTCAATAGTAAAAAGCGCAAGATAGAAACTTCGCTAATAGGAGATTTCAAATATCCGAAATTTGGTTCAGGACAATTGTGGGAAATAGCAGCACAGAAAATTGAAGAAATGGGTGGAACAATAATCAGGAACGCAAAGGTTATTTCTTTCAAAAAAAATGAAAACGGAAGCATTGAATCTCTTGTTTATGAAAAAGATGGGAAACCTGTAGAAGCTGAAGGAGATGTTTTCATTTCGTCGATGCCAATAAAGGATTTGGTTGCAGGAATGAACGATGTGCCAAAGGATGTGGCGCAAATAGCAAATGGGTTGCCATACCGCGACTATATGACACTTGGCGTTCTGGTAAGACGGTTAAAACAGAAAAACGAAACATCCCTGCGCTCTATAGGCAACATTGTACCGGACTGTTGGGTGTACGTCCAAGACCGAAATGTAAAAATGGGACGTTTTCAGATTTACAACAACTGGTCGCCGTATATGGTGCAGGACTTGGAAAACACAATATGGCTTGGCCTTGAATACTTTGTAAACGAGGGCGATGAAATATGGGAAATGACTGAAAATGATTTTGCCACTCTTGGAATCAGCGAAATGGTAAAGTTAGGCCTTATTGAAAGTGAAAATGATGTCATCGATACTCATTTTGAACGAGTAAAAAAAGCCTATCCCGCTTATTTTGACACCTACGCTGAATTTGACACATTAAAATGTTGGCTTGATAAAATTCCAAACTTATACTGCGTAGGAAGAAATGGGCAGCACCGCTACAATAACATCGACCACTCGATGATGACTTCGTTTGAGGCGGTTAAGAATATTCTGAATGGCAACATAGACAAGTCGAATATTTGGAATGTTAATACAGAAAAAGAGTACCATGAAGAAAAATAACGGTTTGTTACAAAAAGTATGGCATCATTTGCGGGAAAATCCGTCCGAAATAATATTCGGATGTTACCTGCTTTTGATTATGATGACAAGCGTATGCACCACAATTTTCTATACTACTGCATATAAAGACAATATGTTCGGAATAGTATTGTTCGTAACTCTTGTATTTTATTCTGCTTTTGCACTCACACCAAAATTTCATCGTTGGATAGGTAATTTGTCATTTACGCAGTCACATGATATTTCACGGAAGAAAAAAATCCAAGTTTTTGGCCTTGCAGGAGGGATTACTTTTATTGTCTTGGCTTTCTTTTACATCGGTTTCTATCCAGGTTCTTTTTCACCCGATTCAATATATCAATATAGCCAGGTAGTTAATGGCACTTATGATGACTGGAATCCTGCATGGCATACATTTTTAATATTTACCATGCCATTAAAACTGACTGGAGGTTGGATTGGCTCTGTTGTGCTGTTCCAGATGATATATTTTTCACTTCTGATAGGCTATATGGCAGTACTTATATACGTATATTCTGGTCGTGTGTATGCATGTCTGTCCGTGGCTTTCGTTTTGCTGAATCCATATACTATTGAAATAGTTATGTATCCTACTAAGGACGTTGCTTTTGCAATAGCAGCCGCATTATGCATGCTTTATGCAATGAACATATATTTTACAAATGGAAAATGGTGTGACAAACTATATAGGATATTTATGTTTGCGTTTATGCTTGCTTGTGCTACTTTGTTCAGGCACAATGGTGTCTTGTTTACATTAATTCTATTGTTTGCCTTGTTTTTCTTTATGCAAAGAAAAAGATGGTTTTTCTTGTTCGCATCAACCTGTGTAATTCTATTCTGCATAAAAGTTCCACTGTATCGGTATAATGATGTTAATAAACCCGACAGGCGAATCCTTGAAACTATGGGGTTGCCTTTAAGTGTTATTATTAATGTGGCAAAAGAAAGTCCCGAAAGCCTTGACAGGCAGACTTCAGATTTTGTCGCCGATTTGATGAACAAGCAGCCCGATTGGAAAATGCGTCATGATATATCTGGGTTAAATTCTGTAAAATGGGATGAAAATGGCAATTTGGGCATAAATAACGATGCAGTTAAAAATGCAGGGGTTAAAGGTATTCTGCAGATGATGTGCCATTGTCTTTTTGTTGCACCCAAGGAGTCGTTGAAAGCAGTTGGCGGTCTTACAATTCCTGTATATGGATTGGAAGTAAACGGGCGCGAACTGAATGATATACCCCCAAATGACTATGGTGTAACTTATAATGGTGTAAAGGCTATTAATACCATGGAAGAAAATTATCGTTATTGCGTTTATACAACTCCTTTGCATTTGGTTTTTACTATAGGCTTCACAATCCTTGTCATGCTTGCATTCATTCTTTTCAAAAGCAATATCAGAAGTTTTGAAGACTGGAAGCGAATCCTTCTATGCCTTCCTATTTTTACATACGACTTCGGCACAATGCTATTATTAAGCGGACACGATGTTCGGTTCTTCTATGTAAGTTTTCTTGTATGCCCACTTGTGGTGCTGATAATGTGTGGCAAACGTCCCGAACAGACAACACCCCAGAAAAATTAATTGCATTTTTTGAAAATTTTAGTAAACACTAACAGTTGTAAATGATTTTTTGAATTAACTTTGCAAAATTGATTGAATCAACTTGGGTTCAAAGGCAGAAAGAAGAAAAGGCTAAAAGTCTAACTGTCGAGCAGAAGACCTGTCAAGCAGTCTGGCTGTCAGCCTGTAATACTGCAAGACTGTTAGACAGCAAGCCTGCAAACCCAGAAACTTAGAAACGGGCGTAGCCCATAGAAACTTAGAAACGAGAAACACAGAAACGGCGTTAGCCATAGAAACAATTAGAAACTAAAAAACGGGCGAAGCCCAGAGAAATTTAGAAACTTTAAAACATTAGGTATATGAAACGAATTACATTACTTGCAGTAGCCATTTTGTTTGCAACATTTGCATTCAGCCAGAAATACGCATACGTTGACACCGAATACATTTTGAATAACATTCCTGTTTACGAATCGGCAAAGACCCAACTCGAAGATCTTACTAAGGAATGGAAAAAGGAAATTGACGCAAAAAAGGCTTCAATCGACCAGATGTACCAGAACTACCAGTCGGAAAGAATACTTCTTACCGAGGAACTTCGTGCAAAACGCGAGGATGAAATCATGAAGAAGGAGCAGGAACTCAAGCAGTTGCAGCAGAAGTACTTTGGTGAAAGCGGAATGCTCTACAAGAAGCGTGAAGAATTGATAAAGCCAATTCAGGACGACATCTACAATGCGATAAAGGAAATTGCTACCGAAGGCAACTATGCAGTTATCTTCGATACCGCAAACAACCTCAACATGCTCTACACCGACCCACGTCACGACAAGAGCGACGAAGTATTGAGAAAATTGGGATACAAGAATTAAAGTGCTAACAATAAATTATTTGAATAGATGAGAAGATTAGTTTTAGTATTGGTTTTGTGCGTGAGCAGCGTATTTGTATTCTCTCAGAAGGCAGTTAAGTTGGCTCATGTTGATGTGCAGGCAATTTTCGGTGAAATGCCAGAGAAGGCTGCAGCAACCAAGGAAGTGGAAGATTATGCAAAGACACTCGAAGACCAGATGCAGGTGATGTATAAGGAATACGAGTCGAAAATGAAGGAATATAGTGAGAACAAGGATAATTGGTCGGCACTTATCCGTCAGGACAAGGAAGAAGCCATAATGTCGTTGCAGACACGCATCCAGAACTTCCAGCAGCAAGCCGAAACCGACCTTCAAAACCGTGAGTCCGCTTTGCTCGAACCTATCACCAACAAGATTAAAGATGCTATTACAGCAGTGGCATCCGAACAGGGTTTCACCTACGTTTACGACAAGACTACCTTGCTCTATACTTCGCCCGATGCTACCGACATCACCAACGATGTGAAGGCAAAACTTGGAATAAAGAAGTAAATATTTAATGTTGTCATTCCGCAAAACAAAGCGAACAGGCGCAGGAACGAGCCTTGTGAGCCTGTTTATGCGGAATCTCCTTTATATGGGGATTCCGCACAGTCGAACAATATACGCTCCTCGTTCCGTATCGCGTTATTGTTCTGACTTGTGGAATGACGTTTTACAATGAACGAAAACAGCCCCATAGGAGTATTCGACAGCGGAATAGGCGGACTTACCGTCCTTCGCGAACTTCTCGCTGAACTTCCAGACGAGGATTTCATCTATTTTGCCGACAGCAAGAACGCTCCGTATGGTCCGCGTTCGGTCGAGGAAGTTACGGCTTTGTCGTCGCGGATTGTGAACTTTTTAGTTTCGAAGGGCTGTAAGATTGTTGTAATTGCCTGCAATACGGCAACGGCGGCGGCAGTTTATGCAATGCGCAAGGAGTTCAAGGTGCCAATCGTAGGACTTGAACCTGCCGTGAAGCCCGCCTGCCTGAAAACCCGTACAAGACACGTAGGCGTTCTGGCTACCGAAGGGACTTTCCGTGGTGCTCACTTCAAGAATACCAGCGACAAGTACCGCAAATATGTTTCGTTACATTTGGAAATAGCCAAGGAGCTTGTCGAACTTGCCGAGCGAGGCGTTTTCAGTGGCGACGAGGTCGATGCCATAATCGAGAAATATGTCGCCCCTCTAAAGCAGAACAATGTTGACCATATTGTGCTAGGCTGCACCCATTATCCGTTTTTCCGTCCTGTAATTGAGCGTGTTGCTGGCGATGGAATAAAAATCATAGATTCATCGGAGGCTATTGCCCGTCGCACCAAGGACATCCTTATGACTACCAATATGATGCGTACAGAAAATCCACATCGAACAGTCAGTCTGTATTCATCCGACTCTCCCGAAAAGCTTTCACTTATTGCAAATGCCTATCTCGACGAGGAAGTAAGCATTGAAGGAAATGTAAGTCTGTAGGGCAAAAAGGCTAACAGGCTTGAAGGCTAACAGCCAGACTGAATGCTTATTGCCCCCACATGCCATAAGGTCTTTAAAGGCCTTAATGGCCTTAAAGATGGGGGCAAGCCTTCAAGCCTGTTCGCCTTTAAGCCCCCTTTACGCCAAATACTTCTTCTTATTGAATACACTTTGTAGCTTCATCTTCAGCACACCGAAAATGGCTTCGCCGATAATTCCGCCGCTCATCTTCGACGTACCTTTCTGCCTGTCGGTAAAGATTATCGAAACTTCTTCAATCTTGAATCCGTGCAGCCACGACTTGAATTTCATTTCAATCTGGAAAGCATAGCCAATCATCTTGATGTGGTCGAGGTTGATGGTTTCGAGCACCTTGCGGTTGTAGCACACAAATCCAGCGGTGGTGTCGTTCAGTTTCATGCGCGTTATGAACCTTACGTATTTCGATGCGAAGTACGACAGCAAGATGCGCTTCATCGGCCAGTTTACGACGTTTACGCCTGTCTTATAGCGAGAACCAACGGCAACATCGGCACCTTCCTTGCATGCCTTGTATAGGTTTTCGAGGTCAGCAGGGTTGTGCGAAAAGTCGGCATCCATCTCGTAGATGTATTCGTAGCCATTCTCAAGGCACCATTTGAAGCCCATGATGTAGGCGGTTCCCAGGCCAAGTTTTCCTTGACGTTCGAGAATGAACAGACGTTCGGGAAATTCGGTCATCAGTTTTTTCACAACATCTGCAGTGCCGTCAGGCGAACCATCGTCAACAATAAGAATGTCAAATCTTGTTCCAAGACCGAAAACAAAACGGATGATAGCTTCGATGTTCTCGATTTCGTTATATGTTGGTATAATGACAATGTTTTCTTTCATAAGTAAACATTTAACTGTTGCAAATTTAGTGCAATTTGCAGAAAGAGAGAAATTTTATTTTAATATGTTCTACGATAAGTGATATTTCAATAATTCGGGTAATACATTATTGACAATATATATGTTGTCTTTTTTATAGCCAATTTTTACTAGTCCTTCAACTAATAATTCTTCAAAATAGTAAGCAATACTACCGCAAAAGCCTATCTTATAATCGAGATAATTGGGATATATGAATAAATAGTTTTCAAAGAAATCGCTAAACGATTGGCTAATAAGACTTTTCATTTGCGGATGGTCAATATGTTTTTTGATTGTCTTAGTAAAGTTTGCCAGGTATCTATTTGGATGTTCTCCCTTATATACAGAATTTAGAACTGTTGTTATTGTTTCACCAGTTTCTTTGAATATTTGTTGTGTAAGATCTGTTTCGAATTTGCCTTCTAGATAACGTTTGATAAATGTTTTTCCTATTGTAGCTCCGCTTCCTTCGTCGCCTAATATGTAGCCTAGCGAAACAGGACTCTTTGTGATTTCGTTGCCATCGAAAAAGCAAGAATTGGAGCCAGTACCGAGTATTGCGGCTACACCTGCTTCGTGCTTCAGTACGGCTCTTGCAGTGCCGAGCATATCGGAATAGATATTTATCTCTGCACAACAGAAGAAGTTTTCGAGTGCTTTTTGCAGATGACCATAGTTGTCGCAGTTGGAGCAACCGGATCCATAAAAATATACGTTTGAGATTTCGTTTACCGAAATATCTTTTGGAAACGCCTCGGAAATACAAGTTTCCACTTCTTTTTGAGTTACGAAATAAGGATTGAAACCTATAGTGCTGAAAGATCTCTCACTCTTTCTTCCATCCGAAATTATCCATGAGGTTTTTGTTGAACCGCTGTCTGCTATTGCTATCATAATAATAATTTTACAGTGCAAATTTAAGAAAAATCTGCTTGCATTGTAAATGAAAATATCTTTTGCAAACAACAAGTTTTTTGTCTTGTAGTATAACAATAAAATATTAAATTTGCATCCTTGAGTTTTGTAAATTAGGTTAAATTAAAATTTTAAGCATGAGAGAGTTATACTTGAATGTTTCTCAGCATTTCCGTGCTGGAAAACTTGCGGAAGGCCTTAGACGGCATTCGCAGAAACTAAGGGCTGTAGTCGTGGCTATGGCTATGATTTTTATTGCTGCTCCGTTTTACGGGCAGTCGTGGAATTTGGTCGATATTGCCGACTTGACATCAACAGATGTATTTATGATTGTCGATACGGCAAGCGGAAACGCAATGACAAATGACAATGGTGCCAATAGCGCTCCTGCATGTGTCAGTTTGTCATTCAATGCCGACAACAGCCAGGTAACAACTGCTACAATTCCCGATAATGTAAAGTGGAACATTAGTGGCGACGGTACCGACGGATATATATTTTATCCTAATGGCACAACAGAAACTTGGTTGTATTGCAGCACAACAGCTAATTCTGGAAGCAACAACAACCTAAGAGTTGGTACAGGAAACAGAAATTTATTTTTGTTGTCAGACGCAGAAATCCCTTACCTTATAACAAATGACGATTATGTGACACGTTATTTTGGCGTTTACAGTAATCAGGACTGGAGAGGATATACTTCCGTTTCCTCCAACATTGCATCTACAAGAATAGCGTTCTACAAGTACACTGCTAACCTTAACACGGTTGCAACTCCTACTATTACTCCTAACGGTGGCGAATTTGAAACAACGGTTGATGTAACTTTGGTTTGTGAAACCGAAGACGCTGCAATATACTACACTTTGGACGGGGAAACACCAACAACAGAATCTACACTTTATGCAGCTCCATTCACACTTACCGAATCAGCTACCGTAAAGGCAATCGCTGTTAAGGAAGACATGGACAACAGTGCTGTAACGGAGGCTACTTTCACTAAAGTTGTTTCAACTGTAGCAACCCCGACTATTACTCCTAACGGTGGCGAATTTGAAACAACGGTTGATGTAACCTTGGCTTGCGAAACTGCCGATGCATCTATTTACTACACACTTGATGGAACCGACCCGACAGCAGAATCAACTCCTTACAATGCACCATTCACATTGTCAGCAACAACCTCAGTAAAGGCAATCGCTATTAAGGCAGGAATGAACAACAGTGTAATCGCAGAAGCTATTTTCACCAAGTTGGAGCCTATTGTTCCTGTTAACTACACCCGCATCACATCACTCGACCAGTTGCAGGATGGCGACAAAGTTATAATCGCTGCTCGCTACGATGACGATGCTACTCACTACTATGTAGCGCCGACAAGAATCGCAAATAACAGATTCAATGGTGTTGCAGTAGATGCTGAAAATGAAATCATTTCAACCGATGTCGATTCAGTTGTATGGACTGTAATGATTGCAGATGATATGTATAAGTTTGTAAATGCTTCCAACGATACACTCGGTTATGGTACCAGCGGCACAGCTTTCACAAGCGCATCAAACAAGGAATGGACTATAGCAGAATATACAAACGTTGCAACTGCATTAGTTTCTGAATATTCCGGCTATAAGATTACAAATGTTGGGAATACTGGTCGCTCAGTAGCATTAAACGCAAATAACAATGTATTTGGCGCTTATGCAAACAGCAATGCAGAAAATACTAACGCAGGGCTGTACAACTTCGCACTTGACTTCTTCGTTGACCTTGGCGACCACGCTCCGCTTGTTGCAACCCCGACATTCTCGGTTCCTGCTGGAAACTATTCTTCGGCTCAGAACGTTGAAATCCTTTGTGCAACCGAAGGTGCAACTATCCACTACACTCTCGATGGAACCGACCCGACTGAAGAATCTGATGTATATGAAACTGCTCTCACAATTACCGAACCTACAACAGTAAAGGCAAA